>Ga0302320_10018877_pt1 | contig 13884 bp, 14 predicted proteins | sample Bog_T0_3_FD_202130 | JGI IMG/M metagenome (GOLD analysis project Ga0302320, IMG submission 202130) | Peat permafrost microbial communities from Stordalen Mire near Abisko, Sweden - Bog_T0_3 | ecosystem: Environmental > Terrestrial > Soil > Wetlands > Peat | place: Sweden: Abisko, Stordalen Mire... | reverse complement strand
GGCCGGCTTCGATCTGAACGAAATCAACAGAACCCTAAGATTCGGTCCCCGACCGTACGGCGCCGATCGCTGAATTCCCAGCAGAATATGGGCGCGCCCGCAAGACGCCGTCTGGTTGCCGGTTACGTTCGGCCGTGGTATAGCCGCCTTGGCAGCCTGCACCTCATAAGCGATTCTGCTAGTTTCGACCCCGATATGGAATTCTAGACAGTTTAACGCTGACGTCACCTGGTGTGTGGAACTCGGCCAAACAATCTCTTGCGAAGCGTTCTCCGTTCACTGGATCAGCTGACGGACCAACAACGATTTCTCTCAATGCTGCGGGAGCAAAACGTCTCCAGTCAAACTCTCGGTATTTGACAAGCTCGTATGCCCTATATCTTCGCTTCACGCTGGGCGGAGGCGTTCCAGCTTCGTAAATTTGAAGAAAACGAAATTCCTTTTCATTTTTGTAAGCCTCGTGCTTGAAGAAAAGCGAAGCCCGTAGAACATGCAATGACAGGTTAACAGACAACTTATTCATGTAGGAATTTAGGGCCGCTCTCTCCAAATTCCTGCCGCGTGGCAATGAGATTAGAGGAAACACAGCTTCGACGATTTGCCGCTGAATGTCGGCGAGCTTTATATCGTTGTATTCGACGTGATAGGTGCTACTGTGAGGAGGAGATAAGCCGGATTCGTTGATAATCGCATCTTCCAACATCTTGCCGTCGAACCCAAGTGCGTATCCGCGTCCGTCGTCAGCGTAAGCTCTCCATTGTCCAAGGTCGTCGGATTCCGAGCTGAGCGAACAAACGAAGTAGTATGCCGTGCCCTCCATGCCGCGCTCGAAGAAAACGGTAAATAGCTTGGCAAACAGTTGCGCCTCAGCAGGGCCATCAGCGGCTTTCGCATTAAGCACCTTAGCAGCATGTGAAACTCCGTGTCGCAACTCAGAGGGATCGTTGAGTTTGAATACGTCAGACAACCAAATCCGACCCGTCTCAAGATTTCCACGCAAACCAAAGTCATTGGTGTAGTGATAGATCAGAGTAGGGGTGCCCTGCTCCTTCAACCTGCTCATAAGCGGTTGTAGAATGTCGTCGGCGTCACTATCAAATTTGTCTAGCGCGTCTTGCATGTCCTGCGGTACATGAACAGCCACTGACGTTTTCCTTCGCGTTGATGACGCAAAACCGAACTTTACTTGATTACTGGATATCCGTACAGTCGCAGGAATGCGCCGATTTGTACATCGAAAAGCTCAACGATGAGTTTGGCTCTGAAGTGCCAGTGCGGGCCACATACGTCGCTGTCATCCGCATACGTTGGCCAGATTCACCGGATGGGACGCAAAGCTGGCCGACGTGGCTAACCTGAAGTTACCCCGTGATCCGATCGGCTGAGTAGTCAGCATAAGCCTATTTTTTCTGCGTTTGAGTTGATGGTGAGCGTATTACATGGGTACATATTGTAGTCACTAAATAGTTGATTATCAGCTTGGATTGTGCTACGTTTCTATGCATGTCAGAACGTGGAGGCGCCGTGCATGTCGTCACCACACGGCGCAACTACAAAGGCCGTGTGTACGAGACACATCTGCTCCGGCGCAGCTATCGCGAAGGCGACCGCGTCAAGAACGAGACCCTTGGCAATCTCTCGCACCTGCCGGCACCGCTGATCGATCTGGTGCGCCGGGCGTTGCGCGGGGAGACCTTCGTGCCGGTCGCCGAGCGACTCGAGGTGTTGGGATCGCGGCCGCATGGTCATGTGCACGCGGTGCGCCTCGCGATGCAGCGGCTGAAGATCGACTCCTTGATCGGTTCGCGACCGAGCCCACAGCGCGAGCGCGTCTTGGCGCTGATCGCTGCGCGCGTGCTTAGCCCCAACACCAAGCTCGCCACCACGCGGTGGTGGCAAACCAGCACGCTGGCCGAGGAGTTTGGCGTGAACGACGCCGATGCCGATGATCTGTATACGGCGATGGACTGGCTGCTCGAGCGTCAGCCGGTGATCGAGAAGAAGCTGGCTGCACAGCACTTGGAGGAAGGTTGCCTTGCGCTCTACGATCTGTCTTCAAGCTACTTCGAGGGCAGCCACTGTCCGTTGGGCAAGATCGGCTACAGCCGCGACGGGAAGAAGAACAAACTGCAGGTCAACTATGGGCTGATGACCACGCGCGAAGGGTGCCCGATCTCAATCTCCGTATACGAGGGCAACACCTCGGACTCGACGACCCTGATGCCGCAGGTGACCAAGCTCAAGGAGTCCTTTGGACTCGAGCGCGTGGTGCTCGTCGGGGACCGCGGCATGATCTCGCACAAAGCGATTGGCGAGATTAAGGGCGTCGAGGGGATGGCGTGGATCACGGCGTTGAAGAGCGGCCAAATCCGCAGCCTCATCGACGCCGGCGCCCTGCAATTAGGACTCTTCGATGAGCACAATCTGTTCGAGTTCTCGGATCCGAAATATCCGGATGAGCGGCTCATCGCGTGCCGTAATCCGCAGCTGGCGAAGCTGCGCGCACATAAACGCCAAGCGCTCTTGGATGCCACTGCCCTCGAACTCGATAAGATCCGTGACCGCGTTGCCCGCGGCGCACTCGAAGGCGCCGCCGTGATCGGCGTGAAGCTTGGGCGCGTGATCGACAAATACAAAGTCGGCAAGCACTTCAAACTGACCAGCACGGATGACGCCGTGAAATACCAGATCCTCGAACCCCAAGTGGCCGCCGAGGCGGCGCTCGACGGCATCTACGTAATCCGCACTGCGTTACCCCAGAAACAAATGTCGGCGCCCGACGCGGTGCGCAGCTACAAGTCGCTCGCGCAAGTCGAGCGCGCGTTCCGATCGTTGAAAACCGTGGACTTGAAAATCCGCCCGATCCATCACCGGCTCGAAAACCGCGTCCGTGCACACATCTTCCTGTGCATGCTGAGCTATTACGTCGAGTGGCACATGATCGAGGCCTGGCGGCCGTTGCTGTTCGCCGATGAAGATCAGGCCGCCAAGGCCACGCGCGATCCAGTCGCTCCGGCAGAGCGCTCCGACGCTGCGCTTGAGAAGGTTCATACGCATCTCGCCACCGACGGTACGCCGGTGCACAGTTTGCGCAGCCTCATCGCCGAACTCGCCTGCCTCGTGCGCAACACCTGCCGCACGCCGTCCGCCGAAAACCCGGCAACCTTCGATATCCTCACCACCCCGACGCCACTGCAGCGTCGCGCCTTCGAGTTGATCGAAACAATCGCGGCGTAGTCAGAAACGGAACACCGTAAATCCACGCATGTGACTGTCACGCATGGATTTTTGCGCCTCACGCCGGGGGTAACTTCAGGCTAACCCGCCGCTGGAACGGTACCTAACACGTACCCGCCCGAATCTGGTCGGCGGTACAAGGCTTGTAACTGCTCGGCGGCTGTGCAGCGCGCGGGGCTTCGCCGGGTCGCGGGTCCGCAACTAGCATCCACCCGCTCGCATTCATACACGCTTGATAAGCGTTCTTACCGGCCTGATTGATATTTACGCCCTGCAACACGCCAAGCGTTCCGCAACCTGCCGCCGAGCCCGAGCAACCATTGATATTCTGTTCATTAACCAAGTGCTGTTGATTCTGGCTTGCACCTTGCGACACCAGTTGGCAGTGACCGCTGTCCATTACAAATTCTGACTGTCCCCTACCCCTGTGGGTAACATCCGTCCAATGGCTGGAAGTTGTGGAACAGGCATTAAGTAGTCCAATAGCGAGCGCGAGTGCGACTCCTCGCCCGGCAATCGATTGCCGAATTTCCAAATTGATTACATACGCTCGACGGTACATCGTAACCTTCGGCATTGAGAGACGCCACCTGCGTGCGACTAAATCTCTATTTCGCCGCACTGGCGGCTACTGCATCATCTAAGATCTTTTTAAGGTCATCAGCAAGCACGCTGGCACTATTTTGCTGAAGAGTAACAAGATCAGAAAGAATTCCGCCACGTATGTGAGACAAGGCGTCGGGAGACGTCTTCGAAAAAAGAATTTTGTGCCGATCAACATCATAAAGGGCTTGTTGAAGAGCCAGGCCCGAAATCTGATTTGACAATCCGCGACATCGATAGGAAATGTACTCCGAAAAATAATCCAAAATATGCTGGTCGCTCGCAGCCCCCAATTTACTTGCGCAAGTTACCATGTCCCGCTTGCTGGCCGCGTACAAGCCCTCTAGTAGAAGATCGTTGTACAGCTTCGCGTCCGTACACTTCGCCGAGACCATCCGTTCTTCGCTTCCTCGCTTGATCTTTACGTCAATCGTCTCGGTTGGGAGATGCTTCATAAGCACGTCCCTAATCGGACTGTTCGAATTTAAATCTAGCGAAACACCCGCTATTTCTAAAAAGACGTCGCCCGCCGTGAATACATGGTCTCTGCTAATAGATACAGTACGGCGATCTTCACTAAAATCCGGAGAAAGCATGCACCTTGAGATGCCCAGATCTGGGTGCTGCTTTAAGTAATCAACCACTTTCCCAGCGCTTTCCGCTGTCTGTGTAATCACCGAATCTATTGTCGCGGCTCCTGACGTCGCGGCGACGTTGAATAGCAGCAAAACACTCAGAATGTGGCGGTCTAATCGCAACACAGGACGCAACCTCTTCGGATCACTTTACTAGACATCCCGCATCTACTTATACGCGCGCTCCCCTGCCATGTGAAGAGTGTCGCGATGTATTCGCAGCGTTTAAGCTGCTGCGTTGGCCAGAAGCGCCAATCACATCCTCATCGGCGCCCCCGCCAGTATGGCTTTGATCGCCGCTGCTGCCGCTGCTCACATGTCGAGCGTTTGGTGTCCGCTCACAAACAACGTTGCGCGATTGGTCGGGGCCCGGTGGCCAGCGAGCGCCTGGCGCTGACGGCATCGGGCCAGGTGCGCTACACGCTCAAGACGCCGTATCGGGATGGCACGACTCACATCGTGCTCGAGCCGCTGGATCTGATGGCGCGCCTCGCGGCGCTGGTGCCTAAGCCGCGGATGCACTTGACGCGCTATCACGGCGTGTTTGCCCCGCACAGTCAGCATCGGGCGGCGGTGACGCCGGCGCAGCGGGGCCGTGGTGCAGCGCCGCCGCCGGTGTCTGGCGCGGATCCGACCAAGCCATCGACGCCGCGGCATGTGGCGATGAGCTGGGCAAGACGGCTGAAGCGAGTGTTCGGTGTCGAGATCGAGTGCTGCGCGCGCTGCGGCGGGGAGCTGAAGATCATCGCCAGCATCGAGGAGCCGCAGCTCATTGCGAAGATCCTGTCGCACCTGGAGCGTGCTGCGCCGGAGCAGTATCAGAGCGAGCTGCCGCTCGGGGCGCGGGGGCCGCCGCTGCAGCCCAGCCTGCTGTGAACTGGAGGATGAGTGGCGATTCCGTGAGCGGGAGAGGGCGGCGGACGGGGTCCGCTTGTCCTAAGCTCCAGAGAACGGCAGAGTGGGTGGCTTGACGGGCGGCGCGGCACGCTTAAGGTCGGCGGTCAGTCAATGGCCGGGGGCCCTGCGCGGAGGCGCACCGGCGGCCCGAATAGCCCAAGCAAGCCACGCGGCCCCTAAGCTTGGACGCAACATAAGGCTGGTTACGTGGTAACAGTTGTGGGCAGCCTTGGACCGGACGGGCGTTTGAAATTCCTATCCGCAGAAGAGGCCGAAGCCTGTCGCGAATTCGATGCCAGGGCGGCGGCTGCATAGGGGGACTCGGCTGCGGTGACGCTGCGCGTCTCGCCTCATTTCGCGCGCGCCGCTGCCTCCTACTAGACATCTGATGTCACTGAGCAATCGGCTTCCATCAACAAATGTTACTGCCATTCGGCGCATGTCACCTGATATATCGCAGAATCGCTCGAGCAATGCGTTGAATGCCCGACGTCTGCTGCCGGAAATAATGGTGAGTATCAGGTCAGCGCTCAGATTGCTGATGAGCATCTTGTTTCCCTTAACGCTTTCATTTCGTCGCCGCCGGGCCCTCTTGCCGCGCTTTCGTATCTGGCGAGTTTGTTCAGTAATAGAAGGAACTCGAATGAGGCGGTTTATGACGAGCTATTTAACGTGCGAAAACGAGGTGAGAGGCGACAACCGATCGACGCCCTCGTGTGGCTTGCGCGCCGTACCCAGCGGCGGCGGACAACACATGGTCAGACTTCCTCAGGCTCGATGAAGCGCTCTCCGGGAGTCATCCGCAAACGCTTACCGCCACCGCAAAGAGGAACGTGGCTACGGGAGCGACAGTACTTCTTGCCGGGTCGAGCCCCGGGATTCGAGGCGGATGGGCTTGCATTACTTGGACTCGCTGTAGGCCTGTTGACGCCAGATTGCGACTTAGACGGCGCATCGAAGCGTTGGCTAAACGGACTTCTCGACAAGTCGTTATCGCTCCGACGAGCTCCTGATTGGAATGAAGCTTTGATCGCAGCCGCGGCCGAAGCCCTAGGGACGTTTCTCCGCATCCGAGCTTATCGCAGAAGATCTGCGTGTTGCTCTGGCGAATAGAAAGGTCCTAACCGCCAGCCACGCCGCACGTGCCTCGGCGTGGACGCTTATCGCTGGGCTCGCTGGCGCTGACGACGGAATGACTCGCGCGGCGGCCCAAATCTCGGCATTGGCGGCCCTCGTTCGGGAGTCGTCGACATTGCGTGCCGGATCCAGTTCGGCAGCGGATGTGGCCAATCTTCTGGTAGGTGTCGGTCGCTCCATGCGGCGCTGGGCTTGGGAGAGTAAGCCCCGCACACCAATGTCAGATGTCGCACGGTGGGTAATAGACAATGAGTACCATGTACAGGATCTACTTTGGGCAATTCTGTCCCCAACGTTCCCCGACCTTGACGACGAGGAGTGGCTCAAATCACTCGGCCACCATCACCCGCGTGCTGATCTTGCGATTCCGTCCTTAGGCGTAATCATAGAGGTACTAGCTGGATCACGGGTAAAAATTCGCCCGATCCTCAAGGCAAGTGGCACGGCTCATCATTTTTTATTAGAGGGCTCACATCATGATCTACGGCATGGGTACGACCTACGCGTCTACCAACGAAAAATTATCAGAGTTTGTTGCCAATGAGGCTATCTGCCTTGGCTGGTCCGCGGCGGAGTCTCCCGCGATACATCAACTATTCGGGCAGATTGGAGTTGGCGATATTGTTTTCGCTAAGTCCTTCCCTCCCTCACACGGGCTCTATATCAAGGGCGTTGGAATCGTGACGTCCCCGAAACTTTTCGATTTGCCAAAACTAGGCGTCGGAAAGCATGTTCATTGGATATGGTCCACCGTAAACGGTGACAACCCTGTCCATATGGGCCGTCTGGACGATCATTATGACTATTTCCGTGGGGGCACCCTGTACCAAGAGCTCGGATCGCGAGTTCAAGACAAAGTGCTCGAAATACTCATTCACGGCAAGCCACTTTTGCCGACTCCGTGAGGTTCAGAGGGAGGGCTGACTGACTCAGCCCTCCCTTTCCCGCTCCCCGACGGGGCTTCGATGCACCGTCATCTTGATTGCGTGCAAGCATCGACTCAACTTGCCCCGTTTACCGCCGGGGCACACGGTCCACGCAAATCTCGTTTTCCGACGATAACGCAGCCCTATGCCGTCAACCGGTGGTCAGAGAATTCGTGTCTTCCGTGGTTATTTGCGACCGCGCCTCTCACGGCTTACGCTCGCCCACAGCAACGAAGTTTATCGCATTGGTGCTGGAATACTCGAAGGACCTCGATTTCGAGATCGGAGCCCATTCGCTTCGCGCGACGGCCGCCACCAATGCGCTCGACCACCAGGCCGATGTTGCAAAGGTCCAGGAGTGGCTGGGCCATGCGAATATTTCGACCACGCGAAATTACCTCCACCGCAAGACCAGGCCTAGGTGGCGTACTAGCAGCGCTCTTTTTTTTGCTACCAGGAAGCTACTCCTCGACTTCGTTCGACCACCAGTTCCCAGTCTCCGTAGTAAACGTGAAGGCCCTAATCTGAGGATCAATCGCGTACCTTGTCGTCCACTTGTCACCCATCGTCCACGCAATCGCCTTGTTGCCCGGCGGGTGCAGTTCAACCAGATGCGCCTTACTAAGAATATAGACGCGAATGGAGGTGGCTTCATCTACGACAATCGCGAAGTATGGTATGCAATCGAACGCTTGGCACGCCGCATCAAGTTTAGTCAGATTCCCAACTGGGATTTTGAGGTAGCTCCCTTCGGTCCCCGTATTCCGAGAACGGGACTTCACGGAGATCCCCATTATCTCCTTCGAATGAGGCCTTCGGGCAATAATATCCATGCCGACGTGATCAACGTACGCACACTCAAAACCGTACTTCGAGAGCCAATACAGCACGAGGCGTTCAGAAAAGTCGCCAGTGATCTTTGAGTGTCGTGAACTCTTTGAAACTTTCATGCCTTTACTTGGTCACCTCAAGATTCGGGGCTCTTTTGCACGTTAACGGCGTTGCATCATGCAAGAAATCAGTTGCTTGCGATCGCCGAGGACGCGTCGTTCATCGTACCACTGGCTGCGCTGTCAACCGGGCGATTGCGCAGGACGGGGTATATCGCCTAGTGCGGGAATATTCGTACCTGACGGCAGATAATCGCAGGCAGTGGGCACGAGATCGACACCACCGTTGACGGTCGGGGAGACTGACGAAGACTCTAATACCTTCGCCATTGAATTCAGGCAACTCGCGGCGCCGCCTTAACAGAAAAAACGCCGTCAAAGCAGCTCGCGACCCACCAGAGCTGACTGCCCCAGCAGGAGTACCCCCTTTGATGTGCAAATGCACAAAATCCTCTTTTTGAGTGGGGTCATCTCACGGAAGCGCCTGTTCCCAGTCCTCCTCAGATGGGACCCATTTTTGCCCGGCGGGCTACGGGACCTCGGTTTTCCCTAATAGGCTGGCGGGCAATAATCTCCGAAGACCGAGCGTTCGAGGGCTAGACTCTACGCGCGTTCACTACTCAAAATCTGGGAGACGTCGCTGAAACATGACTACCGTAATTGCATGGATTTCCTACAGCGATACTGGCGAGTCTCCGGAGTTGCCTCGCGCGATGTACATGGCCAGTGACAGCAGAATCACCTGGGGGTCTGAGGCTCATCGTTGGGACGCGGGTCGAAAAATATACTCCTCGATCAAGGAACCCCACCTTTTTGGGTATTGCGGTGAGGTCGTCTTTCCCAGCCTCGTTCTTGGACAGCTGGTTTCGGCTATCGATCAAGGGGTTCTATTTTCGCCTGAAGCAAATGCGGACTCTAAGAATGCCGCCATACTCGGATCGATCAAGGCATCCCACAATCGTCGACATAACGTTCAAGAACATGACTTCACAATCCTGCACGTCCACCGCTCCCGTGACTGGCCATCGACTACTTTTGCTGCGTGGGAAATAAGTTACGCGGCGGTCGACGGCGCATGGTGTTCCCGGGAAGTGCCCATCCCAACGAATACCGCAATCGCGGCGGCGCTTGGAAGCGGAGCCAGTTCCGCCAGGTCGCATACTGGCCGATGGGCTGACTCAGACGTCGGAGGCACCAGTAGATCGATATTCTCAGCGTTCTGCGACGCGCTCACCTCGGGAGGCGATCAGCGCTCTGGGGGCGTGCCTCAGATATCGGGCCTTTACACAAAAGGTCCGCCCCGCCCGCTCGGCTATTTGGAGAATGGACAACCGTTCCTCCATGGTCTGCAGCTCGAGACTGGTCTCGCCCTCAAGAGCATAGAATGGCGTGATCGACTATTTCAACGAGTCGATCCCGTAACGCTTTTGCCACTCCGAGGCGCACGTAGGTTTGCGCGTCCGCGACTCGAGTGAGTTATCTGCTCCTCCGCACCGATTCCGGCGGAGCGTTGACAGGATTCTGGCGTGATGGTGGACAGTTTGCGGAGTGAGATGAAATAGCGTTCACGATGCCGTGCCAGCATGGTGGACGGGATGCTGGATGAAGACCGCGTCACGCGGACCGGCCTGGTCGGGCGAGCACAGGAGCGCGGGCATCATGCAAGCCAGGAGGATCCCTGGCCCTGTGACAGAGAATAGGCGACGTGGACGCCGGCACTGCCGGCACCTGTTTCACCGCCATCCGCGGACTCGAACTAGTGATGGCCGACGCGAACTGACGAAAGCACTGGAGCAGCAAATGCCAGAAAAAATTATCGTAAAAGCCTACAAAGGCAAACAGGGCGAAGCTACCGCTGAATTCCAAGCCGACGCCAGGGTAATGGCAGCGCACGGATACATCCCGGTCTCGCAGACGTGGGTGCCGGGGTCGTGGGGATGCGGGGCTTTCCTAGTGGCGGCCCTATTAGTCGTCATCGTTGTTGGAATAATCGTATTCATTTATATGCTCATCGTCAAACCCGCGGGCACACTGACGGTGACGTATGAGTACCGAGGCGTCGAGAAGGTGGTTCAAGCGCAACCAGAGAAGAAGTGCCCGAAATGTGCCGAGATCGTCAAAGCGGCCGCGACAGTGTGCAGGTATTGCCGCTACGAGTTTCCGCCGGTTGATGTGACTGATGCGGGCGCGAGTGCTGCTAACACGCAAGCGCTCGGCGCTACCGAGCATGCATCATCAACGGCGATCGATCCTACTCCTGCTCGCGGGTCGGCAGCGCGCGGTCGATTGTATATCGGTCTGTTTGTAGTAGTCGCGATTGTAGCGGTCATTGAGTTCTTCGGCTCGTCACCCAAAGACTCAACCGCGGGTGGCCCATCGCCTGCTACGTCAAAGCGGGGCGGGCAGCCGACCGCAAGCCTGCCTGTACCCGCCGCCCCGGGGCCATCCGCTTCGACGGCGGCACCGAAATCATCGGCATCGTTGGGGCGCTGGAGATGGAATAGCGGCCATGAGTCCGTCTCGGTGGAGATTAGGAAAGATGGTGCCAAATTGATTTCGCGCGAATCATTTACGGATGGTCCCAATCGAACGCTGACGCTGAAAGAAACGAGCGCCAGACGCGGCGGTCGACGATTCATCAATGCTGATGACACTTCGTTGGGAGAGTATTTTCTAATCATGCCAAATGGTGACCTTGAGATCGGTGACAAGGACGGGCGGATTGGGACGACGACACGCCTGAATTAGGCTTCTCGTCTGACGAAGAAGAAAACGGAGATCGGAGCTTCTGCCGCCGTTGGATCTGAGCGGACGGAGCAAGATTCGTCGCCGTGTTGCAAATAGATCGAATTTGCCTGGTTTTCGCCGCTGCTCGCCGTACCTATTGGAGGCTGCCTTGGTCGGAAGGTAACTGTGGCCCCGCGACGCGCACGATCTTCGAGCTGACGCAACTGCTCTTCGGAAAGCTTTGAAAAGTCGAGCGACGAGGCCGTGACGCACACCGGCCCGCCGCCGGGGCCGGACAGTTCGTGCTTGGTAATGTCCAGGCCGAGCAACTTGTGCCGACGCTCGGTCCAGTGAAGCAACACGCGTGCCGCCTCGATATCGTTTTTCGCCCGCTGGTACCAGTGCAATTGCATTCGGTCGATGCGTTCCAGTTCCATAGCACGCAGCGTGTCGGCCAGCGCTCTCATCTCTTCCGTCTTCTGATAAAGGATTTCGCCGATCAGTTGCGACACACGTCCGGGAGAGACGCGAAGTGCTGTGGCGATGTCTTCGATAGCGTGGCCCTCGATGCGCAGCTCCAGGGCGGCCTGCCGCTTGTCGGCGACCCATAACGCCGACGCGTTTGACTGTTTCGCAGCGGCGCGGTTGCACGCCCTGTGATTCCGTGGCGCAGTGATCGAGGTTCTGCGTGGTAGCGGCCTAGATCTGGGTCTGGGCATGGAGGTGATTTCCTAAAATCCATGTGAGCTAAGGCAAATGGCGGTTTCTCGTCGCGGCGCAACGATTGGGCAACCCGAGTAAGTGCTTCCTCATAGCACTGGCGTGGCTGCCAGGACGCCCCGTACGGGCAAACCGGTGCCCGCGAAGGTCGCAGAGACGCAACCCGCGGGGGCGAAACCGGCGCGCGCTCCTCGTGGCGGCGTCGCCAGGGGCGCCAAAGGGGGCCTTGGCATACAGGCGCCGCTGCGGCCGCCGGCCTCCACGCGCCTCCTGAGGCTCACCGGAGCGCCCGATGGAGGCCGTCCGGGCGTCGGCGGGGCGGGCGCTCATTTTACTGACACCGGTCTGTTAGACCGTTGCACCCGCGCGCGGTGTGCGCGCGAAATGCTGGCCGGCGAGCGCCAGCCGTCGCGGGCACGGGTGAAATACGCGCGCGCAACACTCGGAGCAACACTTTCGGCTTCACGGCGCGGTCTCGCCGGCCTCTAAAGCCGGTCGGCGGGCCGCATCGCCACGCAAACCGCGCGGTACCGCCAGTTTGCCCAACAAAGGCGCATAAAAAAAAGTAGCTCGCTCGGCGGAATGCGATGGGCCGCGCTACCGTCGAGCGAATGGAGGAGCGGAGACCGCAAATGCGCAGCCTATCCGACCGCCATGCGCCCAAACGGACTCTCGCGACTGGCCGCTGTTGAGAAAGTCCATTGTGGCGCTTCAATCACGAAAGCTTTTGTTTTTCCGAAGCCACACCTCAGATAGTTACTAATCCCTTTCATATGTGACGTGAATGCCGTCTACGCACGAGCGGTGCGCGCGGTAAAAATGATGGTTGCGCCCGAAACACAATTGGCGCCCACGGTGGAGAGGAGTGTCATTTGTGCGAAGGCCGCCAGAGGGATTGTTTGACCGCGACATCGTCACGCGACCGTCGAAAACCCCACTCGCTTGGGATCAAACCGCAACCCCGAACACCGAGTATCCCACCAGGACGGGCTCGTTCCCGTTAGTCTCACAAGATTGCGCTCTGAATCCTGGCGCTCTCGAGTCTCGCGATAGATTTCCTGTCGATGCAAAACGACCCAATGATCCGCGATGCGGCGGACCTCGGACTCGAGGGGGAAGGAGTACATTATCGCATCATCGTCCATCAATGACGCGGTCGTGATCCCGAAGACAATCGGTATGCCCGATGACAAGTTAAGTCGCCTTGCGTCCGCCAACACTTCCCGTGACATCAGCGTGTGCGGCCACCGCTCCGCCCGATACTGCGGAATTGCATCGACGAGATCAAAGCGCTCAAGTCGCTCCGGAAGACTACAATACCCATCCAAGATCAAAACCGCACAGCCTGCGGGATGCTCGTGCTGAAATCTGCCCGCAATTTTGCACGCCTGACCAACGTCTGCACTATTTGTATCGAGTAAATGAATTGCCGCCTGATCCCTACGCAGGTCCACTCGAAATGCTGCTGCGCGGTCTCCAGCAAATATGATGCGCGCGTCCCCTCTGAGCTGTGCTTTCTTCGCGATATAGACACTCGGCTTGTGGGCGCTATAGAAAAATACATTGTGACGGTAGCGGTTCGAAATCCGTGCCGCCAACTCCAAAAGCAGAAGGGTCTTGCTGGAGCGTGCTGCGCCGGAGCAGTATCAGAGCGAGCTGCCGCTTGGGGCGCGGGGGCCGCCTGCGCAGTCCAGCCTGCTGTGAACTCAAGGATGAGCCCCGATTTCATTGACCGGTTAGCGAGCCGGAAGGGGCCCGCTTGTCCTAAGCTGCAGCGAAGGCCGGAGTGGGCGCCATGCGGGCGGCGCGGCTCGCTGGCTGGGTGGCCCGGCAATGGCCAAAGGCTCTGCGCAGAAGCCTACTGGCGGCCAAATTTTCCAGGCCAGCCACGCGGCTCCTAAGCTTGGACGCCACATAAGGCTGGTTACGCGCAACAAGGTTGTGGGCAGCCTTGGACCGGACGGGCGTTTGAAATTCCTATCCGCCATCCTGGGTGCGGCCGACGGCTTGGATAACCGTACGATTGCCGCCCAAGTGGGCGTTGGTCGTGTTCAAGTCGGACGCTGGCGCAATCGCTATATCGAGGGCGGCTTGGCGGCGATTCAGCAGGAT
>Ga0302320_10018876_pt1 | contig 13884 bp, 8 predicted proteins | sample Bog_T0_3_FD_202130 | JGI IMG/M metagenome (GOLD analysis project Ga0302320, IMG submission 202130) | Peat permafrost microbial communities from Stordalen Mire near Abisko, Sweden - Bog_T0_3 | ecosystem: Environmental > Terrestrial > Soil > Wetlands > Peat | place: Sweden: Abisko, Stordalen Mire... | reverse complement strand
CCAGCCAGTTCGGCGTTCCCGCCGTGCTGGAGGGGATGCTCGGGTCGATGACCTGACCGACGCTGCCCGCCGTGGTGCTCAGATTGAAGTTATTCGTGAACATCCAGTTCTGGGGATTGCCCGGGCCATCCTGCGCCCAGGTGTCCATGCTGTCACCCCAGCCGTAGCCGTAACCCACTTCGTAGACACCGGGGACGCCGCCACCGGATCCAAGGGATCCGTTGGAGATCTGCGTCTTGTACCAGTTGATCTTCAGGGTCAGGCGATCGTTGAGGGTCGTGATGACGAAGCCCTTTTCAGTCGTCTTGCCCGTGGGCGCCGGAACCGGCGTGCCGTCAATGTTGAAGCGACCGGCGGCCGGCTGGAAGTTCGAGGATTGGTCGAACAGCAGGCTGATGTCGGTCTGCAGCGGCATCTTCTCCTTGATGAACTTCGGGGTGTGGATGACCACGCTGTAGCTGGTCGAGTGTCCGGAGACCGAGTTGTAGACAACGTTGTTGATTCCGTTGCGAGGATCGTTCGGGCCCGTCGAGACGGTGAAGCTGGGGTCAAACGGATCGTAGAAGCGGCCGTTGCCGTTCTTGTCGGGGAGGATGTCCTTCGGAGGATTGCCGGCATTCTGGTCGGTGGCCTCGTCTGCGCGCCAGCCAACCGTGGGGACAACCATGCCGTCCAGGAAGAATCCCTGCCACACCAAAGCGCGGGAGGTGATCGTCTGGACGTCCTTGTTGGCACCGGAGTTGTAGAGGTACTGGCCGTTCGCGGCGCTCTCGACCTGGATCTGCGTGGGCGTGTATCCCAGGTAGGTGAACGGATTGCCCGAGTAATTGGCACCCAGCTGGTTGGTGGTCTGGATCGCACCTGCCGGATTGTTCGGGTTGGGCGTCAGATTGAAGAACTCCATCGTGCCGATCGGGCCCATCTGCTGGTGGGCCGTGATCCCGCTGATCTGCAGATTGTTGCCAAGGGTGGCATTCTGCAGGTCGGGCGAGAGGTAGGCGATCTGGCCGACACCGAAGCCGCTCGAGTTGAGGGCGTTGTCGACGTAACCATCGGTGTTGCCCGAGCCGTAGTTGTAGCTGAACTGGTTTTCGGTCGACTTCGAGTACAGGCCGGTGAACACGCTCTTGCCGAAGATCCGGGCTATCCAGGACGACTTGTCAAAGTAGTCCGAGAAGTCCAGGTTGGCGAAGGCAGTCACACGGAAGTTCGTGCGCTTGTTCTCGTTGAAGTCGCCACCACCATTGCCGCCGATGCCCGCGCGTCCGGCATTCGGGTTGGCAGGCTCGAAGGCCTGGGCCGAATAGTTGGACAGGAGGGTTGCCATGTCGTCGATCGAAAGGGCCGGATTGTTGCCGTACGGATTGAAGGAGCTCTGGCTCCATTCCTGGTGGTCGAGGACGGCCTCAACACCAACCCTGCCATTGAAGAAGGTCTCTGAGAGAGCCGCATTGACGGCGTTCCAGTTCTGGTCGTTGTAGTTGTTCGGACCTTCAATCGACGTGTTGTAGAAGTTGAAGACCGAGGACAGCGCCAGCGACTTGGCCTTGTACAGACCGAGGCCGGAATTGGGCAGGTTGGCAAACGTCGCGTAGTTGTTGTAGCTCGTGATGCCGCCGAGGGCTCCGAGGCCAAGACCGGTGACGACCGAGGTCGCACCCGATCCCGGAGGACCGTCGATCTCGTTGGCGTACGTGGTCAGCCAGCCGTTGTTTGGACCACCCTGGCTGCTCGAATTTGCGTTCGGGAACACAGCCATCAGTCCGCCGCCGTTGAAGATACCGTTCGGCACGCTATTGTTGGAGAGCCAGTTCTGGGAATTCGGGTTGGCGATCGAGCTGTTGCCCGAGGTGTCCGAATACGTCTGGGAGTTTCTCGCACCCCAGAGAGGATTGTTCAGAACGTTCGCAAACGTTCCGGTGAACGGATTGGATCCGTCGTACACCGGGATCTTCGTGGAATTCCAGCCGATGCTCGAGGAGCCGTAGAGGGCCTTGTTCATCGCCGTGAACCACGGGGTGATCTCGTCGACCGGCGGGACAACCGAGGGGTTGTTCGCGTCGATCTCGCCGTGCTCATACGTCACGCGGATGTCGGTACGGGCGGATCCCTGGTTCAGGAACTTCGGGTCCCAGTGCAGGGCTCCAAAGTAGCGGCGGGAGTCGTTGAAGGTGGGGCGCTGCGCGTAATCGGTCTGGTCGTCCAGGATGTCCAGGCGGATGGCGAGCTCATCGGGGAGGAGGACCTTGTTGTAGTCCAAGCTTGTGCGGACCGAGCCGAAGCTGCCGAAGCGGTTCGTCAGCGATCCCGAGTCCTTGCCCAGATTGGCGTCATTGATGCTCGCATTGATGATACCGGCGGGGCTGCCCAGTCCGAACAGAATCGAGTTGGGTCCGCGCTGGATGTCGATGCGGTCCGTGTTGTAGCTGTCCCACGGAATGTCGGTCAGAAAGTAACCACGGGTGTTGTCGGCCGCGGCCAGTCCGCGAACGCGGGTGTTGGTCTGCGGGGACTCCTGCGCGCCTTGCGTGCTCAGCACCGCCGTGTTGCCCGTGCCGGCAAAATTGCCGCCTTGGCCGCCGACTTCGGTGTTGGTCGTATAGACCAGCAGGTCCTGGCTGTTGTTCGAATCCGTGTCCTGCAGGAACTTTTTCGTGACGACCGAAACGGCGTCGCCCACGTCCTTCAGGTTGGTCTTGATGCGGGTGCCGGCCAGCGTGCTGGTGGCGGCGTACCCGGTGTCCTCGTCGGCTTCGACGACGAACGGGGACAGTACCAGGACTTCCTGATCCGACGTGCCGGCGGTGGTCGTCACCGGCACCGGAGCATTCTGATCCTGGGTGGCAGCAGGAGCCGGAGTGGCCTCCTGTGCGAAGCCATGGCTGTGCACAAAGGCGACGCCAAGGGCAGAAACGACCGCGAGCGCCCGTAACCGGGCGAGGGTTCTATTCATAGGTTTTTTTGGTATTCGGGGGGTGTAGGGGACGGCGACCCTTGAAGGGGCACCACCGATCCCGGATAAAACCCGGGCATTCGGCGTCGGCACTATAGGGAGTGCGTTCAAAACTGTAATTGAGAATCTTTGTACAGAAATTGAGTTTTGTTGCCGATTCCGGAGCCTTCAACGAATCGGTAGCAGGCTCGAGCCCGGCGGGCGGGGTCCCGTCTCTGACTGGACATGCCTGCGATAGGCGCCCGGCGAGAGTTTGGTATGCCGCTTGAAGATCACGCTCAGGTACTCGGGATGCTCTATGCCGACAAGTTCCGCGATCCTCTTGAGCGGAAGATCGGTCTCAAGCAGGAGCTGTTTCGCCTTGGTCATCTGCACCTGGCGGATTTCGGTCTGGGGAGAGCGCCCAATGCACTGTCTGAACTTCTTCTCGAGCTGGCTCCGCGACGCCGCGACGTGCTCCAGGACGTTGGTCACCGTAATGCCCATGCACGCATTGTCCCTTATATAGCCCAGCGCCGAAGCCACGGTCCGGTCCTCGATGGCAAGGATGTCCGTGGAATGCCGGACCATCACCCTTGTGGGCTCGGTGCGGATTTCGGCAGGCTTGATCTTTTCGCCGGCCATCAGCTTGTCCAGGAGCTCCGCGGCCGCGTATCCGGAAAAAAAACCGTTGGTGGCGATGCTCGAGAGCGGAGGGTAGGAAAGCTCGCAGCGGATCGCGTCGTCATCCACCCCCAGCACGGCGACCTCCTCGGGGACCATTCGTCCTATCTGCTCGCAGGCCTGCATTACCTGAACCGCGAACATGTCGTCGCAGGCCATCACCGCCAGGGGCGCGGGAAGCTTCCGAATCCGATCGCAAAGCTGCGGGACGAGATCGAGCTGCCAATCGTGCGACCTCGTCGAACCGCCCGCCGGCGGCTCGTGCAGAACGCACGAGTACCCGGCCAGGCTCAACCCCTCCACAAATCCACGGCGGCGCTCCACAGACCAGTCCTGGTCCGAATAGCCGCAGAAGGCAAAATTGCGAAATCCGCGCTCGATGAAATGTTCTGCGCCCATGTGCCCGATCGCCACATTGTCGGGCCGGATCTGATGGACGCCCGGGAGGGCCGAGTGATCGTTCAGGTCGACAAGGGGTATCCTCAGCCGCTGGCATTCCCCCGCGAACCGGGGCGTCGTATGCAGGCTGATGACGCCGTCCCAATGCCGGCTTTTTATCCACTCGGGGTCCCTCTCGGCCCGGGCCTCGTCGTCGAGGAATGCCGCCCAGACCGTATTCGAAGATTCGTACTTTGCGATTCCCCTGAGGATCGCGTTTGCCTCGGCATAGCGCGTCTGAAAAACAAGCAGGATCCTGGGCTTCCGCCGGGATGCCTTTCGCGGGTTCAAGGCATTTTCAGACATAGGAATCGACGAGCGATTTGAATCGTAACTTACTTTTTACCATTGAGATACCTATTTGGTTCTCGAAGCGAACCTCGATCGTCCTGAATTCTCCCGGGTAGAGGTCGAAGAAGTTGTCGCTGCAGGAATGGCCAAGGCCCCCGAAGTCGAACGCAAACCTGTGCTGAAATCCCGGGGAACGAAACGCAAGGCGATAGCGGGTCGGGCCAAGACGGCGGATGGCCACCGCCGTCCTCGGCTTGGGGAGGGAAAGGAACCTGGGGGGGGTGAGGAAAACCGTGGATTCGCTCGCAACGACCCCGCCGACGTCCAGCGCCACCCGCAGATAGAGGTTGTCCCTGCCGTGGCGGGCCATGGCCGCGGACATGTCCAGGGTCTTCTGGCGCACGCTTTCGCCGTAGTTGAGTTTCACCTTCCTCCGGCCGCCCTGAAGGCGGCGGCCGTCGAGGTGAAACAAGTCCCAGCGGAGCAGACCCGGGGCGGAACCGGGCGCATCGTACACTGTATAGAGATGGACTTCGCGCACTGTGGTGTCGCGATAGTTGCCGATTCGGCGCGTCTCCTCGCCCGGGACATGGGCCGAGACCAGCGCCGGGGCGAAGAAGCGGCGGGCCACATGATGGAGCGCCTTCCATCTCCCTGTGAATTCAATGCTGCTCCACGACGCGACCGGCCAGCAATCGTTGAGCTGCCAGTAGAGGGCCCCCATGCAGCGGGGCATGCTGCGACGGTAATGCTCGACCCCAACCTGCATGCAGAGGGCCTGGTTCAGCTGCGAGAGGTAGATGAGCGAGGCCTGGTCCCTTGGGAACCGGTAGGACTCCGCCACATAGTCCAGGATCGTCTTGTTCCCACCGCTGTTCTTCTGGTGGTTTTCCATTGCGGGTCCGAAAATGTTGCCCTCTCCCCCCGGGCAGAAGCCCGCCTGGGTCTGGGGCGACGAAAAGCTCTGCATCCCGAATTCAGAAACAAAGCGGAAGGCGTACTTTTCATATTCCTTCACTGGCTTTCTCGAATGCCAGACATCCCAGAAGTGGGTGTCACCCTGCTTCTCCCCAATGTCGTAGGTGTGCCTGTCCACGCCCTCGCCGCGATAGGGCGACGTGGGTAGATACGGGGTGATTCCGTCCAGCCGTCCGACAGCTTCCGGCAGCAGGTCGTGGAACAACGCCCTGTAGTTGGCGAGCATCTCCGGATTCCTCGCCAGTTCGTGGTGGTTGAGCCCCTCGATCTCATTATTCCCACACCAGAGGGCAAGGCATGCCCGGTGGCGCAGCCTTCGCACCTGGGCCTCCGCCTCGATACGGACACTGTCCAGGAAGGCCCTGTCGGCGGGATAAAGGGAGCAGGAAAACATAAAGTCCTGCCAGACAAGCAGTCCCAGCTCATCGCAAAGGTCATAAAAATCCTCGCTCTCGTAGATGCCTCCTCCCCAGACCCGGATCATGTTCATGTGGGCCTCGGCAGCCGACCGGAGGTCCCGGGCATACCGTTCCCGGTCCAGGCCCGCCACAAAACTGTGGGCGGGAATCCAATTTGCACCCTTTGCAAAAATCGGGCGGCCGTTGACCACAAACCTGAAATGCTCGCCAATGGTGTCGGCGCTCCGGTCCAGCACGATCGTGCGAAGCCCCACCCTGCGGGTGATTGAGTCCAGAAGCGTCCCTCCGGCGGCCTCCCTCATCTGGAGCGACACCGTGTAGAGCGGCTGGTGCCCATGTCCCCTGGGCCACCACAGGGCCGGGGAAGGAATCTCGAGACAAAGGTCGCCGTTCCCAGAGGCTGCCGCCACTTCAACCCCGTCCAGCGTCACCGTGCAGTCGTAGTGGCCATGCATCCCCGCCCGACCCGGCTCCGGAGCCACATGAAGGGCCACGCCGCCGTCCGGACTGTGCTTCTGGCCGATGCGCACCCCTTCGAGGCGTTTCACGCTCCACCCCTCCAGACGGATGTCCCTCCAGATTCCGCAGGTGACCAGCCTGGGCGCCCAATCCCACCCGAACTGGCATTGCTCCTTGCGGATGACCTGGCAGCGACCCACCGGATCATTGAATTCCCTTACCTGGTGTTCGGGCCGCCGACTGCGGATGTAGGCCATCGCGCTGCCAAAAAGCACCCGCATCTCATTGCGGCCCGCCCGAAGGCGGGCCTTCACGGGCACCCGATGCCCGTGGAACATGTTGTCGGATTCCAGGATCCGCTCACCGTTCAGATGGACCTCGGCCACCGTATCCAATCCGCTGGAAACCAGGTCGACCTCGTCCTCGCCGAGAAGGCTGGTGGGGACGGAAAAGTATGCCCTGTATTCCCAATCCCGTTCCTCGATCCACTGCACTCCGAGTTCATTTGCGGCCCAGAATGGATCTGGAATGCGTTTGTTACGAATAAGATCGGTATGAACGCACCCGGGGACACGGGCGGGAAGCCACGTTTTGGTGCCTGCCTCGCGGAAACTCCACGTGGCCCTGGTCAGGGAGTGCTCGATCATAATTTGGTGGTCCGGCCGTTCGGCACGGGGAAAACGCAAATTTCCGGGTCCCGCGAGGGTATTGCAAGCATTCACAAGAGGCTCCAGCCTCCACATCCGCGACATCCCACGATGCCCCTCCTGGATCCACCGCCCAACCAGAAACCGGTCCTGCCGCAGCCGCCGCGCCCCATCGTGGCCATCGGCGCGGGCGGAATTGCAAGGGACGCGCACCAGCCGGCCTATCGCGTTGCCGGGTTTGCGACCGTTTCCGTTTTCGACAGCGACGCCGGGAAGGCCGCAGCCTTCGCCCGCGACTTCGGCATTCCGCGCAGTCTCCCCACCCTGGGCGGGGCGGTCGGCACCGCGCCCGATTCGGCGGTGTACGATGTGGCGGTGCCGGCGCGGTCGCTGCTCGCCGTCCTGCCGGAGCTTCCGGACGGAGCCGCCGTGCTGATGCAGAAGCCCATGGGCGAAAACCTGGCCGAGGCCCTCGCCATCCGCGACCTGTGCCGCCGCAAGCGGCTTGTCGCCGCCGTGAACTTCCAGCTGCGCTACGCCCCCTGCGTGCTGGCGGCGCGCGACATCGCCGCCCGCGGCCTGATCGGCGAGATCCTCGACATCGAGGTCCGCGTCACCTGCTTCACGCCGTGGCACCTGTGGCCTTTCCTCGCCGGGATCCCGAGGATGGAGATATTGTATCATAGTATCCACTACATCGACCTCGTACGCTCCTTCCTCGGCGACCCGGCCGGCGTGTGGGCGTCGACCGTGGGGCACCCCAAGTCCCCGGGCCTGTCGTCCACACGCACTTCGATCGCCCTCGATTACGGGCCCCGGCTCCGCGCCACCATCACCGCAAACCATGGGCACGATTTCGGCCCCCGCCACCAGGAGAGCTACCTCAAGATCGAGGGCTCCCGGGGGGCCATCAAGGCACGCCTCGGCGTGAACCTCGACTACCCGCGCGGGCTGCCGGACAAGCTTGAATACTGCCTCGCCGACGCGGGCAACGGAGCCGCATGGGAAACGGTCGCCCTCGACGGCTGCTGGTTCCCCGATGCCTTTGTGGGACCGATGGCCGACCTCATGCGCCGCGCCAACGGGGAAACGACCGCCCTCCCGACAGGCGTCGAGGATGCCATCCGGACGATGGCCGTCGTGGAGGCGTGCTACGAGTCCAGCGCGAAAGGCTCGACACCCGTTCCGCCGTGAGATCCCCCGACCCAGGCCTGCGCCCGGTGGATTCCCATGCCCACTTCTGGGACACGGGCCGCATGGGCTATCCCTGGCTGGCCGATTTTCCCGCCATTTCCGGGCCCCATACGCCCCGCGATCTCCTGGCCGAGGCCGCCCCGTGCGTCCCTGATTCGATCGTGTTTGTGCAGGCCGAGTGCGAGCGGTCCCGCTGGCTCGAGGAGGTCGAATGGGTGGAGTCCCTGGCGGCGGCCGAACCTCGGATCGGTGGAATCGTCGCCCATGCCCCGATGGATGCGGGACCGGCGACCCTGGCCGCGATCAACCGGCTGGCCGCCCGACCGCTCGTTCGAGGAGTCCGTCACCTGATCCAGGGCGAGGCCAACCCCGTGTTCTGCCTTCGTCCGGAATTCCTCGCGGGGATCAGGGAGCTCGGGAGGCGGAACCTGACCTTCGACATCTGCTGCACGCACGGGCAGCTGCCGGCCGTCATCGAGCTGGTCCGGCGCTGCCCGGAAACGCTGTTCATACTCGATCACGGCGGGAAGCCGGCCATCGGCTGCGAAGCGGCCGATGCCTGGAAAGGCCATATCGCGAGGCTCGCGGCGGAACCGAACCTCCACTGCAAGCTCTCGGGCCTGGGCACCGAGGCCCCCGGCGGCCGCTGGAGCGTCGGGGACCTCCAGCCCTACGCCGACCACCTTCTCTCATGCTTCGGGGCCGGCCGGGTTCTCTTCGGAAGCGACTGGCCCGTGGTAAAACTTGCCGGCGGCTACCGCCTTTGGCTTGAGGGCGCGCGGCAACTACTATCCCATCTTGCCGAGGACGAGATCCGCGCCGTCTTCCGCGAAAACGCGCGGCGCGTCTACCGCCTCGGTCCCATCCCATGTTCCGACTGGACAAAAAAAACGCCCTTGTGACCGGCGCCGGTTCCGGCATCGGCCGGGCGATCGCCGAGCTTTTCTCCCTCCAGGGGGCCGTGGTCTGGGTTGCCGACCGCGACAGCGCGGCCGGACAGGAAACCGTGGGATCGATCCGCTCGGCGGGCGGCCTCGCCGAGTTCGCCGAACTCGATGTCACCGACGCCCAGGCCGCCCTGGCCCTCGGCGGCCGCATCCCGCCGGTCGACGTGCTCGTCAACAACGCCGGGATCGGCCACGTGGGCAACCTCGCCGGAACCGGGACTTCGGACCTCGACAGGCTCTATGCGGTCAATGTCCGGGGTCCGTTCAACCTTTGCAAGGCCTTCGTCCCCTCCATGCTCGGACGGGGGAGCGGAAGCGTGATCAACATGGCCTCGATCGGCGGCATCGTCGCGGTGCGCGACCGCCTGGCGTACACCGTCACCAAGTTTGCGGTTGTCGGCCTCACGAAGTCCCTAGCGCTGGACCACTCGCACACGGGCGTGCGTTTCAACGCCATCTGCCCGGGCAGGGTCGAGACCCCCTTTGTGAAGTCCCGGATCGCCGAATATCCGGACCCGGCGAAGGCCTACAGGGAAATGTCGGCCACCCAGCTCACGGGCCGCATGGCGCGGCCCGATGAGATCGCGGCCGCCGCGCTGTACCTGGCCTCCGACGCGTCGGCGATGGTCACCGGGAGCAGCCTCATGATCGACGGCGGATGGAGCGCGGGCAAATGACCCGGACTCCGTGACCATCCCGGGCAGGATCACAGGATTGCGAACGATCGACGTTCGCTTTCCGACGTCGGCGCATCGGGACGGCTCCGATGCGATGAATCCCGACCCCGACTATTCCGCGGCCTACGTCGTCCTCTCCACGGACCGGGCCGACGGCGCCGAGGGTCACGGGCTCACGTTCACGATCGGGCGCGGCAACGAGGTTGTCGTCGCCGCCGTCGAGGCATTGCGGCCCCTTGTCGTCGGCCAGCCCATCGCCGCGTTCACCTCCGCGCCGGGCGCATTCTGGCGGCACCTCACCGGAGACAGCCAGCTTCGGTGGATAGGGCCGGAAAAGGGGGTCATCCACCTCGCGACCGCCGCCGTGGTGAACGCGCTCTGGGACCTTTGGGCCAGGATCGAGGGCAGGCCCCTGTGGAAGCTTCTTTCCGCCATGTCGCCGGCGCAGATCGTCGAGATGGTCGATTGGAGATACCTCTCGGACGCACTCGGCCCCGACGAGGCGCGGGAAGGCCTGGAACGTCTCGTGTCCACCCGGGACGAGCGGGAGGCAAGGATCATGCGGAGCGGCTACCCGGCGTACACGACCTCGGCGGGCTGGCTGGGTTATTCGGACGAGAAGATCCGGCGCCTCTGCCAGGAGGCCCTTGCGGACGGTTTCACCCACTTCAAGATAAAGGTTGGCGCCAACCTGCGGGACGATATCCGCCGGGCGGCCCTTGTGAGGGCGGAGATCGGACCAAAACATTTCCTGATGATCGACGCCAACCAGGCGTGGGACGTCGGCCAGGCGATCGATTGGGTCCGCGCCCTCGCACCGAGCCGGCCGCTGTGGATCGAGGAGCCCACCTCGCCGGACGACATTCTTGGCCATGCCGCGATAGCGCGTGCCATCGAACCCCTGGGCATCGGCGTCGCAACAGGCGAACACTGCCACAATCGGGTGATGTTCAAGCAGCTCCTCCAGGCGCGGGCCATCTCCTACTGCCAGATCGACGCCTGCCGCCTCGGCGGCGTCAACGAGGTCGTTGCCGTCCTGCTTCTGGCCTCGAAATTCCGGGTTCCCGTCTGCCCCCACGCCGGGGGGGTGGGCCTCTGCGAATACGTGCAGCATGAATCGATTTTCGACTACCTCTGCGTGAGTGGCTCGCTTGAGGGCAGGGTGACGGAATACGTGGACCACCTGCACGGCCATTTCATGGATCCCTGTGTGATCCGCCACGGCCGGTATGTCGCGCCCCGGGCCCCCGGCACGAGCGCCGCCATGAAGCCCTCCTCCCTCGCCGCAAACATGTATCCCGGAGGCGACGTCTGGCGCCGCATCCTCCAGGGTCAGGCCCCGGGTTGAGCCGCCTCCCCGAGGCGCCCGCCCATCTTCGCATAGGTCTCGACCGCCTCCGCGCTGGCCGACACCAGATCCCCGTCGAGTGCGATGCTCCCGCGGGTGAAAAGCGTGATCAGGCAGGATCCACCGAATGAAAAGAACCCCTTCTCGTCGCCCTTCCGGACGGGTCTGCCGGGCACAAACGTCTGGCGGATGCCGCCGACATTGGTCGCCCCCACCTCGATCAGGGCAACGTCGCCGAAGACGGGCGACTTGATCTCGGTGATCATGCGCTTGTTCCGGACCAGGTAGCGCACATTGCGCCGCAGGGCGACCGGGCTGACGGAATAGAGGCTCCCCCTGCAGGTGCGGGGCTCGCCGGGAATCCCGTCCACCGGAAAGTGAAACCGGTGATAATCCACAGGGCAGAGACGGGAAATGAGCATGGCGCCTCCGTCAAACCGGCGGGAGAGGGTCCTCCGCTCAACGGGCAGGCCATCCTCGGCGAAGAGTTCCGGAAGCGTGAACCTGGCCCCCTTGACGTAGAACCCGTCTGCCGCCCCCAGATCGGGGAAAGCCAGGTGGCGCCCGTCCCCGGGAAGGACCGCGACCCGTTCGCCGGGCGCGATCGGCCGCGATTCCGGCTTGAGCGCCCGATAAAAGAATTCGTTGAACGTCCTGTAGTCGAACGCCGACTTTGCAAACTCGTCGACGTCCAGGTCGTAGCGGGTGATGAAGGGCAGGATCCGAAAGGCGCTCCGGCGGCGGTTCATCCTCCAGCCGTACCAGGCCGAGAACAGCCGGCGCCGGACCAGCAGCCAGACCGCAAGGCGCCCCACCGGGTTGTCATAGGCCAGCCGCAGCCACGGCTCCCCGTAGATCTGCTCGGTCTTCAGCTCACGCGTGGCGCGATCGATGTAGCGGACGGGCTGGGAGCTCATGTCATCTTGCGCCCGCCGCCTCCAGCGCCTGCCGGAGGGCGATCACCTGGGGGTTCGCCGGCTCGATCGCCAACGCCTGCCTGCAGGCCCGCATGGCCTCCCCATAGCGGCCCTCCCGCCCGTACATCACCGAGAGATCGTAGTATCCTGCCGCGCTTGGATCCATGCGGACAAGCTCCTCCGCCGTGGCAATTGCCTCCGTCACCCGCCCGGCCTTGAAGAGGGCCTCGGCGAGATCGAGTCGCGCGTCTGCCAACCCGGGGTCGATCCGAAGGGCGTTCCGCAGCTCGTCCCTCCCGCTTTCGGCCTCGCCCGCCTCAATGAGCGCCAGCCCCAGGTCGCGGTGCCCGGCGGCCCAGCCCGGCTCAGCCCTCACCGCCTCCCCAAAGGCCGCGACTTCCTCGGCCTGCCTGCCCTCGCGCTTCATCAGGGTTCCGAGGCGCCAAAGGATGTCCGCCCTGTAGGGATCCGGGCCAAGTTCGACGAGCATATGGCGGAAGAGAGTCTCGCTGTCCCTCCAGATCCCAACCTGGGCCGCGCTCGCGCGGCCCAAGGCGGCCACGACCACAAAGACAGACCCTAGAGCCGCCATGCGTCCAACCCGGGATCTTCCGAGCCTGAGAAGCGCGATGGCGATCGCCGCGGAGACGGGGATGGCCACCAGGTAGCTGTAGCGGTCGTTGGCGTAATGGGGATGCTCAGTCAGGCCAAGCACCGGCACGAGGAGGATCAAATGGCAGCACCAAAGGGCGAGCGTCTTGGGCCATGCGTGGCGCTTCCAGAGCAAAAGCGCGGATATCCCTGCGACCGCCGCCAGGCTGGCGATGAACTTGGGATCGGACGGATCGAACCAAACAAGGGTTGTGTACACCGGCGAGAGGTGGAGCGGGAAGACCGGCTTCCAGACATAATAGGCCCATATGTAACAGGCCTGCATGATCCTGGGGAAAGCGCCGAATTGCGCGAGGGTCGGCGGCGGCTCCCAGACCCCGGCCGCGTGGAACCTGGCGTTCACCGTGATCCCGAAAACAACGGCCGTCACGATGAAATACGGGATCTTCTCGGCCCAGACCCGGAGGTTGCCCGAGCCCGTCCATCCGCCGGATGCCGCGGGCAATCGCCGAAGCACGAGCGCGTCGACGACAACCAGCACCCCCGCATACCCTAGGGCCAGGGGATAGCTGGTCAGGGACATGGCAAAGGCAAGCACTGAGCCCGTCAACGCCAGCCGCCGCGCCGGGCTCCCGGCCCGGGCAGACACCGACTCAAGATAGGCCAGGAAGGAAAGCAGGAGAAAGAAGGCCGCCTGGCAATACATGCCGGACGCCCAGGAAACCGTCTCGACCCTCAGGGGATGCACGGCCCAGACCAGCGCCCCGGCCGCCGCCGCGAGGATGGCGAGCCTGCCCTGGGCCCACGGCCTGCATTCCGGGAGCATCCGCATAAGTTTCAGGACGAGAAGGAACACGAGCGCCGAGTCCGCGGAATGCAGGGCGAGGTTGAGCACATGGTAGGAGCGCGGCCCAGGTCCAAAAAAGCGATAGTCGACTGCGAACGCCAGCCAGCCGAGCGGCACATACCTGCGGACGTAGGTGGAATCCGTGAACATCCATCGGATGTTTGCCGCGGTAAGTGCCCGAAGGTGGACGTTCCCCTGCAGGTTTATGTCATCGTCCCATTGCAGCATGGACCCCCGGATCGCGTTGTGAAACACAAACCATGCCACAAGGCCGACGGCTGCCGCCACCGCCCATTTCAGTCCGCGATGCGCTGAGGTGCTGCCGTAGTTCGGGGCCATTTTAGCCCGGATATTCCACGGAAAAATTCCGGGCGACCGCAAAGGAAATCGCCCGGCGTGCGCGCGTCCGGGCCGTCAGGAAGGTGTGGCCATCGCCAGCTCGCCGCCCTTGACCGTGAACACGGCCTCGCTCCCGTCGGCAACCCCACCCGAGA
>Ga0302320_10018874_pt1 | contig 13885 bp, 10 predicted proteins | sample Bog_T0_3_FD_202130 | JGI IMG/M metagenome (GOLD analysis project Ga0302320, IMG submission 202130) | Peat permafrost microbial communities from Stordalen Mire near Abisko, Sweden - Bog_T0_3 | ecosystem: Environmental > Terrestrial > Soil > Wetlands > Peat | place: Sweden: Abisko, Stordalen Mire... | reverse complement strand
TTTATTTTTATTATACTTTGCAAAATTTAATTTTTTTGGATTTGCAAAGTTTTGCTTCAAATTTTTTTTAAAAAAAAAATTATCAAAATTTAATATATGTTTGTATTTTAAATAAAAAATGAAAATATTTTAATTATTTTTTCATATAATTTTTATTTTTTTAAAATAAAAAAAGGCTACTAAATTCAAAGAAATTACATATTATGTTTTCTGTTTCTGTCAAAAAATCACAATAAAATGTAAAGCAAACATATTTGATTCACACCAACAAAATCGGATCTTTGGCAGGCAATTGTGAATAATTGTATTTTTTTCTTCGTTTTTTCCTGATTAACACAATGAAGAACACCACGAAAGAAATCGACAACACCATTATAACCACCTGAATATATTCTGAGGCCAGCATTAAATTGAATTCAGGGAAAAATCTTGCTTTGTTTTTCTGATCAGTGATCCATTTGTTAATTTTATCGAATGGGTTGTTGCTATTGAAAACCGATTTCAAAGCCGTTTTTTCCATTTCATTCATCCGGTTCATGATTTCCTCCCGAAACAAAGTAACTTTTTTGCAATGATTATTGCCTTTAGAGTTTTTTTTCGTGAATTTCGAATAATTTAAAAACCTCTGTTTATTTTTCCAATCCCCCCAATATAATGGTTTTTCAAACTCATCCTCATAATCTAAGGGTAATTGATAATGATGAAATTCATTGAAGATCAACATTTCTTCATTGCGAAGGAATCTAAGGAAATCTTTAAAAAGCTCAAAGCAATCATTATATAAATAACTGCTATCAATGCAATTGCTGTCCCCATAAACGATTATTTTGCCGCTGGATTCAATGCCATATACTCTTTTCAATAATCCAAGAATTGGAACATGTTGATTGCTTGCTTTTTTTTTGGTTTGCGAGGTTAAAATCAAGTCACTTTCATTGAACAGATCGAAAGTGAAAAGAAGCCCGTTTTTTGGGAATTTCACAATATAGCTTCCACTGAAATATGAAATGGTTTTGTTCAAAAGTTGCAAATCGCCTGCAAAAACCGAACTGCCCAAGGCGATTCCAAAAGAATTTAACAATTCATTCAATGAAGGAATATTAGATCCTCCTATAATGGGTTTTCTTGTTTCTAATTGGGCTGTGTTATAGTAAGTGTTTTTTTCAATCATTGCCAAATCAAACCAATCTGCGAAAATTATCAATGATAATCCAGATTTTATCACGTCATATTCAATTTTTTCGATTTCCCGTTGACTGAACATCTCTTCAGGGTCAATTATCAACAATGAGGCATAGTTGCTGGCCTCAAAACAATTGAAGCTTCCTCTAAGGATCTCTAAATAATACCCTTGGCTACGAATTACATTGAATAATTGGAAGAAATTGGTATATGGGTGGTCCCCATGCCATTCATAAGGGTAATCATAATTCGTAAGTGAATCTCTTGGGATATAATTGGATTCCGGAAATTTCATGTTATGGAATTGGTCCCAGAGCAACCTTTTTTCACGAGGAGGGGTCTCAATATAATCAAATGATAATTTGAAATCAAGCGTAAGGTTTTCCACTTTATAAGCAAAATGCAGACGGATGGTCCCTGAAATTTGCATAAGATCTTGTTTTAAGGGGAACACTTGGAAGTCATGGATGATATTTAAGAAGATACCCAAATAATAAAAAAAGAGGCCTTTGGTCCTATTGACGTTTGTTTCGATATCTATATCCAGCATCACTTTAGGTAAATTGCTATCCACCCACTCCCATTCCTTCAGCATCAAGTCTTTACTATCACTAATCCCATTAATCAGAGTTAAATTAAAAATCATCGGCATGCCGTTTTTATAAATCGGCTGATTCGAATATGGCAAATTATAATAGAACCCGCTGCTGAGATTATATTCCTTTGGAAAGAGACTGATTTTCTCAGTGTTTTTATCAAAATATTCAAAGGTCCGCTTCAAATCAAAAACACCAGCTCCCTGCTCAAAAATACTTGCCTCCCCTAGAACCACTGCGCTTTCTAATACAGCCTGCCTTAAACTCGCAGGATTTATAAATCTCTCCATATTATTCATTCTCAAATAAGAAACTATCAATGCTAAACTCGCAGTTATGATCCCTGTAGCCAAAGAAGTCCCTGATTTCATCACACAATTGCCTGAATCCAGATCCGCTCCCAACACATATTTACTATATGTCAATATTTCCGGCTTGACCCGACCATTTCCCCATAGCAATTCCCAAGTCGTCATGCCTCTGGAACTAAAACTCGCAATAGTTTCATTATCAGTATCAAGACCCCCCACTGCTATGACTTCTATGATGTCAGCAGGATTATTGATGGTGCCGATATAAGGACCATCATTGCCAGCAGCTGAAACTATGGTGATTTTGTTTGTAACGATCTCACGGATCTTATCGATGAATGTCTTTTCTGTGAAATCTGTGCTGCCAATCGAAAAATTTATCAGGTCCACCTGTAGGTAAAGAGCGTAATTGAAGGCTTCCAAGAACCATGAAGTATATGATTCTTGAGTTTTTGTGAAAACCTTGAAAATATATAAATCCACATCAGGGGCAAGTCCTGCACATTCTGTATGATTATTTATAAATAAACTGGCTATGAAAGTCCCATGGCCATTAAAATCGGTTCCAAAATATTTCTCTTTTGTCCAATTTTTGATTTCTTTGATTTTGTCTTGAAACGCGGCCTCAAAAGTTTCAGAAACACCCGTATCAAATATGGCCACCTTGGCATTTTTCCCTTTGGTCTTCCTGTGCTCAGAAATCGTTTTAATATCCAAAAGCTCATAAGGTTTGCTCGAGAATTGATATTGGTATTTCGTTTTGGCTTCATCAGGGGGTTTTATTGGTAGGAATGATTTTGCATTATAAAGACTTCCTTGTATTTTTTGGTCAAGGATGATGTTTTTTATAATAGAAGGATATTTGGATATGAGCCGGGAATAGTCCAGATTCGGAGGTGTGAGAATCACTTTCAAGAAATCTGTTGGAATAATGGGATGGCATCCTAAAGTGTATTCGGGAAGAGTTTTGTAGGAGAAGTGGAAATCCTCTGATTGTAAGATGGGAGTGAGAATTTTTTTGTGGTCGTATGGAAATTTGTAATCATGGAAAAAAATTAGAATTGTGGTGCGAGGCTGAGGACTCGAATGAACGGTTTTTAAAATAAAATAGAGTGAAAATATCAAAAGCATTTTTTTCCAAATTTTCAATAAAACAGGCATAAAAAAAATTTTGGAAAAAAATGAATTTTCGAAAAAATTTGGAATATTTGCCACCATAATTAAATCATCTAAAAAGGAGTGGATAAAATGTGTTTTGCAAAAAATTCATAAATTTTTTATTTTTTTTTATTTTATTTTATTAACAAAATGAAGACGAGCCTACATTTTTTTCAATAATAAAAAATTATTTTCTTTTCAAAAAAAAAAATATTATTTTAATTTTAATTTTTCTAAAAAGACTTTGCGAAATTGTTTTGCTTTAAATCTATCCCAAAAAAATCAAAAATTTAAAAAAAATATGGAAGAAATTTCAAATATGGAATCTGAAAAAAATAAGATTCCTCAATCAAAAGAAATTTATTTGGACGGATTTAACTTTATTGAGAAATTCTTCACCCTAGAAAAAAAATCTGACACTTTGGCAAATTTCTGGGATCTCCAAGAGCCTTTTTTAAAAATAAAGCAGTTGGTCTCTGCTTTGAGGAATTCCAATTATTTGTTGAAAGTGTTCATAAAAGGCGACAATGTTTCAAAGGACGAAAAAGACAAATCAAAGAGAAGAAGAGAACAGGAACTTCGTTTCGAGCAAACATCTACTCCTCCAAATATTCCGATTTTGTTATGGAGTTTTTTCATGGAATTGAATGTGCCAGTGTTTTTTACCTACCAAGAAAGTTTTGATGATACAATAGTTTCTTATGCTCAACAAAGCAAGGCTATAATTTTAACCTCTAACCAAAAATTGTTCAAATATAAAAATCGGGAGTTTAGAATATTTGAAAAATACAAAATCTCTCAAAACGGATCAATAAGTTTTGTTCCTTTGCGAAATATGAAAAATTGGCAAAAAGAAAAACCAATACTACCAGCTCCTGCTAAGGTTTTAACCAAAGATTTGCTGTCTTATTTGTGGCCAATGAAAAAAGAACTAATAATGGGATGTCCAACTCCTTTTGTTCGTAGATTTGGCAATCCTTATCTGACATTAAGACCGTTAAGACAGGCAGTATATGTGCGTTTAGGCATAAAGAAGATGATAGAAGTAATTCCTTTCTGGGATAAACAAAATGGTAGTGTGGAATGGGACAAAACTTTGGTAAAGCCTGATGCAAAATTAGATAATTTATTGGATAATCCATTGGAAGCTGTGGAAGCGATGTTTGAGGTTTCAAAATTGAAAAAACCAGAAGATTGTCCTATCAATATGTGGAAAAACTATCTTTACTGTTTACATGTTTTGGTTTTTGAGATTTGTTGCATAGGAAAAGACAATGTTGAAAGAAATATATTCGAATTGGTGAAAATAACAGCAAAGAATTTTGTTAAATGGGAAATACAAGATTCTCAACAATACGGATTATTCAGAAAAGAAGATGAATATTTTCCAAAAGAAGAGCAAAAAATTCAAAAAAAAGAGAATTTGAATATTCTTACAAAAGTGTGTAATACTTGTCATAAAAACTTTGAAATTCCACCTGGAGAAGCTAAATTTTTTAAGGAAAACAACTTAAAATTGCCCAAACGATGCAAAGAATGTCGAAAAGCAAAGATACATATAAAAACTCATAAACCTGAGATATATCTCAAAAATGAGAGGTATCAGGAAGAGGAAATGATAAAATTGATGCAACAACATCAAAAACCTTCCAAAAATATGTTTTACTAAAAACCTTTTACGGTAATTATTTTTCAACCCTTAAACTTTAATTATTTAATGTCATTCAAAAAACTATAAACTTTAAAATTACGTAAAGATGAATGTTTTCATTTGAATATTTTTATTAGATTTTTTATAAGGATTTTTTATGAAACCTCATTGATTTTTTGTAATAAAGAATATAAAATAAAAAATTGGAAATTTGAAAATAACAGAAATATTTATTCGTAAAATTAAATTAAAAAAGTTCTAAAATCAAAAAATTCATTAAAACAAGTTTATGGCTTCTTCCGTCTCTTTAGATGAACTTATTTATAAAATGTAAATGAGAAAAAAAAACTCTTCTTGTAAATAAAATAGGAAACAGGACAAAAAATTCATTGATGAAAAGGAAAAAGAACGTGAAATGAAATTCAAAGTCGCAACTGAAACATATTTAAAGTAATACAGCTTTATTTTATAATATCCATAATAAACTTCCTGAAAAGAGCGATCAACAGAGAAAATGAAACTTTAAAAAAGCAAACGTAACCCTTTCATTTTATATCATTTTGATTTTTTCATATTAATAAAAGCTCAAAAATAAATATGAGAAATGATGAATTCAAATCCCAGACCAAGAACATATATTACAAATATTTCACCAAGTTATTATCGTTTTTACAATTTTTTTAATTCATCACTAAGTTCTTTCACAATCCTAAAATGTGAGAAAAAGCTGATTGAAGAAAGATTGAGATTTAATGAATATTATTTGAGAATATCACCTCATTTGAACAAAGAATTGGACGAAGAAAGAAAAAATTTAAACAATGAATTGGACGTAATACAAAAATTATTAAAGCTAAAAAAAATGTGTTTTTAAACTAAAAGAGACTGAAAGAAAATCGGCTACCTCTTGCGAACCCATTGGAGGTTTTTGAAAATGATAAAAAACGAATGGATTTCAAAAGTGTCCTACAACAAAATAACCATCATCATCAATATCTGGAAAACTTCCAGAAAAAATACGATCAATTTCGAGCCAACCCAGAAGTTTTCCCAAAATAAATCAAAATATTAAAAGTTTTTAGGTTGAAAACATTGATGATTTTGGCTATGATGACAAAATTAAATATGGGAAAACGAGTGATAGAAACATTCCGAAATATTATCAAGAAAAAATTGATAAAAACCAGCAGAAAACAGGGATTTCGAAAAAATTTGCAGGTGATCACGAACTAAATCTAAATTCTAGTGACTATAAACCGAAAACTGATGTTTTGTCACAATTCATATATACTAAGACGAAAGATTATGGTATTAACAAGCAAAATGACGATTCTTTGAATTTCCCATATTCGAAATCAAATAAAAAAGGAAAAGAAAATAATGAAAATTCCAATTTGGATGATGATAAACTTGTGGAACATTTCGAAGACGATGATGAATAAATGTATTAATATTTTTTTTGTCAGACATTTAGAAAGTTAAAGAAAAAACTAAAATAAATGCATTCTTTATATTTAATTTTTAAATGAAATTTTGGAATTTCAATATTTTTCTTCCCAATTTTCCCATATTTTTTCAATTTTAATTTAATTTTTATTCTTCTTTTTCTTTCTATTTTTTTTTTATTCGATATTATAATATTTTTTCTCTTCAGAGGAAGCCATAAAAATGGAGATTTTCTCTTATTTATTTTTTTAGGAAATTAAATCTTTTATCAAAGATTTTATAAAATCATTGTATTTTCAGAAAATATATTTTTTTTTTTAGAGGAATGAAAATAAAAAAAATTGTCATAAAAAAACAAAATAGAAAAATGAAATTAGGGACAAACTAGGACAAAACATCCAAAAGCTTTTGTTGGGCTGGGACGTCCTAGGACAAAGTTTTCCAGGACAAAGTCAGCCCAGGACACCTCGGGACACAGCCATATATAAACTCGGCTCGCTTCTTGTCAAAAACAAGGTGTCAGGGTCTTGAATCCAGAGATGATAGGTAGGAATAAAAGCCTTGAGGTATGGTGCAAAGACAGTTTTGAAGAAATTAGGTAGAACTTTTTGGATATTTGTTCCATTTTTATTTTTATAATATTTAGTTATTTTCTAATAAATTAAAAAACAGTCAACAGTTTTTTTTATATTTGTTTAGAAGGACCTATTTTTCTTTATTTAAGTCTTCTTCCCTCATTTTTTGAAAATTTTCTCATGCTATTACACTAATCGCGAACTACAGTTTGTGGGTAAAGGCTTTTTCTTTCTTATTTTTCTCTTCAAATGATAAAGTTTGATAAGTCACTGCTACTGCTGCTTCTAATCCAGAACTATTTAATATTCCCTTAATAACACCAACCATGAAAGAAGCAGCACTGTAATGAGGATATTCGGAGAAGGATCTCATATATGCTTATTTTGGTGGCCGAAGAAAATTGTGAAAAAGTTTAAAGATAAGTTAACAAAAGATTTTAAAAAAAATTGGCTCATAGACCCGAAGTCTCTGAAGAATTTCGTAACTTCTATAGAAATTCGTCCCCAATTCCAAACGATAACACTTCGATGGGGTATGTTTCTGAAAGTTCTTCAGGCATAATGGAGGATGCGAGAATGTTTCGAAAAAAAGAGGACAATAAAAGGTCTCTTTCTGAAAATCCAAGAACTGTTGTTTTTCCTAAAAAAAATGAAGCAGAAACAAGTTATCCAGATCTTGGATTGCTAAAGAAACTTTTGGCTGATCTAGAGAAAAAAAACAATTATCTCAAAGAAGACAATCAGAATCTAAAGAGAGAAAACAAAAAGCTAAAGGAAAAAGGCCAAGAAGAAAAATCTGATCTCAAATTAGAAAACAAAAATCTGAAGGAACAACAACAACTTGAAGTTAAATTGCTGAAGCAAGAAAATTATCTGGAAACCAAGAAATTGAATGACAGACTAGAGTGGGAAAAGCAAGAATTCTTAAATTTGAAGATTGAAATTAAAAAATTGAAGGAAATCAGCTGTAGTCATAAAAATTTGGAAGAAAAATGAAGATTATTTGATAAATAATGTTTTAACATTATGAAAAAAGAATATAAATTACAATAATTTTTTAAGGATTGTTTCTTTTTTTTTAATTCATACTACTTTCAACTCTTTAATTGCTGAAAATTAGTTTCAGACATTTTATAGTTCTTTTGCTTTCTCAAAAACATTTTTTCTCTGAAAAAAAAACAAGATTTCCAATAATAAAGTCATGAAAAAAATATTTTTTTCCATTAAATATGAAATATGAAAATATAAAGTTGGGATTTTTCAATAAATATATTTATATTTCAATAATGAGGCTCATTAAGCTTTTGTTCGGGTAACAAAATTAAAACATTATGGAAGTTTGATAATAATTTTCAGAGATATTATAGATAAGAAAATATGATAATTGAGGATGAAAAAACTGAATCCATTGATAATACATTTTTTGTTGTTGATGCTTTTGAATTTTTTTTTAATTTGGAATCCAAGAACTTCAAATATTTTTTGCAAAAGGAGAGAAAAAAAATATCATCATGAAAACTTCAAAAAAAAAATCCAAAACAAAATAAAAGAAATTAATTTCTGTTTTTTTAGAGCTTTTTATATTATTTTTCTGATTTTGCACTGATTATTTTAAGTTTTTTTGTATAAAATGTCCTTTTTTGCCCTAAAATTAATATAAACAAGTTGAACTTTAGTCTGTTTTTTTTTATCTCTCTCTATTATTAATATTAGTTCTTATTCTTCACATGGATTCTCCAAGCCAATTCTTTTCTTCTCAACCCACAAAAAAAATCAAGCTTTCTGAAACCGAGTCCTCAACAAAGCTTCTTCAAAATCAGTCCGAACCCAGTTTACGAGATTATGAAAGTCATTCACCTTTACTTTTTTCCCCATCAAAATCCGTCCTCAATTTCCCTAAAAATCTTTTATCCAACGAATCCAAAAAAAAAGGGATTGCCTGGTCTTCATTAGAAGACGACCTGTTAAAAAAAGCAGTTGAACAGCATTCAGCCAAAAATTGGAAGGAAATTTGCAAGACTATTCCAGGAAGAACCAGTTCTCAATGTTCCCAAAGATGGAAAAGGATCCAACCTTATAAAAATAGGCAACCATGGACCAAGGATGAGGACAAATTGCTAGCTGATTTGACTCAAAAGTTCGGATGCAATTGGAGCTTGATTTCAAGTATTATTGAAGGCAGGACAGGCAAACAAGTTCGGGAAAGATACATTAATAAGCTTGACCCCAAAATTGATAGAACCAAGTTCAAGGAGGAGGAGGATCAAAAGATACTCAAAATGTATAAGGAATTAGGTCCTAAATGGAGAGAAATTTCCAAAAGTTTCCAAGGGCGACCTGAAAATATGATAAAGAATCGGTTTTATTCTTATATCAAAAAGAAATATGGGCAAGTTGTGGAAGGGGATAAAATGCCAGCACTTGAGGAAGAAAAAAAAGATGAATTTATTGTGGAGGATGAAAAAAAAAATACAAACATTGAAATGGCGGATATTCAAAGCAAGTTCGACCTTCTTTTATGCAAAAGCGAGACAAAAAAGGATCCTGAATCAAAGAAAATGGAAATATTGAAAGATAAGCCATTAGAAGAACATAATCCTATGGAACATAATCCTCTGGCTTTGGGAAACCTTCTAATAAGTAAAGAAAAAGAAATGTCCACTGAATATACATTCAATTTGGAAAATCTGCAACAACAGGAACAGGGAAAACCAGAAAACCAATTTGTGAATAATTTAGGAACGAAATTCCTGTTTAATGCTCCCGAAGAAAATGAGCTGGATTTCTTTTTATATGATAAAAATCGCGAAAATCCTATAAATTATAATGAATTCGAAGGCTTTTCTAATTTAAAAAATGAAAACGAACAAGGCAGAATGAATATGTTCAAGATGGAGGAAGAACAATTAGAGCAAAAGGATGAAAAATTGGAAAGAATGTCGTTTTTAAATAAAAAAAAAGAAATTATCGAATCAATGCTCGCGAATGTTTTGAACAAAATTCAAGAGTGCGAATCTAATAAAGAAATTCTTAAAAAGCAAAATTAATAGGTTTTTTGCTTCATTAATTTATTTACAATTTTTGTTTTTATTAATTATGTTAAAACAAGTCAATTTTTATTAAAAAAAGAAGGAAAAATACATTGTTTTTGAAAGCAAAAGCATTTTTTTTCAAAAAAAAATAAAAATTTTTTTTAAAAAAAATCTAAAATTTTAAGCTTTTTTCGAAAGTCTATAAATTATTAAGAACGTCAAATAATTTTGTTAGGCAAAATATTACTCTCCATTAGAAAAAAAAAAACATGCAACACTACTTTAAAATTTTTCTAATATAAATAAGTACACGCAGATGTTCATTTATTCATTTGATTTTCCATTTTCAAAATTTTTTTTCATGTGTTTGTCATCATTCTTACAAAAAAATTAACCTTTGAAAAAATTCAAAAAATTACATCATCCCCGAGATAAATTTCATTGAGACTTGAAGAAATTTGATCGAACTCGTTGAATTCATTTATTTCCCTAAAAGAGGTTTTATGAACAAGGGGAAAATAATAATATTTACATATCAGCTGGGCCATTGTTGATTCTTACAGAATAGGTCATTTTATGTCTATCTATACGGATTTTTTCTTAAGATTAAATGAAATTAAGCAAAATTTAAACCAGGCATTGAGAAATCCAAATGTTTATAAGATCCAGCACTTGATGAAGGTATTCTGGTTTCACTTTTCCCAATGCAAGAAAAAGGAGAATGATCTGTTTCCATCAAGAAACATAAGGAATTTTTTTTGGCCAGTTCAAATTTATATTCTGAAATTTAAAACAAAAAATTAAAACAACAATATATATATATCTTGCCTTTGTTTTCTGTGCTTCTGGATTTGTTTTCTGCAAATACGTTCCTCGAAGAATATCTAAACATGCCCATTTGGATCTTGAGATCAATAATTCTAAATTTAACAATAAAACAAAATCGGTTATTTTAGTATGACCTTTTTTCGTTCTCGTTATGGAAATAAGAACATTCGAATGTTCTATGGCATTTTGCTCCATTAGGACAAAACTTGGTCTTATAAACCAACGGATGATAATCTAATTCCTTCCATCCATGACATTTAGAACAATTTGACCCATTTGGACATCCCAGATTGTAAATAGTTAAAAAATCATTTGGTTTCCAAAAGGCGCAAGGAATTGGATCATATTGAACTAGATTGGGTTTTCTTCTAAAATCCTGCCAATTATGAGCATAAACACATTGCGCTTTATCATGTGGAATAGAATTAAAGGGACACATCACCGTTTTGAACTTGAAAATGAAGAAATCCTCATTTTTTTCCATTCGATGCAACAGATCAATCAAAAGTTCTTCTTCAGAGTGTGCAAATGAACAAAACTCTCCATATTCACAATTTTGCAGGCCACTAGGATATTGTGAACAGAACTTCATTTTATATTTTTCCTTCCTGTATAATTGTTCCACTCCGGAATGACTCTTCAAGCATTTATCTCCGAAGGGACAAAATTGGTTCCTCTCAATATATTCGCATAAGTCGATACTATAAAACTCTCCCTGACGTTTTCTATCCTTTGGATAATGGTAATACTGACATTGCTTGTGATTGTGGTTCTGTTTGATTGTACAAGGAGGAACTTTAAAGGATTCTAAAACCAGTAATTTCAATAACTTGTTGTCTTCTTCAGCAGAAAGAGTGGATGCTGAATATGATTGAGTGTTTGGTAGGAATGGATTTGAGTTGAAATTGGTGAAAGTTGGTTTGGAGCTTTTAGAGCTAAGACACTGCTTTAGATTGAAGAAGAATTCTGACATAATGTTTGTATCTAGATGGAATTTTAAAAAATTATAGGAAATTCTGGAAATCAAACTCTTAAATGAAGAAAAGATACCTTTTGAGATCGGAATAATTCAAAAAAAAATATATTGAATTGAAAGATAAAAAAAAAACACTATTGAATTCCATAAACAGAAAAACAAAAAATTAATTTTCTTCAGCTATTTTTTTTAAAAAACAAGTTTTGAACAAGAAAAAAAAAATTTAGAAAAAAAACAAATAAATAAACAAAAAATGGATTTCTCTCAAAAAAATGGTGAAATCGAAAGATATCATTATTTTGAAAAGTTTAATGATAATTTAAAGACTTTGAAAAAAAATGCCAAGCGGAAAAGCAGACAAAGTTTTTTAAGAAGATTGTCAAAAAGCCTTTCACATTATCAAATAATCACCTTCATCAAATTTCGGCCAAAGCTATATTTAGGAGCTCAGGAGATTTTTACTTTGACCGACAAATTTGAAAAAGAAAATATCCTGACCTTTGTTGAGCCTAAAATAATAAACTTGCCCAATTTTGAAAAAAAAGAACTAACAGATAATCTGTTTTTCGCTAACAATAACCTTGATTTTTATCAACATTTGACAATACCCTTAAGTTCTAACTGTGATTTGAATTTGGATGCTTCTCTTTTCACGAAAAATGAATATTTGTTTTATGTCTTTGACGTCTATGCCGCATATAACATTTCAGACATAAAAATCAAGGTGATAAAGGAAAAAGATTTTTTTTAATTTTTAAATATTTTTTTTAATAGAATGGAATCAGCCTTGGAAAACAAAATGGTTATTTTATATCTTTGGAAAAACCCATTAAGGATAAGCAAGTGGTTGGAGTGGACATTAATATAAAAAAGGTGAACTTTCTTCAGAAGGAAATTATGTCTTTCTGGATAAAGAGACATCAAAATCGTTTGATTTATTTTTTTTTTGTTTTAATTTTGATTTTTAATTTAAGATCTCTTCTATTTTAATATTGGCAGCAAAGAGGAAATAGGATGGAAATATTTTCGAAACTTAACCAACTTTAAATTTTTTATAAATCCTGAGGTCAACCGAGTGAAGTACATATTCCATTTAAACAGCTCTTTCAAATTTATTTAGCACTGTTTATATTACCCCAAATATCAAAGCTGGTTTTAAGACAAGATCAAATTTTTTGGGAATAAAAAGCAAGGTTTGTTTTATATAAAAAAAAATCTTTCCATAAAATTTATAAGATTTATGGTTATATGTCTGAAATTTATTCCAAAATCAATATGAGTTTAAGCGTAAAGCTCTTCAAACTTTGGAGAGGAATTTTAAGTTGCGACATTTACCACAACAAAACATTAGTTTGTAATTTAGGGTTCTAAATTTTACAATATTTTTCGAATCAATTTTTTCTTGTAGATTTAAAAAGAAAAGTTTCAAATTAGAAATTCCATTTTTCATTTCAAATCTAGACAATTTGTTTATTTCGAGTCAAAGAGGCAAATTAATTGGAACTTCAGTCGTTATTTTTTCAGGGCTTGCCTTTTTATTGGCGTCTAGCTATTTTAAACAAAAGCAAAAAAAAAATCAAGATATCCAAAAAAATTTCCTGGATAAACAATTGAAACGTGAGGTCGAAATTCGCCTTATACAAAAAAAAGCTGCTGAATTATATGTGAATGAATGCAAAAACAATGGACTCGTAATAATTGAAGCATATTATGGAAGCTCTCAAATTATTGATGAATTAGTTTTCGTGCAAGACAAAATAACATTTTTGGAGCAAAACCAACAAAAAAAGAAAAAAATCATCGATGTGACAATCCCTCTCAGATTTCAAGTAATTGATTCTAATTTAACATTATATGGAAATTCTAAAAAACATCTCTTTGGGTTTTATAATCCTTGTGACCCACATGAAAAAAATTCACTCTATCTGAGGTAAAATTCAATTTTTGAAACAGTATAAAAAATAAATCTGTTTTTCCACAGATATTATGCCAATAAAGTTTTAAGAGAGGATTTTTTCAACGACAGAGATGAAATTCAAATAAAAGTTGAAAAATCAGTTCAGAGATAAAATTATTAAAAATTTTTAGTGCTAAATCTATTTCCGTAGTAGGATGACCTACAAAAAAAAA
>Ga0302320_10018872_pt1 | contig 13885 bp, 8 predicted proteins | sample Bog_T0_3_FD_202130 | JGI IMG/M metagenome (GOLD analysis project Ga0302320, IMG submission 202130) | Peat permafrost microbial communities from Stordalen Mire near Abisko, Sweden - Bog_T0_3 | ecosystem: Environmental > Terrestrial > Soil > Wetlands > Peat | place: Sweden: Abisko, Stordalen Mire... | reverse complement strand
CGCTGAACCGGCTTGGCCGCAGTCTGGGCCAGCGCGGTCGACGCCGGAATCATGGCATCCAGCAAGGGCAGCGCCAGCATCGTGCCCGCGCCACGCAGAAAGGTCCTTCGTGCTACCGACTTTTTGGTGATAAACATAACGGCGATCTCCTTAATTTGATTTGGTTTCTTTTAAAAATTTCTCAGCGCCGGGCAATCGTGCTCGTGCCGGGTTCCGGTACAGCTTTACTGGTTGGTTCCGGCGCAGCCTTGACCCTCATCTGGAACGGAACACTGTTCACGACACCTAGGATGAGCGACGTGAGGCGGTAGTTATCGCGCGCCGAATCGCGCGCAATCGTTCGAACTGCCGGCATGTCGTAATAGTCAAGCCCGCGGCCCGTGGCATAAGTCAAAAGCTTTTCGATAAGCGTGCCAGTGAACATCTCTGGGTGGCGAAGCAGATTTTCGCGCAATCCCACGACGCCGTTCACGGTGCTGCCGTCGGCCAGCAGGCTGGAGGGATCGATCGATGCCGGTCCGTCTTTCGCTCGCCACGCGCCGGTCGCATCGAAGTTTTCCATAGCAAGGCCTAACGGGTCGAACAGCTTGTGGCAGCCGGAGCACGGCTGCACCGCCCGATGCTGCTCCATCCGCTCCCGCATGGTGAGTTGCTTGGTTGGGTCGTCCGAATTGTCCTTGAGAGCCGGCACGTTCGGAGGTGGAGGAGGCGGCGGCGTCCCGAGGACGTTTTCAAGAATCCACTTCCCGCGCTGCACCGGCGACGTCCGGTTCGGATACGAAGTCACCGTCAGGATGCTCCCCTGGCCCAGTAAACCTCGGCGCGATTCATCCGTGACGGCGACCCGCCGGAACTGGGTGCCATAGATATTGGGGATTCCGTAGTGCCGCGCCAGCCGTTCATTCACAAACGTGTAGTTGGCCGTCAGAAGTTCGGTCACGGGACGGTCTTCGCGCATGACGTTGGCAAACAGCATTTCTGTTTCGGTTTGCATGGCTTGGCGGAGAGTGTCGTCGAAGTCTGGAAATTCCGCTGGATTCGGAGACACTCGCTTCAGGTTGCGCAGGTGGAGCCACTGGCCGGCAAAATTACTGACCAGCGCGTCCGATCGGGAATCCGCCAGCATCCGCCGCACCTGTTGGTTGAGGACCGTGGGATTCCGAAGTTTGCCCTGACGAGCTATTTCAATGAGCTGGCTATCCGGAACACTGCTCCACAGAAAGAACGACAGCCGCGAGGCCAGCTCCAGGTCGGATATACGATAAGCCTTCCCTGGCGCCAGTTCTGCGGGATCGCGCTCGGCGCGGTAAATAAAGGATGGGTCAGCCAGCATCCGGCGCAGAGCTAACTCGATTCCGGCATCGAAGTCGCCGTCCTTGCGCCCCATCTGATAGAACTCGAGGATCGGCTGCAGGTCAGCGTCGGTAACGGGACGCCTCCAAGCGTTACGCGCCAGCGTCGAAAGGATGGTCCGGGCACAGGGCGCTTCCGATTTACTGTCGGTCGGATTGCAGGTGAAGATGCGACGCCGACTGGGCGTGTCGCCATGTCCGGTGACATCGTAGGGCCCCGCGACCAGCACTGTATCCACTTTAGGCAATCCCACGACGTCAATCGGATCGCCGGCGGCCAGCAGTGGGCGCAAAGGGGTGGGCATCTGCAGCGCCTCGCCTGCGCCTTGCTCAATAAAGGTCACGCCGATCACCCGGGGACCGGCTTTGACGGGAACACGGGCGTGCAGCCGCGCATCGATCTTCTCGGCATATAGAGGGCTTGCGACCAAATCTTTGTAGTCTTCCGCAGTTCCCACGGTGTTGCGAAAAACCTCCTGTCCATCTACGGTGAAGATCAGGATATGGGGAGTAAAGACGCCGCGCATGAAGCCCAGGTTGGTATGGAAAAGCTTTGCGGTGATCGTATAATACCCGTCAACCGGGAAAGTTTTCCGGATGAGCAGTCCGCCTCGTGTGCCAAACGGCAGACCTTCCACGTGATCCGCCTGTACATTATCGCCGCGAGGAAAATACGTATCTCCGCCCGGGCCGACCCTGGGGTCGCCTACCGCGACCTGGCTGATCTTCTTCGCCACCGACAGATAGCGATCAAGAAGTGCCGGAGAGACGACCAGCGAATCCGCGATGTTATCGAACCCGTAGCTGGAATCGTCAGGAGGCAGGAGAGAGGCAATGTCGATGTCCAGGTCCAGAATGTCGCGGATCGCATTTGCATATTCCGCTCGGTTGAGCCTATGCAAAGATGGCCGACCTGGATTCGGTTGGGCGGCAGCGGCGTGGTCAAGCGTCGACTCCAAACTCGACACGAACGCGGCCGAGACCGCAGCGGCCGGACGGGGCAACCCCAGAGGCGGCATCGAGCCGGCGCGTAGTTTCCGGATAACCTTTTCCCAGACTTCGGCACCTTGGGGGACGTTGGTAAGATCGGCCTTGTCCAGTACCAAGCCAGCCGTCTTCAGCCGGTCGTTGTGACATCCAACACAGTATGTGTCGAGCAGGGGCCGGTATTCGGCCGGATTCCGAGGCGCCACATTACTTACTTTGGCGGTCGACGCCCGGTCTGCGGCCTGCGGATTGGGTCCAGCGAGTGCCCCTATCGCCCCGAGGGCGATACCTCCGAACACCAAGAAGATTCGGGAAACATTAACATGGGGCCGCTCAAAGTTTACGAATTGCAAGGGTTTCTCCTGATGCGAGGGTTTTTTTGGTAGTTGCAAAGGCGCTGACGGGGACACAGTCGGAGATTACGCTTTGTAGCGCCATGAGTCCTGAGGGCGTGATCAAAAGTCTCTGATCTTGTTGTGAAAGTTCTGAAGAGGAAAGCATTCAGGCGAGAGAGGCCACCCCTCGAAGGACACGAACCTATTTTGTTTGTCTCTTTTGGCCTGCCGGAAATCCTCCCAGTCCAGAAGAAGATCCGGGGACTGCTCGCGTTCCCGCTGACCGCTCAATCCGCATTATGAGCCAGCCCAGGTGGTCTTGATCGCAAGGGCGGCGGCCCCGAATGTATCTTGGCGCTCGCCAGCGCCGGGTGCAACCAAACTGTGCCGAAATGTTGGCACCTTTGGGGAATCGGGGCCAAATCAGCGTGGATCTAATTGAAAAAAAGAGAATAAACGGAGCCATTCAATGTTTCAATGTGACAGAAGGCTGGGCCATGAAGACAGAACGGTAAGCTGCTGCTCTTCTTTACTGGTATTTTCCACCAAGCCGAACACGAATCGCTGGCCGTCCGCACCAACCGCAAACTGATTGCTGATAATGCGCGATAGCGGGGGCACCGGAGCGCGGAACACCACGTGTGGTCGTTCGATCTCCGGCGACGAGCTCAGGTTAATACTGACTGCCATCAGATTGCGATCAGGCGCAAGATAGAACAGCTCCTTTCCGTCCTTTCGCCAATGGGGCTCGACCCCGCCATCAACCGAGAGGATCCGCTTGCCCCCAAGCGATGGAAACGACTGGAGATAGATCTCCCAAGTGCCGGATTCATCGGAGGCATAGGCGACCCAGTGTCCATCCGGGGAGATCTGCCCCTGGATTTCGTTGAACGGCGCCTGCAGGAACGGTCTGGGCTTTCGATCACCAAACAGGGGGAGAAGCCACAACTCGTATTTAGTATCGGGCACTATACGGGTATACAGAATATAACGGCCGTCAGGCGACCAGTCATTGAGTGCCTTGCTGCCCCCCGCCCGCAGCAGCAAGCCTTCCTCATTGGAGCCAGCCGCAGGTTTAGTAAATAACGAATTTGCTCCCGCGCGATCCGCGCTGAAGGCGATCTGCGCGCCGTCGGGTGACCACAGGGGCCTCATTCCGTCCGCTACAATCCGGGTGGAGACGCCCCGGGAAAGATCGACCAGCCACACTCCATGATCAAGGTTGCGGCTCCCCACCAGAAGTTGATTCTGATCGGGAGAGAGCACCGGATTAAACACGGGCACAGGCATGTCGATCATACCGATTTCGCGCCCGGACCGGTCGAACCATTTTACCTGGGGCATTCCAGCCAGACTGGTGTAGGCCAACAATCCATTCCCAGATACGGAGAGGTTAGCGGTGGACAACGTGCTCTCGTCGATGTTTGCGGCCGGAAATACAGTTTCGCCGATCACCATAGGGGCCTGTCGGACGTGTGGGCGAGCTGGGTCGAAGGCTTGTGCCATCAGGAGATGATCCCGCGTATAAACCAAATATCCCGGTGCCGCGAAGATCGCCGGGACATCCAGCAGACGCTGAGCCTGCTTTGACCGCAGCGATCCCAGATAGGTTCCGGTACGATCTGGCTTGGCGCTGACAACAAAGTACAGGAAGTGCTCGCCGTCCGGCAGGAATTGGGGCCACCTGTGGGCCACTTCCTGCTCCTTCGAATTCAGCGTTGTTACGGGAACCGGAGTACCTCCCGATTCAGAGACGGAGTAAAGGCCTGCACGTTGCTCGGCGAACAGGATGATGCGTTTTGAACCCCAAGTTGGTGCGGAGGTGTTCGTGCCGGCGGGCGCGATCACTTGCACAGTCTGATTGTTGATTCCGATGCGTTTGAGCTTGCCCTCTGCCAGGAATCCAATGAGCTGGCTATCGGGCGACCAAAAAGGCCGGGAGGCACCCTCCGTTCCAGGAATAGTCCGGGCTTGGCCAGTGGCCAGGGACTGGATCCAGATTTCCGCGACGCCCGAGCGGTCGTTCTCAGTCAGGAGAAGAATGTAGCGACCATTCGGCGAAAGTACTCCCCCGTAAATGCGGGTGGTTCCTCGGGGCGCTCCAATAGAAAATCGAAGGGTGGGAACTTCGGGGCGGGTTACCGGACGCAAGTTAAAAACCTGCGGCAGAACCATGCCGATTGCGAGGACGGCCACAGCACCCAGCAGCGTGCCTCCCAGCCATGCTTTCCAGTTCCTGAAATCGCGATTTGCTCCCCGCAGCGGCTTCAGTAACCCGAAATTGCTGGTGCCGTCGGGCAGTGCCGGGGCCTCCAACGGGGAAGTCGATGGGGATGGAGGAGATGCTGACACCGTCTTCGGCTCCGCCTTGACGGCGAACTCCTCCACAGGTACTTCGACGACGGGAGCGATGAATCGATACCCCCGCCGCGCAATGGTCGCGATCAGCTTCGGATGCGTAATGTCGTCTCCGAGCGCTCTACGGAGGGCTGAAATGCTTTGGGTGAGGCTGTCCTCCGTGACCCTGGAGTCGGGCCACACAAAACTCAGTAGTTCCTGTTTGCTGATCGCGCGGTCGCGGTGCTGGATCAGAACCGCAAGAGTATCAAAAACCTTCGGCGTCAGAGGGATGAGGTGATCCCCACGCCAAAGTTGATAGGCTGCCACGTCAATCCGATAGTCATCGAAAATGTACTCGCGCACAGCCAGAGCTTCTGGAGTCCTGCCATCAGTCATTTCGCCGAGCCCTCTATCCATCAATACATGGCCTCCTCTTAAAATGCAAGAAGTCCTGTTAGGAGGTGGTAGCGACTGATATTGTTCGCACGCAGCGGAGATGTGGTCAGCGCAGTCAGCAAAAGCTATGCTCTTCCCTCCGTCCTGCTTTTTCCCGACGCACATTCCAGCTGCAACAGGTCCCCTCGATGCGCTGCCGTCGACGACAACCAGCAGCAGAAGTTGTAGCCTTCTCCTTGTACATGCGTCTTACACAAGTACCGTCCGGAACCCCGCGCTCATTTGCTGGCGCGAGCGGCTCGTACCTTGTTACCTTCGATCGCCGGTCCGATCGCACGATAGGTATATTCGCGCGTACTGTTTCCGTCGAGAGCCGGACTCAGATTGTGGACCGCCCCTATTCGGTCATCGAAGGCCCGCCACGCTTTAAATCGCGGCAAGCCACATCCCCGTTCAACTCTCAGAAAGAAACCCACTTGCCAGCCGAGCTTCCTTCATTAGCCGGACAGTTGTGTTCTGAAGTTATTGCTAGTTTCGTCTTCTCTACACCACAGTCATCAATGGCAAACCTGTAGTGATGATTGCTGGGGAGCACTGCCACGCTGAACGATTCGGTCAACCAGCCCCAGGATCATCAGGGTTAGAGAAGCACTTCTTGATGACCATCCGTCCCGGTACAACGGCCTAACATTTTCAGAATCGAACCCGTAGCGAGAATTGAATCTGGCGCGATGTCGTCGAGGTGGTTGTAATCAGTCCTGCCGTGGCATTTACTGCTCCACTGCCAGTGAATACTCCGGCGGCTGGAAGTCCGAAGTTCGGATGATTGAAGAAATTAAAAATCTCTGCCCGGAACTGAAGCAGGAAGTTTTCGGAGATCTCAGGGATCTTGGTGTCTTTCGAGAAAGACAGGTCCGCATCCACAGTCCCAGGGGCTACCAAGGTGTCTCTGCCCAGATTTCCCAACACGCCGATAGGCGGAAGATTGAATGCGGCTGGATTAATCCACTGATTGATATTTCCAGTCACGATCTGGCTTCCCGTCCAGCCGGGATTCAGATTCGGACGCTCAACGGAGGCACCGAGGCCGCTGTTATCAAAGCCGTCGGTGGCGGAAAAATGCAGGCCGGTCGCGAAAGTTACGATACCGCCAATACCCCATCCGGACACAAAACGATTCTGGTTGAAAGGCAGCGTATACAGGCCGTTCAGGCGCAGCGAGTGACGGATATCGAACTTGCTGTTGCCGCGGTCCTGCGCGTTACTATACGGATTTTCCGTCGCGCCTCCCAGTTCGTTGGCAAATCCACCCGACGAGTCATCAATACTGTGCGACCACGTGTATGCTGCCTGCGCCATGAAGTTATGGGCGAACCGGTGAACGAGATTCACCTGGAGCGCATTGTAACTGGACACACCCTCAGTGTTAAAAAGCGAGAGAAGACCAAAGGCCGGGTTTACGCGCGGGTTGGGCACCGCATTGCCATTCACCGCCGTGGCGAACTGAAGTTGGCCGTTGGAGTTGACGACAGGAACAACGGGATTAAAATCACGCACAAGTATCAGGTGGCGGCCAGCCATACCAACGTAGGACAGGGTCAGAATCGTATCCTGCACAATTTCGCGCTGAATGCTGAAATTGTATTGCATGTTATAGGGGGCGGTGCCCAATTGATAATTAGTACCGTTGGAATCTCCAGGCACGGGCAGAGTTGCGGCCACGGCGAACGGATTCGGAAAGGGCGCGTTCGGAATGGTTCCGCTAACCAGCGGCGCGTGCGTGGCGAAATTAGTCGACCAATCGCGAGGCACAATAACTGCGTGGAAGATTCCGAAACCCGCACGAATCGATGTCTTGTGATCCTTGAACGGATCGTATGCGATGCCGATCCGTGGATCCCAATTTTTTGCGTTTGGATTGTGTGCAAAGACAGTATTGACCGGGACGTACGATGCGATGCCGACCCCGACGGGCGGATGAATCAAAGCCGTGATGTCGTGCGTCAAAGTTACGGGATTTGTATCGTAGGAATAACGCAAACCCAGATTCACCGTGACAGTGGGTCGGATTTTCCAATCGTCATTGAAATAGCCCGTAATAGGATATTCCCGATACCAGTGATACGAGTCCGTATAGCCCGGAAAGGCACCTACATATTTTGAAGCCTGGCCCTCCAGAAATAGTTGCAGGCTGTTGAACGTATAACCTCCCTGTTCCTGAAACGCCAGGCTCTCAAGCGTTTGCATCCGTTGCGCGAAGGCCCCGAATTTAAAACTGTGTGCTCCCTTCGTCCAGTACACGTCGTCATACAGCGTGTACTTATTTTGAAGCGTGCGGAAGGTATCAATGCCCGTAGGTCCGAGCTGCGACAGACCCGGAATGTTGACCGTGCCGTTCTGCACCGTTAAGTTCTGCGGAACAAAAGTCAAGGCGGGGCTCCCCGGCTGCGTCATGTTGCCCTTATTATCCGTCCGTACCAGGCTGGCTCTGGCGACGTTGATCACTGCGGGCGAAACAATGTGCCTTTCCTCAGCGGTGTAATACATATTGGGACTTTTCTCCAGATCGGGCCACAATGGGATCACAAGTCCGACGAACGGGTCGAGCAACTGGCCTCCGTCTGAAACGGCCCGGAAAAAGAAGGAATCCCTGTCTGAGAAGTTATAGTCGAATCGCCCCAGATAGTAGTTCTCGGTAGAGTTCTGGCTTGCCACCTGGGGAACCGATACGATCCCCGACGCCGTGTTTACCGTAGTCGCCGGAAAGAGCGCCAGGAGTTGCTGCTGCTCCGCTGTGAGCGGATAGGTGACTCCGTTCAAAATTCCAAGGCGGACGTTGGCATCCGGCACCAGCGCGATGTTCGTGACACCCAAAGATTGCCGCAAGCCTTCGTAGTTAAAGAAGAAGAAAGCTTTATCCTTTTTTATCGGGCCACCGACGCTGCCGCCGAACTGATTCCTGCGGAACGCTGGAATGGTTTTGCCGTCAAAGAAGTTTCGCGCGTCTAAATCGCTGTTCCGTATGTATTCAAAAAGGGTGCCATGTAACTTATTCGTTCCGGACTTGCTCACGGCGTTGACCACACCTCCGTTGCCTCCAAACTGCGCGCCGTAGGTGTTCGTCAGCATTTGGAATTCAGCGATGGCATCAACCCCCAGAGAGCTACCCAGAGCAGCCGCACCTGTTCCATGCTGCCAGTAATCAATGATGTCGGTGCCATCCAGCAGCATCGCCAAACCGACGGACCGCGCTCCGGCTATCGTGTATGAGTCACCTCTGCCAAAGAGCGGATTGGTGACTCCCGCCTGGGCAATTTGCACGCCCGGCGACAATAACATCAGCTGCTGAAAATTCCGCCCGTTGAGTGGAAGGTCGGCGACCTGTTGCTGGGTGACAAGATTCGAGATCGCGGCCGACGTGGTCTCCACCTGGGTGGTTTCGGCGGCCACCGTCACCGTCTCGGCCTGCTGGCCAACCTTGAGCGAAAAGTCCACCACGCTGTTGCTGCCTACGGTGAGGAGAATACCTTGGCGCAGTTCTTTTGAAAATCCGACTTTAGATGCCTCGGCTTCATATTCGCCGGGCTGTAGATCCGGCGTCGTGTAGCGGCCTGAGGTGTCTGTCTTCACGGAGCGGGTAGCAGCGGTTCCGACATTGCGGAGCTGAATGTCCGTATCGGCGACGACCGCTCCCGAACTGTCGGTGACTGTTCCCGTGATCGTCGCCGTCGTGGTTTGCGCCACCACATATTGGACAGTGGCACCGCTAAAAGCCAGAAAACCCGCGATGGCAGAGATGATACTGCGTCGAAGTAATGCCCGGTTGTTCATTGGTGAAGCGCTCCTGTTTGAGGTTCGGTTCGGCTTCGAGTCTAGCCCAGGAGTCCTGACGAAACCATGAAATTCAAGGGAGTTTATGCTGATTGTTCTGAAAGATGTCGACCTCGTGCTTCCCGGGGCAAGCGCTGGCAGGGGTACTGGAGAAAACTAACGCTGCTGATTAGTTTGATCGAAAACCCGCGATCGAACTCCAGCGGCACGGTCTTGATCCATCCGAAGACTTCTTCAGCCTATTCCGCTTTCGCTGGCTGACTGCATGGCCTTGGTGCCGCGTGGTACGTTCGTCGATGGCGCTCCCCGGTTCGTATCGTTCTTCGCAAGGTGCGGTGTCACCTTCCAGGTCGCGCGTCGCGTCCACAAAGGTCTCATATTTCGTAGCACAGGATCGCGTTCGGTACCACCGGGCCGCGGTCAAGTCTTCCGATATAGCCGCGCCAAGGATCGCGCGGTCGCGGTGTTGGATCAGAACCGCAAGAGTGTCAAAAACCTTCGGCGTCAGAGTGATGAGATGATCCCCACTCCAAAGCTGATAGGCCGCCACGTCGATCCGATAATCGCCGAAAATGAATTCGCGCACGGCCAGAGCATCTGGAGTCCTGCATCAGTCATTTCGCCGGGCCCTCTATCCGTCAATACATGGCCTCCGCTTGAAATGCAAGAAGTCATCCACTCGGCGGATGAACCGATCGAAACGGCGATTGGGCTGCTCCCGAAGAAAGAAAAGCCAACGAGTCGGGCGTCGTGGAACGAATCGGTCCGGCAGCCGGCCCGGACGCAAAGTCGGTTATAATTAAGATCTTTTCACGCAGTCTAACTAGAAAGTCATCTTGTCTTTGGCGGCTTCGATCTTGTGACCGTCGACGCCATAAATTACCAGCATGTCGTCCCATTCGTGAAAATCGCCGCGTCTTGTCCGGTAAGCGATGATGGCCGCCGCCTCATCTTTCGTGAGGCCCAGCCTCTGCACCATCTCGTCGACCGTCGCCTTGTTCACGTTCACTTTGGTGGCGTCTTCCACCCTGCCAAAGTTTTTAGCCATGTAGGCCCCCACTGCTTCATAATTTTCGACCGGGCCCCCGAGGCCTTTCTGCGACATCCGGGTCACGGTATTTTTCCAGTCGGCCTCTGTCCGCCGCTGCCGCAGCAGGAACGCCGGCTCGTGACATTGCATGCAGATCTGCTGTACGAATTGTTTGGCGGGAGCTTCCGGAAAATCCTGGATAGTCTGCGCCTTCGCGGGCGCGAACGCCGCCAGGCAGAGGATCAGCGGCGCAGCGTAAAAGAATAATTTGCCAGACATAAGGTTTCGGTTTCTCCAGAAAACAGTTTTTTTGACGGCTAAACATTGCGCCTGCGCAATGAAGCCGCGACGCCGTTATAGGACTGCGATTCGATGTGCTCGATATCGTTGACGCTGGTCGTGACGCTTCGCTCGAAGCTGATCGTGACCCGGCTGGCCATCTCTTCGGGCGACAGGCCCTTGTGGTTGAAGATTACGGCCAGGATGGGAATGTTGATGTAGGGGAAGATGTCCACCGGCATCGTTACGGCTTCGATCCCGCCGAGAAGTACGATCAGTAAAGCCATGATGACGAAGGTATAAGGACGCCGGAGAGCGAGTTTTACAATCCACATGGCTGAGCTAAGGCTCTATTCCCCCGGATGATCGGATAACTGATTGGAGCCTCAACCATTTCCATGCCGCAAATTTGCGGATTGTGCACTCGAGCCCACAATCCTGAACTTCTGTACTCTTCTGCCATAACCACTCTCAGCGACGTAAATGTTGCCCCTGGAGTCCACCGCCATAGTGTGAGCGTGCGTGAATTCACCCAGTTGATGACCGGGGCGCCCGAAACTTGAAAGCAGCTGCCCAGTGGCGTTATCGAAAATATCGATGTGATCCCGCCACTCATCGACGGTATACATGAACCGTTGCTCCGAATCGGGAGAAAAGCGCACGTCCGAATTCGCGCCCCACTCGGTGGGCCGTGAATTCGGATAGTGCGGTCTCGGATCAATAAGAACGTTCCTCTTAAAGTTACCCATTTTGTCGAATACCTGGACCCGGTCGCCCTGTTTATCGCAGACGTATACCAGACCAGCGTGATCCATCACTACGCAATGCACAATTTTCAGGAACGCGCCTCCCATAGCTGCCTCAGCTTCAGCCGCCGTTCCCTGTCGACCCCACTGGCGTAAGAAGTGGCCATTTCGATCAAACACTGCAATGCGACTGTTACCATAGCCGTCGGCAACATAGACGTCACCATTGGCAGGATCGACCGCGATCCCCGCCGGATAGAAGAAACCGGTGTGACTCGAATTCAGGGCTCTCCCGTTCGATGTGCCATCTGAACTGTCGAGAACTCCTTTCGTCCCGATCTGGAGCAGAAGTTTGCTTCCATCGTGCGTGTATTTCTGTACAACACCGTCCGCGCTGCCGGCGACCCACAGATTGTTTTCGCGATCCACAAAACAGCTATGAATTGTCTTCGGAACGACTTTGGGATCTCCGAAAGAATTCACCACGTTACCCTCGGGATCAAACTCAATCAGCGGTGGAGCCGAAGTGCCGGTCTCGGTCTCCTTTTCCTCTAAATCCTGCCGGTTCGCGATAAACACGTGATCCTGTGCATCCACGCACACGCCACCCAACCTTCCCGTTACCCAGTTATTGGGCATGGGCTTAGGCCAATAAGGATCTACTTCGAACCTGGGCGCAGCCGAAGCCGGAGTTGGCGCCGCATTTGCGCGGTTTTGCAACGGATTCCAGATCCCGATTGAAATGGCGACCGCCATAATAATCGCGGCCGGCCAAAGATACGGGGTCGTTGTGCCCATGTTCTTTCTCTCCCTACCGATGCCTTTGTTATTTGAAAGCTTTGTCAGGAGCCTGAGCGACTTGCACCGCGCACCCAGGCTCACACTCATTTGGCTGGCAGAATCAACTCGCAAGGCTGCGGGTCCCATTTGGAACCATCGGCTTCACGGCGAAACTGATTGCTTACGACCCACGGGGCATAAAGATACTGAGGATCTTCCACTATGGAAGTTGTGACCAGATACTCCTGGCCGCCTTCCTTATGCACGTCGTAATACTCCGTGAGCACCGCGTTGGCACTGAACGGAACTCCGTTGCTGCGAAGATATCCAGGGCGTATGTGGGTCGTCACTACTTTCAATGTGCCGCCGAGTTTGCGGGTGTCCGGCGGACCCGCTCCCCCCTGCTCCTGTCCACCAAATCCCGGAGCATTCTTGTCCATCGCGTTCATCTTCGCGGTATAGAATCGCGTGATCTGCGGCGTTTGCCACTGGGCGACTGAACTGCCCTGCAGTGTTGCTTCGCCGGCAGGCGGGCGGTATGCCGCGGCAAAAGTGAACAGCCGCGTCTGCTTCCCGGCATCCATCTCGAATTTCAACGCATTGTCGTTATCCCAGGTGATGTGCACGCGGCCAGGTTGACGCATGATACCGGGTGCGCCATACGCCATACATTGCCTGCCCTGAGCCACGTCTCTGGCGGCGTCCCAGGTGTCAGCCACCTTCCGCGCCTCGGGCGTCAGAGGAATACTGTAATAATCGCCTTTGGGCGCGCTCAGCATCCGGATGCGCCAATCCTCGGTCACAATGGAAACCCAATACCCGGTTAGATCGATGGGCGCGGCAGCCTTGCCCGTGAGCCCTGTACCCGGAGGATCCTGCGCGAGAATCGCGGCCGGAACACACAATACAAAGGCCGTGACGGCCGTTAAGAAAATTCCTGGTTTCATGGTTATTTTCCCTTGCTTGCAGCTGGTTTGAGACTCTTGTAAATGGACTCGGCGAACATGTCTCCCGTCCATCTTGGCTGACTATAGTGACCGTCGTAGTCGCGGGTGACGCGCGCGGCCTTTACGTCACTGAGCGATTTCCCCTTCTCGATCAGGTCGGCGACGCGGTCGCGAATGATCGTGACCATATCGCGGTACTCCGTCACGTCAGCTTCATCGCACAGCCGCCCGTGTCCGGGAATCACCATGGTGCCGCCTTCCTGACTCATTTCGGGAACAGTGAGCTCAAGGAGGTGGTTGAGTGCTTTGACCTCGCCCTGTATGCTGCCGCCGCGCGCCAAGTCAATCACCGGGTATCCAATGGTGCTGAATATCTCGCCGGTGCTGATCACATCGGATCCGCGGAAAAACACAATGCTGTCGCCGTCAGTGTGAGCGGGGGCTTCCGAATAGATCTGCACGGCTTCACCGTTAAAAGTGAAGTCCTTGAGCCGTTCGAAAGTAATGGTAGGAAGGCCCTGCGATGCCATGTGCACCTCGGGGGCTGTGAGGCGGTCCATGACATGGTCCTGTGCATATATATTGATTTCAGCCGATTGCGGCCCGGCGGTTTCCCTGATGACAGGAGGCTTGCCGATGATCGCGTTGCCCCCGGCGTGATCGAGGTCGGCGCTGGTATTTACCAGATAGCGCAATGGCTTGTTGGTGAGTTTTTTCAGCTCAGCGAGGATGCGGGGGGCCATGGACGCGGTTCCGGTGTCCACAAGAAGAACGCCGTCATTATCCCGATGTTCGCCTACCTGAACTGTGACATTGCCGCCATCGCTGGCTAACATATAGACGTTGCCGCGAACATGAAGAA
>Ga0302320_10018871_pt1 | contig 13886 bp, 8 predicted proteins | sample Bog_T0_3_FD_202130 | JGI IMG/M metagenome (GOLD analysis project Ga0302320, IMG submission 202130) | Peat permafrost microbial communities from Stordalen Mire near Abisko, Sweden - Bog_T0_3 | ecosystem: Environmental > Terrestrial > Soil > Wetlands > Peat | place: Sweden: Abisko, Stordalen Mire... | reverse complement strand
CAGATACCCATCGGATAAATCGATGTAGGCGCGAAGACGCTCCCGGGCGATGCCCTGAAAGTTCGCCAGCAGAATCGCCGCGATCTCGTCGCTGGAGTACCGGAGCAGTTGCAGTTCAGGCGAAGAGGTCACGTCCTCATCGGAGTCATGCTGGATGGCGATCACGCGCACGCGCGCGCGATGGCCGGCCAGCGCCTCATTCAGATAATCGCGAGTCTGAGCCGAGCAATCGTCCACCACCAAAACGCCGCTCATCCTATCCGTATTGGCGAGCAATCTCGCGACGTCTTCCGCCTGGCGTCCGTCGTCCACATAGAGTGCAAGGCTGGCGGATGCGTGGAACGACTTCAGCGCCTCATGGACCGAGCGCGTTTTGCCGATGCTCGCCATGCCGCGCACGGACAATACGGCCTGCTGCGGAACCGTCGTCGGATCGATATGCTTGCCCACCCGCAGCTTCACTTGCTCGAAGGCTTCGCCAGGGACGAAGGTCGGAGTCAGCGCGATGACCTTTCTGCTCCACGTCGGGAAGGTGAGGGTCTTGCTCTGAAGAAATTGACCGTGAAACTCTTGAAGCAGGTTGGGAAAGTGGCCCGCAATGCGGGCGACGACGTCGACCGTCAGCACTTTGGGCTGAGGTGCGGAAGGGTTGATGGCCGCAACAGCAGCCTCGAGCGCCGTCTCAAGTTCGGCGCGGCCGTCGGGCGGAAGCTGCGCGCACAAACAGAGCCGGTACGCATTCCCGGCTAAGATCCTTTCCCGCGCGTAGGGCTTGTTTACCTCGGCGACGAGCTCGCCCGGCCTCAGGTTGGCCTCACGGGCGGCCTTGAATTGCCAGACGGTGGGGTCTTTGAGATAGCCGGTTACGTCGCGGCCGGAACCAAGCGAGACCTGAGTATCCACCCCGCCATCGGGAATGTCCGTGCGAAGGCACGTCACGACGGCGCTCTCCGGTACGCCTACCTGCCAGCATGCAGCCCAGAGCACATTGCCCATAAAGTCAACCCAGTCGGTGCCCCCCGACCTCTGGAAGGAATTCGCTAATTCAATTGGGTCAATCTTCAGCATCAAGTTAACCGTTCCTATCTGTCTATTGTAGGCAGCAAGAGGCAGGCCAATCGGGCTGGAGTCCGGAGCTGCGGTACTTCAGGTCGATACCCAATAAGCCCGAGGTTCATGGGCTTCCAAACTGAGACTGAGGTTGAGCCAGGGACTTTTGCCCATCTTGTGGCCAGCCTGCTTTTTTCGCCGTCCCCGATAGCTGTTACCTGATCCACGGAGCTGAGGTTGATGCCTGTTGTGAAGCGAATCTTGCCGGGTGGATCATGGGAGTGGGCATGTGGATGGCAGCATTGGACCGTTCGAGCCATCGCTCACATCACGACGCTACGAGATCCACGCCGCTAATAGCCGTGCGGAGCCGGACTGACGAGAGAGGACACAGGATCGTGCCCAGGGTCTCTGCGAAACTACTCCATCGGCGCATTGCAGAACGGAGGCCAGATGACACCCACTCCAAAGAACGGGTTTCGCGGTTCTCCGTTCGGCCGGCCGTGTTCCAGGCGCCAATGCTCAATCCGCATCAGCAATCGGCGCGCGCCTTCTTGAGCCGGACCATCCGTCCGGGATATCGTAGCCAGGCTGTCCCGGAGGCCATTCGATGGCCGTGGCGACACCCTATAGGCGTTCGCATTCGGACTGATCGGCACACGCTGAAGAAAAACCTCTTCGAATGCCTCCTGCAACTTAAAGGAGGTATGAGCCTCGATGCCCACACCGTCGACGAGAAAGCCCACGCAACTCAAAAGCGCTTCGTCAGTTCCGACGCTCAGCAGCACACGAGCCAGTAGATCGCGGCCACGAGGCGACAACGTGGATTTGTCCAGGGCCAGGAGTCTCTCGCGCACCGCATCATCGGTACGAAACAGCTTGGACAGCTCGAATGCGGCGCGATCGCTGCGACCCAATCCGCTCGGCCTTGGAACTACGGCGTCAGCACCGGTGATGAGGTCCAGCAGCATCTCCCGTGAAGCCGGCGAGCCGATGCGCGCTACAGCGTCCACCCAACCGTCTCCCAGGTTTTCTGGAATGTGCGGCCGGGAGAGAATCTGCCTGACGATCTCGAGCACCTCTGGCACTCCGCTGTAGCCTATTCGAGCGACGAATGTGCGTACTGCCGAGAGATTCAAAGGAGCGGTAGCAAAATCTGTCTGAATTTGTAAAGCGCCTGCCGCCGGATTGTCGGTAAACAGCAATAACGCGAATGCCTGGGCGGCGCGTCCATGTATCTGGTCGTTCCATCGTTCCTGCCGGAAGTTGGCAAAGACAGGCTCCAACACTCTGAACGTTTGCTCGTACGGGAGCGTGCCGCCCCCGGCCAAGAGGGCTTCGAGGGCAGCAACCCGGGCATAGCCGTCATGTAGCCAGCGTTGCGGCGGCGCGTTCAGAAACGCGTCGTAGACCAAATCACGCGACTCGACCGGGTCGGCCTCCGCCAGTACCGCAGCGATGGACCTACGGCGTTCGGCCCGCAATACCGCACTCTCAGCCTCACCGTTGTCGTACTCCTGGTATCGAGCTCTGAGAATCTCAGCCAGCACGGTCCGCTGCGGTTCCCAGAATCTTGGCTCCGCAGTGTTGCCGGTGTTATGAAGCCGTGTAAAGTCCCTGGACAGGTTGGGAATATTGCGTGCCCAGGCGCGGGGCGGGAGTTTCTGTCGAAGGCACAGCTGGAAGAGACCCCAGGCCGCATCGATTTCATATTCCGGCTCTGGGAACAGCCTCACGAGCAGATTCCATGCCCCTTCCGGGGCCAGCCGAATGATCGAGGCAACATGCCACACTGTCCAACTCATGGTGGCACCCTGTGCCTGGCTACTCCTGAAATTCGTCTGTCGTGCCAGTCTTCCGTTCGTCAAGCGGGCGACATCGGCCTCGATCAGTCTCTCGAAGATTGGCAGATCTTCCGCCGCGCCAACCTCCGCCAGCAAAATTCCATATTCCCCTTTCAGGCGACCAGCATGATCTTCCGCTGCGAGAACCATCTCAGCGGAGTTCACGAGATATGCATGCAGTTCGCCCTTCACCTCTTCTGAAAGGGTCATCCCGAGTTCCTGCGCTGACGGATCCTGGGTATAAAACACATCGCAGATCAGCTGAAGTGCGAGAACAACGTCTACCGAAGCCGCGGCGCGAAGCGAACCCGCAATTGCAGCGTCCGGCCGCATGTTTCGCAGAGCCTCCTCGATCAGCCGTTGCATCGACCGCTCGCCCTCAAAGGCATCGCCATGCCGGCTCGCGCGCACCACTGGATCCAATTCGCACAATTTCAGAAACAGGCTGGCAGCTTCGTCTACACCGCCGAAGGCCTGGATGAGATAGACCTCCAGACCCTGGCTGACCTCTCCAGCTGGCGCCGTCCGAATCCGCTCAGTCAGGGACTCGAGCTCCGCCGTGGGGACGTCCTTGACGAAGTGCTTCCAGTCTCGGATGCCCAGTGCGCGAGACCGAATGTGCTTCATCACCCAGCTGGACACCCATGGCTCATCGTGTGTTGCCAACATCTCGATGAGACGATACAACCGATGTGAATCCCACTCCTTGATCTCGGACGAGGAAGCGGCATCCAGGGCCGACTTCAGAAGTTCAAGCGAGCCTTCCATGCCCAGTATGTGGGCCTTCTCCAGCCAAGAGATTCGCTGGCGAACTGGCATCTGCTCGTCGTTGATTCTGGAAGAGACGAAGGCCCGTACTCTCGGGCGCGCCTCCTCGGGAATGTAGTCGGCAGGCAACTCTCGCAGCAAGTCTGGAAGCAGATCGTCTGAAATCGTCGTGAGAAGCTGAGCAATGTCTCTTAAGTTCCCGATCCAGGCGAGCGCGGACACCACCGCCTTCTGCACAGCAGCACTCGGATCTGCCAGCGCCACCGCGGAGAGACTCTGGGGCGGTCGCCTCTTGTGGATAATGCTGGAGTAAAACGCAATACGCGCCTGTTCCGGCCATTCCGATACGAGGCGCACCCAGCCCTCTCCAAGACTGCTCAGATGGAAATCGTCATAGCGGTGATAGATGTCAAAACGCGCATTGTCGTCGGTGGAAGACATGAGAGGGATCAACACATCTCCAAAATCACTGGAACCGGTGGCAAGCATTCCCATCAGTCCCAAGGCCCGGCAGTGGCCATTTGTGCTGCCATAGAGTTCGCGAAGCCTGGCAGACACGGCGGCGGTTACCTGGTTCCACACCGCCGGACCAGCTGCAAATGCCAGTTCCGATGCGAACACCGGGTCTACCTCCAGCGCTCCAATCACCAGCGCAGCCCCAGCCTCTGGCGCACCATTCCTTGCGCTGACCCCGAGTTGTTCCGCCGCCATCATCAGAGGTTCCGACCAGCCAGGCTCATTTACGAACCGGCCGATGAACGCACGTAGCACCGCGGGTGTGCCGAAGCTCTCGGTCAATAGGCGAAGCAGGCGTTGCGATGCAAAGAGTTCCTGGAATTGCTGGTGCAGGAAGGAAAAAGTCTCGTCCTGGTAGGTTGTTACTTCCAAGACGTGATGAGCGGTCAGCTCTCTCAGGATCGTACCCGGCTCCGGAATCGTTGCAATCTGGCTGCTCTCCTGGAGCCACCTCGCGCCGGAGGCAACCACCTGGCGTGCTTTCGCAGCGGCCATCTGAGTCGTGCCCTGCTCCATCAAGTCGAACCCGAGGTCCTCAAGGTAGGTTCGAGCGAAACCGGCCAGAGGCGGCTCTGAAAGTGCTACGGCATGCTGTGGCTCACTCTCCATAAGATCGACTACTGCATTCAACACGCCTGTTTTAGTTGATGGAATTTCTCGGCCAGCCGCAAACAGGGATCCAACATAGGCGAGGACAAGCGGCGTCCGAGTCAGTTCGTCTAGCACCGTGTCGTTGTCCAGCCGGTCGTCCAGCGCCAATCCAGATTGCCCGAACCGAGCGAGCAGATACTGGGACCTTTGCTTCCGCGTGAAGGGGAGCAACTGAAAACGCTCGCTCCCGGAGATCGGCAACTTAACGGGATGCGCGCGAGTCGCGATCGCGATTCCGGCTGCGGGGTGATCACGGTCCAATTCACGAAGCTGGATGGATGCGGACAAGGATTCCGTTGGGGCGAGCTCGTTCCAGCCATTGAGCAAGAACGTGAATTGAGTGCGGCCTTCCATGCTGGCAAGATTTGCAGGCGTAATCCCTCGGGCCCGGAACTCAGGCATTCCAGCAATGAAGTCCAGCACACCGACGTTCTGCCGGACCCAGGCAGGCAGATCGATCAGGAAGGACAATTGCCCTTGTGCATTCACAGCGCGCGAAAGCTGGGTCAAAAGCGTCGTTTTGCCTCGCCCAGCCGGAGATTCGACGATGATCCGGTGTCCCGTCCGGAGGAGTCCAACCAGGTCCTCGAGCTGCGTGATCTTCTCGGTCGGCTCGTCGCCTACCTGCCCGGCCCGAAGACGAGGTTCGATCAGCGGCATCCCCTCGAGATGCCGCGACCACTTTCCTTCCACCATACGGGTCGCAGCCTGTCCAGCTTCGAGCAGCTGTTCATCCGTGGGTTCTCTGGGGGGAAGCGGGATTCCGAGATGAGTCTCGCAGAGGGCTGCATTCTCCGGCTTTTGCAGCTCGGTGATAATGTCTTCGCGTGAGAGTACGGTAAGACTTATCCCGAATTCTTCCAAAATCTCCTCGCGCCACTTCTCCTGTACGGCCTTCTGAACCGTTCTAGGAGTCGCAAACAACAACACCCTCAGGTCCGGGAAGTGATGCTTGGCCTTCGCCAGATCCCCTTTGATTTTGGCCAGGGTCGCGGTAATCGACGACGCCAGCCCTTTTTCCACGCCATCGTCGAAAAGTTCTCCACGCGTGTGGGCATCGAGACCGTGATCGTTCTTTCGCTCACTGGCTACAAGCTGGGGCCAACGCCGTTTCGCAAGCACAACAGCGAGTGCCTGGAACGGCATGCCGCCTTCCTGCGAGATCAACTCGTCAAGGGCGGCTACGATCTTTGATCGAAGTACTGACATGTTCCGACCTGCCAGCGCACAAAAAGCTGTTTGATATACGACCGAACGTTTCGTAATTTAACTCTATCTCTTGTGAGACCCGGCGTCCTGAACTCGATCAGATGATCCCGCTCCCGCGCGGCGCCGTAAATCTCATTCTGGCTGATTTCGGTGGCGAGTCCAACGTCGATTCCCCCGCGAGGCAGGTGCTTGGTCGCCAAACAAGTGCGCATCACGATTGCGGCGGCAGCCAGGAGATCACCGAGACAATCGCGACTAAATCGCCTCCTGGGTTCTGCAAAGGAATGACTCTTCAGGAGTCTTTGGAAGGCACAGGCTCTTGAAGCAGTTGCGCTGGCCCAGCACATCGAGGAAAGCGACCAGGCGATAGCCCAATCGAAGTTTCATTTGCTCCATATAACTCTCGCCAATCTGGGTCAGAGGCGCAGTAAATCCAGCCTTCCCACTCGAAGCATCGTCATGCCGCGGCAGATTCCTGCTTTTTGCCTTTCTTCCGTTGTCGATACTTTTGGACCGCGATGCGGTGCGCACATCGATAACCGCAGTATTTCATTTTGTGAAAGCTGGGTGGCCGAAAGACAGTATGGCAAGCTGGGCAGACCGTAGGCGGACTTGTGTTCCATTCATCGAACCACACCATCCACGACAGGGCATCTCGGAGTGTGGAGAGGCGATAGCTCGGGACTACTTTAGTGTGCCCCTTGTAAGGCACAACCCTCACGCCGCCCGCCCAGGGCATCGTGACCCCCGCTTCGACGCAATACTTAAGCGCCAACTTCACTTGGGCGCTTGATGCGGTCTTAATCCAATCAAAGATCCCACCCTCTATACGAAGCCAGAGCTTCAGTGAGAACTGGTGATTCGGCGGATCGCCGGGCTTGTACAGCGCGCTGAACCGGAAATCCTCTTCGTCAGCCGCAAGAAAATCTGACAGGGCCGCCCGTTCGTCCCCGATTCCCTTGGCGGCCTCGAGAATGCCCTTCACCCCTCGAAAGCGCCAAAGTTGAGCCAGCGATTCTACGACCGACCTTTGCACCCGCCCCGTCTGCCATTCATCATCTGCCCCCCCTGTGGTTCGGAGGTAGAGTGGGCCCCATGCTCGCGTAAAACGACGGAGGTCTTCGGCGGTGGCGCAGTTTAGAAACTGCAAATGCGGGTCCTTCGGATAGGACTTCTCAAGTTCGTAGGTCCGGTTCCAATCCACTTCGCACACAAGATTTCCGTCCTGGATCTCCGCGCTGCGGCAGCGCATCCATTGGCCTTCGTCGATTTGATGTTTCCGGGTTGGTGACATGATTGTGAAGTAGATTGTCACTTCAGATTGCGCGAAGCTGAGGCTGTAGTCAAGTACCGAAGCAGGTGAGGCATCTCCCGATGTTTCGGACTAGGAGGAATTGTGAATCTTCGTGCAAAGTGTGCGTACGAGAATTGCCCGGCGTTCGGCATTGTGAAATCGGTGATGATCGGGCGGCTGGCCGGCTTCGGCGCGCCCAATGATCGTGTTTTCTGTTCGTCCTGCGGTCAGCTGATGCGGACCACAAAATCCATCAACGTCTCGAAAGGAAAAGGATTCTGCAAGATCAGCAGTAGGACGTATTCCCGTTGGCCGGCGTCGCGTCGGAACCTGAAAAGAATGAGCAAACGAACCTACAGGCTTGGAGGCGGGAAGCGGAACTGACCGGTTTCCGCGCTGATTCGTCAGTTTTCTCCAATCTCTCCGTTCGTCTCCATTGGCTTTGGCGCGAAGCGCATATTGCACTTGCTCCGGCCAGGCACCGCTCTCAGCCATTTCTCACTCACAGACAAGACAAGGAGGTTCCATGCCTGCAGCGTGCGTTGCAGGCCAATTTGCTATGGACAAACAACTGTTGTTCGAAAAGCACTACAGCCCCCAGCAGATCGCCGCCCTTTGGGGACGTTCTGGCCGATTCATTCGCGAACTATTTCAGGACGAACCGGGAGTACAGAAGGTTGATCGTCCCGAGAAAATGCATAAGCGCCGCTACTCATCCATCAGGGTTCCCGAGTCTGTGATGGTTCGGGTTGGACTCAGGCTCCAGAATGGCCCACGGGCCATCACACGCAAAATTCGTGTTGGTTCTTCATTCCAGAAATCGTAGGAAAATCGTGGGAAAGAAGGACGTATTTGAGTGCTTTCAGTTCCCGGAATTCGTTCTAATACGGCCTTTTCCGCGCATCTCATTGAATTCAGGTGGGTATTGATGTTGTTCGCATATATGAATCCCATTCAAAATAAACGAGTTGTACATCGAAAAATATGAACGTGGGAAAAACGCGGGAGGGATCCTCGCCCGCGCCAATTGAGCCATGCAGAAATGATGCGCCATAGGTCACAACCGGCTCCTCAAAGCCGACCTGATCCGAGAAATTACAGCCATGCAAAGCGGGCGCATACGCAGCGAGCCGCGTCCGTCGAATCGAATCTTGGAAGCCAGCAAAAGCGTAGTCGGCAAGACGATCACTCCGAATTTAGGGGGACAACATCGTTGCTTTTGGCTACCCGCTCTGACCGTCAGGTACTTCCAGGAGTGTGGTTCTGGCTTGAGATGTAGGGCGCGCCCGAAATCAGAGCCTTCCTAGATGACTGGTAGCCGCTCGACCGATCTCGGCATCCGCCTGCCGCGAAGGGAATCATCTGCTCTGACCTCCCGGGAAAGGGAGGCCCGGACGGCGAATTCTGGCAAGTCGTCGGCACCTCTGTCAGCTACCCGCGACCAATCCCTTCAACTTACTCAAGCTTTCTGATTCGGCGCGGGCCTCAGGCCTTACAATGTTTTCACCCTTATTCAGAGCCATGAAAGTCATAGAGAGTCTGCGTGGGATAACGCAAGGTGTCCGGGAAAGGTCTTGCTGCAATGCATGGTTCGCTCTTGGTTTTTCTGAGTCACATCCCCGTTGTGATCTGGGTATTTTGCGCCGTCCTGCTGCTGGGGTTCCTCTGGCAGTTATTAGCGATGCAACTCAGCCGTAACCGCCTGCGCAAGAGACTTAGAACACTGACCAGCGCGCTGCGGGAACTCACCGATACAGGTCGCCGAGAGTTGCAAAGCGGCCTGACTGCAGAGCAACTCGACGCCTATCGCGTTGCGCTGGATAAACTTGACGGCCTTCCCCGAGAGTGGTGGGAGCGAATCGACCACAGCATAGCCCTGTATATCGATCAAGAAGAGCGGGAAGGGTGGTACCTAACCGAACGGCCCCGGAACCTCCTACCGTATGACGCCGTCATTTCACAGAACTTCCACGCAGCCATCTTCGGCGCTGTGCCCGGAATTCTGACCGGGCTTGGCCTGACCGGCACATTCCTCGCCATCCTCTGGGCTCTTTACGGCGTCCATTACGACGAATTCAACACCGTGAAGCCGGTGACCGGCATGGAGGGTCTAATCAATGGCCTGTCGGGGAAGTTCTTGAGTTCCATTATTGCCCTGCTCCTGAGCATCGTCTTCACCCTTCGCGAAAAGCACATCGTACGGAGCCTGCGTCATAGCTACGACGCATTAATGTCCGCCGTATCGCAGGCTATACCTTTTCTATCCACTTCCCGCATCCTGCTGGATATTCATCGCTTTTCTGCAAAGCAGACGGTGTCGGTCAGCAACATTAGCAGCGAAGTGGTGGACCGGCTTACCAACGCTTTCAACGACCGCGTGGTCCCAGGCCTAGCTTCCGGCATGTCCTCGGGTGTTGCAGAAAAGCTGCAAAGCGAGTTTCGTCCGACCATGGAGCGTATGGCTGGTTCCCTCGACCAGCTTCAGGCGGCCATCGTCAGCCTCGAATCGCAGAAACAGGATTCCGTTAAGGGCGAGTTTGAACGAATGGTAAAAGCCCTGGAGGGATCCATCACCCAGGCCCTATCCACTATGGGGCGGGAGTTCCGGGATGCCTTGACCGGTTCGGCCAGGGACGAGTTCGGCAATGTGCAGGGAACACTTGAGACGACCCGACATGTGCTGTCGGAGATGAATAGCCAGTTTTCCCAGATGCAGACGGCGCTGGGCGTCATTATCGCCAAGGTAGAGGAAACCACTACCGACCAGCTCAGAACCGGCCGCGAGCAAACAGAAGCGCTTTCGGCTTTGATGCACGGCCTGATGAACAAGCTCCAGGAAACGGCGGAACAAAACCTGAACAGCGTCCAGACGCAGCTGACACGGGTTGTCAGCGACTTGACCGACAAGGTCACAGGCCTCTCCGTGGACATGATGGAAGCCGCGAAGGACATGGCCGATCATTCGCAGCAGTCGGCAAGCAGCATCATCGACAAGACAGACGCGTGGTCCGAAGCAACTGCCAAGCGCCTTGAAAGCCTCCTCGCCAATATTGAGAACAGGAGCCAGGACTTCAAGGAAGCTAGCAATGCACTCCTGGAAGCCAAGACCTTCATGAGTAATCTACTCACAAATAATGCGAACGCACTTGCGCAGATGGCAGATGCTAGCCGCAATGTACAGGCCTACTCCAGCGGACTTGTTGGGCAGTCGGATGCATTAAGGGCCATCAGCGGAGACCAGGCTAAGGTTGCAAATCAGCTGCAACTGACGGCAAGTGGAATCAAAGCATCGCTCGATCAGCAGGAGAAGCTGCTCAGCGAATACCGCAGAACCATCACAGAATACAAATCCGTTGTCGATTCTCTGCATGAACCTATCGCCAGGATCATGCAGGCCACCAGCAACGGTCTTAGGGACTACAACCAGAGGGTGGAAGCCAACTTCACGGCCATCGTAGATGTGGCGGACAAGTTAATACCCAAGGCAGCGAACCTATTGAGTGGCCAGATTGAGGAGCTAGGGGGCCAGCTCGAGGAGCTCGGAGATGTAATCTCCAAGGCGGTGGAGCGGTCGAATGGACGAACAGCAAGGTAATTCCGATCACCTGAGCAGTTCACTGACGGATCTGATGACCTCATTGATGGTCATTTTTATTCTTCTATTGCTGGTGTTTGTCAGTCACACCGCTAGCAAGGATGCTGCGCTGACCGATGTGCTCCTCGCGAAGCTGAGACAAGATCTCCAGCCACAGGGTTTCACGGAAAACACGATCCGGCCCGACCCTCGTGACCGAAATGCCATCCTCGTGATCGTTCCTGGCAAACTCATGAATTTTCAGATTCAGAAGGCCGATCTGAAGGATGACGGAAAGGAATTCCTGAAAGCCTATATTCCAAACTTCGCTCACATTCTTTGCAGCAAGGACTACAGAGCCAGTATCGAATCGATTGTCGTTGAGGGCCATACGGACCGTACCAGCTGGGCTGGCAGAACCCCGGAAGAAAGTGAGAACGCTAATCTTAAACTGAGCCAGGATCGCTCGATGGCTGTCGTCGAGGAGTCGCTAGCTGATCTGGGAGGAGATGGGGGCGAGCAGGACCGCTCGTGTTTCCTGGAAAAGCTTTCCGCCACCGGCAGGGGAGAGCAGGAGCCAGAGAAGACAGATGACGAGAGTCGTCGCGTCATTTTCCGGATCAGAGTCAAAGCGCGTGATGAGGAAAATATGGCCCGGAGGATTACTCAATGATCCAAATTGGGCAGGGCCTTGACCGCCTCACAACAGACCTTACGGTACTTCGCGAGTCGCTGATGTGGCGGACGCTTGATCCCGCGCCTTACCTTCGGCAACTAGACAAGGTTATCGAGACGCTGCAGATAAAGAGTGACAAAGTATCGTCGCCCAAGCCGCCGCTTGATCCTGAGCAAGTTTGGGCGCGCTGGAGAGGGCTCGATTTCGACCTGGCAAAATTGGACGGCCGTGAAATTCGCTCGTTGTGCGTGTCGCCGAAGACGGCGATGAAGGTGCGGCTGGTCAGCGCACTTGGCGTCGACTCTGATGGCCTTAAGCGCTGGATCAATCTCAATGGGTTCGTCCAGGCCTATTTTGGGCAATGGCGATCAATGGAGAATCCCGATACCGTCGAAAAGCTGATTCAGAAAATGCTGGGCGAGGGCCGAATACTTCGCAGAAACAAAATTCTGGATCTCTGGCGGCAATCGCCTTTCCTGTTTTCGCGGGAAGCATCACGCAGGCTTGGCAAAATCATCCTCAAGGATCGCAAATCAGTGAGGCAATCCTGCGCAGAGTTTTGCATCGACCCCTCCAGTCCATTGGCGTCAGCGGCTCATGAATACGCCGCAGCAGCAGCAGCGGAAGAACTCGTGCAACGAGACTTCCGGATAGGGCAGGAACTAGCACTGAAGGAATTGCAGTGGATCTCAGAGCATCTCTTAACTCCCTCACTTAACGCCGATGCGTACCGAGAGGCCTTGGGCAAACTGATCGGCAGCCGCATAGCTGAAAGTATGCCTTCCTTTCAGACGGGGCTCGTCGCCTTAGTTCATGCCGATGAGCGCCTCGGCGATCCGCGACTTGCCTACTGCGCCCCAAACTGGCGAAAGATCCCCGAGGCCAGGGAGCGATTCCTCGCGTGGCTTGCCAAGGAAACACTTCAGTTCTTCTTTGACACCCTTGTTCCGCGCAACGACACGAACAGACGACGGGCGGAATTCTGGCTGGAATATGCGAAAAAGCAAGGGAAGATCAAAGATTTTCAAGTCGCGGTGTCGGTGGATGATCGCCCGAAAATTCGTGCGAGCCGCGCCAAGACGATCCCAAGCTATTCCACAATCACAGGCGGCAAAGCAAGCGCATTCCTGATGGTGTTTGAGGGGTGGAATCACAAGGAATATATCGTAATCGAGTTCAGCGAGACCGGTCATGCGGCCTACATCTACGAACGTGATGTCTTCGAGGCAAGTGGAGCGAAAATACGTTCGCACTCGTTTGGTATGAGCGAAGATCTAAGACGCATGAATGACGCCGAAGATCGAATACTGCACCTCGTTGACACACGGGAACGCTGGGAAACCAAGGCACGCAGGAAGCTCGCGGATCTGGGGATTCGCCCATGAGCATCCTTCTGAAACAGTTCGGAAATGACGTTGCACTGCGCGCTCAGGTGGATGCCTTGTATCTCACCAGCTCGCAAGCAATTGACTGGAGCCGGCCGGAAACATGGCCCACCGACGCTAGCGAGCAAAGTGCTGGCAGGCGAGCCGCCTTTGAAGTGGCTTCCTTACTTGAAATGGGACTCGCCAGCGTCGCCGACGGCTCGGTCCAGATCCCATATGGCAATTTCCCGGAGATTGAAGCAGAAGAATTCCGTCTGACGATGGCTTTTGCGACGCCCAGTCCGTTTCTGCTCAAGATTGATCGTACGAGCGACATCGGTCGTTCCGACTTCAAGTATCGATATCAGTACGTGCTAGGTGCGCTCCCGGTACCGCTGAAACGATTCGGGTACTACGTGAAGCGGGTGGCCACCGGGGAGGTCTTCCGGCTCGACGAGCGAATGTTTTCCCTGCTCGAAGCCATGGACGCTTTCAACGCACTTGCACCGGAAGAGAAGGGACCACAGCGGAGCTGGCTGGATTTCGCCAACATCAAGCGCTGGTCCCACGAAGTCAACGCGGCGCTTGATGCAACGCTTCAGAAGAACGATGTGGTATTGCCTTCCGCGATTGGCTTGGACCTTTACGAGGATGCGGACGGCGCCCTCAGTTTCATACCGACTTGCCCGGAGCTTGATAACCAAAGCTTTCGAACTGTCTTTGACCGCAACAACACTGTCGAGGGCTTCTATTCCCTGGATCAGCCCGGCATGGGCAAACTGCGCATCGTGCTTACCGAGAAGCAGCGCAACATATTGGAGCGGATGAAGCGCGTACGGAGGGTCACGGGCGACGACAAGCAGAGGCTCAAAGATGATCCGCGTCCGATCTTTGATGGTCTGACCGGGGACGTGGAACTTCCCTACGGTGAAAGGGTCAC
>Ga0302320_10018869_pt1 | contig 13887 bp, 11 predicted proteins | sample Bog_T0_3_FD_202130 | JGI IMG/M metagenome (GOLD analysis project Ga0302320, IMG submission 202130) | Peat permafrost microbial communities from Stordalen Mire near Abisko, Sweden - Bog_T0_3 | ecosystem: Environmental > Terrestrial > Soil > Wetlands > Peat | place: Sweden: Abisko, Stordalen Mire... | reverse complement strand
ATCCTTGGTGCTGCCGCCCTTGCGGTTGCCAATGACTAGCACTTCGTCGTCGCCCAGCCTCGCCATGCCGCACGCTACGGCCTCGTCGTCGCCGTAGGCGCGATCCCCGTGAATCTCGCTGAAATCCGTGAAGACCCGCTCGATAAAGTCCATGGGGTAGGGCCGCTGTGGATGCCGCGCCCGCTCAATTCTGATCCACGCCGGCGAAACCGCGTCCGCCTTGATGGAAGTCCCTGTTTCCTGTTCGCTCATCGGTACCTGGCGCCGCTCCGGGCAACGTCACCGCCGGCCCTGTTGTGATTCTACGGGGTGCAAGCGGTTGCGACAAAATACGGCCATGAAAATCGGCTTTTGGGCAGTCAGATTGCGCGGGCAACCCGGCCAAACACGCTTGCCCAGGCCGCCACTGATTCTATGATCGTCGCCTGCGCCGACGCCGCCTGCGCCTATGCGGCGGACTGGCTGACCGGCCAGAGCCTGCGCAGCCCCGGAACGGTAAACCCCCATCTCAATTCGGCCTGCTGGAAGAGGTAGACGGTGAGGACGGCGAAGATCGGCTCGAGCGGGTTGCGGAAGCGCGCTGAGACGACGATGCAGTAGTACACAGAAGGCAGAAGAACAACGGCCCAGGCGAAGAGTCCGGCGGCGGGAAGTTTCCTGCGTAGAGCCAGAATTAGGCCAAGAATGCCTGTGATCGAGCCTAGACAATAAGCCCACTCGCGTACAGCCTCCGCGGCGGCGTGGCGTCCGCCCGGATGAGGGACGCTTACCCAGAACATATAGAAGCGCAGTAGAACAAGCTTCAAGCAACGCACGGGATCCTGGCGCACCCACTGTTTGGCTACCTCTCCGCGCATCCGAACGTAGGCAAGTTCTCCCATCTGGGCATAGAGTTGGTGCTCGGGTGCGACTTCGACGGTGGGAACGACAGCTCCCACGGGAAGACCGTAGTTTCCCGGAGCCAGGGCCATGGCCGCTTCCGCGCCAAGGTTGCTGCGAGTGGTAATGAAGGCGTTAAAGACCATCTCATTGCGTATGACCCAGGGTGCGGCAACGGTGGCGCATAAAACCGCCGAGAGCAGAGCCAGAGCAGAACCGCGAAGCAGGTTCTTCCGCTGCGGAAGACCTGCGAGAATCCAGATTCCCTCAACCGGAGCCATCAGCAGCAGGATAGGGTTGGTCATGGAGATAGCCCCCCACAGCAGCCCACAGAGCGTCCAATCGCGCACCCTGTGCGCTTCGGGAGGCGTAGCTCCCGTGCCCCGCATTCGCATTCCCAGGACCAGGACTGCGGTAAAGAGCATGGCGGATAAAGATGTCTCCCATACCCATTTCACGCCGTATTGAATGATTCCGGGATAAATCGCCCAAATCCACGCGGCCCATAGCGCGTTGCGCCGCCCCGCCGTGCGCGCCCCCAACTCATAGACCAGCGGTACTGTCAGGGATTGGAAAAGGCTATTAATGGTCAAGATCACAAAGGCCGAAAGAGCCGAATAGATGCCGAAGAGCTTGAAGACTCCTGCCAAAAGCAACGTGAAGCCGGGAACCATCCATGCAGTGGGGCCGGTGTCGCCGCTGAACGGGGAGCTGTAGCCATGCCCGCCTGCCACCGAAGCGGCTACGCGGCCTGTTTCCCAGCCAAATTCGAAGTGGTTATTGAGAGGTGTGATGCGATAGGTGTGAGCTAGCGTAATGTAAGCGACACGCACAACGAATGCGGTCCAGAAGATGGCGCGCGGAGAACGGAAGCGGTCTTCAAAGGAGGACGGTGCTGGCTGGTTCATGAGATCCACTTTAATCTCTTTGGATCGATGTTCACGCCCCTTCTGGCAATCCGGTGTACCAATTGGACTGGTGAGCAGAATGAGTATCTACCGCAGCTTATAATGGGCGAGGCAAACATAGGAATTGGGTTGAGCGGTTGGTGCCGCCCAGCGGCAGGGATAAGGGCACGCAATGAAGGAAGGCACTGCGATCATCATAGGGGCGGGTCCAGCCGGACTGACCGCCGCGCTCGAGTTGCAGCGCCACTCAGGGATCAAACCGATTCTCATCGAGTCGAGCCGGGAGATCGGGGGCATTTCGCGCACTGTCTGCTACAAGGGCAACCGTATGGACATCGGCGGCCACCGGTTTTTCTCGAAGTCGGACCGCGTGATGCGATGGTGGCTCGACCTGTTTCCGGTTGAGGCAGGGCCAAGCCAGGACGGGCAGCTCCGCTACCAGGGTCAGCAGCGCGAACTTCCCGCTGCCACGCAAGCGGCCAATCCTGAAACTGAAGATCGCGTCATGCTGGTGCGCCCGCGCAAGAGCAGGATTTATTTCCTGCGCCGGTTCTTCGACTATCCCATAAGTCTGAGCGCGGCTACGTTCAAAAGCATGGGTCTGGTCCGCACGGTGCAATGCGGACTGAGTTACATGCGCGCCGTTGTCCTGCCTCAGCGCGAGGAGCGTTCGCTCGAGGACTTCATCATCAACCGGTTTGGCAAGCAGCTCTATCTGATCTTTTTCAAGTCGTATACCGAAAAGGTCTGGGGCGTGCCTTGCAACGAGATCAGCGCCGAGTGGGGTGCCCAACGCATCAAGGGCCTGTCGCTCAAAGGCGTAGTGCTGCATTTTTTCAAGAAGGCCTTCGCTCGCAAACGGTCCGGCGACCTGGCTCAAAAGCAGACAGAGACTTCGCTCATCGAGAAGTTTCTTTATCCCAAGCTCGGTCCCGGTCAGCTTTGGGAACATGTGGCTGGGTTGGTTCGCGAGGGCGGCGGAGAAATTCACATGGGTATCGCCATCGACCGCATTCATGTGGAGAACGGCAAAGTAGTTTCCGTCGAGGGTGTCAAGGACGGCGGAGAGCGCGTGACGTATGCGGGCGACAGCTTCCTTTCGACCATGCCTGTACGCGACCTGATTCGGGCCATCTCAGCCGAGGTCCCTGCCGAGGTCGCAGAAGTCAGCGAGGGCCTGGTATATCGCGACTTCATCACTGTAGGGCTGCTGGCCAGCAAGCTCACCGTCACCGAGCAGGATGGTTCGCCACTCAAAGATAACTGGATCTACATTCAGGAGCCGGACGTGAAGCTGGGCCGGCTTCAGATATTCAACAATTGGAGCCCCTGGCTGGTTGGTAGTTCAGACAAAATGTGGATCGGCCTGGAGTATTACTGCAACGAAGACGAGCCGTTGTGGAAGCTTTCCGATGAGGAGATGACCAGGTTTGCTATTGAGGAAGTAGCCCGCATTGGAATTCTCAAGGCCAACGATGTGGAAGATTCGCACGTGGTCCGCATTCCAAAAGCCTACCCCGCGTATTTTGGCAGTTACAGCCGCTTTGAGGTGATCCGCAAGTATACGGACAGCTTCGAAAACCTCTTCCTGATCGGCCGCAACGGCATGCATAAATACAACAACCAGGACCACTCGATGCTGACTGCGATGACCGCCGTCGAAAACATTGTCAGCGGAGTCGCCACCAAGGACAACATCTGGGCCATCAATACCGAGATGGAATATCACGAAGAGAAGAGCGGGAAATAGGCGGCCTTGGTCCTCGATGAATGGTTTCGCCGCATACCGTGTCAGGCTCGCGGCGGAACCACATAGAAGAGGATGGCAAAGTAGTGGGCAACGCTGCCGGCCAGCACAAAGAGATGCCATGCGGCATGGAAGTAGCGCAGCCTGTCGAGTGCGAAGAAGACAATGCCCAGCGTGTAAGCCAAGCCGCCCGCGCCCAGCCAGATCATCCCATGCCAGCCGATGGCGTGAAGCAGCGGGCGGACCGCAACCACGATGAACCAGCCCTGGAACAGGTAGACCACGGCCGACGCAACCGCGAACCGGGCAACGGCGAAGCTCTTGAATACGACCCCGGCAATAGCCAGCGACCAGACGACGCAGAAGATGAACCAGCCCAGAGGCCCGCGCAGCGCGATCAGCGTAAAGGGCGTGTAAGTTCCGGCGATCAGCAGGTAAATCGAGGAGTGATCCAGCACCTGAAGGACATGGCGCGCGCGCGTCCGCACCAGCGAGTGGTAGAGCGTGGAACAGACGTAGACCAGCACCAGGGTGCCGCTGAAAACGGAGCAACTGACCACAAGCCAGACGGTACCCCGCGTTGACGCCGCAATCAGGTAGACCGCGCCCGCCACGGCGAAGACAGCTCCGATGCCGTGCGTGATGGCGTTGGCCAGGATATCGCCCAGTTTGTAATGCACTTGCACGGGTCCATCATAATCCTCGGCTCACAGCCCGCCCTGTGAGCGAGGGAGTCCGCGGGGCAGGGAAGCCCGCATTGTGCGGGGCAAGGTACATATAGACGCAGGTTCGGCCCACCCACATTCCAAAGGTCAGGAACAGGGTGGGCCGAAGGCCTTTACAGAGGTGCTGTGCTACGCGCTGCGCGTTGGCTTGTAGCCGGAGAGGCCGTAGTAAGCCACGTAGATGTAGCAGATGATCGGCAGGATGAAGGCGTGCTGGTAGCCGATGGCGACGGCCAATGCGCCAAAGAGCGGCGGAATCACCGCTCCGCCCACATTGCCGATAGTGATGACGCCGGAACCCTTGCTGGTGAGCGGGCCCAGTTCGGCGATGCCCAGGGCGAAGATGGTCGGATACATGATGGAGTTGGCGAGGCCGCAGAGCACCAGGCTCCAGATCGCGACCGTGCCCGAAGTATTCATGGCCAGCAGCATCAACGCCACGCCAAACACGCCCAAGCCCGCCAGCAGTTGATTCGCGCGGATCGCCTTCATTGCCACGGTGCCTGCAAAGCGGCCAATCATGATGGCGAACATATAGAACGAGGCGAGCAGCGCCGCAGTATCTTTGCTGTCGATACCCTGTCCCTTGAAGAACTTGATGGCGTTGGCCGCGAGTGCAATCTCCACGCCCACATAGAAGAAGATGCCCACCATGCTCAGAACCGTGTGCCTGTAGCTCCAGATGCTGCGCCCCGGCGTCGGAGCGCCTTCGTCCGTTGGGCGGAAAGACTCGCTCCGAGTGACCGCCGGCAGGTGCATGAACATGACGGCAAAGCCCAGCACAAACAACGCAGCGGCGATGGCGATATACGGGCCCATCACGGTGTGCGCAATAGCGGCCTTGTCGGTGACCTTGGTGTTATCGGTGAGGATGAAGTAGCCCACCACCAGCGGCGCCAGCGCGGAGCCGAGCGAGTTGAAGGCCTGCGCCAGCGTTAGACGCGCCGGGGCGCTGCTCTCTGGCCCCAGAATCGAGACGTACGGATTGGCGGAGGTCTGCAAATAGCAGACGCCCGTCGCCAGCACAAAGCTCGCCGTCAAAAAGACCGGGAAGCTGACCATCAGCGCCGCCGGGATGAACAGAAGCGCACCGGCCACCATGATGAAGAGCGAGGTCACCATGGTGCTCTTGTAGCCGATCTTTTCGATCAGTTTTGAGGCGGGCACGGAGAAGACCAGATAGGCCAGGAACCACGAGGTCGTGACAAAGTTGGACCACATGTGGTTCAGATTGAAGATGTCTTCCAGCTTGGGAGACAGATTGCTGTTCAGGTTGGTGAGAAAACCGAAGATGCCGAACAGAGCCGTAACGATAATGAACGGCACAGTATAGTTGGGCGCGCCTGTCGCCGCCGCCGGTTTGGATTGTGTGGCCATGAAAGTTTCTCCCCGCTTCCTCTAAAAAACGTCTAGGCTTAGCCGTCTGCCAATTGCGGTTTGCCCGGAATCGCCGGCCCGCAAGCCGGTGCGCCGTCGAAACGCAGAAATCGGAAAAACGCGCTGAAAAGTCCCGCAACAACTCTACTGCATCAGGGCATAGGGAAGTCCAGCGCCAGCAAAACGCTTTTTGGGCGAACCCCAGTGCCGCCCGGAATCCAACGCACAAAGCAAATCTAATCTCTATTGGCTGGCCCCTGCCTCTTCGTCTCAGCATTTACACTGGAATTCCATGATTCCCACGCTAGCTTGGACCCCGGAAGGCGTCCGCTTCATCGATCAGACCAAGCTCCCCCTTGAGGAGAGCTACGTACTCGCCACCACCTACGAGCAGGTGGCCGAGGTCATTGTCACCATGGTCGTCCGCGGCGCACCTGCTATCGGCGTCTCCGCCGCTTACGGCATCGCCCTCGGCTCGCTCCGCACAACCGCCCTCACGCCGCATCTCTTCGCGCCCGAATTCGAGCGGATCTGTGCCCGCCTGGCCGCAACCCGCCCCACGGCCGTGAATTTATTTTGGGCCATCGACCGCATGAAGCGCCTCTTTGCCGAGCTGTTGGACGAAGGCGCAACCCTCGCCCAGATCCAGGAAAGAATTCTGGCCGAAGCCCATGCCATGTACGAGGAAGACATCGCCGCCTGCCGGACCATGGGCGCATTGGGCGGCGCGCTGCTGCCGGATGAGGGAGGCGTGCTGACGCACTGCAACGCCGGCGCGCTGGCTACCTGCGGCTATGGCACCGCTCTTGGAGTCATCCGCTCGGCCGTCGAGCAGGGCAAGCGCATTCATGTTTTCGCCGACGAAACCCGGCCATTCCTGCAAGGCGCGCGCCTCACCGCCTGGGAGCTGATGGCCGACAACATCCCCACCACCGTGATCTGCGACAACATGGCGGCCAGCCTCATGCGGGCTGGCCGCATCCAGGCCGTAGTGGTCGGGTCAGACCGGATCGCGGCAAACGGCGATGTCGCCAACAAGATCGGCACCTACAACGTGGCCATTCTGGCCAAAGAACACGGCATCCCGTTCTATGTGGCTGCTCCCTGGTCCACCGTCGATATGGCGACCGCAACCGGCGACTTGATCCCCATCGAGGAGCGTCCCCAGATCGAGGTCACACACCACGGCGGCATGCAGCTCACCCCCAACGGCGTGGGCATCTGCAACCCAGCCTTCGACGTGACGCCGGCAAAATATGTAACCGCCATTGTGACCGAACGCGGCGTGCTGCGCGCTCCCTATGCCGAGTCGCTCAAACAGATGGAGGCCATGGGGAGGTAAGCGGCATTTCTGGCCAATCTCGCCGCAGCTTCATCACCGATCGGGGCAGCTATGACCGCTGAATTCCAATCCGAAGCTCAATCCGCTCCGCCCCGGCGCATCGTCCTTACCGGCTTTATGGGATCGGGCAAAAGCACTGTCGGTCCGTTGCTTGCCAGCCGCCTGGGCTGGCGCTTTCTCGATGTGGATGACGTGATTGAGGCCGAAGCGGCCGCAACCATTGCCGAACTCTTCGGTCGCCACGGCGAAGCCGCGTTCCGCGAGCGCGAACACGCGGCTATTGCACGCCTGGCCTCTGAAGACTCCCTCGTTCTGGCCCTGGGCGGTGGTGCCATTGAGCATCCCGCGACACGCGCACTGCTGCTCAACACTCCCGACACGCGGCTCGTCCATCTCGATGTGGAATTGGCCACCACCCTTGCCCGTTGCCGCGCCACGGAAGACACGCGGCCCATTCTCGCCGACCAGGCCAACCTGGCCAGCCGGTATCAGCGCCGCCTCCCGCTCTACCGGACGGCCCATCTTTCGATCTCCGTTGATGCGCTGACCCCCGAGCAGGTGGTGGACGCGATTCTTCAAGCCGGCCGCCCTGGCTAGCCGGAACCGGCGCAATTGAATCTTGGCGGTGGCTATTCCTTGGGTTCGGCATGGAAACAAGAGCAAGAAAGACGGGAAGGCCGCTGTGAACCAACTGCAACGTTAGCCGAGAATCCAGCAGTCATCAATGGGCGGAGCTTGGCTCAACCACCGTGAGCTGGTCGTGCGGCGCGCTTTCCAAATACTCACGCAGCGTCTTGTGGTTGGACTTCGCCTTTGCCGCATTCCCTATATTGGGTACGACCAAGCTGATCCAGACCCAGGACCCTTGCCAGGCTTTGCTGTATCGGCGTTTGTCTGGAAAGAACAGTGGCCGCCCTGATCGGTCCCTTGTCGCCATGAGGCGGATAGAACAGGTTGTACTTCTGCTCCAAGTGCAGATCGTGCAGGAACTTAGCTTCACTCTCTCAGAAAGAGCTTCTCGCTTCGCTATAAACTCCCGCTAGCCCACCAGCTCGAGGGCGCGGATGGTCTCTTTGCGCGCCGTTAGCCGCTCCACCAGTTCCGTTCGCACCTCGTAGCCACGGCCGGGTGTATCGGGAATGGCAATCTCGCCCGCTGCGGAAACCGTGATCTCCGGCTCGACGATCTCCTCGTGCCAGTAGCGCGCCGAGGCGGAGACATCGCCGGGCAGCGAGAAGTTTTCCAGGGTCGAGAGCGCGATATTATGCGACCGTCCCACGCCCGATTCGAGCATGCCGCCGCACCACACCGGAATGCCCCGCTCCTGAGCCGCGTTGTGGACCGCAATGGCCTCAGAGAAGCCGCCCACGCGGCCCAGCTTGATATTGATGATGCGGCAGGACTCCATCTCGATGGCGGCCAGAGCATCGCGGCGATTGTGGATCGATTCGTCCAGGCAGATGGGCGTCTGCAACCGCTTTTGCAGCATCGAGTGGTAGTAGAAGTCGTCGTGCCAGAGGGGCTGCTCGATCATCAGGAGGTCAAACGCGTCGAAGGCTGTGAGGTGGTCGGCGTCGCGCAGGCGGTAGGCGGAGTTCGCATCGCAGCTCAGCGAAATGCCCGGCCAGCGATTCCGAACGCGCTCGAATACTTCCACGTCCCATCCTGGCTTGCATTTGAGCTTGATGCGCTGGTATCCGGCCGCCAACTCCTTCTCGATCTCCGCAAGAAGCTCGGAAATCGAAGGCTGAATGCCAATCGACACGCCGCAGGGGATCACATCGCGGACCCCGCCGAGCAAATTGGAGAGGGAAACGCCTTCGCGCTGCGCCTCAAGATCCCAAATGGCGTTCTCCAGCGTCGCCTTGGCCATGCGATTGCCGCGCACCTGTCGGAAGATCCGCGGGCAATCCCCGCCATGCTCAGGCGCTTCCGAGGCCAGCATCGGCCCCAATTCCTGAACGATAGCGGCCCAGGCGCTATCCGTGGACTCGCCGGAGAAGAATGGCCGTTCGCCCGCCGTACATTCGCCCCACCCGGTCAACCCTTCCGACTTGATCTCAGCCAGAAGAATCCTCCGCTTACGGGTTACGCCAAAGCTGGTTTCAAACGGGCGCACAAGCGGCATATGCAGTTCGCGCAGGATGATCGCATCGATTCTCATAAGTTTTTGTGTTCCTCGGGAGATAAGCCCAGCCCCGGCTGGGTGGGGGGACCCAGTTCGAAGACTCCATTTCCTTCCGCATCCAGGGTGAAGCCAAGTACGGCCAACCTCTGGGAAAATGCCTGTTGAAACTTCAAGCGGTTCTCCGATTGAACGGCCATGGCTCGATCCCGGCCGGCTTCGGTAGCCTTCCACTGGTAGATGGAGGCTGGAACCTGGATTCGCTGCTCAATGGACGGCGCAACCGGCGCGCAACCGGCGAGAATTTCCGTTACTCTGGGCGAATCGAGAGGCCACTCCGCCAATAAGCGGTCAGTCGGCAGCCCACCTTGCAGTTGAGATGAGGATACACCATAGAAATTGGCCCGGTACTCGCGAACGACTGCCCCGAGTTTGTGAATATTGAGAAAAGCGTTCTTGATTTCCAGCGGATCGAAGGTCCACTCCATGTGCCGAATGCCTCGCGCAAGCGCGTCCCGCCGCTGTTCGAGCTTGAGTTGAGCGCCCAGGCCGCGATTGCGGTACTCCGCTTTGACGGCCAGCATGTGAGAGTGGAGATAAGGCCGCGGTTTGGCGCATTCTGTTTTCACGCCCGGCAATGAGAAAGCGAAGCCGACCAGCGACTCGGGATCTCCGTTTGGCGATGTGCCGAAAATCTCTGTATCGAATGCGCCGATGACCTGGCCGCCGATTTTCTGCGCCACCAGAAACGCCCTGCGCGGAATCACGTCTGCTTCATCGTAACCCCAGGTTTCAACCTGGAGCCGCACACAGGCTGCAAGTTCTTCAAAGCCATCACAGGCGCGAATCGCAATCATTCAGGGGCTCCTGGTTGGGAAGCTGAGGCGACTGCGGCTAGCTTTCTCTTGGCCTGGGCCCACAGCTCTTCCAGTTCCGGAGGGGAAAGCTCTTCGAGCGGCGTCACAGACGATAATTCCATCTCGCGGAAACGCTCGCGAAAACGCCGGTTGCAGCCCCGCAATGCCATCTCCGCATCCACGCCCAGATGCCGGCCGAGGTTCACCACGGTAAAGAGCAGATCGCCCAGTTCGGCTTCCACGGCCGGCTTGCGAGCCGGGTCGGCGGATGCGGCTTCGGTCTCAAGCTCGGCTGTTTCCTCGGCCAGCTTGGGCAGCAGATCGCGCCAGTCGGGCCAGTCGAAGCCGGCCTTGCGCGCCTTGGCACCCAGCTTGGCTGCCTCAGCCAGCGCAGGCATCGCTCGCTGCACAGAATCCAAACGAGACTCCGGGAGCCTCTGCACTGAAGGCGCGGCTGTGTCATGCAATGCTTTTTCGGCGGCCTTGATGTCCTCCCAGTTGCGCAGAACCGCCGCGGAAGAACCTTCCACCGCGGCATCGACCTCGGCCCTGTTGCCTGCGGCACGGGAAGCCTCGTCGCCAAAGACGTGGGGATGACGACGCACCAGTTTGTTATTCAGATGGTCAAGGACGTCGGCGATGGTGAAATGGCCCTCGTTGGCGGCCATCTCCGCATAGAAAAGCACTTGCAGCAGCAGGTCGCCAAGCTCCTCGGCCAAGTGCGGAAAGTCGCGGCGCTCAATGGCGTCGAAGACCTCGTAGGTCTCTTCCAGCGTATATTTGCGGATGGAATCGAAGGATTGCTCGCGGTCCCAAGGGCAGCCATCCGGAGCGCGCAGGCGCGCCATGATCTTGACCGACTGCTCAAACAAGGCCGCCGCACGCGCCGGATCGGTAGCGGCGGGCGGCGCTGAAGACGGTGCGTTGGAGCTTTCTGGCGGAAGGTCCATGCAGATTCAGTCTATCCTGCGGAGAGCGGCGGCGGTGTGCGCTGCGTCTCAAGAACCGTATACTCAAACACGCGCATGATTCGCATCGGTGGAACGATTTTGGCGGGGCTGCTGGGGCTGGCCTTTGGCAGCTTTCTGAACGTGTGCCTGAGCCGCTGGCCCGAGGGCGAGAGCGTGATTTCGCCCCGCTCCCATTGCCGCCATTGCAGTCACACACTTGCCTGGTGGGAGAATGTGCCGCTGGTGAGCTGGCTGGCCCTGCGCGGGCGCTGCCGTGGTTGCGGGGCTTGGATTGGATGGCGGTATCAGCTGGTGGAGTTGGCGGTGGGAGGGCTTTGGGCCGTGGATGCGTGGCTGCGGTTAGCTGGGCCAAATGCATGGCTAGCTCACCCGTTTCACTATCCTGAAAAGCCGTTCGTCGAGGTTGGCTCGGCGTTCTTTCTCTGGCTCCTCGTCGCACTCGCAGCCCTGGATGCGGAATGCCTATGGCTACCCGACATGCTTACGATCCCAGGAATTGTGCTGGGAATTATCTCGACTATCCTGGCAAACCGGATATTCTACCGGATGTTCTACGATTTTGGGCCTCCGACGCCACCGCTAGCACCTGGTGCCGTGCGGCGCATCGGCGAAACGCTCGCCGCAGCCGGCCTCATTCTTCTCATCCGCTGGATCTATTGGCTGATTCGCCGCCGGGAGGGCATCGGGCTGGGCGATGCCAAGCTGATGGCCCTGCTCGCCGCGTGGCTTGGCCTGCCGGGCGCGCTGCTGGCCTTTGGGCTGGGGGTGGTCCTCGGAGCCTTGGTTGCCGTCGTGGGGCTGGCACTCCCCGCGGCGCGAGCTGACGCAAACGGCTGGTCGCTCAAAAAGCTGCCTCTGGGCACATTCCTTTGCATCGGCGGCATCGTCAGCAGCCTGTGGGGACAGCCGATCATCGCTGCCTATCTCCGCTGGGCTGGGTTTTAGCCGGTTGTTTTGAATGGGCGCGGGGTATGGAAAAACGCCCTCATCCGCATTAGCCGCGCATTCATTGAAGATTGCTCTCGCTGTGATAGTTTAGGTACGGGAGTTCGCACAATTTATGTCGCACATTACTTCGTTTATCAAGCACCACTATCGCCATTTCAACGCCGCCGCGCTGGTGGATGCGGCCGAGGCCTACAACAAGCATCTCGCCAACGGCGGAAAGATGTTCGTGACCATTGGCGGCGCCATGAGCACCGCGGAGCTGGGCCTTTCGCTGGCCGAGATGATCCGCCAGGACAAGATTCACGGCATCAGCTGCACCGGCGCAAATCTTGAAGAAGACGTCTTCAATCTGGTGGCCCACGATTTTTATCAGCGCGTGCCTCACTACCGCGATCTGACCCCCGCCGACGAAGCCAAGCTGCTGGCGCGCCATATGAACCGGGTGACCGACACCTGCATCCCCGAGATGGAGGCGATGCGCCGTATTGAGAACGAGGTGCTGAAAGAGTGGGTCCGCGCCGACCAGGCAGGCGAGCGTTTCTTCCCCCATCAGTTCATGTACAAGATTTTGCTCTCGGGCGACCTCGAAAAGTCCTACCAGATCGATCCGAAAAATAGTTGGCTGCTGGCTGCCGCTCAGAAAAATCTGCCCATCTTCGTCCCCGGATGGGAAGACTCGACCCTGGGCAACATGTACTCCGGCCACTGCATCTCCGGCGACGTAGAGAACGTCCACACCGTCCGCACCGGCATCGAGTACATGATGGAACTGGCCGAGTGGTATACGAACACCACCGCCGAAACCCCGCTTGGATTCTTCCAGATTGCGGGCGGCATCGCGGGCGACTTTCCCATCTGCGTGGTACCCATGCTGCATCAGGACTTGCAGCGCGAACATGTGCCGCTATGGGCTTACTTCTGCCAGATCTCGGACTCGACGACCAGCTACGGCTCCTACTCCGGCGCTGTGCCCAACGAAAAGATCACCTGGGGCAAGCTGGGCGAGGATACGCCCAAATTCATCATTGAATCCGACGCCTCGATCGTCGCGCCGCTGATCTTTGCGTATGTCCTCGGCTGGTAGCGCACTCTTGCCAGAGTTAGCACAAACCCCATCTTTGCCGCATCTTTGTTTTTGCGGCAAGGATGGATTCGCGCTTTTAGGCGCTGGTCTCCGCATGAAGCTGCTGCAAAGCATACACCGTGGTCTGGCGCAGTTGCATGGAGGCGATGCCCTCGACGGCGGCCTGCGCGGCGGCGATGGTGGTGATGGTGGGAATCCGCGCCGTCACCGCTGCCCGGCGGATGGCCTTCTCATCGAAGATGGTGTCTTGCCCGCGCGGGGTGTTGATGACCAACTGAATGCGGTCACCCTTGATGAGATCCACCACGTTCGGGCGGCCCTCCTGCACCTTGAAGACCCGCTCGACAATAAGCCCGCCGGCTTCCAGCGTGTTGGCCGTGCCCTCGGTGGCTACGATCTTGAAACCGAGATCGACGTAGCGGCGAGCCAGGTCCATGGCTACCGGCTTGTCGTGGTCGTTGACGCTGAAGAAGACCGTGCCGCCGGTGGGCAGCACTTGCCCGGCCGAGAGCTGCGCCTTGGCAAAGGCCTCGCCAAAGCTGGTGGCCACGCCCATGACCTCGCCGGTGGACTTCATCTCCGGGCTTAGAACCGTGTCAACCCCGGCGAACTTCGACCAGGGGAAGACAGGCGATTTGACGTAGTAGTGCGTGCCGGTTCCAAGATCCTGGCCGCTGGCAAGCTGGGCGGGAAGCAGCTCGCGCAGTTTGCGGCCGGTCATGAGCCGCGCAGCCACCTTGGCCAGCGGAATGCCGGTGGCCTTCGAGACGTAAGGCACCGTGCGCGAGGCGCGCGGGTTCACTTCGATCACGTACACGTGATCCTGGCCCTGGGCGTCGCGCTGGATGGCGAACTGCAAGTTGACCAGGCCGACCACTTTGAGCGCCAGAGCCAGCTTGCGTGTATAGGTGCGCAGCGTCTCCA
>Ga0302320_10018866_pt1 | contig 13889 bp, 7 predicted proteins | sample Bog_T0_3_FD_202130 | JGI IMG/M metagenome (GOLD analysis project Ga0302320, IMG submission 202130) | Peat permafrost microbial communities from Stordalen Mire near Abisko, Sweden - Bog_T0_3 | ecosystem: Environmental > Terrestrial > Soil > Wetlands > Peat | place: Sweden: Abisko, Stordalen Mire... | reverse complement strand
CAGACTCGCGCTGTTTGCCGCCGCATGCGCTCGAACTTTTGCTTGATATCGGGCGGGTTAGGGTTAGCCGCAGTGTACGCTTCCTCCGCAAGCTTGCGCTCTTCCATCGCCTGTTCGACTTCTTCTTTATGGTGATGGTAGAACGCGAGAGCTACATTGACCTGCTCCAAGCTTAGCGTCGGATAATGCGCACGGATTGCTTCAGGATCTTCACCATTGTGGTACTCCCAAATGATGCGATCAATGGGCACACGACTGCCAGCGATGTAAAACCCGGTTTCCCGTCGCTCAATGAACTCACGAGCCATGAAGTTGCCTGCTTAGAGTGTATCCGCGAGGCTTCGCTGGTCAGCGGCCACCTTGTCGTCCACCGGAATCCGGGTTCCCGAGGACGTTTCGGTCGTGGGCGCCGACGATATCCCGTTCTCGGCCTTGACGCATCCACCGTTGAGTACGGTCCGCCTGCCACGGGGGAAGCTGGGCCGAGACGAGTCTAGTCTCATCGGGCGCGATATAGATTCTCCGCTGCCCGGCCGACGCGCTTTCGAATGCAAGGGCGAGGAAACAGAAAATGAAAAGCCTTTTTCGCAAAGTGATTATCCCTGGTTTGGACGTGAATCTTCCATGCTAACGGACCCGCATTCTTGAGCCCGTCATGTTCAATCGCCTTCAGGCAAGCGCTTGTCTGTTTAATTTGTTGTTATCTGGCAATTAGTCAAAAGATCTTTTGCCGCTTCCAGGTAATGTTTGGGGTTACTGCCATGCACGAAGGACCGGCCTATAGAGAGTTCCGGCTTACGACCGATAAGCCCCTAAGAGGTGCGCTCCGCTGGCGATGCCGGAGCAAATCGATGTCCACGCCCATCACCGGCTCGTATAACTATTTTCTGGTTGTGTTGTCGGTGGTCATTTCAATCATCGCTTCCTATGCCGCTCTCGAATTGGCCGGTAGGGTTACGGCGGCTAAGGGTTTTTCGCGGGTCGCATGGCTCACGGGGGGCGCGTCCGCGATGGGCTTTGGCATCTGGTCAATGCACTACATCGGGATGTTGGCGTTGCGGTTGCCGATTCCTGTCCTATATGACGTTCCCGGAGTCCTTCTTTCGCTTCTGGCGGCAGGGTTGGCATCGGCGGTCGCGCTATTTGTTGTGAGCCGGCGGAAACTTGGCTGGCTAAGCCTCTTATCCGGTAGCCTTCTCATGGGAGCGGGAATAGCGTCCATGCATTACATCGGCATGGCGGCGATGCGGTTACCAGCCATGTGCCTTTATTCGTGGCCTTTGGTGGTGGTATCGGTGGTTCTCGCGATTGTCATTGCCGGCGTGGCTTTGGCGCTCACCTTTCGCTTTCGCGAAGAGACCAGGAATGTCAGCCGCGAGAAGACGCTTAGCGCGCTTGTCATGGGAGCGGCCATTCCTGTCATGCACTACACGGGGATGGCGGCTGTGACCTTCCTGCCTGCGCCCATCACAGGCGATTTATCTCATGCGGTAGACATCTCGACGCTAGGCACGATTGTGGTTATCATGGTCACCTTCATGATTCTCGGGCTGGCGCTCATTACATCGGCGTTCGACCGGAAGTTTTCGGCGCAGTCGATGGCATTGCAAGCGAGCGAACAGAGCCTGCGGCAATTGGTGGAATCGGTGCAGGTCATTTTATGGCGTAGAAATATCCACACCTCCCAGTTCACCTTCGTCAATAAGGAAGCCGAGGCGTTGCTCGGCTATAGCGTGGAAGAGTGGGTGAGTAGGCCTACATTCTGGAAGGATCATATCCATCCGGATGACTTTGCGTATGTGGAAGCGGCCTGCGCGGAAGCGCTGGAAAAAAGCTCATCTGTGCAGTTTGAGCATCGAATGTTTGCGGCCGATGGCCGGATCGTCTGGCTTGCTACGTCATTACGCGGTATTGGCGGCCGCAAGAACGATGCGGAACTGGTTGGTGTGATGGTTGATATCACCCAAAGGAAGCAAGCGGAAGAAGAATTCCGAGCGGCCCGGCAAGTGGCGGAGTCGGCCAATCAGGCTAAGAGCGATTTTCTTTCCACTATGAGCCATGAGATCCGCACGCCGATGAACGGCATTCTTGGGATGACGAATCTATTACTCGCTACCGAGCTTTCCGACGAACAACTTGACTACGCCTTAACGGTTCGGTCTTCCGGCGAATCTTTGTTGGCGATCATCAACGATATCCTGGACTTCTCGAAAATGGAAGCCGGCAAAATGACGATCGACCCAATCCCCTTCGATTTAGTTCTGGCGATTGAGGATGCGGCGGAACTGCTGAGCGTGCGGGCGGCTGAAAAGGGCGTGGAACTGATACTCGACTGGTCGCCCGACCTTCCGCGGCGCGTCATTGGCGATCCCGGCCGAATCCGGCAGGTCTTGGTGAACTTGGCGGGAAATGCCCTTAAGTTTACCAATCAGGGCCATGTTTCGATTCGCGTGAGTTGCGATGAGCCTCAATCTATGAAACCGAACTTCACTATTTCGGTTCAGGATACCGGCATTGGAATCAGCGCTGAAACATTACCTAAGCTGTTTGCGAAATTCACGCAGGCCGATGCGTCCACCACTAGGACGTTTGGGGGGACTGGCCTGGGATTGGCCATTTCAAAACAGTTGGTCGAACTCATGGGGGGCCGAATATGGGCGAACAGCAGCGTAGGCGAAGGATCGACCTTCGCGTTCACGTTGCCGCTCCCAGTGGACACGAGTTCACCTGTTCAGCAGAGTCTTCGTGCGGATCTCAAAGGGTCACGCGTATTAGTTGTGGATGATAATTTCGCCAACCTGCAGATTGTGGCCGGACAACTCTCCTCGTGCGGAGGAGAAGTGGCGAGCGCGTCTTCGGCCCTAGAAGCCCTGTCGATGCTTCGGTCGGGATATGCGGCGGGACGCCCTTTTCACATAGGCATTTTGGATTACCTGATGCCGGTAATGGATGGCGAATCACTGGCGCGTGAGATAAAGGCCGATGCGTCGCTCGCCTCTGTCTCACTGCTGTTGCTTACTTCCTCCGGTCAAAGAGCGGACGCCGCGCGTTTTGAGTCGGTTGGCTTTTCCGCTTATCTGGTTAAACCGGTGCGGACTAGCATCCTGCAGGAGGTTGTTCTGACCCTCTGGACGGCGATTGTCGACGGGCGCCCATTGGAAAGGATAGTCACGCGACACACGATGGCCGAGGCGCGCATCCAGACGCGCGTCATTTCTCTGAGTAGGCCGCTCAGCGGGCCCAATCGTCCGCAACCCATTTCCAACCGGGTGTTAGTGGCGGAAGACAACGGAGTCAATCAGAAGCTTGCGAAACGGCTGCTCGAAAAGGCGGGCTGCGTGGTGGACCTCGCTGCCAACGGCAGAGAGGCCGTTCGTATGTGGGAACAGATCCCTTACGACGTGGTTTTCATGGACTGTCAAATGCCAGAGATGGATGGCTATGAAGCCACGGCGGAGATTCGCCGATTGGAGCAGGGGTCGCCGACCCATCGTCATACGCCCATCGTGGCGTTGACGGCTAATGCAATGTCGGGCGAACGGGAAAAATGTTTAAGCGCGGGAATGGATGATTTCGTTTCCAAACCTATTCCTTTCGGCGCCTTGGAGGGTTTGCTGCGGCGTTGGGCCGCATAGGCGCCTGGCGGCGGTGCGAGCGCGGTTGCATTCACCGAACCCATTTACTGAACCCATTCACCGAATCAGCTATCCCATAAAATTAAAGGGTGAGCGACCAACTATCCCTCTCCATTTGGCTCGAGCGTGGGAGCCGGGCAAATCGGCTGAAGCATTTCGAAAAACTCCTGCGCCTGTTTCCGTTTTCGCAGCGCGAAGAGCAAGGACAAACCACGGTCAGCGTACAAGCCGTGAGTGTGACGGAGCCGCCGCTGCTGGAAAGTCCCATGAATGGTCCCATCGAGGTAAACGAAGCGCTTGAGGCGCTGGCGGACTATGCCGGCGACGATATTGCGTATGGCGTTGAGGGCTGGTGGGATTTATGGCAGTACGATTCAAGGCAGAAGCAGGATGATTGGAAATTAGCGCCGGCGCGCGTATCGCTAGCCTGCTTTGGCCCGGATTTCGATAACGGAACGGAGCGCTTGTTAGGCGAGCAGGAGGACTTAAGGATCGATTTCGGCGTCGACAGCCACTATCTACCGCGACTGGATCTGGCGGGGAGCGGGCGCATGACGGAGTCTAACCTCAAAAGCATGTTAAGGCTGGTACATGAATTGGACTCACAGTTGCCGGTGGCCAAGCGCAAGCTGGAGACTGAGTCGGGGGAGAATTTTGCGGACCGGCTGCAGGAGGTCATGGGCGGCAGCCGATCTTGAAACTCGCGTGTCAGGAATGCATTCGCCGCTGGCGAGATCCGTTGCCGCTCGTTGACACTCACGGCTCGGCTCGAGGCTTGATCGCGGCTCAGTAAGGGCTTGGTACTAGAACAGCGTCAGAGGGACACTATCTTTGCTGACCGAGATGCCGAAGCTGATGCGATTTTCGGACAAAGCGCCGCCGTTGCTAAAGATACCGTCGTAGTGAATATAGTCCCAACGAGCATTAGCGCTTATATATTTAATAAAGTTCACGCCATACGACGCACTCGTACCGTAATAGGCAAAGGTTTGAGATAGATCTGACAATGAAACGCTCGACAGCCGCGAGTAATTGCCGCCGAAGCCGATATTGGTGTGGCGTGTCGAGTAAGAAAACGAACCGTTCGCGAACTCGTCCCGTGAGGTGAGATAAAGGCCGTTACCGGCCAAGACACTCTGGCCGCCCGTCAGGGAGAAAGATGCGTGGCGAATAAACTTCGTTAAAGTACCCTGGTAGGCAGGACTTGTGATCTTTCGATTATACGGGCATTCGCAATAGGCGAGGATGGGTTGTCCGGCTAGAAGGAAGGTCACCGGCGTCACCGCAATTCCGCTACTTGCGCTGTGATTCGCCCCGCCGGACAAATCAAGCTGCCAATGATTTGCGAACTGATGAGATAAGGTAACAGTGCCGCTATCGATGTTGCTGGTGCCGACTCCGCCAGAGTAGTGATAGTAGCTATGGTTGTAACTACCACCAACGGTGGTTCTTGCTGTCAAGCGGTAGAGAACGGAAGCGCCTCCCGATACTCCGCGGACGCTCGGCGGATCCCCGAGCGGATTACTCGCAAGGGCTTTGGGCGTTACATAACCGTTATAGAAAAAACTACCTGAGAAGACATAGCTCAGCCGCCGAGTCTGAGCGTAACTCATACTCAGGCCCGCGTTGGCAAACCTTGTTTCACTGCTGAAAGGATTTCCGGGGGTGGTGGAGGTAATCGACGATCCCGAATAGAAAGAGGAGCCGTATCCAAGAATGCCGGCCGAAACGTTAGCGCTCATAGACCAGTGACGATTGAAGCGCTTTGTATAGGCAAGAGCCAGAGTCTGCTGCTCACCGGAACTGGTAGTAACGGAACGATAATCGTGATAAGAACCCGAGTAATTCAGGCTGATCCCGCCATCTCTGAGCGTGTGCCTCAGAGAGACACCGCCGCCGGCGTCCCAGCCGAAGGCGTTGCCGTAAATCGTCCCGCCGCTGGCGTTGGTGCCGTCAGGCAGGTGGGTGTTCAGAACGCCATCGGCGAAGGCATAAAAATTGACGAAATCATGGTCGAAAAATTGGCTGGCGGCCGTCACGGCTTGGATGGGGTTGCTCCCACCGCCGCTGCTCGAATCCTGGGCGGCCACGGTGGCTGCAGCGAGGCACAATACAAAAAGACATCTCACTTGAAAACTCCCCCGAAATTCTTTTAAAAAGCGACGCCCCATGATTTGGCGGCGGAAAAGCAAAAAATTAAGCATTTAAACCTTTAAGTCTGACGAACATAGCCCGACGTGTCAAGCACAGAATATCGCCCTGGGGTCTAGTGGTTCGCCCCTCCGGTGCAAGGTCGCTCCCTACAGGATACGGCAGGGCTGGTTTTTCTTCGAAGAATATGCGGGCGGAGCCTACGTAATTATCGATTTCGCACGGCGCGGAGTTCGGAGGAACGCAGAAGTTCGTGGGAGACAACGGGCGAAAATTATGGAGAATTTGTACGAACTCTTGGAGGAATCCTGGCGCAAAGAGGGCTCATTTATTCCATAAGCGTGGGCAAACGGCCCAAATTGGCCCTGAGAGGTTCGACGTCGGCTGACTCTCCAAACTTCGATCCGAGCAGCCCCGGCTCAATACTGCGACAGAGGCCCAGCAGAACGTTTCCGGGGCCCACCTCTATGAAGCGCTTGATGCCCCGGCGCGCGAGTTCGCGAACAGAGTCGGTCCAACGAACCGGATTTGGGATTTGCTGGATCAATCCTTCGCGGGCAGCGGCCGGATCATCCACAAACTTGCCTTGCCAATTGTTGATCAGCGGCGCAGACATGGCGTGAAAGACAGTGGCGTCCAAAGCGGGCTTTAGTTTTTCTTGCGCGGGCCGCATGAGCGGGCAATGGAAAGGGGCGCTTACTGGCAGCAGAATGGCCCGTTTAGCGCCGGCCGCTTTGGCCAATTGCATGGCTCTTTCCACGGCTTTGGCATGGCCCGCGATCACGATTTGGTCGGGAGAATTAAAGTTGGCGGCGGTGACGATCTCACCCTGTGCCGCTTCGGCTAAAATCTCATCCAGCTTGCAGTCCGGGAGCTTCAAGAGTGCGGCCATGGCTCCGACGCTTTGGGGAACGGCTTCTTGCATATATTGGCCGCGGGCTCGCACCAGACGAAGTGCGTCGGCAAAATCAAGACAGCCATTAGTGACCAGGGCGGAATACTCGCCCAAGCTGTGGCCCGCCACAATGGCTGGGCGCGCCCCAAGTTCCAAGAGCACGCGATGAGCGGCAATGGATGTGGCCAAAATCGCCGGTTGCGTGTTGGCGGTCTTCTTCAATTCTTCATCAGGACCGTCGAAGCACAATTGAGAAAGCGAAAAGCCGAGGGCATCGTCGGCTTCAGAAAAAGTTTCGCGGGCAACGACGAACTCGGCCGCCAGGCTTTTGCCCATACCCGCAAATTGTGAACCTTGGCCCGGAAATAGAAAGGCGAGATCTGACATGTTTCGGCTCTTCACATCTTACGTGAGTGAACCAGCTAGTCCTTCAGCAACTCCTGCAAGCGGCCTTTGCGTTGCTCGCTCTCGCTGCGACAACATGCCGCATTGACGCAAACATAAGCTGCCATTACCCTGATAGATCAGACTTCGCAGTGACAGCCAAATTTGTGTGTCTACATCACCGCATGAAAAGCAAACTCATTCTGTATCCATTGTTGGCCGCGTTGCTCCTTTTGGGCCTACCCATCTGGGGGTGGGCGCAGACGGCTCCACAAGAAGCAGCGACCGGGGTGGAGGGAACCATTACCGATACCACAGGAGCGGTGATCGTAGGCGCGAAGGTTTCGATTGTTCAATCGAGCGGAGGCCCTCACTGCGAGGCGGTTACCGACGCGAGCGGCCACTACCAGATCGCGAATCCCACGGCTGGAACATACACCGTCAGGGCGGAGGAAAACGGCTTCAGGCCAGCGACAACCCAGGTTACCGTGGCCGCGGGCCAGATAGCCAAAGCGGACCTCCAGCTTGTTATCGCCGGGCGGTCGGAGAATGTCAGCGTCACCGGCACCACGAGCGATGTCTTCGGGGAAAAATCCGGAATCCCGATTGAACAGTTCCCGCAGTCCATCCAGATGGTCAACCAGGAGGATATCCTGGAGATGAACGCGGTCAGCATCGGAGACATTCTTGGCGCCGTTCCTTCCGCGACCACAGGTCCGGCACGCGAGTCCACCTATCAAGGGTTCGCGTTCAGGATCCGCGGTTTCACGGCCTACCCGATTTACAACGGTGTGTATCAGCGTTACTTCTTCAATGTCGATCCCTCCGCGATCGACAACATTGAGGAAGTGCAAGTGGTCAAGGGTCCGTCAGATGTGCTGTTAGGCCAGGGCGAGGTGGGCGGAGCGATGAATATTACTACGAAGCGCCCGCAACAGGACTACGCCGGCAGCGTCAGTGTCATAGGCGGCTCTTTTGACCAGGCGTCGGGCTCCTTCGACGTGACAGGGCCAGTCCGCCCGATTAGCGGCCTGTATTTCCGGGCAACCGGTGAGATGGAGCGCTCGGGCAGCTTTATCAACTACCTGCCTATCAACAGGGAGAACGGGAACTTTTCTCTGGATTGGCATCGCAGCAGCAAAGTTGCCGTTCATTTCTTGGGCGAGTGGCAGGAACGGGACACCTATCGCAACCCCGGATTGCCGGTGATTGGAACAGTTATCTCGAACGGTGTTGGGCGGATTCCTTCGTCTACCTACCTTGGCGACCCTGACACGAACGGCGATCCGGGCCACAGCAATTTCAAGGCCACCGGCGTACTCATCCAGGCCTGGGCTCCCATCAAATTGAGCGATAACTGGACGTTCACACCCCGCGTGTCTTACTCCACGTTTACCGGCATCTACTCGGAAATCAATCTGGGCGCGGTGCTGGCGAACCTGGTCACGGTTTCCCGCACCGGTCGATATGACGAAGAGCGCCATCACTATCCGATTGAACAGGGCGATCTTGCCGGCACGGTGAACGCGCTGCGGATGAAACATCATCTGGTGATCGGCACGCAGAACAATCTCTTTAGAGTGCGCTACTTTCAGCAAAACATGCCTTCGGTACCTTCGATTAACACCCTGAGCCCGGTGTATGGGAACGTGGCGGATGGGCCATATCCCCTGAACAGCGTGGTGTTTAACAATTACGATTCATGGGCAATCTATGCGCAGGACAGGATCGATTTGACCGAGCGCTGGAACGTGATTGTTGGCGTTCGCACCGATTGGTACCTGAATCACCACACGCTGGCTCCGGACTTCGTCACCGCTCCCACGGTTCTGAACACTAGCTTCAATCACACGACGTTCCAGATTGGCTCATCCTACAAGCTTTATCGCGGCTGGTCTCTGTTTGGCGGTTACGCGACCGGCTTCAACATAGAATCCGCTGTCAATACTCTCACCTATAACGGCACGCCGCTCGCCCCGGAGGACTCGTGGCAGGGTGAGGCCGGTATCCGCCTTACCCAGGGGCCGCTAAACGTGAGCGCGAGTCTGTTCCAGATCAACAAGACAAATGCTGTTACCGCCGACCCTCTCCATGCCGGCTATAGCATCAATGACGGCGATGTGCGGGGGCGCGGCGCTGAGATTGAAGGGAAGTGGCGCATCGCCAAAGACCTCTTCGTGGAACCTGGCTACGCCTACGAGAACGCGCGGATCATTAAGAGCAACTCGGGCAACCTGGGCTTTGAAACGGCCGACACGCCCAGGAATCGAGCCGACGTGTTTCTCCGGTATGCTCCGCTACGCCTGCCAATCCAGTTCCGGGGCGGCATGAACTTCGTGGGCAATCGCGCGTTCCTCGACACGGCGAACGTAACCGAGGGTCCACAGGTGCTTGGTAACAATGTGAGGTTGCCTCAGTACACAACCGTCAATTTGGGTGCGACCTATACTGTGGGCCGGGCGCGCTTCGATCTTAACGTCCGAAACATCGCTAACAGAATCTATTACCTCAAGGACTTCGGCAGTTACGATGTCATCCCCGGCGAGCCTCGGGAGGTTAGCTTGCGGATGACGTACCGTTTCTAGGGAAATTTGTCAATGAACCAAGTTGTGAAGTTAATCCAGTGCTGTTGCCTAATTGGAGCGACGACATTATTTCCTCCTACACTTTGGGCGCAGAGACAGATGGGCAACGACGGCAAGGGCAGTTTGTTGGGAACCGTCCGCGATCCATCGGGAGCTGCCATAGTGGGCGCGCACGTAGCGCTCAAAGACCCCAGCGGTTATGTGAGAGACACTCAGACTGACAAAGAAGGAACTTACCGTTTTTCGCCGCTGAGTGCCGGACACTATTCGCTAAGCGTTGAAGGCAAGGGCTTTGAAGCGAAAGCAAGCGAAGTGAATGCGAACGGCCAGGAAGCGCTGACTTTGAATTTCGTACTCACAATCAAGACACAGCGTCAATCCATGACGGTGAACGACTGGTTGGATCGACAGATCGACTATGCTCCCTCCGCAACAAATGAGACGGCGATGAAAACAGATACTCCTGTGTTGCTAACTCCACAGTCGGTGCAGACCGTCCCCAAGGCTGTTCTGCTGGAGCAAAACGCGGTGCTTTTGTCCGATGCTACGCGAAACGTGGCGGGTGTGGCGCAAGATTTCGGGTTCAATGGCGGCACGCAGCCATCACTGATTCTGCGCGGTTTCCCCGCGAATTTTTCGATGGTGGCAGGGGGTGGGAGCGGGATGAGCGGCATGGGGACTTATTATCTTGACGGCACAAAGTTGGTGGGAGTGCCGCTGAACATGGCGGATGCGCAGCAGGTGGATGTCGTAAAGGGGCCGGATACGGTGCTTTATGGGCGGGCAGAACCCGGGGGCTTAGTCAACGTTGTTACAGCACCTATTCTTCCGGTATTTAATGTAGACCTTGAGGAGATAGCGAGCCAATGGGGTTCCACCCGCACGACAGGGAAAATAGGCGGTCGCCTCAATCGGAGCGGTTCTTTGTTGTTCCGAGCCTCCGGCACCTGGTTTGCCGACAAGACCGGACGGGCGTTTGTGCGCGACCGTCTTGGCTCGGGGGCCCTCACTCTGAACTGGAAAGCGACTCCGCGAACTGTCCTGACGCTGTCGTTGAACTACCAGCATCAGGCTTATCGAAACGATTTTGGAATTCCAGCCGTGGGAGACCGGCCCGCGAACCTGCCCTACAACACGCAGTTCAACAACGCACCCGACTTGTCGAAAGCGCAACCTCTGTCGGCGCGGGTGAATCTGGAACAGGCGATTGCCAGTGGGTGGCAATTGAATGTGCGCTTCGATGGAATGGTCTCCAACACGCATGAAGTGGATATCTGGCCGTACAGGTACGACATCCTGAGCGGTGCCCCTTGCTTTCCCAGTGAGTGCCTTTCCTATTTCTACGACCGTCCCTATGGGCGGGATCGCCTTGTTCATGGAACGGCCGATCTGACTGGCAAGGTTAACACCGGCCCGATTCAGCATTCGGTGCTGATCGGGCTCGACGGGTATGCAAACAGCAGGAATGGCACGCTCTACCTGGAAGACCTTAACTACGCGATTAATATCTACAATCCCGTATACACGACGCAACCCGCATTGGATCCTTCGCAGTCGATAGTGTCCCCTACCAGTGACAAGATCCGTTGGGTCGGGCTGTACGGACAAGACATGATTACCTTGCCGCACCGACTGATTATTGTGGCAGGATTCAGAGCAGATTGGACAAGCGCCATTTACGGCCCACCCGGCCTGGCGCCGAATATTCAATCTTTCGTGAAGCCACGGGTGGGCGTGGTATGGCAGTTCCAGGACAAGCAAACAGTCTACGCGCAGTATCAGCAGGCGCTGGGTACGAATAATGGCCGCAGTCCGATAACAGGCGTAGCGCTTGCTCCTGAGATTGCCAATCAGTACGAGGTTGGGTACAAAGTGCGATCGCGCGGGGGCGCGATGACTGCCACCGTCGCCGCATATCAACTGGTAAAAAACAACTTAGCGGACTACAGCCTGTATCCGAACGTTACTACCATAGGTCAGGCGCGATCTCGCGGTTTGGAAGTGGACGTGAGAGGCCGCTTCACGCGACATTTATCCGGCATCGCATCGTACGCCTACACTGACGCCGTTATTACCAAAGATCCAACCTACCAGGGAGAACGCCTTCCCGAAGTCCCGCGCAACAGCGGCAGTTTGTGGTTGCACGATTCGTTGGGTGAAAACTGGACGGCGGGTGCGGGCTTGTTTGCCCAGGGTTTGCGGAATGGCGACTATGGGAACGATTTTTCTTTACCTGGTTACGCGCGGCTGGATGCCATGGTGTCGCGCAGGTTTCAGACTGGATCATGGCACAACACAATCCAGTTTAATGTTTTGAATCTCACGGACAAACGATATTACCCGGCAAGTCATCCAATAGTAGAGGACTGGATACAGGTTGGCTTGGCGCGCACGTATGAAATCACGCTCCGTCTTAGCCGATAGGGTTTTTCGGAGTTGCTTCGATCTTTTAAAGGAGAAAGGATATGACCGAAATCAATCGCCGCAAAGCAATTTTGTTGGCACTGAGCGCCCCTCTTGCCGCTGGCGAGCAGGCGCAAATGCCCCAGCATAAGATGCCCGATACGGGTAATGTGCACTGGATGGGGGACGAGCAGATCGCGATGCTGATGTACCCGGGGATGACTGTGATGGACCTGGTCGGGCCGCACTGCATGCTGGGCGGGCTCATGGGTGCAAAGATATTCTTCGTTGCGAAGTCGCTAAATCCAGTGACGAGTGACACGGGGGTAACAATCACGCCGAACGCAACTTTTGAGACATGTCCGCGCGATCTTACCGTGCTGTTCACTCCTGGCGGCACGGATGGCACTCTAGCGGCGGCTGTGGATGCTGAGACGCGTTCCTTCATGGCCGATCGTGGGGCGCGGGCGAAGTATGTCACCAGCGTATGCTCGGGCTCGCTGATCCTTGGGGCGGCGGGTTTATTGAAGGGCTACAAAGCGACCTCGCACTGGTCAGTGCGCCACGTGTTGGCTGGGTTCGGCGCGATTCCAACCGACGCTCGCGTAGTGCGCGACCGCAACCGCATCACCGGCGCGGGCGTAACCGCCGGGCTCGATTTTGGTCTGACTATGGTTGCGGAGTTGCGTGACCGAATTTATGCCGAATGTTGTCAACTGATGAGCGAGTACGACCCCAACCCGCCGTTTAACGCCGGCTCGTTGAAGACGGCTCCTCCGGAGGTGAAAACTCCTATGGTTGAGATGCTCGTGGAGTTCGTGAGGAAGTCCGAAGCGTTGGCGGCCGCAAAGGCCTGAACAGGGAATCTCATGCAGGAGCGAGTCCAAGCCAGCGCTGCGTAGAGGGAATTCGCGAGAGAATGAACCTCTCCGCAAGGAGGGTGAGGATGAGTGAAATACCCAGTTCAGGCAGATAGATGGCAAGTGCAAGCACCGCTGCGAGGAGGGGGAACGCCCAGCGCGGCCGCTCCATGGGCACGGGTGCTCCCAGCACACCGGCATGTCGCCTGCGCCACCACAAGACCACTGCACTTGCGCAGAGTGTGATAAGCCCCAGTGCCGTTAGGACGCCGAGCAGTTGGTTGACGACACCAAAGAGCTGCCCCTCATGAGTCGCGATGCCAACAGCGACGATCCGATCCAGCAGCATCGTTTGATTGAAGTTCTGGCGGCCAACCACGGCTCCCGTTTGAGGGTCGGCCTGAACCACGTCCCGCAGTGTGCGGTTTTGCGAATCGGACTTGATGGTCCACATGCCTCCGGGCGTTACCGCCGGCATGATCTTAACTGGGGCCGCGAGATGCAGCGAAGCAGCCAGGGGGACAAGCCGATCGAAAGCCGAATATGCGCCGGGGGATGGATGGCGCATCGTACGCTCAAAGTGCTCGGCCTGCTCCATGCCAGGCATATCGGGCATGTCGGCCATCGCATTCAAGCTATTGTTATTCATTGCGGCGCGGGCCGCCAGCTCTGAGGCGCGGCCTGTGGTCCAGTCCTGATGTTCGGACGCCGTGCCTGTCATTTGACGGATGCTTTTGAAGTAAGCTCCCCAACCGTTTGCCCAAGGGAGCCCGGTCAAGATGAGGAAAAGGGCAAACGCCGAGATCCACACGCCCGCAACGGCATGGAGATCGCGCCAGAAGATTCGCCGCCCTTTAGCTAAGCGCACCCAAATCACGCCGGCCAGTTTTTCGGTCTGACGCGGCCACCAGAGGTAGAGGCCGGTGAGCAGCATCACCATGGCCCAAGAAGCGGCTAGTTCGACGAGGTAAGAGCC
>Ga0302320_10018865_pt1 | contig 13889 bp, 10 predicted proteins | sample Bog_T0_3_FD_202130 | JGI IMG/M metagenome (GOLD analysis project Ga0302320, IMG submission 202130) | Peat permafrost microbial communities from Stordalen Mire near Abisko, Sweden - Bog_T0_3 | ecosystem: Environmental > Terrestrial > Soil > Wetlands > Peat | place: Sweden: Abisko, Stordalen Mire... | reverse complement strand
CGTGTTTGTCTGCACCGCTGTTCTTTTCGCCTCGCCCGCAGATGCGGTCGCCGTTCGCGGCACGGTGTCTGATCCGACGGGGGCAGTCATCTCCGGGGTCGCGGTGCATGTTCGAAACCTATCGACCCGCGCGATTGTTGAAGCCACAACGGGCGGGGAAGGCTCCTATTCTCTTTCTCTGGCTGCGGGCCGTTATGATTTCGAGTTTAACGAAACGGGATTTCAGCCGGTTGTTAGACGTGCGGTAGATGTAGCCGCCGGGGCCGGCATCACGCTCGACATCCAGTTGCCACTCGCCATTCAAAGCGAGTCGATGAGTGTGACGGTCGAGGTGCCCGGAATTGAGACTACCAGTTCGCAGATTGGCGAAACCATCAGCGCGGAAAAGATGACCTCCGTTCCGCTGAATGGCCGCAGCTTTACCGATCTGCTAGCCATGCAGCCGGGGGTCGTCCCGGCCAGTTCGCAGCAGCCCAACGCAGTTGTAATGTCAGGCTGCACAACGACGCCTCCGTCGGGCGATCTGAATCCGGGAAACCTCTCCGTAAGCGGACAGCGCGAGACCAGCAACGGATTCGCCGTGAATGGCTCCCTGGTGGAGGAAGACTTCAATAACGGAACTGCGGTGGTGCCCAATCTCGATTCCATTCAAGACTTCAAGGTCATCACCAGCAATTTTGAAGCTGAGCACGGAAACTACAGCGGCGGACAGGTACTGGTTACGACCAAGACCGGAAGCAACACGCTGCACGGCAGCGCATTCGAATTCCTGCGCAACACGGCGCTCGACTCACGCAACTACTTTGCTACCAGCCGCGCCAGCTACCAACGCAACCAGTACGGCGGAACTCTTGGCGGCCCGATCCGCAAAGACAAGGCATTCTTCTTCCTTGATTACCAGGGCACAGGAATGACACAAGGGCAGGAGACGGGAAACATTACGGTGCCGAGCCTTGCCGACCGCTCCGGCAATCTGGGCGATCTGACGAGTCAGCTCACCGGCAGCGTCAGCGGTGATTACCTGGCGGCCCAGCTTTCTTCCAAGCTAGGAAGGACCGTGACGGCGGGTGAACCGTATTCGCAGGTCTTTCCGAATGGGCAGATTCCCATGGCTGCGTGGTCCGCTCCAGCCACTCACCTGCTGCAATACATCCCCTCGCCCAATGTCGGCTCAAACCTGTTTTCAAGTTCGTCGCAGAACGAAACTCTTGGTGACAACAAAGCCGCGACGCGCTTTGACACAAACACTCGCTGGGGTAATCTATCTGCTTATTACTTTATCGACCAATACAACCTGACGAACCCCTTCCCCAGCGCGCAGGGTGGAGCGAATGTGCCGGGATTCCGCGCCGCCTCCAACGGACGCGCACAGCTATTGAGCGTAGAGCTGACAAAGGCCTTCGGCGCCAATACGGTGAACGAGGCGCACTTCAGCTACATGCGTGACTTCAACGTAATTGGGAAGCCGTTGGGCGGCGTGGGGCCATCGCTGGCTTCGCAGGGCTTCGTCGAAGGCGCGGGCACGCTCGGCATTGTGCCTCTGGATCCGAGCATCGAAGGCATTGAGAATGTCGCCTTCAACGACTACACCATCGGCGTGGATGTAACTGGCGAGCGGCAGGTCAACAATACATTTCAGTGGAGCGACAATCTGTCGCGGGTGATTGGACATCACACGCTGAAAATCGGCGGCAGCTTCCATCTGGACCAAGTCAACATTCAATCCAATTCCATCAACAATGGTTCCTTCGTCTTCCAGGGCACGGAGACCGGCTCCGACTTTGCCGACTTCCTTCTCGGCGTTGCCAGCACCTACGAGCAGGGCGATGCCAGTTCGTTTTACATCCGCAACAAATACATAGGCGCGTTTGCGCAGGATAGCTGGAAAGTTCGTCCGAATTTGGTGCTCAACTACGGCCTGCGCTGGGACGTACTTCCACCTTGGCGCGAGAAGTATAACCAGCTACAGACATTCGTTCTCGGACAGCAATCCGTGGTCTATCCCGGCGCGCCTACGGGTATTGTCTTCCCCGGCGATCCGGGAATTCCAAAGACCCTGGCGCCGACGAAGTGGGATAACTTCTCACCCCGCATTGGGCTGACCTATTCGCCGGATGCCAGTGAGGGCTTGCTCGGTATTATTTTTGGCGGCCCTGGAAAGAGCAGCATTCATGCTGGAGCCGGACTTTTCTACTCGGCGTTTGAAGGGCTCTCGGCGGGCATCATGAGTGCCTGCGCTCCCTATGGGTACGATTACGACAGTACCAGCGGACGTCCGCTCTTTAATGAACCCTTCGTCTCCGCTAGCACTGGCATCAGCAACGGTCAGCCATTTCCCTCGCCGATTCCTACATTCGGCGCCTCGGCATCTCACCCGAACACGAGCGTCGACTGGAGAAATTACTCGCCGATCACCGGCGACCCTGCTTTCTACTATCGAAACACTTCGCCATACACTGAGAGCTATAACCTTTCATTCGAACGCGAGCTGACACATAACACTTTTCTCAAGCTCGGCTACGTGGGCTCACAGGCACATCATCTGCTGGTTCTCACCTCGGCCGATCCCGGCAACGCGGCGCTCTGCCTGAGCGTGAGCCAGCAGAGCCAGGTAGCGGCAGGCACGGCAACCTGTGGGCCGTTCGCGGAAGGCGGAATATTCACCAATGCCGATGGAAGCATCTTGCAGGTGAGGGGACCATTCACCACGGTGTTTAACGGCACTGCCGCCTTTGACGGCATCACTTACCAGAAGACGATCGGCTTTTCGAATTACAACTCATTCGAGGCCACCTTGCGCCACACGACCAACACGCTGGAATTCATGGCAGCGTACACGTACGGAAAATCACTGGACGACTCGTCCAGTCTTTCCGAGCCGGTGTACCCCATGAGCGCAGCACTGAGCAAGGCTGTCTCGGCGTTTGATCTCCGTCACAACTTTGTCGTCAGCTATCGTTATGCCCTGCCGTTTGCTCAGTGGAGCGGCCGACCGAATCGCTTGACGACCGGTTGGTCCGTCTCCGGTATTACGCGCTTCTCTACTGGGCTGCCGGTTACGCTGTATAACAACACGGACAATTCGCTGCTGGGCTCCATGCCGAACGGGATCAACAACAATGGTGTGGATACGCCGATCATGCTGCCGGGCAACCTTGCGATAAATACCAATCCGCGCGGCGGCAAGGCCGCCTTCAACACATCGCTGTTCCCCACAAATCTGGCGAGCCCCGGCTCACAATATCTTGGTGAGTTGGGCAACGTGCCGCGCCGATTCTTCTACGGCCCCGGTTTGGAGAATTTCGACGTTGCATTGCAGAAGGAGCTTGCGCTGGCACACGAGAAAATGGTCCAGTTCCGCGTGGAGGCCTTTAACGTCTTCAATCATGGGCAATTCTTCGGAGCGGCCGCCGTGAATGGAAATATCAGCAGCGCAGGCTTTGGACAAGTTGTGAACGCAATGCCTCCGCGGCAGGTACAGCTCGCGGCAAAGTTCATCTTCTAATTCAACTGGAGGATGATTGCAGATTGTGGGACGAAAATGCTTAGGCGTGTCTGCTAGACATTTCAGGGCAGCTTGGGAAGCTGCCCTGAAGTTAAAATCCCTAGTGGTCCACGCCGACGATGACGCTGGAGGCTTTTACGACGGCAGCAGCAGGTTCGCCGGCCTTCAACCCCAACGAGCGGGCGCTTTCCTTGGTGATGACGGCAACCAAGTTACTGCCGCCGCTTAGCTTCAATGTAATTTCGGAATCGACAGCACCATCTTGAACGGAGACAATGGTTCCATCAAGAACATTTCTCGCGCTCAGCTTTATCGACGAGTCATTAGCAACCATGACTGAGCTGGCTTTGATGATCGCGTAGGCAGGTGTGCCTGCTTTCAGTCCGAGCCGATCCACGCTCGGGTTGGTTATGATTGAAAAAATATTTCCACCGCCCTTGAGCTCAAGATCGACTTCTGAGTTCACGGCTCCCTTGACGACTTTCGTGACGGTTGCGGCTAGAGTATTACGCGCACTGATTTTCACCGACACCTCCTGTTAATCTGATGCTTCTCCGGTGTTGCTCGCGTCAGATTATCTCCCCTTTAGGAGAAGATGTTGGTGGCCGAATGCTTGCGGACTTTCCTCTACTTCGGCTGGAAATGGAGAACCTGCCGGCTGGGAGCTCCCTCAGGCGCATGCGCCTGGGTAAACAGTTTATGCTCTTCGAGCGTGTCGATCAGAATATCGATCAGCGACATCGTGATCTCCGGCCGATGGCGCGCTTCTTCTACCAGATGCTTGGAGCAGATCGACTTGCCTTCCCAGTCGGGCAATCCTTGCTCATCAATGTCACTGAAGAGCTGGTAACGGCCCTCGTTCGGACACTTTGCTTTATGGCACTTGCCCGGATATTTCTTGTTAGCGTCGGGAAGATTGATAGCGACCAGATTGAACATTTTGTTCCTCTCCTTATGATTTGTCTGTACTCGCGCGTTTCAGTAACCTGTGGTGCCTGTCTTATCCCTGGGGAGCTCTGCGCCCTCAGGCTCATCTAGTGTGATACGAAATATTTGCATGACTTCCTCATGACTGAGCGACGATTTCTGGAGCACAGCCCGACGACGGATATGAGGCAGCATTCGGTTCGCAATGCTGCGGGTTGTACTCACGCCAAGAGTGGTGAGAACCTGCAGCACACTCTCTGACCCGGAGTGCCTTCCGATGACAAACTCCGGAGTGATTCGGCCCAGCTCGGCGGCAGAAAACGGCTCGAAGCTCTGCCGGTTCTGGAGCAAAGAGTGGCAGTGGATTCCCGATTCATGCTGGAAAATCGCCTCTCCCGTAATTGGTTGACTTACGGGAATCGGTCGGGCGGCGGCGCTGGAAACCCGCTCACAGAGCCCTTGAAGCGCACTACAATCGATGGCGCAGTCCAGTCCCAGCGAGTATCGCATTGCCATCACAACCTGCTCCAGCGGAGCATTGCCGGCGCGCTCTCCCACTCCGGTGACGGTTGCACTGATGCTTCCGGCACCTGCCTGTATGGCGGCAATGGAATTCGCCGTTGCCATGCCGAGGTCGTTGTGTCCGTGAAACTCAAGCACCGCATCATCGGCAAACGTTCGCAGAGAATGAACGACGCCCGCCGTTTGCAGTGGGTTCCAGATGCCGACAGTGTCAGCGATGCGGATGCGATGGGCGCCCAGGCTGGCTGCGGCGCTAACGAACTCCTGCAGAAATGCCGGAGAAGTGCGGGTGCCATCCTGCGCTCCCACGGAGACCCAGGCAAAGCGCTCGCGCGCATAGCCGACAATTCTCTGCAGCTCCTCGATCGCCCAGCTTTGTGTTTTGCCGAGTGCGACAAGTTGGACGGTGGAAGTGGGAAGAGCAATGTGAATGGAATGCAGTCCGCAGCGAGCCGCGGCGTCTACGTCGGCCTCGCGCGCCCGGCTCCATCCAGTGAGCTTCGCTCGAAGTCCGAGCCCAATCAAGGCGCGAATATCATCGCACTCCGCTTCTCCCATCGCCGGAATTCCACATTCCAACTCGGGCACGCCGGCATCGCTGAGCGCTTGTGCAATCGCGAGCTTCTCTTCACGACGGAACGCCACGCCGGGCGCTTGTTCGCCGTCGCGAAGAGTGCAGTCGATGATTCGCACATTCGGGTCGCTCATGCTGAGTCCTCCAGCGGCTTCAGCGTTAGTTTCTTTTACGTTTCAGGCGAGCAGCAATCCTTCTGCTTCTTTTCCTTCTTTCAGCGCGTCCAGAACTTCATCTATCTTCTCTTCGTTCATGTCGCCGTACCACGAACCCTTTGGATAAACGACCATCAGCGGACCGTTCTCGCATCTGCTCAGGCAGCCGGTGCTGGAGACCATTACGTCTTCCATGTCGCGGTCGCTCAATTCGTTTTCAATGTAGGGCAGCAGCGCTGCGGAATCTTTCTTGTGACACATGCCCTTGCTCTCCCCTTGAACGCGAAAGCTGGCACAGACAAGAATGTGGTGCGTCGGTTTCTGCATGATCTTCTCCTTATTTAATTACGCGACTTCATTTACGCGCATCCGGCGCCCGTACCCTGACATCCGGAAGTTCCGCAGGACTTGAATTGTTTCTTCATTGCCGCCGGAACATCTCCACTGCGATGCAGACTATCCATCGCCTGTGCGATGAGGCCGTTGGCCTCGATGACGCGAAGGCCGCACTGTTCCATCACCCAGCGCGGTTTCCGTCCAACACCGCTGACCAATATGGAGTGACAATCTTCAACTGACTTGGCCAATTCGCGCCAGCGTAGATTGCCATCGCCGGGCTCGGGCGCATTGCGCATCTCGACCAGCTTCGGTTCGATCTCGTCGTATTCGAAGATCCATAGCTGCTCAGCCTCGCCAAGATGCTGATTGATGAGAATTCCTTCCATGCTGGCAACCGCGACATAGGGACGCCCGGAGCGGTCTTCGAGCAATCCGTTGGCAGAGTCTTTCATCAGGCTTACCAGCTCGTGCGATTGGTCCGCGCCCAGCAGACCGACGGCGTCTGCGCGGCAGCGCGTGCAATGCTCCATCTGCGGAATAATTTCAGCAACGTGTTCGCGAATCTTTTTTACCTCGGAGAGCGGAAGCTCTTCCTTGTCCGCAAAAGGCGTATTTGCGACCGGGAAGAGCGGGATACAGTTCATCACATCTGCGCCCAGGGAACGCATTTCTTCGGCGACAACTTCCACATGGTGGTCATTGATTCCGGGCACCAGGATCGTGTTTATCTTTAGCGTGACTCCGGCAGCCTTAAGCGCGTGGATGGATGCGAGTTGCCGCTCGAGCAGCACTCGCGCGCCTTCCTCGCCGCGATAGATCTTCTTGCGATCGCGAACCCAGGAGTAAAACTTCGCGCCGATTAAGGGATCGATTGTGTTCACGGTGATGGTGACGTGGCTCACTTGCAGGCGGGCAAGATCCTCCGCATAGGGCGCGGTGTTCAGTCCGTTGCTGGCTACGCAGAGCAGCATTTCGGGATACTTCTCACGCACCAGGCGCAGAGTCTCAAGAGTCTCATCGGGAGTGGCAAAAGGATCGCCTGGCCCAGCGATGCCGACGACCTTGAGTTGAGGAACCCGCAGCAGCACCTTATCCAGATAGGCCAGCGCCTGTTTCGGCGCAAGCACCGCGCTGGTCACTCCGGGGCGGCTTTCATTCATGCAATCGAATTTGCGATCACAGTAGTTGCACTGGATGTTGCACTGGGGCGCCACCGGCAGGTGGATACGTCCCGTGGTGTGACGAGCGTCCGAGTTGAAACATGGGTGTTGCGTTAAATCCAGTGCCATCATGAACTCCTAGAGATAGCTGTAGCCAATTGAGCTTGAGTCCTGCTTCACTTCCAGCATGGTGTTAACCATCAGATCAAACAATTGCTGCGCGCCGTGGTATCCGAGGTGCAGAATGCGTTGTCCTCCAATGCGGTCATGGATAGGAAAGCCGACTCTTATGTGCGGCACTCCCAATTGACGCGCGAGCTTTGCGGCCTTGCTGCTTCCGATGATGAAATCAGCCTTCAACTCCCCAAATTCCACTTCTTCTGCGATGGTCATAAAATCGACTCCGTCGCGGACCGTGATTGGTTCGCGTACGTGGGTGGTGACCTCGGCGATGCTATGCTTCAGTGCGCCGCTCTTGCCGCCTGATGCGCAGAGCACCGGAATCACGCCGGTCTCCGCAAGAAATGCCGCAAGTCCTACGACCAGATCTTCATCGCCGATTACGAGTGCGCGCTTGCCGAACAGATACTTATGTCCGTCCACGTAGGCGTCAATCAGCCGGCCGCGCTCCATACGATATTTCTCCGGAGTCTTGCGTCCGCTCAGCTTTTCCATAGCGGCAAAAAACACGTCGCTCTCTTGCACGCCAATGGGCAATCCAATGCGTTTCGCCGGAACTTCGAAGCGCTCCTGAAGAAAAGAAGCCGCAGTACGCTTGGTGCGAATGGTCCGGCCGAATTCGATGCTCGCTTTTGCTGCAGGCGTCGCACGCAAGGCGGGAATCGTTGTGCCGCCCTCCGGAATTTTGTGGTACTTGTCCATCGACGGTCCGTCGAGGGTTTCCGAGTAATCGGGAAAGAGCGTGATCGGCAGCGCGAACTCGGCTGCAACTTCTTTCAGAAAACGTAGATCCTCGGACGACACCATTCCTGGAAACAGGTTCACGGAGCTGGCAGCATCCGCGCTGGAGATCGCTGAGGCTTCCGCCAGTTGTTCCACCACTGCGCGCACTGCGTCGTTAAAGCCATCGATGTGAGTGCCGTTGTAACTCGGCGTGGAAACATGCACCAGCAGCGGAGCCTCTGCTCCCTCGCGCTTCTCGTGGTACTCATGCAGCAAGCCGTGAACATCTTCGCCGATTGTCTCGGTCAGGCAAGTGGTCGCAATTCCGATCAGTGCCGGGTGATACTGCGACGTTACGTTATCGAGCCCCTGGCTCAGAATCTTTTCGCCCCCGAAGATAGTGGTGGACTCATTGAATCCCGAGGTCGCAATATCCATCGGCTCTCGAAAGTGGCTGATGAGGTAGCGCCGCATGTAGGTGGCACAGCCCTGCGAGCCGTGGAGAAACGGGACCGCGCCAGCGATGCCTCGCATCACCAGGGCCGCCCCGAGAGGAGCACATGCCTTACAAGGATTGCGCGTTGAAACCCAATTGGGACGCGGAGCTTTGGGGCCGCGTGGCTGCGAGCTCATTTCACCACCTCCAGCCCGTTTCCGCGTTTGCGCGGAGTCAGCCGCCACACCGGACTCATGACGCTGCCATGCACTTCGCGTGCAAAGTTCACCATGCCTTCAAATCCGGCAAGCGCTTCCTTGCGTTCGTGGTTGTGATCGCAGAATCCGATGCCGAGCTTGTAGGCGATGGGACGCTCCTTGACTCCGCCAATGAACACGTCCACATCCTTCTCCTCAAGGAAGCTGGAAAGCTCAAGCGGATTCGAGTCGTCGGCGATGATAGTTCCTTCGTCGCAAAGTTCGCGCAGTTGTTCGTAATCGTCTTTGTTGCCGGTCTGCGATCCCACCATTACGGTCTTCATGCCAAGCAGGCGCAAGGCACTCACCAGGGAGAAAGCCTTAAAGGCTCCGCCCACGTAGATAGCTGCGCGTTTGCCTTCGAGCGCGCGGCGGTAGTCGGCAATCACCGGCATGATGCGTTGCAGTTCTTCCCGGACCATGAGCTGCGTGCGCTTGAGCATTTCCTTGTCTTTGAAGTGCTTTGCCACGTCATAGAGCGACTTCGACATATCATCCACGCCAAAGTAGGAGACGCGGATGAATGGAATGCCATACTTCTCTTTCATGCTCTTGGCAAGATACGTCATGGAGCCGGAGCATTGCACAACATTGAGCGCCGCACCGTGCGCGCGGCGAATGTCGTCGATGCGTCCGTCGCCGGTGATGCACGAAACTACCTGCACGCCCATGCGCTTGTAGTAGTCGCGGATCATCCATGTCTCGCCGGCCAGGTTGAAGTCGCCGAGAATATTAATGCTGAGCGGACTGACGTCATCGACTGGACCGGTTCCTACAATTTGCAGCAATGCATCGCAGGCGGCGCGGTATCCGTCTTTCTTCGTCCCCTTGAATCCCTCCGAATGTACGGCGAGCACGGGGATTCCTTTTTCCAAGCTCGCGCGTTTGCAGATCGCTTCCACATCGTCGCCAATGACTCCGACAATGCAGGTGGCGTAGACAAACGCGGCCTTGGGTTTATGCGCGTCGATCAGTTCGCAGAGCGCGGCGAAGAGTTTTTTTTCTCCGCCTTGAATGACGTCCATCTCTTTTAGATCGGTGGAGAAACTGAGGCGATGCAGTTCCGGCCCGGAGGAGAGCGCGCCGCGGATATCCCATGTATAGGAGGCGCAGCCGACCGGCCCATGCACAATGTGCAGCGCATCAACGATGGGATACAGGACGACGCGCGAGCCGCAGAAGACGCAGGCGCGCTGGCTCACCGAACCAGCCACGCTCTGTTTCTCGCAGTCGAGCTGGAAAGGCTGTTGCTGACCTTTCCGGTACACCTGCCGCTCGCGCTCTCGTAAGATATCTGCCATCGCCTGCTCTTCCTTGTTTAGCTTTGGTTGTCGTTGTGCATCGGCCGAAAAACTACATCACGAGTTCGAAGCGTTCCTCGGGAGCATCGCGATCCTGGCGATCCATCAGCACTCCCAGGATCTTTTCCAGCAGCCGCATGGCACCCTTGTAGCCGACCGAAGGAAAGTAGGAATGTCCGACACGGTCGACGACCGGGAAGCCATACCGCACGAAGGGAATATCTTCATCGCGGGCAATGTACTTGCCGTAGGTGTTGCCGATCAGCAGGTCTACCGATTCCTTTTTGATCCACTGATGCAGAAGGTACATATCGGCCTGCGCCCCGTTGCGAATCTTCGCCTCCGGAACGGTGCCGCCAAGCGCTGCATTGATGCGATTCTCAAATTGCGGCGTCGGCGTGCCGGTTACGATGTACACCGGCTTCATATCGAGCAAGGTGAGGAACTCGGTGAGCGATACGAGTTGGTCTGGGTCGCCGAACAGCGCAACCCGCTTGCCATGCACGTACTGATGCATATCGGAAATCATGTCCAACAGGCGACCGCGGTCATCAGTGATCGAGTCCGGCACCGTCACTCCCGCCATGATGCGCAGCTTGTCGATGAAGCGATCAGTCGCCTGCAGCCCAATCGGCAGTTCCAGAGTCTCGCCTTCAACACCGCACTTCTTCGTCAGTTCAACGACCGCAGCTCCCGAGCCCGACGGTCCGAGTCCAATCGCTCCAATGCTGCCGCCCGAGGCTTTGATCTGCTCCACGGTAGTGCCGCCCTTGGGATAGAACTCATGCTTGCCGGTCTGCGGCGCATCCAGCACGTCTGAGGTGTCTGGATACATCACGATATCTGCGCCCATCTCCTTTGCGAGCGATTTAAGCTCGCGCATATCGGAGGGCTCAACCCAGCCCGGAATCACCGTCACCTGGTTTGTCTTCGCCGCATTCGGATCTGCGAAATAGGTGACAAAGGCCTTTGTCATGTTGGAAAATCCGGTCACGTGCGAGCCCTGATAGCTGGGCGTGTTGCAGTGGATCACGTACTTGCCTTCCGGCACCTTGCTTTCGGCAATCGCCTTGTTAATGATCTGCACAAGATCGTCGCCGATTGTTTCTGACAGGCAAGTGGTGTGTACGGCAATCACGTCAGGGTTGTAGACGCCGAAGATCGTCGTGATCGCCTGCAGCAGGTTGGCCTGTCCGCCGAAGACCGACGCGCCTTCGGTGAACGAGCTGGTCGCAGCCATCACCGGCTCCTTGTAGTGGCGGGTCAGGGTGCTGCGATGATAGGAGCAGCAGCCTTGCGATCCGTGGCTATGTGGAAGGCAGTTGTGCAGACCAAGCGCGGCATACATGGCGCCGATCGGTTGGCAGGTCTTGGCCGGGTTCACCGTGAGTGCGGTGCGTTCCACAACCTCATCTGTAGTGTGACGTAACAGCATATGGAATTCCCTTTCTGCTCAAGGAGCAGTCTGATGTGTGCTGGCTGAAGGCTTCGAATGCGCTCTCTAGTCGGCTGCTACTTCCGCCGGCTGCTCCTTCTTCGGAGCCCACGGCGGGTTCACGAATGACCAGATCTTCATGTTCGCCATGCGATCAATGTCATTGAAGAAGTTGATTGCTCCACGGAAGCCGGCGTAAGGCCCACCGTAGTCGTAGCTGTGCAGCTGCTTGCAGGGAATTCCCATCTTCTGCACCGCATATTTTTCCTTGATGCCGGCGCAGAATATGTCAGGCCTGTAAATCTCCAGCAGGCGTTCGGTTTCGTGATGGCTGATGTCGTCAATCACCAGGGTTTCATTGTCCATCTCCGGCATCATGCCGATGTAGTCCTTGAACTCCATCTCGGTCATCGCTTGCAGTTTCGCCAGTTGCTCAGGAGATCTCCTTGCACGATAGCGCTCGGGATCAGGAACGACATCGAGTTCTTCAATGTTCTTGCTGTCGGCGTCAACCTTCAGGCCGGGAAGAACTTTGCGGCCTTCGTAATCGTCGCGGTGGCCAAATTCGTAACCCGCCACAATTGTCTTCATGCCGATTTCGGTAAAGAGCTGCTGGTAGTGGTGCGCACGTGAACCGCCCACGAACAGCATCGCCGTCTTGCCCTGGCAGCGCGCCTTCACTATGGCGCGTGTTGCTTCCACGGCCCCCATCTCCTCGGCAATCACCTCTTCGACCCGCGCCTTCAATCCATCGTCTTCAAAGTACTCGGCGATTCTGCGCAACGACTTGGCAGAAGCTTCTGCGCCGATGAAGTTCACCTTCATCCATGGAATTCCGAAGCGCTTTTCCATCATCTCCGCAGCGTAGTTGATTGAGCGGTGACACATGACGATATTCAGGTCAGCGGTGTGCGAGTTCGCCATGGTGTCATACGTCGAGTTGCCGCTGAAGGTTGAAATCTGCTTGATGCCGCAGCGCGACAGAATGTCTTCCAGCACAAAACCGTCGCCGCCGATGTTGTACTCACCGAGCAGGTTGACCTTGAACTTATCGTCGTGCGGCGTCTCATTGTTGCCAATGATGTGCTTGAAGAGTCCGTTGTTGGCAATGTGGTGGCCAGCCGACTGGCTGACTCCGCGATAGCCTTCACAACTGAAGCCGAAGACGTTGATGCCAAGCTCTTCCTTCATCTCGCGGGCGACGGCATGCACGTCATCACCGATGAGTCCGACGGGACAAGTGGAGAAAATTGCGATGGCCTTGGGATGGAAGAGATCAAACGCCTCTTTCACTGCGACCCTCAGCTTTTTCTCGCCGCCGAAGACGATGTTTTCTTCCTGCATGTCAGTCGACAGGCAGTAATTGATGAAATTCTGATCCTCCAGCGTGGGCGTGCGCGTCTGGTTGCGGCGCGTCAGCCACGCATAGAAGCTGCATCCGATGGGGCCATGCACAAGGCTGAGAATGTCGCGGCTCGGGCCAATCACCACTCCCTTGCAGCCCGCATACGTGCAGCCGCGCTGGGTAATGATGCCCGGGCTGCTGCGCGTATTTGCCTTGATCTCAGGCACCGTGCCATCTTCACCAACATGGTTGATGGCGATTGCATCGGAGCGCTTCTGGCGAAGCTTCTTCGGGTAAATCTGAATCAGTTCCTCTTTGACAATGCGGGGATCTATTGACATAACTCGCTCCAAAGGTTGTGTCTGGCCCTCATCGGGCGCTTCGTTTGTCTACGTCGGGATTAAGCGACAACTTCCGTACCCGGCGGCACGCCATCCACCAAGCCGAACTCGATCAGCAGCTTTTCCAGATCGTCCATCGGCAGCGGCGTTGGGATCACGAATTTCTTGTTTGTGTCGATTGCATTGGCCAGCGCGCGGTACTCGTCGGCCTGCGGGCATGTCGGATTCCACTCGATGACCGTCTTGCGGTTAATCTCGGCGCGCTGCACGTCATTGTTGCGGGGGACGAAGTGGATCATCTGCGTGCCCAGCAGGCGGGCAAACTCTTCGATCATCTCTCGCTCATTATCCACATTGCGGCTGTTGCAGATGATTCCGCCCAGGCGAACGCCGCCGGCATTGGCGAACTTCACTACGCCTTTTGAGATGTTGTTGGCGGCATACATTGCCATCATTTCGCCGGAGCAGACGATGTAGATTTCCTGCGCCTTGCCTTCACGGATTGGCATGGCGAAACCACCACACACCACGTCGCCGAGTACGTCATAGAAAACGTAGTCGAGTTCATTTTCATAAGCGCCAAGTTGTTCCAGCAAATTGATCGAGGTGATGATGCCGCGTCCCGCGCAACCCACGCCCGGCTCCGGTCCGCCCGACTCTGTACACATTACGTTTCGATATCCTGGGCG
>Ga0302320_10018861_pt1 | contig 13892 bp, 11 predicted proteins | sample Bog_T0_3_FD_202130 | JGI IMG/M metagenome (GOLD analysis project Ga0302320, IMG submission 202130) | Peat permafrost microbial communities from Stordalen Mire near Abisko, Sweden - Bog_T0_3 | ecosystem: Environmental > Terrestrial > Soil > Wetlands > Peat | place: Sweden: Abisko, Stordalen Mire... | reverse complement strand
GGTTGCGGTCGAGGTAAATGCACCGCCGACTTTGCCGTGCAGCGCGCCACGCATCCACAAGCCGCCGGCTTGGTCCAAGAAACTCGCCATCTGCGAGGCAATGCGCCCAAAGCGCGTCGGGCTGCCGACGATGATGGCGTCGTAGTTCGCCAATTCCTCGATGGTGGCAACTCGCGCGCGCTGCTCCAATTTGTAGTGCGCTGCCTTGGCCGCTTCCGGCGGCGCAGTCTCGGGAACTCGCTTCACCTCGACGCTGGCCCCCGCTGAACGGGCACCCTCGGCGATGGCATTTGCCATGGTCTCGACGTGTCCATACGACGAATAATAAAGAACCAGTACCTTTGCCATAAATGCCTCGCGTTGCGGTTTCGCCGAAGCGTATGTCAGTGTGGATTCACTGACAAGATGGCGTAATAGGACTAGACTCATCCAATATTATGAGTAATCGAGAAGCGAGTGGACCTTAACGAGGTGCGGATGTTCGTGCAGGTGGTGCGGGCGCGCAGCTTCGCCGAGGCTTCGCGACGCCTCGGCGTGCCCGCCAACACGCTGAGTCGCCGGGTGCGGCAGTTGGAGACCGGTCTCGACACGCGTCTCATGCAGCGCTCGACCCGCAAGCTTGCCTTGACCGCCGCGGGCACGGCGTTCTTCGAGCGCTGCGCGCCGGCAGTGGACGGCGTGTTGGATGCGGGCAAGGATCTCGCCGGCGGAAGCCTGACCGCCAGCGGCACGATACGAATCGCGGCGCCCGCCGATTTTCTCGATTTTTTCAAGATCGAATGGGTCAAGCAGTTCATGGAGCGACATCCCAAGGTGCATCTTGATTTCGTATTGAACGATTCGCGGGCGGACTTGATCGGCGAGGCCATCGATGTGGCGTTTCGCGGCGGCGGGATGCCGGAACACAATTTTGTTTTGCGCCGGCTCATGTCGCAGTCGTTCAAATTGGTTGCGAGCCCCGCGTATCTCAAGGCGCGTGGCATGCCGAAGACCTTGCAGGAATTGAGCTTGCTCGAGTGCCTAACCGCCTCGGCGCGGCCGGGAACGGTGACGTGGAACCTGCAGGGACCCCGCGGCCGCGAAGAAATCAAAATCCGCGGCCGCTTCAGCGCCAACAGCGCGCGCGTCTTGCTGCAAGGCTGCATTTCGGGCCTCGGGGTCGCGCTGCTGCCGAGCGTCTTGATCACGCCGCACATAAATGCCGGCCGCTTGGCTCGTGTGCTGCCCGATTATCGACGCGAGGGCGCGGATCTCTGCGTGGTCCTGCCGAGCGGTCAGCAGATCCCAGCCGCGGTGTCGGCCTTCGTCGAGTTTGCCTCTGCTAAGCTCGAGTCGGGAGGTGGATGAGATGGTGCCGTGTAAGTGGAATATCACCCTCAAGACTCCGCTGGGCGAGAAGTCCGGCGTGCTCGAACTTGCGACCGATGGGTCGAGCTTGACCGGTTCGCTCAGCGACGCCGATCACCACGTCGTCATCAGCGACGGCAAGGTCGAAGGCAACCGTTTGAGCTGGTCGGCGAAAATCACCCAGCCGATGCGCTTGAGTTTTAAATTCACCGCCGTCGTCGAGGGCGATCGCATCAGCGGTGCTGCCAAGCATTTGTTGGGCAATGCGACCTTCACGGGCACGCGCGCCTAAGGCGCGTTATTGAATCGGCCAGTAGATCTCGGTGCGCAATTTCTCCGCCGGCGTCGACCCCGGATCATCGACATACCAAGAAAACGTCCCCGCTGCCGGACTGTAAGCGTGCGCGGCTACCCACGCGCCGAATTTCTCGTAGCTCTTTGCCAGGGTGTCGTATGGCCCGACATGCGTGGTCTTCAAGGCCTTGCCCGAGTAACTTTGAATCAGGCGCACATTGTCGGCACCGGCGACGTCGGCGCGATCGATCGGGATGCCGGCTTGAAAAACGAAACTGGTCGCGGTCATCGCGCCATCGATGCCCATCGGCGCGCCGTGTTGATGCAGCTTGTTCTTGGCCATGAACTTGCCGATTTGCCCGTAGCCGTCGGCGTATGCCTTGGAGATGGACGCGCTATCGGGCGCCGCCGTCTCGCTCACCACTAACAGCGGCGAGGCCGTCATTTGCACCGGCTCGGCGACGAATCCTGCAATGTCGACATTCGGCATGTTCTGGACGAGAGTCTTTAAGCTCGCCAAGCCGCGCTCGAAATCCTTGCCGATCATGCCGTCCATCATCAGTCCGAAGTAATGACCCACGGGATTCGCCCCCATGTCCATATCGAGCGCCCAGGTGACGCGCGTGCCGGGGCCCTGCGGATCTAAGAGCAACGTTGACTTGGCGACTCCCATCTTGCCGAAATCCAAATCAGTCGCCACCGATCGGTCCGGAACCGACGCGGTAATCAATTGAGTGCCTGAGCCAACCTTGTCGTTGCCCGACCAAACGAGCTTCGCTCCAACACCGTCGCGCGGGCCCTCGATGGTCTGGCGCATGTTCGGATCCAAGTTCTGCCACGGCGACCATTTTGGAAACAGCTGAAAAGAATTGACGGTGGCATAGATGAGGCTCGGCGGCCGCGCGATGCTGACCGAGCGCTGCAAGTGAATGTTGCGCGGCAGCAGGAAACCCACAACCGCGAGCACGATCACGATCGCGACCAGGACCATGAGAATTCGTTTGAGCACCATCCCCTCCCGCGGCACCCCCTGATTGAAACCCGTAAGAGCCGGGATTTGCAAGCTAGATATTGATGGCCGTCTCAGTTCGCAGGCTTGCTCGCGGCCGAGAATCGCCGAACCCCGTACGCTACAGCTTCGGGATGACGAGCCGATATTGGGAATTTGGGAATGCACGTTTTGAAGCGCCTGTTTGGTCGAGGCGACGGTCCGCTGCTGCATGGAATGTTGGCGGGATTCGTCATCATGATCATTTCCTCGCTCGGCCTGTTTTACCTGTGGCATGCGGCGCGCGAAGCACAGCTCGACGCGGTTCGTACCGAGCTTAAGCAGCTCGCTCGCGTCGCGGCGACCTTGGTCGATGGCGACCGCCACAAGCTACTCAAGGGCCAGGCGCAGGCTGGCGGCGCCGACCACCTCGCGCTGTTGGCGCCGCTCGTCAAATTCCACAAGGCGACCTCCGACATCATCTATGTGTACACGGCCATTCTCGATGGCGGACGCATCTACTACGTTCTAGGCACCGACTATCTCTATCGCATCGACGGCGACAACGAATCGCCCGAACTCATCATGGCGCCACACGACACGCTCGACCCGACGCTGCGTCGTGCGCTCGAACAGCATGAAGTCGCCGTCAACACCGAGCCGGTCAAAGAAGCGGTGCGCAGCTACATGAGCGCATATGCGCCGTTCTACGACTCGCAAGGGCGATTCGTCGGAGTGATCGGCGTCGACATGTGGGTGCGCGATTTCGACACGCGCATCGGCGCGATCCGCCGCGCCGGTGGCGGCGCTCTGGCCGCCGTTGCCATGTTGTCGCTGCTCGCCGGCTTCGTCGTGTTTCGGTTGAGCCGCACCGCCTCACGCGCGCGGCGTCGCGACCGGATGGTGCAGGCGCGCCTCGCGGAGGCGAAACAACAGGCGGAGGTTCAGGCGCAACGCGCCGAAGCCGCTTCCAAAGCTAAGGGCGATTTTCTGGCGATGATGAGCCATGAAATACGCACGCCGATGAATGGGGTGCTGGGTTTCGCGCATCTGTTGCTCGATACCCCTCTGATGCCGGAGCAGCGCGAGTTTGCGCAAATGGTGCAGCGCTCGGGCGATGCACTGCTCATCATCATCAATGACGTGCTCGATTACTCGAAGATCGAGGCCGGCCGGATGAGCGTCGAGCAAATCGACGTCGACCTCAAGTCGGTGTGCGATGAAGTGAAGAAGATTCTGCAGTCGGCGGTGAGTGCACGCGGGCTCGACATGCGCTTGTCGTACGACGCGGCGTTTGCGGGCGCGATCAAGGGAGACCCGGTCCGCATTCGGCAAGTGCTGCTCAATTTGGCGGGCAATGCCGTCAAGTTCACCGAACGCGGCTCGGTGCGGATCGAGGTTTCGCAGGTCGATGCCGCGAACGTCAAGATCAGCGTGATCGACAGCGGCATCGGCATGACCGGCGAGCAAATTCAGCGCATGTTTTCACGCTTCACGCAGGCGGACTCTTCGACCACGCGGCGCTACGGCGGTACCGGCTTAGGCCTCGCCATCAGCAAAACGCTGGTGGAGCTCATGGGCGGCAGTATTGGGGTGGAGAGTGCTCCCGGCAGGGGGTCGACCTTCTGGTTCATATTGCCGATCGGCGCGGCGGCCGCGGTAACAGCGCCGGTGCCGATAGCACCGCTCGAGTCGCCGCCGGCGCCGATTCCGGTGCTCAACGCCGTGGTCGAGCCGGCAGCGGCGCCGGAAGTTGCGCCTCAAGTGCGCTTGTTGCTGGTCGAGGATAATTTCGTCAATCAACGAGTCGCGGTGTACATGCTCACCAAGCTTGGACATCAGGTCGAAGTGGCGAGCAACGGCCGCGAGGCGCTCGCCAAACTCGGCAAGACGCATTACGACCTGGTCTTGATGGACTGTCAGATGCCGGAAATGGACGGATTCGAGGCGACGCGCGTGATCCGCGATCGTAACTCCGCAGTGCTCGATCACGACGTCCCGGTGATCGCTATGACGGCCAACGCCTTTCCTGAGGATCGGACGCGCGCGCTGGCTGCGGGAATGAACGATTTCCTGGCGAAGCCCGTCGATCGCGCGATGCTCGCCGCGATGCTCGGCAAATGGTTGCGGCCGCAGGACGAAAATCAGGCGCGCGCCGCCGGCTAATCTGCCGAATCGGAAGTCTCGCCGACCGCCGACTGCACGTAGTTCTGCAATCCCATTTTATCGATCAGCCCGAGTTGCTCTTCGATGAAGTCGATGTGTTCTTCTTCGCTCTTTTGAATGTGTACCAAGAGCTCGCGGGTGACATAGTCTTTCACCGATTCGCAATGCGCGATCGCAGCTTCGTACAACGGGTGAGCCTCCATCTCGCGCTTAAGGTCGCACGTCAAAATCTCTTTCACGTCCTCGCCGATGAACAGCTTGCCGAGATCCTGCAGGTTCGGCAGGCCTTCGAGGAAAAGTATGCGTTTGACCAGCCGGTCGGCATGCTTCATCTCGTCGATCGATTCGTCGTATTCGAGCTTGCCGAGCCGCTTCATGCCCCAGTTATCGAGCATGCGGGCGTGCAGAAAATACTGATTGATGGAGGTGAGTTCGTTCCTCAGAGCTTGATTGAGGAACTCTAAAACTTTCGCGTCACCCTGCACGGCTGCCCCTTGTGGTTAGCGCCCGAATGGCGCGCATGAGGGCGGAGATTGTATGCCCGAAGCGGGCCTCAAGGTACCGGAGGTTCAGACGGCGAGTTCGGTGCCGGGGAAGTAAGAGCGCGCGGTTTCGCTCCGCTCGAGCGAGGCGGTCAATACCGAGCGCGCCTCCGGCACGCATTTTCCGCAGCACGTGCCGACGCCCAACTCGCGAGTCAGGTCACGCAGGCTTGACGCGCCGTTCTTCACCGCCGCTTTGATGTGGCGTTCGGATACCGCTTTGCAGACGCAGATGATCATGGGCGTATTGTGAACGCGAATGCGAATGATTGTCAATAACATTCAATTTGACGTAATGGATACCAATTTCATGCCTTCTGTGTGGTGAAATGCCAGCGCCGGATGTGCGTAGCCGGCGGATCAGGGAGATAGGGGTGAACAGAGTCATTGCGGCCGTCCTGGCGTGTGCCACGGCCTATACAGCGTTGGCGTTGGTTGGGTGTGGTAAGTCGGGCGGGGGCGGGGAAGCGCCGCCGCCACCCCAGGTCAGCGTCGCGCAGGTACTTGAGAAACGCGTCAAAGATTGGGACGAATTCACCGGCCGCCTGCAGGCGGTCGAGACCGTCGAAATCCGCCCCCGCGTGTCGGGGTACATCGACAAAGTGGCGTTTACCGAGGGCGGCCAGGTCAAATCCGGCGATCTTTTGTTCGTCATTGATCCGCGCCCGTATAAGGCCGATTACGACCGCGCGGCGGCGGATGTCAAACGCTACAAAACTGCCTTGGAGCTGGCGCGAGTGGAGTTGGTGCGGGTGCAGCGCTTGAAGGATAGCGGCGCGGTTTCGGAGGAAGAATTGGACGAGCGCAAGAGCACCGTTGCGCAGGCCGAGGCCAACGTCGCCGGATCCGAAGCGGCGCTCGAGGCGGCGTCGCTCAACTTGAGTTTCACTCGGGTCACGAGTCCCATCGACGGGCGCGTGAGCCGCGCCGAGGTGACGCGCGGCAATCTGGTCACCGGCGGCAGTAACGGCGGCACCTTGCTCTCCTCGGTGGTGTCGATGGATCCCATTTATTTGTATTTCGATGCGGATGAACAAAGCTACCTGCGCTATGCGCAGATGGCACGCTCCGGAGAGCGGCCGAATTCGCGTGATTCGAAAAATCCGGTGCAGGTGGGGCTTGCCGACGAGGAAGGGTTTCCGCACGCCGGCAGCGTCGATTTCGTCGACAACCAGTTAAACCCCCAGACCGGCACCATCCGTGCGCGCGCGGTGCTGCAGAACAAGGACGGCCGCTTCACGCCGGGATTGTTTGCCCGCGTGCAATTGCTCGGCAGCGGCGAATACTCTGCAATATTGATCGAGGACCGCGCGGTCAATACCGACCAGAGCCAAAAGTACGTGCTGCTGCTCGGCGCCAACAATCAGATCGAATACCGCAAAGTTGAGCTCGGACGCGTGATCGATGGCCTGCGCATCGTGCGCGCGGGCCTAAAGGCCGGCGATGTCATCGTGGTGAACGGCGCGCAGCGCGTCCACCCGGGCGTCACGGTCACACCACAACGGGTCACCATGGGTGCGGATGCGGGCGCCACTGCGCCAAATGCGCCGGTGCCGGCGTCGAAGTAGGCGCGCGCGCAGATGAATATTTCCTCTTTCTTCATCGAGCGGCCCATATTCGCCACCGTGCTCGCGATCCTGATCACGGTCGCCGGGCTTCTGGCCATGCCGGTGCTGCCCATCAGTGAATATCCGGAAATCGTGCCGCCGACGGTGGTGGTGAGCGGCCAATATCCCGGGGCGTCGCCGAAGACCATTGCCGAAACCGTCATTACGCCGCTCGAGCAACAGATCAACGGCGTGGAAAATGCGATTTACACCAATTCCACGGCAACGCCCGACGGCACCTTCTCGATCACGGTGACGTTCCGATTGGGCACCGATCTTGACATCGCGCAGGTACAGACGCAGAACCGGGTGGCGCAGGCGGAAACGCGCCTGCCGGACGTGGTGCGGCAGATCGGTCTCGTCACCCAAAAGCGCTCACCCGACCTCACCATGGTGGTGTTTCTGCGCTCCGTCGACGGCCGCTACGACTCGCTCTATTTGCGCAATTACGCCGTGATCCAGATCCGGGACGTGTTGGCGCGGCTGCCCGGCATGGGCGATGTGCGCGTGTTCGGTTCCGGCGACTACGCGATGCGGTTGTGGCTCGACCCGGGCAAGATCGCCGCGCGCAACCTCGATGTCGACGAAGTGTTGGCTGCGGTGCGCGAACAGAACGTGCAGGTGGCCGCGGGGCAGATTGGCGGCCAGCCTTCGCTTCCCGGCACCCAGTTCGAATACATCGTCAACGCGCAAGGCCGGCTACAGACCGAACAGGAGTTCGGCAATATCGTGGTCAAGACCGGCAGCAACGGTGAAACCACCTACCTTCGGGACATCGCGCGGCTCGAACTCGGTCCTGACACTTACGCACTGCGCAGCATGCTCGATGGCGCACCAGCGGTCGCGGTGCCGGTGTTTCAGCTGCCGGGTGCCAACGCGCTGCAGTTATCGGATGCCGTGCGCGCAACCATGAAGGAGCTCGCCAAGAGCTTCCCCGAAGGAGTCAGCTACGAGATCGATTACGACCCGACCGTATTCGTGCGCAGTTCCATCGAGGCGGTGGTTCACACCTTGTTCGAAGCGGTGCTGCTGGTTGTGCTCGTGGTGGTGGTTTTTCTGCAGTCGTGGCGCGCCAGCGTCATCCCGCTGGTCGCGGTGCCGGTGGCCATCATCGGAACCTTGGCGGCCTTGCTGCTGGCCGGCTTCTCGATCAATTCGCTGACCTTGTTCGGCCTGGTACTCGCCACCGGCATCGTGGTCGACGACGCCATCGTCGTGGTGGAGAACATCGAACGCAAAATCGAGCAGGGCTTGAACCCGCACGCGGCGGCGCATGCCGCCATGGGGGAGGTGACGCGACCGATCATCTCGATTGCCTTGGTGCTGTGCGCGGTGTTCGTACCCGTGGCTTTCGTGAGCGGACTCACCGGCCAGTTCTACCGCCAATTCGGCATCACCATTGCGGCCAGCACCATCATCTCGACGTTCAATTCGCTGACCTTGTCGCCGGCGCTCGCGGCATTGCTGCTGAAGCCGAAGAATGCGCCGCCGGATGCGTTTCAAAGCCTGATCAATCGCGTACTTGGGCGAGGCTTTGCGCTGTTCAATCGCGGCTTCGAGCGGGCGTCGCAACGCTATGGCGGCGGCGTGCGCCGCCTCACCGCCATCAGGGTGGCGGTGCTCGGCGTGTTCGCCTGCCTGCTTGTCTGTACCTGGGGCATTTTCCGCGTGGTTCCCGGCGGCTTCATCCCCGCACAGGACAAGCAATACCTGATCGGCATCGTGCAGCTGCCCGATGCGGCCTCGCTCGATCGCACCGAAAAGGTGGTGCGTCGGGTGTCCCAGCTCGCGGCCGAGACGCCGGGGGTTGCGCACTCCATCGGTTTTTCGGGTCTGTCGGTGCAGGGCTTCGTCAACCTCAGCAATGCCGCCGTGCTGTTCTTCCCGCTCAAGCCTTTTGATGAGCGCACCACCAAGGACTTGTCGGCCGGCGCCATTGCCGGTGCGCTCAACAAGAAATTTGGCGCGATTCAGGATGCGGTGATTTTTGCCGTGCCGCCGCCGCCGGTGCAGGGCTTGGGAACCACCGGCGGCTTCAAGCTCTATCTGCAAGACCGCGGCGCCCATGGCTATGATGAGCTGGCGCGCGTCACCGCCGAGGTCCTGAACAAGGCTCGGCAGCAGCACGAGCTCAATCCCTACGCCACTTACTCCACCTTTCAGAACAGCGTGCCGCAGTTGTTTGCGGACGTGGACCGGGTCAAGGCGAAGAACCAAGGGGTCCCGCTGTCGAACGTATTCGACACATTGCAGGCGTATCTCGGCTCAGTTTACATCAATGATTTCAATCGCTTCGGACGAACTTATCGTGTATATGCTCAAGCCGAACCGCAGTTTCGCAACCAGCCTGAGGACATCGCCAATCTCAAGATGCGCAATCTGAGCGGCAACATGGTGCCGATGGGCGCGGTGGCCGATGTGCGCTTCGAAGCGGGGCCGGATCGGGTGTCCCATTACAACGTGTACCTGGCATCGGACATCAACGGGCAGGGCTCTCCGGGCACCTCATCCAGCCAGGCCACGGCCGCCATGGAACGCGTGCTGCACGATACGCTGCCGACCGGCTTCGGCTACGAGTGGACCGACCTTACATTCCAGCAAAAGTCGGCGGGCAATACGGCGCTGCTCGTGTTCCCGATCTGCGTGATGCTGGTGTTCTTGATTTTGTCCGCGCAATACGAGAGCTGGGCCTTGCCGCTCGCGGTGATTCTGATCGTGCCGATGTGCTTGCTGTCGGCGATGATGGGGGTGTGGCTCAAGGGGTCGGACAACAATGTACTGACCCAAATCGGGTTCATCGTGCTGGTAGGACTTGCCTGTAAGAACGCCATCCTGATCGTCGAGTTCGCGCGCGAACGGGTCGAACACGGCCTGGCGCCCCTTGACGCGGCGATCGAGGCATGTCGCCTGCGCTTGCGTCCCATCCTCATGACCTCATTCGCCTTCATCATGGGTGTGATTCCGCTCGTCACCGCGAGCGGTGCCGGCAGCGAGATGCGCCAGGCGATCGGCATCGCCGTGTTTTCGGGCATGTTGGGCGTAACCTTGTTCGGTCTGTTTTTGACGCCGGTCTTCTTTGTCACCATCGAAGCGTGGCTCGAGAAACGCAGAAATGTGGGCGCCGCGGAGCCAAACCGTGCGTAGCTGGCTGTACGCAGTGGCCGGCGCGGCGCTCGTCTCGGCGTGTGCCGTGGGACCGAACTATCATCGCCCGCAGACGCCGGTGGCTGCGCAATTCGGGAATGCCGGCGAGCCGGGGCTGGGACAGGGCGACGCCGTGGAGCATTACTGGACGGCATTTGCAGATCCAACACTCGATAGCCTGATTGACGACGCGCTGGCGCACAACAAAGGCTTGGCGGTGGCCGTCGCCAATCTGCAGGCGGCGCGCGCGGCGCGGCGTTTGGCGGGATTCGACCAATTTCCAACCATTACCGCGGCGGGCGGTTACACCCACAACTTGGATGCCCAGCAGCAATTGCCGGGCGTTCCGCAGTCGCTGCGCGAGTTTGATACCGCACAGGCCGGCTTCGACGGTCTGTGGGAACTCGATCTTTTCGGGCGCGTCAGGCGCAATGTCGAAGCGGCGCGCGGCGATCTGGGCGCGAGCGAGGCGAGCCTGCAAGACGCACGCGTCAGCGTGATCGCCGAAATCGCCCGCGACTACTTCATTTTGCGCGGCCTGCAGGATCAGCTCGCGCTCACCCTGCGCAACGCCGACAATCAACTGAACACCACGAAACTGACCCACAACCGCTTGGAGGCGGGGCGCGGCAACGAGCTCGACACCTCGCGCGCCGAGGCTCAATGGCAGACCACGGTCGCTTCCATCCCGTCGCTGCAGGCATCGATCGCCACCACCACCTATCGCTTGAGCGTGCTTACCGGCCGCCAGCCGACAGCGCTTAGCGAGCAGCTGTCGCCGCAGGCGCCGATGCCCGCGTTGCCGCCCCTGACCTCGATCGGCACACCTGAACAGTTGCTGCGGCGCCGCCCCGATGTGCGTGTGGCGGAACGCCGGCTCGCTGCCGCCACGGCGCGAGTGGGCGTCGCGATGGGGGATTATTTCCCCAAGGTGACTTTGGTCGGCGAGGTCGGGTATTGGGCGCCCACGTTCGGCGACTTCGGCCAAAGCGAGGCGCGATTTTTCTCGGCCGGCCCGAGTATTTCCTGGGCGGCGTTCGACTTAGGGAGGGTGCACGCGCGCGTCAGTTCAGCCAAGGCTCAAACCGATGCGGCGATTGCCGGTTATGAAGGAGCGGTGCTGAACGCGCTCGAGGACACGGAGGGGAGTCTGATCGCCTACGGCCGATCGCAGTCGCGGCGCCAGTCGTTGCAGGTGGCGGCGGCGGCGAGCGACAAAGCGGCCGACCTCGCGCGCAAGCGGTTCGAGGGCGGCCTGATCGATTTTCTCGAAGTGCTCGACGCAGAACGCACGGCCTTGAGCGCAGAGCTGTTACTGTCGCAAAGCCGCACCGATGCGGCGACGTCGTTGGTGGCTGTGTATAAGGCGCTCGGCGCCGGCTGGGCGACGCGCTAAGGGTTAAAGAGAGATCGCCGATGAAGCTTTTTTCCTGGAATGTCAACGGCATCCGCGCCGTTTTGAAAAAAAATCTACTGCAGCCGTTCCTCGACGGGTATCGGCCTGATGTGCTGTGTCTGCAAGAAACCAAGGCGGAGCGGGGGCAGGTCGAGATCGACTTGCCTGGTTATCACGAGTATTGGAATTCGGCGGTGAAGAAGGGCTACTCGGGAACCGCGATATTCTCGAAGCAGGAGCCGCTTTCAGTGATCAACGGCTTTCCTCAGGAGTTTGCCAAGCGCTTCGCCTTCGCCGACGAACTCAGGCGCGATAGCGCGGAGGAGGGCCGCGTTTTGACCGCGGAATTCCCCAAGTTCTACGTCGTTACCGTTTATACGCCGAATGCCAAGGACGACTTGAGCCGCTTGGCGCTCCGTTTCAAACAATGGGACCCGGCCTTTCTCGCCTACTGCCGGCAATTGGAGAAGAAAAAGCCGGTTGTTTTTTGTGGCGATCTGAATGTGGCGCACACCGAACTCGATCTCGCCAACCCGAAACCGAACCGCGGCAAGAAGGGCTTTACGGACGAGGAGCGTGCCGGATTTCAGAATTACCTGGACGCGGGCTTCGTCGACACCTTTCGCCTGTTCACCCAGGGCAATGGGCACTATTCGTGGTGGAGCCACTTCGCGAATTCGCGGGCGCGCAACGTCGGGTGGAGGATCGATTATTTCCTGGTGTCGGGAAAGTTGCGCGGCGCCGTGAAGAGTGCCGAGATCCATGCCGACGTGATGGGCAGCGACCACTGTCCGGTGAGCCTCGCACTCAATGGTTAAGCCGACAGGCGCACAATGGCGCGGCCACGCCTTGACAGCGGTGCTGTTCGATCTCGACGGCACACTGCTCGACACCGTGGCGGATATCACCTTGGCTCTGAACCGTACCCTCAAGGAGCACGGGTCTTCGCCGCTGCCGCAAGAGCAGGTTCGGCGCATGATTGGCCGCGGCTCCCCGATTTTGATCGAGCGCGCCCTTGCTTGGGCCGGACTCAGCGTCGAGAAAACCGTACAGATCGCCATGGTCGAGCGTTTTTTTCATTACTACGGGGAGCTCGAGGAGGCCAATGAAGACAGCGCGCGGCCCTACCCGGGCGCCGCCGAGGCATTGCGTGCCCTGCACGGCGCGGGGCTACGCACGGCGGTGGTCACCAACAAGCAGCATCGCTTTGCCGCTGCGCTCTTCAAACGATTGGGGCTTGCAGGGCAAGTCGATGTGTTGATCGGCGGGGATACCTGCGAGCGGCGCAAACCCGATCCCCAGCCGTTGCTCTTCGCCTGCCAGTCGCTGGCAGCGAAGCCGTCCGAGTCATTGATGGTGGGCGATTCCGTGAACGATGTCCAAGCCGCCCGCGCGGCCGGCATCCCGGTGGTATGCGTTTCCTATGGCTACAACGAGGGCCGCGATCCCAGCACCCTCGATTGTGACCAGTTGCTCGATTCCCTGGCCGAGCTCCCCGCCTTGCTGCACATCGGCCCGCGAAGCGCTTAAGCTACAAAAATGCGCGGACTTTTTTTGCTGATGATTGCCGCTTGGGCGCAACGAGCCGTCGCCGCCGAGCCGCCCAGCCGCTATGGCGTCGATGCACCGGAACTCGCGCACTTAGGAAGCTACGCGGTGGGCGTCAAGACCCTGCATCTGTTGCAAACCGGCCAAGCAGATGTCTTGGCTTACGACGCGGCGAAGGCAGCCGCGCCCTTGGTGGACCGTAAGCTCACCGTCGAATTGTGGTATCCCGCGCGTCCGGCGCCGCATGCCAAAGAAGTCACGTACGCAGCCAGCCTTCCCTCCGAGCCGCCTGCGGCGCCTGCAACATTTTCCATTCCCGGGATTGCGGTGCGCGACGCACCGTCGGTCGGGACAGATCATCCGCTGGTGATCGTGTCGCATGGCTACAGCAACGATCCCTACGCGATGACATGGCTCACCGAAAATCTCGCCTCCAAGGGGTATGTGGTGGCCGCGATTCGGCATGAGGATCCGCCGATCACCGATCGCAGCCGATTTGCCGAACCGCTGATGCGTCGCCCTCTCGATATCGCGTTCGTCGCCGATACCCTGCAGCACATGCTGGCAGAGGCGCACCAGGTAGATGCCGCGCGAACCGCCTTGATCGGCTACTCGATGGGAGGTTATGGCGTGCTGACCGCGGCCGGCGCGACACTCGACCCGCAAGGCGGTGCGGTCAAGTTTGTCGCCGGCGGTTTGCTGTTGCCGTTCGCACGCGGCGGCAAGTCGCACGATGTGGTTTTGGTCAAAGGCTTGCGCGCCGTGGTCGCGATCTCCCCCGCCGGCGGAGGCACGCTTGCGGCCTGGGGCGATGGCCTGCGCTCCGTCGCTGCGCCGCTGCTGCTCATTGCCGGCGACAA
>Ga0302320_10018860_pt1 | contig 13892 bp, 11 predicted proteins | sample Bog_T0_3_FD_202130 | JGI IMG/M metagenome (GOLD analysis project Ga0302320, IMG submission 202130) | Peat permafrost microbial communities from Stordalen Mire near Abisko, Sweden - Bog_T0_3 | ecosystem: Environmental > Terrestrial > Soil > Wetlands > Peat | place: Sweden: Abisko, Stordalen Mire... | reverse complement strand
CACCACGATGTATTTCGTGAACATCATCTGCCCCATGCCCCAGAGGCCGTGCATGATCTTGTAGGCCTGCATCGGGTAGGTCTTCTTGATGCTGACGAACACGAGGTTGTGGAACACCCCTTCCGCCGGCAGCGCGATGTCCACGATTTCTGGGAAATTCATCTTGAAGATTGGCAGGAACAATTTCACGCTCGCGCCGCCGATGTAAAAATCCTCCATCGGTGGAATGCCGACAATCGTCGCGGGATACACCGCGTCCTTGCGGTGCGTGATGGCCGTGATGTGGAAAACCGGATACGGCTCGGGAAGCGTGTAATAGCCGGTGTGATCACCAAACGGCCCTTCGTCGCGCAACGGCTCGGTCGGGTCAACATAACCTTCGATGACAAAATCTGAATTCGCCGGTACTTCCAAATCATTGGTCTCGCACTTTACAAGTTCGACGGATTTTTTGCGGAGATAACCGGCCAGCAAAAATTCGTCCAGCCCATCCGGTAGTGGCGCGGTGGCGGCAAAGGGAAACATCGGGTCGCCACCGATGAAAATGCTGACCGGCATTCGCGTGCCGGTTTCGTAATAACGGCGTCCGTGCCGCGCGCCGACCTTTTGCAACTGCCAGTGCATGCCGGTGGTCTTGTCGTCGTAAATCTGGATGCGATACATGCCCACGTTGCGCTCGCCGGTATCCGGGTCTTTGGTGACAACGCATGGTAGCGTGATGAAACGCCCGCCATCCAGCGGCCAGCATTTCAGAATCGGAAGGTCGAGCAGGGTTGAGGGTTGAAGGTTGAAAGTTGAAGGCTGATTTACATCCGGGGCCTTCGGCCAGCTATCAACTCTCAACTTTGGACTATCAACTAAATGAATCACTTCCTTGCACGCCCCGCTCTTCACGGGCTTCGGTTTCGCATGGCGCAAGTCCAGCGCCTGGCCGAGTAGTTTTATCGTTTCACGGAAACTCGTCGGCGGCTTGGCCTTCATCAGTGCGCCGAGTTCATTCGCGACTTCATCCACGGACTCCGCGCCCATGCTCATGGCCATGCGCTTGTGTGAACCCATCGTGTTGATGGCCACGGGAAATGGCGAGACGACGCCGTTGACGGTGGGCTTTTCGAACAGCAGCGCCTTGCCGCCGCCGGGTGATTTCATCTCGCGGTCGGCAATCTCGGTGATTTCGAGTTCGGTGGCGACCGGCTGTGAAATGCGTTTCAGCTCGCCCGCCTTGTCCAAGGCGTTGACGAAATCGCGAAAGGAATCAAAGGCCATACGCCCGCGAAGCTAAACCGAATCCAAGCCGAGGGAAAGAAAATGGTGGCCGCGGCGCAAGCCGCTTATTTCGGCAGCAAATCCGCGACGAGCGACTTCTCTTCCTTGAGTTCGGCCTCGGTCGCGGCAATCTTCGCCTTGCTGAAATCGTTGAGTGGCACGCCCTGGACGATCTCAAAATCCCTGCCGTTGCTTCGGATTGGGTAGCTGAAAATCAGACCCTTCTCGATTCCGTAGCTGCCGTCGGAATGAACCGCCACGCTGAACCAGTCGCCGGCAGGCGTCGGATGCGTGAGTTTATAGACCGTGTTGACGGCGGCGTTGGCGGCGCTGGCAGCGCTGCTCAATCCACGCGCCTTGATAATGGCCGCGCCGCGTTGTTGCACAGTGGTGATGAATTCACCTTTGAGCCACGCCTCATCCTTGATCACCGACGGGACCATCTGGCCGGAGATTTGCGTGTTGTAGAAATCAGGATACATCGTGGCGCTGTGATTGCCCCAGATGGCGAGATTCGTGACGGCGGTGACATCCACGCCGGCCTTTTTCGCGAGTTGAGACTTGGCGCGGTTTTCGTCGAGTGCCGTCATGGCAAAGAATCGGTTCTTCGGCACACCGGGCGCGTTGTTGGCGGCGATAAGTGAGTTGGTGTTGCACGGATTGCCGACCACGAGCACGCGCACGTCGCTGGAGGCGTTCTTGGCGATGGCATTGCCCTGGCCGGTGAAAATCTTGCCATTGATGCCGAGCAAATCCTTGCGCTCCATGCCGGCCTTGCGCGGCACGGCGCCAACCAGCAGCGCCCAGTTCACGCCCTTGAAACCTTCGTCGAGATTCGATGTCGGCACGAGCCCTTTCAGCAGCGGGAAGGCGCAATCGTCCAGTTCCATGCACACGCCGCCAAGCGCTGCCATCGCCTTTTCGTCGGGAATTTCGATGAGGTGCAGGATGACCGGTTGGTCCGGGCCGAACGCCGCGCCGGAGGCGATGCGGAACAGGAGTGAATAGCCGATCTGGCCGGCGGCGCCGGTGATTGCCACGCGAATGGGTGCTTTGCTCATAAGATAAAATTTGGAACAGGAGTATAAATGTGAATTTCGATTTCACGCAAGCGCGGAACAACGGCTATTCTTCAGTTTGCCGGTTCCTCCGTCACATCAAATCGCTCAAACAGTTTGCCCAGCAACATGACCCCCAGGCCGGCTTCCACCGCCACCACGACGGTCGCCGCCAGCGATGCGACCGGTACCGGGATAACGGGACCGAGCGCCAGTTTCAACGGAAAATACACGGCGGCAAACGCGAGCGCGGCCGGTAAGAGCGCTACCAACAGCGCGAGCATCTGGCCCACGGCAAAAATCAGCCGCTGGCCGGTGGCTTCAATGCCGCGCGGGCCGTCCTTGCCGGTCAGAATCCACGATGGAAACAGCAGCACGGCGGCGTTGGGAATGACCAGCAGGAGCGCGTCCATCACCGGCAGCAGCACTGCCGCGCCGGCGGCGATGGCCAGAAACAGCGCCGTCTGTTTGCCGGATAAATAAAGAATGAGACCGGTGCCAATCAGCAGCATCACCCATTGAAATGCGATCATCACCGACACCGGCGCGAGGATTTCGCCGAGGGCGATTTGCCAGCCGTGTAGTGGAAACGTTTTCAGAATGTCGGCCCGCGGCAGGTCGTGCCTGAAATCCAGCCGCAGCAGTTGTGGCCCCAGCAACAGCGAGTAACCCACGGCGATGGCGACAAGAATCGCCGTCAGGGAGGAAAAATCCTGATCATGCCTGACGTTTTTTAAGCCAAAGGCCAGCCCGACCACGACGATGGCGATGAGCACGACCCAGAGGCGCGGGGAAAAAACCTGGCCGACGCCGATGAGATTTTTCCACAGCAACGCCGTCGGAAGCGACCCGGTGGCCGCCAGTCGGAACCATGGTCGCCGGGCTTTTTTATTTTTTTGCGCGGCCTGCCAGTCCCCGGCGCGGACGGCGGCGATGCGAGTTGCGAGCTTTTGCGACGCTTCCACCGAGGCTTCTTCGAAGGCCACGTCGGAACCAACCACCCAGATGTAATGCAGCAAATACAGCAGCAGCGCCGGAACCAGCGCGGTCAGGAATGCCGCCGCGTCCGGGGCGAAAAATGGCCGCACCAGCAGGTGAAACGGATAAAGGAGACACAACGCGGGACCGGCGGTCAGCACCTGCTGCGCATATTTCAAGATGGAAGAAAGATCGGTTCTGTCGGTGGGAGTCATCGCGGGCAGTGTGTTTTTTGCCCAAACCCAGACGAAGATACCGAGGCTGGCGACCAGCGCGAAAACCAGCAGCCGCCGCAGCCGGTTGGAAACACCATGATCCAGCAGCAGCGTCCGCGCAAACGACGAACCGAGAAAATGGAAGTTCAGCGTCGAGAGGATCAGCCACCAGCCGGTCGCATGGATCCAGACGTCGCCGCCAAACCGTCGGGAAAAAAACGTCAGCAGCAGGGCGCTGAATAAAATCCGCAACTGGGACCGGATGAGTTTGAAATGAATCAGGGTGCGGCGCGTCACGGGCGCGGGGAAAAGGAATGCCACCTCGGCTTCGGTGAATGTGAGGGCGGCGCGTTCGTGCGGAATCAGCCAAGCCAGCACCACGATGAAAAATAGCGCCAGCGCGGCAAACGATTCCACCAACAGCAGATATTCCGGCGGAATCGTAACCGCCGCCGCGTGGCGGCCGCCGCCGGTGTAACCTTGGTGGAAGAGATAACGGAAAAAATAAAAGTAGAAATAAATCCCGCCCACGATGGCCCCGAAGAGATATTTCGGCTGCTTGAGCCGCTTGAACCGGGTGACCAGCCGGTTGCGCGTCGAGTGGTATTGCAGGTAGAAAAGCGCGGCGATCATTTGGATTCGAGCGGCAAAACCGGTGGCGGAAGGGGCGTGCTGGATTCGCTGGTGGCGCGGAAAAATATTTCCTCAAGGCTGGTGTCGCCGGGCGATTCGGAAAATTTCCGCGTCACCTCGGCCAGCGTGCCATCGGCGATTTTCCTGCCGTTCTTCAAAATCAACAGGCGCGTGCAGATTTCCTGGACAAGGTGCAGCAGGTGCGAGCTGATGATGATGGCTGCGCCGTCGCGGGCGCGTTTCAATATGGAATCCTTCATCCGCCGTATGCCAAATGGATCCAAACCGGTCAGCGGCTCGTCAAAGTAAATCACCCTCGGCGAATGCAGCAGGCCGCAGGCGATGGCGAGCTTTTGCTTCATGCCTCGCGACAATTCGCCGGGCAGAGCGTCCTTTTTGTTCGCCAGTTCGAGTTCCTCCAGTAACGTGGCGCCGATCTTTTCGTAGTCGCCCACCTGGTAAATCCGCGCGACAAAATTTAAATGCTGCCAGACGGTGAGATAATCGAACAGGCGCGGTTCGTCGGTGAAAAAGGCGAGCTGTTTTTTGGCGGCAATTGCGTCGCGGACAATGTCGTGGCCGCCGACGCGGACAACTCCGCGCGTGGGCGGAATGATGCCGGCCAGACAGCGCAGCGTGGTGGTCTTGCCCGCGCCGTTCGGGCCGACAAGGCCGACAACCTCGCCAGACTGGATGGAAAACGATAGATCATTCACGGCGGTGAACTCGCCGTAAAGCTTGGTGAGACCTTCAACTTGAACCATGCGTTGTGCGGGTTACCGGAGGCTTTACTGGCGGCAACCTATCAGCAAGCCGGCGGCGGCGTAAAGCCCGGAGATTTTTTGGCTTGAAAAAAAAATGATTCGGCGTAGAACTGGAACGTTCTTTGAAACCGGCGGAAAGGTTTCCGCCAACATCACAGTCAAATATCAGGGAACCCGGTGTGAATCCGGGACGGTTGCGCCACTGTAACGGCTACAAACTCCCAATGCCACCGGACAAAATTCGGGAAGGCGGGAGTGAGGTTTGAGGCCGAAGTCAGGATATCGGTTTGGCTGTGCTCGTCGGCCCCGCACCCGGGGCGCTTCTCCGCAAAGAGAAGGATGAGGCCGGTCCGACAGACTGTTTCTGGCGGAACTCGTCGAATGCCTTCATTCCCGTTTTGCGGAGTCTGGAGGCGTTTTTGCTTTCAGGCTTCGCGCTGGTCTCTCAACCAAAAAACCGTTCTGTGAATATTATCGCGGAGCAAAATTGAAAGATCAGTCCATGAAAAAGAAATTGTTCGTCTCGCTGGCTTTTGCCGGCGCTTTGTTCATTCCCGCAACCACCCGCGCGCAATATGCCGACAGCGTGGTTTCCTACACCGAAGGCACCGGAGTCGCTTCCGGTTTCAATGATCCAACCGCCGCGCTAGGCGCACCAACGACGTTTATCGGTTACCAAAACGCTGACCCGTTCAATCCTCCTTATCAAACGAACGACATCGTTGGTATCGGTACCGGCGGATCGCTGACTTTGCAGTTCAATACCCCGATTCAAAATAATCCGAACAATCCTTTCAGCCTGGATTTCATTATTTTCGGCCATGCCGGTTTCAACGTCACGAACGCCTATGACTCGAATTTTAATCCCATCGGCACGCCCGCGACGGATGGCACGCTGTTCACCGGCGGCACGGCTGATGTGCGCGTGTCCGTGAGCGCGGATGGCTCGACGTTTTATACATTGAATCCATCGCTCACGCCGGCTGTGGACGGCTTGTACCCGACTGATGCGGGCGGAAATCCGTTTCTGCCGGTCAATCCATCGCTGACCGCGGCTGATTTTTCAGGTCTGACCCTCGACCAAATCGAAACGCTTTACAACGGCTCGGCTGGCGGCGCGGGCTTTGACATCGGATGGGCGCAGAATAGTCTGAATCAAAGCGTTTCACTTCCTTCGATTGACTATATCCGGCTTGACGTTTTGAACGACGGCACGCCCGCATACATTGACGCCATTTCCACCGTGCCCGAGCCGTCAACATGGGTGCTCGCATTTGTTGGCGCAGGATTGTTTTTGCTTCGTAGCCGCATTTGATGATGCGCGCAACTTTCTTTGCCTTGTGGGGACTGGTCGCCGCTTCGATTTGCGGGGCGGCTGCCATCCAGGAGGATTTTTCAACCGACCCGCTGCAAAACGGCTGGCAGATTTTTGGCGATACGAATCTGTTTCAATGGGATTCGACCAATCAAAATCTCGACGTCACGTGGGATTCGTCGCAGACGAACAGTTATTTTTACAAATCGCTCGGAACGATTCTCGCAAGGTCGGATGACTTCAGCCTGTCGTTCGATTTGCAATTGAATGACATCACTTGGAGCGGCTCTGCCGAATTATCGGTCGGGCTTTTTCGTTTCTCGGACGCAACGAATTCGGCATTTTCCCGCACGGCCGCCAACACGCCGAATCTGTGCGAGTTCGATTTTTTCCCCGATAATGGCGTTGGTCAGCCGGCCATTGTTGCCACGTTGACCGACACGAATGTGAACTCCTCTCACAAAAAAGATTTTTATTTCGTCTATGACAATCAGCCGTTGGACGTCGGCATTGTCTATCACATAGTCCTTACGCACACCGCCGGCCAGCCGGCCATCAGCGGCGAAGTTTTCGTCAATGGAGAACTTTACACGTCGTTGCCCAATGTTTTCGCCGGGCCGATCACCGATTTTCGCATGGACACGGTTTCCGTCACCAGTTACGGAAATTCAGGCGGTTCACTTCTCGCGCACGGCGCCGTGGACAATTTTGTCATCACAGTTCCTCCCCCCCCGATTCAAAATCTTTCCGGCGTTCTGACAAATTCAATCTGGCAGGCGCGGTTCACCAGTCAAAGCAACTGGCTTTACACGCTCCAACGCTCAACGGATTTCCAGACATGGACGGTTGTTTCGCCCGCGACCCCCGCCACGGGTGCCAATCTGTTTTTGCCGGACACCAACCCGCCGGCGGGCGGCGCATTTTATCGCGTGGAAGCAGACCGGCCATGAACCGCCGCGCTTTTACATTGATCGAGCTGCTCGTCATCATCGCCATTATCGCGATTTTGGCGGCCATGCTGCTGCCGGTTTTGAGCAAGGCTAAATCGTCCGCGCAACGCGCTGCGTGCATGAGCAATCTGCGCCAGCTTGGAATCGCCACGCAATTGTTTTGGGACGAAAATTCCCAAAAATGTTACCGCTGGATTTACAGTTCGACCAACGACGGGGTCATTTACTGGTTCGGCTGGCTGCATAATGATGATTTGCCGGAAGGCCGGCGCCCATTCGATTTGTCGCAGGGCGTTTTGTATCCGTATCTCAACGGCAGCGACGTCCGGCTCTGCCCGGCGCTTTACTCGACACCGGCACAGCTCAAATTGAAAGGCGACGGCGTGATTTTCAGCTATGGCTACAATTTTTATCTTTCTGCGCCGTCAGGCAAACCGCCGGTGAGCGTGGGCAAAATAAAAAATCCGACCAAACTCGCGCTTTTTGCCGACGCCGCGCAGATCAACGATTTCCAAGACCCCGCCTCTCCCGGCCATCCGATGCTCGAAGAATGGTATTACCTCGACGTGGATACGAATTTCTCCAGCGGGAGTTATTATCCCAACGGCCACTTCCGCCATTCGCAGCGGGCCAACGTCGCCTTCGCGGATGGTCATGTGGATTTGGAAATACCCGTGCCCGGCTCTATTGACAAGCGCCTGCCCAATCAATTCGTCGGCCAGTTGCGCCCGGACATTTTGAGCGTGCCTTAAAATTGTTTTTCATCCGTGTTTATCCGTGTCCATCCGCGGTTGAATTTCTGCCAAATCAACACAAACGCTGTCGCAAAATCCTGCGGACGCCCGGCAATCCAGCTTGTGACTTTCTCCGGCGCGAACCAGCCGCCGGTTTCAATTTCATCGGGATGCAACTGGAACGGCCCCTCGCTTTCGCAACGGTAAATCCAGACAAATTCCGCGTCCGTTTCCGCGCAGGCGTCAATCTTGAAAAGTTTTTGCGGCGGTGTGGTCGTTTTCAATCCAAGCTCCTCGCCCAATTCCCGGATTGCCGTTTCATCGTAATGTTCGCCGGAATCCACGTGCCCGGAGCAGGACGAATCCCAGACGCCCGGCTGGCGGTCCTTTTTCATTGAGCGTTTTTGCAGGAAAATCTCGCCGCGTGAATTGAAAACCAGCACATGGACCGCGCGATGCAGCAGCCCGCGCGCATGAACCTCGCTGCGCGGCTTTCGGTCAATTACCTCGTCGCGCTCGTTGACGACATCAAAAATTTCTTCGCTCATAATTTTTACGCAAAGACGCAAAAATTATCAAAGTGAACCGAAGCTACTCTGCGTCTTTGCATCTTTGCGCCTTTGCGTTTGATTATTCTGCGCTCAAAGTTTTCGTCAATCCAACAAACTGTTCCAGGCTCAATTTCTCCGCGCGTTCCTGCGGTGAGATTTTTAATTCGGCAAACGTAGCCGCCAATTTGTCCACCGGCCAATCCTGTTTCAACAATTTCAGCATCATCTTGCGCCGTTGCGAAAAGCCACGCTTGACGATTTTTACAAAGGCGGGGCGGAGATGTTCCGGCAGCAACGGCGTTTCGCGGCGCACAAGGCGCACGCACGCGGAGTCCACATCGGGCGACGGGAAAAAACATTCCGGCGGAATCTTGAACCAGTCGCGCGGCTTGAAATCAATCTGCACCAGCAGCGTCAGCACGCCGTAATTATCATCATCTGCCTGCGCCATCAAGCGTTTGGCAACTTCCATTTGTAGTGTGGCGACCATCATCTTGGGCGCGCGCGGGCCGCACGCCAGTTCCACCAGAACCGGCGAGGCGACGGAATATGGTAGGTTTGCAACGAGCTTCCAATCGCTCCAATCGCGCGGCTCGCACTTGAGGAATTCCAGCGCATCGGCGTGAAGCAAAATTAAATGTTGCGGCGAAGTTTTTACGGCGGAAAGCTCCTCCGCCCTTACCTGAACCATTTTCCCCGGGGCATGGGGTTTGCCTGTGCCGTGCCGGGGTGAATCCGGGCGAGTTGGATTTACAGGCGTATCCACAATGTTCTCCCTCTCCTCGGGGGAGAGGGCTGGGGTGAGGGCGGGCAATTCATCTGACTGCGTTGTTAAGCCAAACCTTTCGCGCAAAACCTCCACCAGTCGCCCGTCCATCTCGATCGCCAGCACTTCGCCCGCATTTTCCAGCAGCAATTCCGTCAACGGTCCAAGCCCCGGCCCGATTTCCAGCACTTTGTCCTTCTTCGAAAGTTCAGCCGCCTCGACAATCCGCCGTAATTGGTTCGCGTCGTGCAGAAAATTCTGGCCGAGGGATTTCGTGAGTTGAATCCCGCGCGCCGTCAGAATGTCCCGCATTTCTGAAAGTTTCATTTCAATATCAGCCACAGATAAACACAGGCGGACGCAGATGAAAAATCAGTCTTTATTTGTGTTCGTCCGTGGTTGACTTTTCCTGTTTCCAATTGGCGTTAATTAGCGTCCATTAGCGGTAAAGAAAATTCGTGTCATTCGTGTCATTCGTGGTTCAATCACTCCCCGCTCTTCGTTCGATGTTCAAAGTTCGGCGTTGGATGTTCGATGTTTTCCATCTCACCATTTTTATCTGCGTTCATCTGTGTTCATCCGTGGTTAAAACTTCTTTGAGTGCGCCGATGGCCTTGGCGAGTTGCGGCTTGTTGATGGTGAGCGGCGGCGTGAAGCCGACGACGTTGCCGTATTCGCCTTCCGGCAGGAAAATATACCCGCGCTCCAACTGGGTCTTGACCGCGGCAAAAGTTTCGGCGGTGGCGGGCGAGCCATCGTGTCGGCGCAATTCCACGCCGGCCATCAATCCTTGTCCGCGCACAGCCACCTGGAATTTTCCACTTGGAATTTTTGACCGTAGCTCGGCGAGCAGAAATTCGCCGAGTTGCGCGCTGCGTTCGGGCAGTTTCAGTTTCTCAATCTCTGCAATCTGCGCCAGCGCCATCGCGCAGCCGACGGGGTTGCCGAGGAACGTGCTGGTGTGGATCGCCTCGCCTTTGGATTGCGGCCACGCGGCGTCCATCAGGTCGGCGCGTCCAACGCACGCCGAGAGCGGAAAGCCGCCGGTCAGCGCCTTGCCAAGGCAGATCAAATCAGGGGCGACGCCGCTGTGTTCGCACGCGAACCATTTTCCGGTGCGCCCAAAACCGGTGTAAATTTCATCGGCAATCAGCAGCGTGCCGAACTCGTCGCACAGCCTCCGCAGCAGCGGTAGAAATTCCGCTGGCGGGACGTTGATGCCGCCGCGTGCCTGCACAGGTTCGACGAGAATCGCGCCAATCCATTCGCGGCGGAGCATTTGGCGGATTTGGAATTCAACCGTCGCGAGGTCGGCGGATTTGGACGGAAACCGGACGAAGTGCCCGAACTCGCGCAGTTGCGGCTGGAACGGCTTGCGGAAAAATTCGCGGTGCGTGGCATTGAGCGTCCCGTAGCCGAGCCCGTGATACGCACCCGTGAATGCCACCACGCCGTGCCTGCCCGTGGCGAGAATCGCCGTCTTGAGCGCGCTCTCGACGGCTTCGAAACCGGAGTTGGAGAAAATGACCTTGCCGGTCATTGGATCCGGCGTCTTGCGTCTGGCGTTAGGGATTTTGTTCCAGCGTTCGAAGGTGATGCGGCTCAATTCACGCGCCAGTTCGGCCTTGCGCGCAGACGGATGCACGTCGCCCATCGCGTGCAACAATCGGCCCATCTGCTTTTGGCCGGCCTTGACGACTTTCGAATTTGTATGGCCAGCGGCGGCGACGCCGAACGCGCCCGTCAAATCCAGGTATTTTTTACCATCGGCGTCCCACACGAAGACATCCTTCGCGCGTTCCCAGACGATCGGCCACGAACCGTCAGGTTCGGTAAACAAAACGTTTCGAGACTCGAAATCCCGCAGCAACTGCAAAATTTTTTGTGTTTCGGCCATAAATTGACGATTGACGATTGACGATTGACGCGCGTCCGTCTTTTCGGAATCAATCATAAATCGTAAATCACAAATGTCTAAACTCCTCGCTGTTCCGGCGGCCAGATGATTTTGTGTAGCTGCGCCTGAAACCGCACCGGTAAAGCGTCGGCGATGATCTTTTCAACCAGCTCGCGCCGCGAAATGAGCGTTTGCCCCTCCGGAACTTTTTTTAACGACGGATTTTGCTGCTCCGGCGCGAGTGGATATACCCACGAAAACAGAAGCGGGCATGACAACTCCAGCTTGTATTCGGCGATTTTTTGCTTCGCCCATTCGTAATCCTCCCTCGTGCCGATGACGAATTTGATTTCGTCGGTCGACTTCAAGTATTTTAGGTTTTCCAAGCAGTTGCGCTCCACTTCGCCGCTGGCGGGGCATTTCAAATCCATGATGCGATGCACGCGCGGGTCAACCGGCGAAATATCATGCGCGCCGCCGGTCTCCAGCAGGACCGTGAAACCCTCGTCACAAAGTTGCTTCATCATCATCAGCGAATTTTTCTGGAGCAGCGGCTCGCCGCCGGTCAGTTCGACGAGCGGAAGTTTTGAATTTTGAATTTTGAACTTTGAATTCGAAAACGGCGCGGCCTGCCGCTTCACTTCCGCTAGAATTTCCGCGAGCACCATCTTTTTTCCTTCGGTGAAGGCATAGGCGGTGTCGCAATAGGAACAACGCAGGTCACACGCGGTGAGCCGTATGAAGACGCACGGCAGGCCGGCGAAGGTGCTTTCGCCTTGCAGGCTCAAATAAATTTCGTTGATGACCAGCGTGTCGGACACGGCGTCAAAATAGCCGACTTCGTGAAATTCAACAGAATTTTCAGCGCCAATTGCTATGAAAGCCGAAGAAAGTTTGCGAGTTGCCCGAATCGTGGCAAATTTCAGTTGTAAACCGGAACTGTGCGATTTTTATTTAACAATTGGAACTTTACGAAAGCCTTGCGCCTGACAATCTTTTTGCAGGTCGCCGCTTTGATCGTGCCGGCGATGGCCCGTGCATCGGATTTGGACACCATTGGCGTCACGGTGTTGCGCACGGTGATCACGAACGTGAATGGCGCGCACATCCGTGTGGCGCAGCCGGAGGCGGGTTATGATTTGGGTACGAACTGGGAGGTGAACCCTGCCGCAGCCGGTCAGCCTGGGGGGATTTTTATTTATATTTCCGCCAATGGCTCGACCACGAATTTTCCAAATTCCTTGAGTTCCGAATCGGGTCACGCGGACGGTGTGGCGGGAATTTTTTACGGCATAACCGGCGGCGTGGCGACAAATGTCGCGCATGTGGACAATTATGACGCTAATGACCTGGTGCAAGTCAACGAATTCGTCACGCCTTTCGCCACAAACTACATCGCGTCGTTGCCCGCCGCGAACATCAATGATCCGGTGGTGAACCAGAGTTTTACTTTCGGGAGTGTTCCCGTCAATGAGCAGCAGGCTATTGACTCGGCCTACGACAACTACGCCGCGCGGTTCAACACGTTATTTGTCTCCGCTGCCTGTAACGCCTCCATCAGTCCCGGCGTTTGCGCGCCAGGCACATCGTATAATTGCATCAGTGTGGCGGCTTACGGCGGCGACTCAAGCGTCGGTCCGACCATTGACAATGGCCGCGCCAAACCGGACATCACCGCGCCTGCGGGTGAAACAAGTTTTTCAACGCCGCAAGTCGCGGGCGCGGCGGCGGTGCTGATGCAGGCCGGTTTGCGCGGCGATGGCGGCGGTGACACGAATTCCGCCGCGGACATCCGCACAGTGAAGGCGCTGCTGCTCAACGGCGCGGTCAAGCCCGCCGATTGGACGAACAACCCCCCATCACCGCTCGATCCGCGCTATGGCGCGGGCGTGCTGAATGTGTTCAATTCCTACAAACAACTCGCAGGAGGCAAACACGGCTGGAATTTTTCAACCAATATTCCCGCGGGCACAATGCATCCACCTGTGGTCACGGCGAACTCGGTCGCGGTGTTGAGCGGTTGGGATTTCAACACCAACACCAGCAGCACTGTTCACGATGCCGTGAACCATTATTATTTCAATGTCACCAATAGTGTGACCAACACGAGCTTCACCGCCACTGCGACGCTCGTTTGGAACCGCCATCAAAACAAGACCAACATAAACAATCTCGATCTATTTCTTTACAATGCCGCCAACAGCAACCTCGTCGCCTGTAGCACCAGCCTGGTGGATAACGTTGAGCACATTTTTCTGCCGGGCCTCGCGCAAGGCCGCTACGACTTGCAGGTTTGGAAAGCAGGCGGCTCCACCGTTACCACCAATGAAATCTACGCGCTCGCGTGGGAATTTTTCTCGGAATCATTGGTGGCTGCAAAATCCGGCGCGAACATTTCTGTCTCGTGGCCTCTTTATCCGGATGGCTTTGTTCTTCAAGCGGCGACCAATCTCGTTCCGCCGGTGACGTGGGACACCAATAGTCCGGCGCCGATCGTGACGAACAGCCAAAACGTCGTCCTGATGAACGCAACCAACGCGAACCGGTTTTTCCGGCTGTGGCGTCCCTAAGTGGTTTAAGACCCAGAAACGTAACAAAAAAGTTGTTGCATTGATTTTCATTCGGACGTAATAAAGAATTTAGTTCAACTCAGGGAGACTTTCCATCTGCCATGGCGTCATATTGGGAGTCATATTGTATCGCAAAATGCACTTGTGGGCGGAACGGCTCATCCCGAAGCATGAGCCGGATGAAAGGGCAAAGCA
>Ga0302320_10018859_pt1 | contig 13892 bp, 13 predicted proteins | sample Bog_T0_3_FD_202130 | JGI IMG/M metagenome (GOLD analysis project Ga0302320, IMG submission 202130) | Peat permafrost microbial communities from Stordalen Mire near Abisko, Sweden - Bog_T0_3 | ecosystem: Environmental > Terrestrial > Soil > Wetlands > Peat | place: Sweden: Abisko, Stordalen Mire... | reverse complement strand
CTCGAGTGCCTCAGCCTCAAAAACAAACTCAGCCCCTTTGCCCTCTGCCGCAAACTGCTCATCAACGCTTCCCGATCAGCCTACGAGCAACTGCTTCTAATGCGGGCTACTGCGTAACATCAGTTACATAGTCAGCCAAGGCGTTCTGTTAAATTATTCTTGATTCGCGTTTTGCTCGCACTCACGCCCAATCCCCCAAGGCAGGTTCTACCCGACTCAACGCTGTATCTAACTCGTATGGAGGTCTTTATGCCCACGTTTACCACCAAGGATGGTGCGCAGATCTACTACAAGGACTGGGGTGCAGGCCAACCCGTGGTCTTCAGTCATGGCTGGCCGCTCAGCGCCGACGCATGGGAAGATCAGATGGTCTTTCTGGCCATGAACGGCTATCGCGCCATCGCGCATGATCGACGCGGTCATGGCCGATCCAGCCAGCCCTGGAACGGCAACGACATGGACACCTACGCCGACGATCTGGCCGCGCTCACCGAGGCGCTCGACCTCAAGAATGCGGTGCACGTAGGCCATTCGACAGGCGGAGGGGAAGTGGCGCGCTATATCGGCCGTCATGGTGAAAAACGCGTCGCCAAGGCCGTCCTGATCGGCGCCGTACCGCCGCTGATGTTGAAAACCCCAGCCAATCCCGGTGGCTTACCCATGGAAGTCTTCGACGGTCTCCGCGCCGGGGTGCTGACCGACCGCTCGCAATTCTTTAAAGACCTGACGTTGCCGTTCTATGGGGCCAACCGCTCCGGCTCCTCGGTCTCGCAGGGCCTGCGCGACTCATTCTGGTTGCAGGGAATGCAGGCCGGATTCAAAGCTGTTCTCGATTGCATTAAGCAGTTTTCTGAAACTGACTTTACGGAAGATCTGAAGAAGATCAGCGTTCCCACGCTGATTCTTCACGGCGGCGACGATCAGATTGTTCCCATCGACGATTCGGCCCACCTTTCGGTCAAATTGATCAAGGCCGCGACGCTCAAGGTCTATCCGGGCGCGCCGCACGGTATGTGCTCCACCCACAAGAATCAGGTGAATGCCGACCTGCTCGCCTTCATCCAGGAATAGAAGCCCGCAAAGAGGCCTATGTCGGATTACCGGCATAGGCCTCTTGGTTAAATTCGAGTTTTGAAAGGGCACGACTTTACAGCGAAACCAGAGTTGGTGTATCTCGAAGGCAAAACATCAGAGTCGATGCGACCCCCAGGGAGCGGCGACCCTGCACAAAATCTATCGGGCCACAGGAACTCTGGTTTCGCTCTTGTCGTGCCGTAAGTGCTATGGAATGAATGTGGTCTTTGGGCCCTGAGGTGCGGTTCTCTGCAGATTTGGCTTTCTTGCGCATCCGGACATCTACAACCTTCGACGCCCCAGTCCTCAACCCAGCAGTTTGGCGGCCTCGGTGGCGAAGTAAGTCACGATGAAATCCGCTCCGGCGCGTCGGATGCCAAGCAGGGATTCCAGGATCGCGCGATCGCGATCGAGCCATCCCTTCTCAAAAGCGGCCATCAGCATGGAGTATTCGCCCGAGACCTGATAGGCGCCAATCGGCACTTCCACCCGCTCGCGGGCGGCGCGGATCACATCCAGATAAGGCATGGCGGGCTTCATCAAAATCATGTCGGCCCCTTCGCCGATATCCAGATCGATCTCGCGCATCGCTTCGCGCAGGTTGGCCGCGTCCATCTGATAGCTCTTGCGGTCGCCGAATTGCGGGGCGGAGTCGGCGGCCTCGCGAAAGGGCCCGTAGAAAGCCGATGCAAACTTCGAGGCATAGCTCAGGATGGGGGTATCCGCGCAGTCCAGATGATCGAGCGCGCTGCGGATGGCGGCGACTCGGCCGTCCATCATGTCGCTCGGGGCCACAATATCGGCTCCTGCCCGGGCCAGGCTGGCGGCCGTCTGTCCCAGCAGGTCAAGTGTCGGATCGTTCTCAACCGTCCACCCATCCCCGGTCTCGACAAGAACCCCGCAATGCCCGTGGCTGGTGTATTCGCAGAGGCAGACGTCGGCGATGAGGAGCAGCTTTTTGGAGGCAGCAGAAGCCTTGATGGCCCGCAGGCCTTGTTGCACAATGCCGTTGTCGTCCCATGCGCCGGAACCTTGCTCGTCTTTCGATTCCGGCAGTCCGAAGAACAGCAGGCCGCCGACGCCGAGCTTGGCAGCATTCTCGGCCTCCTTTACCGCTTCGTCGACGGAGAGATTGAAAACGCCGGGCATGGAGCTGATTTCACGGCGCACGCCTTCGCCGGTGCAAAGGAAGATGGGGTAGATCAGGTCACCGGGCTCAACGCTGGTCTCGCGCACCAGGGCCCGCATCGGTTCACTGCGCCGCAGACGGCGCATCCGGACTTCGGGAAAGCTCATACGACCGATTGTAGACTAGCTCCCGGACTTCATTTTGACGCTTTCAGAGGCGGTCGTACAGCGAACTGTTGCGGTATCCCATCAAAACCACCAGCGTCCAGATGCCGATAGCCGTTCCGAAGGGAAATTTCAAAATTCCCAGAAAGGCGGCAACGATGGCCACGATACGTCCCCAGGGCGCGCGCTCCATCAGTCCCCATCCCGCCATCAGCGCCAGACCGGAACGAAGGATGAGGATCAACCATACAAAATGCAGCAAAGCGGCCCCGAAAAAGGGCGGAAACCCTGGGTGCCCCCAAGGCCCGTGCGTCCAGAAGCCAAAGCGCCCCGAGAAGAAGGAATTCGCGAAGGCAAGGCCGGCAATGCCGGTGAGCAGCGAGAATCCCGCATAAATGAACCACACCACGCTCAGCGCCCGTATCTTTCCGGCGTAGGCTTGAACTTCGTACTCAAGGCCTGGAACCGGAGGAACGGCAGCGGGCGCAGGACGCTGACATTGCGGACAGATTCCTTGTCCGGGCGCTATCACTTGACCGCAACCGCTGCAATACATAGCCAAATCCTCCGCTTTCTTGAGAGAGTACTACGCGAAGGGTTTGTGCGAAGTTCCGTTCCGCTGCCCGCCGTGGAAGTCCCGAAAGTCAGGCTGGAGAATCCGGGGTAGATCCGACACCGCGTTCCCGTTCGGATCCGGCCCGGAAATACAAACTGAGGGTGCCTCATCCATTTCCGCGTCTTTTTGCGGAAATGGGTGGGAGGCGATCACCCTGTCGAAGGGCAGGGTCAACAGGCCTGCAGGGAGCGCAGCGCTGAGACTCCCGCGCCGAGCAGAGCGGTCGCGTCGTCGGGAGGAAGAATCTCCAAGCTGTAGCTCTGCAGCGGAGTGAGACGGACCATCGTCTCCAGGTAACTGCGCAGAAGCGGAAGATCAAGAAAACCGACCATGTGCCCCGTAAAGTAGAATCGCCCCGGACCTGCCAGATGAATGAAGGAGGACGTCGCAGCGGCCAGTGCGCGGTGCCACAGATCGACAAACTCCCGGCAGCGGACATCCCCCTGGCGGGCATTGGCAAAGACCTCTTCAGGTTCCAGATCGAGGAAGCGAAGGCGCATGGCCCGGTATCCCATGATCCCTTCCAGGTGGCCGATGCCGCCGCAGCCGCAGAAGCGCTCCTTGGGGTCGAGGCTCACGGTGATATGGCCGCCCTCCCACACGCCTTCCACATACGGCCAGCGTCCATAGCCGATGCCGTTGCCGAGGGTCCAGACCCGAGTCAGTTTTTCCAGTTGCCCGTGGGTGGCGGCAACTCCTGCGGCGATACAGTCGGCGTCGTTGGCGATATACACCGGGGCATGGACTCCACGCCCCGCGAGCACGCGAGTCAGCTCTTCTCCGAGGTGCATCCCCTTGATTTGGGCCAGGTTGGGCGAGTCTTCCACTACGCCGAAGCGCACAATTCCGGGAACGGCGACGCCAATCGCATCGATCGGCGTCGGGTTCGCGGCAATCACCGAGGCAATCTGCGAGGCGAGAATCTCCACCAGTTCGCTGCCCGGGAGGGCGGCCAGCGCGTCCAGTTCCAGTGAGCCGGCGGCATAACGGAGGAGTGCCCCGCTCAGTTGCAGGTCATCAAGCCTGCCGGCCACGATGTGTTCGGTCATTACCACGCCGATTGCGGTACTCATGACACCCTCCTTGAGGATGAGGTGGAGAAAACTCTTCTCCAGTTCGCTATTTGCCCTGGTAACGGGACAAGCGCCCAAGTCCATTGAAAGCAGCCACCTTGTAACATTCCGCCAGGGTCGGATAGTTGAAAACAGTGTCGATGAAATAGTCCACCGTGGCTCCGAGGGTCATCACGGCTTGCCCAATGTGGATCAGTTCGCTGGCATCTTCGCCGATAATGTGCACTCCCAAAACCTTGCGGGTATCGCGATGGAAGATGAGCTTGAGGCGGCCGGTCGTGTCGCCGCGGATCTGGCCCCGCGCTGTGTCGCGGTAATAGGCCATGCCGACTTCGTAGGGAACATCCTCGGCGGTGAGCTGCTCTTCCGTCTTGCCGATGAAACTGATTTCGGGAATGGTGTAAATGCCGTAGGGATAAAAGCTCGGATTCGAACTGGCCAGGATGTCGTCGAAGGCGCGAGCGGCGGCAATCCGGCCCTGCTCCATGGAGACAGAAGCCAACGATGGAAATCCAATGACATCGCCGACCGCGAAGATGTGCTCGACCTTGGTGCGGAAGTGCTCATCCACGGGGATGCGTCCACGGTTATCTGCTTCGAGGCCCGCAGCGGCCAGGTTGAGCCCGTCAATCGCGCCTTGCCGGCCCACGGCATAAAGAAGCGTGTCGCCGGAGATCTTCTTGTTGCTCTCCAGGTTGGCGACGACTCCGCCTTGCGCGAGTTCTTCCACGCTATGCAGCTCTTCGCCCAGGCGCAGCGTAACGCGGCTATCGCGCAGGTGATAGCTGAGTGTCTCGATGATCTCTTGGTCAGCAAACTCGAGCAGGCGGTTGCGCTTCTCGATGATCGTCACGCGGACACCCAGCACCGCGAACATGCAGGCATATTCGACCCCGATGACGCCCCCGCCGACGACGATCAGGGAGCGGGGAAGCTCGGTAAGGTTGAGAATCTGGTCGCTGTTCACAATAGTGCGGCCGTTGACAGGCACTCGGGGCGAAGCCGCCGGCTGAGTTCCCACGGCGATCACAATCTTCTCAGCAGAGAGAGTCGCGCTGGTTTGAGGCCCTTCCACACGGATGGTCTTGGGGTCGACGAAGCTGGCCATTCCGTGCACCACATCAATGCCATTGCGCGAGAGTTGGGCCTCGGTCACGTCTATTTCGGTTTTGACCACGGCCTGCACCCGAAACGACAGGTCGGCCATGGTGATCTTTTCCTTGACCCTGTAGTTGATGCCATAAGCCGCACGATAGTTGTAGCCGGAAAGGTGCAGCACGGCCTCGCGCATGGTCTTGGAAGGAATAGTGCCGGTGTTGATGCAGACGCCCCCCACCACGGAACGGGCTTCCACAATTGCCACTCGCTTCTTCATCTTGGATGCGGCCACGGCTGCGCGTTGGCCGGACGGGCCAGAGCCGATGACGATCAGGTCATATTGAACGGCGCTCATGCGATGTCTCCTGGGGGTCGTATGCAAATCTGGCCGCGGTGCGCGACCCCGGAAAGCGGCAATGGTTCTATTCCGGAGGCTACCATAGGCTGCATAAATACATAAATAAGGGTGTAAGAGATTCGATAGGGAAGAAGCGAAGGACAAAAGAAATGCGGCAGGCCGGATTGCCGGCCTGCCGCAAAGTTTGACGAATTCCTTCGGGTTAGTAGTTGGCAGTGCGCAGCACGGGCTTGAAGCCCTTTTGCACTTTGCTCGTGCTGGATCGCTTGGTGGAGGAGTTCCCACCCGAGCCGAGTTGGAACTGGCGGATCATTCCGTCCAGGTCGCTGGCCAGGCTGGCGAGGTTCTTCAGGGCTTCCACTGCTTCCTCGGCGCCCTGCGCGTTCTCCATGGAGAGCTGGGAGATCTGCCCAGCGGACTCGGAGATCTCGCCGGAAGCGGAGGTCTGTTCGGTGGCCGCGGTGGCGATCAGGTGAATCTGGTGCTCAACCTGCTTGGAGGACTCGATGATGGCTTCGAGGCTCTTGCGGGCGTGAGCCGTTTCGTTCATGCCGGTCTCGACCGAGGTACGGCTCTCGTTCATGACGTCGAGGGTTTCGCGGGTCTCTTCCTGGATGCTGCGGATGGTGCCCGCAATCTCTTCGGTTGCGCCCTTGGTGCGTTCGGCCAAGCGGCGGACTTCGCCGGCGACGACCGCAAAGCCACGGCCATGTTCTCCGGCGCGGGCGGCTTCGATGGCGGCGTTCAGTGCCAGCAGGTTGGTCTGTTCGCTGATCTCCTGAATGACATTGACCACCTTGCCGATCTCTTCCGAGCGGCGCGACAGTGAGGTCATCTTCTCTGAAACGGTGCTGGTGGCGTGGGCGATTCTCTCCATGGTGGTGGCGGCGGCCTGCATCACGGTTCCACCCTGGTTGGCGGTGTCGGCCGAGACGCGGCTGGCGCCCGCGGCGGTCTCCGCATTATGGCTGATCTCACCGATGGTGGCGGTCATTTCCTGGGCGGCGACGGCAATTTGGTTGGTCTTGGTCGCCTGACTGTTGGCATTGCCCGCGGACTCGATCGAACGGGCGCTCATCTGGGTGGTTGCGGAGGAGAGCGTCTCGGCGCCCTGAGCAACGGCGACCATCACTTCGCGGATGGCGACCACGCTGACGTTGAGCGCGGTGCAGAGGCGGCCGATTTCATCGTGGCTGGATACCTCGACGCTGACGGTCAGATCCTTATCGGCCACGCGCTCAAGCGCGGCAGTGGCAGCCTGCAATGCAGGAACAATCATCTTGGTCAGCATGAAGCCAACTCCGGCGCAGAGCAGCACGATCACCAGGGTCGCCAAAGAGCCGAGCCATGTAGCGCGGGTGCTGGACGAAGACGCACTCCGGGCATTTTCCATACCAGTCTTGGTGTTCAGATTGAAGGCATCGCCGAGGCTGCCCTGAAGGGAATCAAACGTGGCTTGCGTCGAGTCGGCCAGCAACAGATCGAGGGCGTCGCCGGTCTTGGCAGCGGTCAGCAGCGCCAAAGTGCGGTTGCTGATATCCAAGTACTGAACATAGCCCGCAGAGAATTTCTGATAAAGATCTTTCTCGGTGCTACTGGTGACTTCCGGCTCGTAGAGCTTGAGCACCGACTGGAAGTCGTTGATGGACTTCTGGCGCTTCGCGGTGTGTCCGTCCGTGCAGGCCTGCGTCTGGCAGAGCAGCAGGTCCAAGTCCTCGTGGCGGATCTCGTTGACCGATTCGCGCATTTGGGAAAGGTGTACGACGGAAGGGAACGAGTTTTCGCTGACGTCTACATTCTCAGCGGAAATGCTGTGGAAAGTGAGGAACGTGTAAGCTCCCAGCAAGATGCAAAGACCGCAGACCATACCAAATGCGTAGGTAAACTTACGAGAAACAGGGAGATTCTTAATCCAATCCATGCCGAGTGCCCTTTCTTAGGCGAGTCTCTACGTTTATCGGCATATCACGGTGGGACTTGAGTACTTAAGGTTGAACTTCACAAGAAAGGATGCGGAGATCGAGTCTAGTGCAGCGGATAGAGGCCAGGCCCGCCAACATTTCCGTCTTGCCTCCGGTCAGAGGAAGGTCGAATCTTGGGGCCGGGTCCGCTGTTCCGGTAGAGAATTAGGCAGGAGAGATAGCGCATGATTCCTTTCGAGAAGCGGGGACACATTTGTTCTGCGGTTCTGCTGTCCTTGTTGTGTTGCGGTGGAACGTCCGACAAGGCCCAAACTCCTCCAACGTCTTCGGCCCCGGTGCATTTGACTGCGGAACAGGACCACCAGCGGCTGATGGATCTTCTGCAGATCGAGGCGCTGCGGCCTGGCGATGAGAAGGATGCCAACTTCGACGAGGCGAAGGCCAACCTCTATCCGAACCTGCCTGATCCTCTGGTGGAGAAGAACGGCAAATCAGTGACAAGTGCCGAAAAATGGTGGCGGGTGCGGCGTCCGGAGATCGTGGAGGACTTCGATCGCGAGGTCCTGGGCCGCACTCCGGCTAATCTACCCAGGGTTAATTGGCAGGTGTTGAGCAGCATCCCGGAGACGGTGGGCGGCGTCGCCGTGGTGACCAGGCATCTGGCCGGACACGTCGACAATTCTGCCTACCCGCAGATCAGCGTGACCATCGCGGCGTCGCTGACCACGCCATCCAACGCAACAAAACCGGTACCGGTCATCATGGAGATTGCCTTCAGCCAGGAGTTCCTCGCGGCGACCACCCGGAGCATCCCGGAGATGCAGCCGGGCGGGCCGGGGAACGATGGGCCGAGTTGGCAGGAGCAGGTGATCCGGAAGGGATGGGGATACGCGATCCTGAGCCCTACCAGCTTTCAGGCGGATGACGGGGCCGGGTTAACCGAGGGAATCATTGGGCTGATGAACAAGGGCCAGCCGCGCAGCCTGAACGATTGGGGTGGGCTGAAGGCTTGGGCCTGGGGTGCGAGCCGCCTCCTCGATTATCTGGAGACGGACAAGACCGTAGATGCCAGGCACGTCGGCCTGGAAGGGCATTCGCGCTTTGGCAAGACCGCGCTGGTGGCAATGGCCTACGATCCGCGGTTTGCCGTCCTGTATTCGAGTTCGTCAGGCGAAGGTGGGGCCAAGCTCTATCGGCATAACTATGGAGAGCCGCTGAGCCACCTGATGGGCAGCAGACTTTACCAGTGGATGAGTCCGAACCTGATGAAATACGCAGGCCCCCTGACTCCCGGCGACTTGCCCGTGGATAACCATGAGCTAATTGCCCTTTGTGCCCCACGGCCAGTCTTTATTGGCGCGGGTTTAAGTGAGCCGAACGGGCCGGGCAAACCGCGAGGCGATGGCTGGGCGGATGCGCGGGGCATGTTTCTGGCGGAGGTGGCTGCGGGACCGGTCTACCGATTGCTGGGAAAGAAGGACTTGGGGACGACCGAGTTTCCGCAGATGGGTACACCGCTCGTGAGTGGGGATCTTGGCTTCCGGCAACACTCTTTCGGGCATACTCCAGCGCCGAACTGGGCGACATTTCTGGATTTCGCCGGGCGGTACCTGCAACCGTAACTTGCGGTTGGATCGCCCCGTGTTAGAGCAACTTGGACATCAGAATGCAATGGCACTCCGCATCGTTATCGCGAAAGGTGCGGGCGAAGGCGAACTCTTCCACCCCATTCTCGACGAAACCGAAGCGTTGATAGAAGGGAATCAGTTCCGGGCGCAGGCTGAGAACGGAAATGTCGATCGCCTCACAGCCATTCCGACGAAAAAGCTCCTCCGCAGTGAGGAGGAGCCGTCGCGCCAGACCCGTGCCTTGGTGACGTGGATCCACGGCCAACATGCCCATGTATCCGCGTTTGCCGCGAGTTTCGATATAGACGGACCCCAGGACACGTCCCTCGGCGTCTTCCGCCAGCAGGATTGTTCCCTTATTTAGAGTGGAGGCGAGCCGGTCCGCGTCGGTGCGTGTCCCCTCGAGAAACGTCTCGATGGCGAAGGCCGCATTGATCATTTCCACGAGGCTGGGGATGTCGGTCGCGGTCGCAGGGCGAATGCTGTAAACAAGTGTCGTTTTCATAGGCAGATTCGGGTCAACCCTATTGTAAGGAATGACCCCGAATCTCCTATTCATCCGGTCTGTGGATTGGTATGCTCCATGGGATTTGGACGCTCCGTGCCCCATCCTTTTCGCGTTTTCTGCGGAAAGGGTGGGAAGCCAGCCAAATCATTTATTGGTCGAACCCATACCTCTTCGCAACTCGGAGCGACGACCAGTCGGGCTTAGTCGGGCTGCTTCGCGCCTTGCTTGGCGCCCTCGGCCGCGCCCTCCGTTGTGCTCTTCGTCTTGTGCCAGGCCTTCTTGGTACCGTGTTTGGTTGAGTGGTAGGCCTTTTTCGTTCCTTGTTTGACGCCGTGCCCCGCGTCCTTGGCGGCATCTTTGGTTTCATGGCCGGCATCTTTCATATCCTGCTTCGCGCCATCCTGGCCAGGGAGGGCGGGTTGACTCCATCCGGTGGCGGAGCCGCTGACGAGAACAGCTCCGAGGAAAAATGCGGACAAGGGAAGTTTTCTATTCATGAAGAGCAGTATTCCCTCACACAAGGAAGGCCCGCAGTATCGTTTTGAACACGGCGACCGGCCGGCCGGTGGGGAAAGGAAGGCAGCTCCCACGCCTTTTTCCTGGCTTGGGCCACGCGAAGCGACTGCTGTCCGCAGGACTGGTGGTAGGGTTGTGATATGGACTTCAAGGTAGCGGAACTAGAGCGGGAACCGATCGAATTTAACCTGGAATTGGACCCGGGTGTGGTCGATTTCGGGGATGAGGCGGAGCAGGAGGGGAAGTTGTCGACCTCCGGTCTTGCCGAGGTGCTCCACGAGCACCGTGGGCCGAAGGATATTGTGGCCGACATTCGCCTGCGCGGCAAGTTCTCCGGCACCTTCCGGGTTCCCTGCGCACGCTGTGTGGAACTGGTCGACACCGTCCTCGAGGCGGAGTTCGACCTGATCTTCCGCCCGGTGGGCGCGGATTCCGAGTCTTCCGAGCGCGCGATTACGGCATCGGAGACGGAAATCGGGTATTATCAAAAAGACGGTCTTTTGCTGGAAGATGTACTGCGCGAACAGGTGCTGTTAGCCTTGCCGGCCCGTACGTTATGCAAACACGACTGCAAGGGACTTTGCCCGCGCTGCGGCGAAAACCGCAATGTCACGGCCTGCAACTGCGAGGAGGGTCCTTCCGACCCCCGCTGGGCGGCTCTGGCAGGACTTCGCAACCCGAGCAAACCCTAAAGAATCAGCCCCCTCCGTGAGGTAGGGAGCTCTGCCTGAATCGCGGAGCCTGATCTGTGTGGGCCTAGGCCGACCGGAATCCTGCTGCCAACACCAGGGAGAGACACGAAAGGAACTGCACCATGCCTAATCCGAAACGGCGCCACTCTGTCCGCCGCACTGCATTGCGCCGCTCGCATGACCACCTGACCGCCGTCGGCGTCTCCATCTGCCCCAACTGCCAGGAGAAGAAGCTCCCCCACCAGGCTTGTGGCAAGTGTGGCCAGTACAAAGGCCGCGCCGTCATCGCCGTCAAGGAAACCGCCAGTTAAGCTGAGCACCTATGCTCATCGACATTGCGCTTGACGCCGTAGGTTCCGATAAAGCTCCAGAGCCTGAAGTCCGGGGGGCGATCCTTGCCTGCCGGGCTTTGCCTGTTCGTGTCCATTTGGTTGGACCGGAGACAGAGCTGCGCGACCTGCTGGACGAATATCTCGAGAACGAAGACCTGCCCATCGTCGTCCACCATGCCTCGGAACGCATCGGCATGGAGGAGAAGGCAGCCGCCGCTGTACGCTCCAAAAAAGACAGCTCCATGCGGGTTGGTCTCAAATTGGTGCGCGAGGGCCAAGCCGCCGGCTTTGTGACCGCCGGCAACACCGGAGCCGCCATGGCTACGGCCAAGATGGTTTTGGGCGCGATCAATGGCGTCGACCGTCCGGCGCTGGCTACCCCCATGCCCACGTCCAAGGGAAATCCCTGTCTGTTGCTTGATGTGGGCGCCAACGTGGACTGCAAAGGCTTCAACCTGGAGCAATTCGCCATCATGGGCGAGATGTATGCCCGCAGTGTGCTCAAGATTCGCAATCCGCGGGTGGGTTTGCTGTCGATTGGCGAAGAAGAGTCCAAAGGCAACGACCTGACCCGTGAGGCATTTCCTCTGCTCAAGGCGCTTCCGATCAACTTTATCGGCAACGTGGAAGGACGCGACATCTTTAATGGCAGTGCCGACGTGATTGTCTGCGATGGCTTTGTCGGCAATGTGGCGCTGAAGACCAGCGAGGGAATCGGGCGGTTTGTCCGCGATGCCCTGCGCGAATCCCTCAACAAGACGGTCACCGCCAAGGTGGGCGCGATGCTTTCGCGGCAGGCCTTCAACGCCTTCCGGCGTCGCCTCGACTACACCGAATATGGCGGTGCCTACCTGCTCGGAGTGCGCGGAATCTGCATTATCGGGCACGGTTCCTCGAACGACCATGCCATCTATAACGGAATTCGCGTGGCTTACGAGTTTGCCAACTCGGGCACCAATGCGAGCATCGAAAAGGCTTTTGAAGGCCGCGCGAAACGCAGCCTGCCAAACCCTCCGGTTGACCCCCCAGTCATGGGTTCGGCCGCGGACGGTGTGCAGTAGCCCGCATGGCGAACGACGCCCGGATTTCCGAATTGGACGCTGCATTGCTGGATCCAAATACCTTGAGCCGTCTGGCTTGCCCGGCCTGCCTGGGTTCGCTCTCCGTTCCCCCCTCCGAGACGCCTGACCGCCTGGCTTGCGCACGATGCGGACGTACCTATCCGGTCGTGGATGGAATTCCGTTGCTCATTGCGGAGCAGGCTGAGAAGCAAAAGTAACGTCCCAAAGGTCACCAGCAAATCCCGTTTTCTTTGCGCAAACTCTAAAGTCCGTTCCAGCCCTACCGATGACAGATATACTGATGCCTGCCGCATCGCGCCACGTTTGGGCCGGCCGAACGGGAACCCTGATGCCACTTGGTAAGCAGCGCGTAGCGATCACATTGGTTGCCACCGTTTGCCTGGCACTGTGTGGCATGTTCCTTGGCTATCTGATGGGTCGCACCATTGGCCTTCGGTTGGCTGCGGTCGATTTGGGTCTGTCGGCTGACCATGCGCTGGCGGAGAGTGTTGCTTATTCCACAGATGCGCACAGGGTTCTCGATGCAATGAACGCCGCAAGCACCCCGTGGTGCGGAAAGGCGGATATTGAGTTCCTGAACACGCTTATCTATCAATCTCATCTCCTGAAAGAGATTGGGCGCGTCCGTGATGGCAAGATCCGGTGCTCGACGACCCTCGGTCGTACGCAGGCGATGGCGCCGCAGTGGCCTAAGCCGGACTTTACCGGAGCTGATGGAGTCAAGGTCTATCGGGATCTTCCCGCACTCCGATTGCACGCTGTAACCGTCACTACGCTTCAGAAAATGGATTCCTATGCGGTTTTGAATCCTTATATTTACAGATCTCCTGAGAAAGAGTTGATCCACATCAGCGGCGCGGTGATCGATGGCAGCCTGATGCGGGCAGTAGCGCGTGGGCAGGATGACTCGCATCCCTCGAAACCGATCCTGACTAGGGACGGCGATTTCCGCATCGGTGCAAATCTATATTCGACCCGCTGTTCGCAGCTTTACAACACCTGCAGGACGGCGACAGTTTCGATCCCAGAGATACTGAAGGAAGACAGACTTCAAATCTCGGGGAATGTAGCCCTCGGAGGCGTGGCTGGTGCGCTGCTCGGATTCTTTGTAGCCCTTATGTACCGCCGGCAGCGAAGCATGGAGAAGCAACTTCGCCGCGCGATTCGTCAAGGTGGGTTGTGGTTGGTTTATCAGCCGATTCTGAACCTGGCGACGCACAAAATCGTGGGAGCAGAAGCCTTGTCGCGCTGGACCGACGAGGACGGTGCCCCGGTTGGACCAGATGTTTTTATTCGAATTGCCGAAGAGGCGGGGTTTGTGGGTGAAATCACCGAACTGGTGGTGCGCCGTGCCTTGCACGATTTCCGCGACATTGTGCGGCGAAATCCGGAGTTCCGGCTCAACGTAAATGTGACGGCCTGGGATCTGGCAGATGCAAAGTTCTTGCCCATGCTGGAACGGGAGCTTACCGAGCAAGGTATCGCGGCGTCCAGTCTGACCATTGAAATCACGGAGAGTTCGACGGCCAAGCAGCAGGTAGCGATTGAGGCAATCCGGCAACTGCGGCAGCGGGGTCACCATGTGCACATCGATGACTTCGGGACGGGCTATTCGAGTCTCGTCTACCTGAAGGACCTGGCCGTCGATGCGATCAAGATTGACAAGGCATTTACACATGCCATCGGCACCGAGGCGGTGA
>Ga0302320_10018857_pt1 | contig 13894 bp, 7 predicted proteins | sample Bog_T0_3_FD_202130 | JGI IMG/M metagenome (GOLD analysis project Ga0302320, IMG submission 202130) | Peat permafrost microbial communities from Stordalen Mire near Abisko, Sweden - Bog_T0_3 | ecosystem: Environmental > Terrestrial > Soil > Wetlands > Peat | place: Sweden: Abisko, Stordalen Mire... | reverse complement strand
ATCAGAAATTTAATTTAAAATTTCCAAAATACTTCTTTTTTTTTTCTGTTGGAAAGCCCTTAATTAAATTCCCATTAAATAAACTCCAAACCCACCAACAAAATCTTTTTCTTCTAATGTCAATCATAGATCCTCACTACAATCAATTCACAGATGATTCCCCGAATCGTTTCTCCCCTCGATTCGAAGATATTAAGGAAGACGTTCTTCCTTCACCAGACTTACCCAAAGTGTCAGAAACTCATCCTAATGAGGAAATCGAGGAAACTGCCTTAATAGTTCAAGAAGTTGAAATATCCAAAATGTTTGCGAAATTCACCAAAGATCAAAGCATCACTGCCTTCCGGACTTTCGTCAATTGGGTCGAATCAAAGAAGCCATTTACTGCTCGCAAGATCTACAACGGCATAAAAAAATTCAAGTTTTTTAGGAATTCAGAATACGAATGGATGTCATTCATGGGTGATAAGATCTCCTGTATGGCTATCTCCCCAAAAAATCAATTCCTCGCGATCGGGAGTCTTTTTTCTCCAATAAAACTCATTGATTTCCCTGAGAAAAAAATCATAGGCATTCTCGGGCATGAAGAAAATATCAATAAGGTCTATTGTATGGCGATGAGTGACGATTTTCTCTTTTCTGCAGGTTGGGATAAAATCATAAGAAAATGGAATATTTTCAATATGTCTCTCGAAGATACCTTAGTAGGTCATAGAGGTCCTATCCTAGTGATGGTCTTGACTCCAGATACCAATTCCTTAATATCTTCAGGTGAGGATCGAACTATCATAGTCTGGGATCTGATCCTTTGGAAAATGACGAGGCAAATAATCGCACATAATAGTCCAATAAGTGCTTTAGACATTTCGCTTGATGGGGAAAGAGTGGTTTCAGCTAGTTGGGATAAAACGATAAAAATCTGGAAATTCAGAGATTTTCAATTGGAATTCACCCTCAAAGGACATACGGACATCATACGAACCATCGCATTATCAACATGTGGTCGTATTTTAGCTTCATCTGGAAAAGACTGCATGCTAAAAGTCTGGGATCTCGGGACCAAAAGCGAAAAATATTGTTTCCAAGATCATAAACAGACTGTTTTGGCTTTGAAATTCACAGCTTATGGAGATTATTTGATATCTTCAGGGAATGATCATCAGATAAAGATCTGGAATCTCCAGAAGAATAAGTTGAAGAAGACTCATAACGCAAGGACTGAGATCACCAGTATATTGATGACTATGGATGGGAGGAAATTTATCACTGGGGGGGGCGATAAGACCGTGAAGTTATGGATTGTGGAAAATGAGTCGGAAATGCGTTTATCTGAAAAATGCAAAGATGATATAATGTTTTTAGCTACTTTTCCGGATAATCTTCGAGGGATCACATGTCTGAATGATGGGACCTTAAAAGTTTGGAATATAATGAAAGGGAGTATTTTGGAGTCAATTTCCATAGAAAATGGGGGTGTTTCGGCTGTGGAAATTAGCAAGGATGGGAAGTTTTTCGCTATAGGGGATAATGAAGGATATTTGACGATCTGCAAAGGGAGGAGTTATCAAACGATAAAGAGAGAAAAAGTCCATTCCAGTCGAATCATTGCTATAAAATTCCATTTGATGAGTCAAACTATAATCTTTGCAGGAGAGGATACTATAAAAATACTTGGATTGAGCCTGGAGCCGAAATATGAACTATTGGAAAAACTTCCAGGCAAAATTGCTTTTATGGAATTAGGCTTTTTCGAGAAAGTATTGATAACTTCATTTAGGGGGGACCCACAAATTTACCTTTGGACAAGCCTGGATTTGAAAAAGATGGGTCAATTATATGGTCATACAAATGAGATCACCTCAATGAAAACCTTGATGTTTTCAACTAAACTTATCACTGGTAGTCTTGACCTTACTATAAAAGTGTGGAACTTACAATCAAAATCTCTTGAAATATCAATTAACACCTCATTGCAGGTCTTGGCTTTGGAATTATCTAATGATGCTTTTACTATAGTTGCGAGCCATAATGATGGAACTTTGAGATTATGGGATGCGGAAACAGGGGAACAAATGGGAAGGACATCTGCATATCCTAGCATGATAAGGAAAATCAGCCTTACACATGATGGATCCACTCTTTTAACAGTGGGTGGGAAAGCAAATGGACTGAAAAAAATCTTATTAAATAAAATCAAATCCAAAATTATCCTAACACATCATAATGCTGCTATAAATGTTCTTGCAATGGATAGAGATAAAACCATTTTAGTTGCTGGGTCAGAAGATGCGAGGATTTCAATCTGTATGATCCAGAATATGGAGGTGAAAAGTGTCTTAAAAGGACATAGCAAAGGGATCACGAATCTAGTTTTTGGGGATTCAAACACTTTGATTTCAGCGAGTTCAGATAGAACTTTAAGAGTTTGGAATATTAAAGAGGAAAAAAGCTATATCATTTTCGACGGGGTCGATATAAATGATATTTTATATCATGATTGTGAAAATGCTATAATAGCAAGTTGCTCAGATTCGAAATTACGGGTTTTTTCGCTTGAAGAGAAAAAACTCAAAAATCAATATAATTGTGACACTTGTCTTACCAAGATCATCCGTAATTATAATGGCAATTTCTTATACGCAGGCGATTCTGATGGGAATCTCTTAGAATATGACTTAGAAACTTTGATAGAAAAGCGCAGAGTGCACAGTGATTGGGATTCAGTGATCGCCCTTGCGATTTCCCATAACGATTCAAGGCTTTTCTCAAGCTGCTGCTCCTCCTCCAATATCGTTATTAAAATCTATAACACTCAAGATTTCACTCTGATCAATAAAATGTATGGTCATTTAAAGGCGATTACCTCCATAGTGATTAATTCGAAATCCACAAGGATTTTTTCAGGCTCCTGTGACTCGAAAATCATGATTTGGGATGCTTTGAATTTCAAGAAGATCGGAGAATTTAAAGGCCATACGGATGCTATTAGATCCTTAGTTCTGGATTCGAATGAGGATTCAATATTCTCAGGTAGTGATGATAAAAGCATCCGTGGTTGGAATTTGAAGGATTCAAGGAAAATACCTTTTTTGGAAGGCCATTCGCATAAAATCCTGAAAATTGCAATTAGTCCGAATAATGAATTTCTGGTTTCAGGGGATGAAAATGACTCATTGTTGGTTTGGGATATAATACAGAATAAACTTCGGTTTTCTTTGAAAAACAGCAATGGATCAAATCGTATTCAAGGTCTTGGAATCACTAATGATAATCTAAGAATAGTCGTTTGTAATGAAAAAGGAAAAGTCGTAGTTTGGGATTTGAAAACAGGAGTTAAAATCCAAGAATTCGAAGAATTGGATAAGGAAACTGTTAGTAGAATGATCCTTTCAAATGAACTTAAGGAAAAAGCGATAATATCATATTCAGACTTCTCTATTAGAACTCTCGATCTAGAGGTTTCTATGATAAATAAAAGGTTTTTGGGTCATAAAGGCATAATTTCTGACATTGTTATGACTCAAGATTGGAAGAAAATGGCTAGTGTGGCAGATGATGGTAAGCTGATAATTTGGGATTATCATAAACAGGAAATTATTCAAAATATCAATGAAAAAGCGACTGTTTTGGTGTTAAATTGTGATAATACTTTTCTAATATCAGGCTTTATGAGAAAATTTACAATTTTCAACTTCCGCAACCTGGAGATCTTGAAGGTCTTTGAGGAAATTAATGCTAAAGGCTCAATCTCTGATATGAAGGTCAGTCCCGACAATCAGAAGCTTTTCATAGGTTTCAGGTTCGATTCTGAGGAAGAAAATATAGAAGGAATTCGAAACGTGATAAAGGTTTGGTCTTTGAAGAAATTTGAATCATTGCCTTATTTCAATGAGGAGAAAAGTCTCATTAGTTGTGACAATATAGCGATATCAAATGATAAAGAGAAAATATATGTGTCTCATGGGAAAACAATAACTTTGTATAATTATGATAAATGTGATTTAAATTCAGTGCTTTCTTCAGGTTCTTTCGATAAAATCACAGCAGAAACCATGAGTCCTGATAAACAGTTCGTGATAATTGCTGATACTGATAGAAGAATCACAATTTGGGACTTACAAATGAGAGAACAATTAACTCAATTCATTGGACATACAGAAATTGTCACTTGCCTGATTGCCACTAAGCAAAATCTGTTGATTTCAGCTAGCAATGATATGACCATAAAAATATGGAGCATTAATGAAAAGAAGGAATTGGATACTTTGTATGGGCATATAAGTTATATTAACGCCATTGCGATTTCAAATGAGGAAGATCGTTTATTGTCGACCTCAGCTGAATCTGGCATCATATTGTGGGATCTGAATACAACAAGCCAAATACATAGGTTCCAAACGGAAGAGAATTTCATTTATGCATTAGTGGTAATTTATCAAAATTTTTTTCTTTTATTTATTTTTGTGATTGAATTGGTTTTGGATTTGCAATATTTTTTTTAATTATTTATTTTATTTATATTAATATAATATCAAACATTTTGATATATCTATCATTTTAAATATATGTCACATTTGATAAATTTATGATATACATATATTTTTTAATTATTTTATTAATATCAGTGTCTCAATAATATATATGGATATATCATACACCATAATTAATATTTTTGTAAATTCTTTCATAATATATTTGTAAATTCTTTCAAATAATTTAATTTTTTAAGTTCTTCCCTGATTCCAAACATTTTGTCTCAGCAGGCGACCAACAAATCCTTTGGATCTGGAGTTTAGAAAACCTTTCCGAACCTCCAAAAATCCTGGCAATTTTTCCAACCCCGGTTTCCAAAATTGTTTTTTCTCCAGATTTGAAAATTATGTTGATTTTTTCTCTCGAAGAGCTCAAAATGCAGATTTGGGACACCAAAAATTATACAATCATCAGTGAATCACCTGTAAAATCTGATAAATCTCAACCTGTTTTCCTGACTCATTTCGACAATCGTTTGATTTTATGTGAAGATCGTTTGATCGATTGTTTAACAGGTCATGAGATTTTCCATTTTTCACCAAAAGAAGGCATTTCCTCCTATTTTTACGATTATAAAAACAACAAATTTTTTTATATTTCCGATTCCTTGAAACTTTATCAATTCAATTCAGATTGGTTCGGCAATTATCTCTATGAATATCTGACCTACGATTCGTTGTTATCTCTTAAAAACGACATATCAGTGATTTGCAATCGTCAATTGAGCGTTTTCCCATATTTCTTCACATATTTGCATTTGATTGCGATATATGATAAAAGTGAGGATTTTACTCTAGAGAAGATCCGTGAAATGTATAAAGAGATTTCTAATAGAGGATTCATGAGGATATTTCATTCAGTGGACATTTTCCTACAAACTCCTTTAGATATTTTGATCCAAAGGAAAAACACCACTCTTATTATGAAATATTTCAAAATGTTGTTTGAAATCATGAAGGATGGGACTATAGCGGATTTTGATTCAAAGGCAAGGTTTTTCCATTATTCATTTAGGGAAGATTATACCATACTTAACCTGTTATGTGATCTTTTGCCTTTGATAGGCGAGGATTTGAGTGTTTTGGCTGGTGTTTTAGACAATGCGTTTATAAGTTTTGATTCTTCAATCTATGATAATGATTTGCTCTATGAGGAATTGGATGAGCCAGTCCTAATAGAAAACGATTCAATGTATACGAATAAAGTCTTTCTTGGGAGGAAATTGAATGAAATTCTGAAAAAAACAAGCTCAAATAAGGAAATTAAGGAATATGAAAGGGAAATAGAGGAGATTTTGAAAAAGCCTGATAAAATACTCAAAATTGAAGAGAATAAGTCAATAGTCAAAGCAAAAATTCTATGTCTTCCTGGTATTTTTGACTTAAATAGGGACGAAACTAGGGATTTTTATGAGCTTCTTTCGCATAAAGAATCTGATAATGCTATTTTCACTAATAAAATTCTTGCTTTATTAGTGAATTTCATATGGGAGCATCAGATAAAATTCTATTATTATGTGGAATTCTGTGTGTTTTTCTTTTTCTTCCTGCTTTATAATATAAACTTCGCTTTGTTGTTGCAATTGCGTGAAGTCTCTGAATTTCAAGACACACAACTTTCTCTTATCAGTGGAGTTATTGACATTCTTCTTTTTTCTTATTCGCTTTTTACTTTCGTTAATGAAATGAAACAATTATATCAAAATCTCAACAATTATTTCAGATCAATTTGGAATTATATCGATATCCTTATCATTCCTTTGTTGCTTTTATCATCAGCCATGGATTTTCTATTACATTTCTTTAATTTCATCTCATATCTGTCATATATCAAGATATTATTCGCGATTTGTATGAGTTGTTTCTGGTTCAGATTGTTATCATTTTCACGAGGCTTCAAAGAAACTTCCTCGATGATAAGATTAATCTTTAATGTGATATCTGGAGTAAAATATTTCGTTCTTTTTATGGTTTTGTTCATGTTGAATTTCAGTTCTTCGCTTTATTTGCTTCGAAACACCACGGATGATGAAACTGATGAATCTTTTTGGAACACTTTCCTCGTGTTTTATTCAAGTGCTGTGGGAGATACTTCAGGAATCATAGATTATGACATTCTTTTTCCTATACAGAACTTTTACATGATTTTAGCCACTTTTCTTTTCGCGATAATTTCAATTAATTTGTTAGTTTCAATCATTGGAGATAAACATAATGAGAATAATGAAAATGAGGAAAAAACGAGGGTTTATGAACTTTTGAATATTATCGTGGATACAGACTCGTCTTTGGTATCGGCCATAGTGAAAAAAATCAGAGGAGGACAGAAAAATGGACAGTTTTTGATACAATTATATAATGATAAACATGAAAATACAGAGGAAAGTGATAATGAAAAGATATTAAACAAATTGGAAGAAGTGCAATGGGTGTTAGAAGAACAAAGTAAGAAAATTGAGGAGAAAATCGAAATGGTCAAGAAGGGGAATGAAGGAAGTTTGGAGAAAATAGAAACGAAAATTTCGAAGGTAATAATGGAAAATGAGAAGCAGAAAGGGGAGTTGGAACAATATTTGAAGGAAATGAAGGAAATTTTGGAAAATAAGAAGTTTTGAATGATAAAATGTAAAGTCAAGATTGAATAATCATACAATTTTTGAAAATACAAATTATATTTTTTTTTTTTTATAATAATTATAATAATTATTATTATAGTTTTTGAATCTCTTATAAAATAATTCAAAAATCCATTAAAAAAAAAAAAATTTCAATTTTTTTATTAGAATTCAATTTTTTACAAATCTCAAAAAAATCAATTTTTATGGTTTTTCAGAAAATATAACTTTTTTCTTTTATTGAAAATAAAAAAAATGAAAAGGTTTTCTCCTTTGAAGGCATTTTTTTGATTCTAATCAAAATTAAAGAAATTTAACTGAAATTTTTTAAATTTAATATTTTTGTTTAGTGCAGCCTATTTTTAGATATAAGATTCTAACTGATATATCTCGCAATCTTTGCGGTCGAGCCTCATTTAAAAAAAAAAAGATGTGATAAATTCTTAATTTAAAATATAATTTCTTCATTCAAAAATAAAAATTTTTTTTCTTTTAATATGCTGTTTTTCATGTTTTGGTCTTTTTCCCTTGTAAGAGTCCAGACATCTGAAAGTTTCTGATTCCTTTAAATAAAATTGACAATAAAATGGATTTAACAGATTTTATGACATATATTATTCGAAACAGAGAAAATGGTATTGGACTAAAGATTTCTGAGAAAACTATAAAAATAAAAATCAGAGATTTTTTTTGAGAAAATTTGAATTTAATTCGATTTCGCAAAACAAAAATTTAAAAAATTCAAACCAATTTAAATTTTTCAAAGAAAAAATGTCTGATAATTTCTTGTTTTCAGATTTCTCCTATTTTCGAACCTGTATGCTTTCTCGTATAGAAGAGCTTCCAATTTCTAAAAGTCGTGATTTCTTCGCATCTCATTCCTCTAATTTCACAACTCCAATAATTTATAGCAATTATAACAAAGCTTTGTGCATACAAAATTCCTCTAATAATAATCTTCAAAATATTACCCAAAACAGCGATTTTTTTGTAGATCCTTATAAAAACCAGGACTTTTATCATGAAAAATCAAGCAAAAATATCCAGAAATCAAGCCTTTTCATCAATTCCAAATTCATTTATGAAGATTTCGGCCAGATTCTTGTGAAATATCTCGAAGATATTGAGAAATTCGAGGAATTCCTTTTGGAAATCGAGGGGTTATCAGAAAATCAAGACATTTCCATGATGTTTTCTAATGAAACTTTGGGTTTTTCGCATGAAAAGCTCGCTTTTAAGCTAAATAATCAAAAAATCCTGGGTTTTGTGAATATCCAGGATTTAAAGATTGAAGAAGTTCCTAACAAACGCCATAAAAGGCATATTATAGCTATAAAAACCAAGGCTTTTTTCAATGAAGAGTATAAATTTGTGCTTTTCTTGATAAAAACAACGAAAATGAGGGTTTTTTTCGAAGATTTGGCATTGAAAATGCAGAAAATCAAAGATTTCGAGAAAAATCAAGAGAAAAGCGAGGTTTTTGAGGTAATTGATCCTTATGAGCTCATGAGAAAAAACCCTGAAATGACGAAAAACATTGAAATTAGCGAGATTTCAGGTTATAAGGAAAAAAACCATAGTTTTATGAATAATTTCATCAATACGAAATCCGAAATATTAGAGAAATCCCATGGTTTTAATGAAAATAGTCAGGAATTGAGGTTTTCTTATGTCTTAGAAAGTCAAAGTAAGGAGAAAAGAAAGGGAAATCAATTGGAATTAGAGAAAATCATAGAAAATCAAGAGAAAAATGAAGAAAAGCTAGGAAATCAAAAAGAAAATCAAGAAAATATAGAGAAAATCAAGGAAAATCAAGAGAAAATCATGAGAAATCAAGAAATTCTAGAGAAAATTGAGGAAAATAGAGAAATGCCTCTGATAATTCAAAGAGAAACTCCTAAAATCAATGAAAAAGCTCAAATAATTCAAATAGAAAATAGTGAAATCAAAGAAAATGAAGAAAAAACTGAGAAAAGCCCTGAACAACCTGTTAAAATCGAATTTAAAAGCCTTATAAACTCGGGAAAAACCTTAAAAAACCTAGGAAATTCTGAACAAAATTTCTATGAAATCCGATCAGAAATCCTCACAACTCCTTTACGAAAAAAACCGCGAAACCCATTAAAATCAGTTTCTTTTCATGAAAATCAAAATTCTGCCATAAAATCCCAAGAAAACCCATTAAAAACTTTAAAATCTTTAATAAACCTAGAAAAATCCTCTGAAAACAAAGAAATCCTAAAAAAGTCAGAATTTCAAGAGAAATCTTCAGAAAACAAAGAAACCCTAAAAAAGTCAGAATTTCAAGAGAAATGCTCAGAAAACAAAGAAAACATCGACCAAAAATCCTCAGAAAATAAAGAAAACCTCAACCAAAACCCTCAACTACCCATTGAAAATCAGGAATTCCAAACAAGACTGAAATTTCATGAAAAGATCCTGAAAGAAGGCCCTGTTTTCCTGAAATTCGGTCTTCGAGATTTGTTTCGGCCCTCCAAAACCCAGATATTTTTTGAAGACGATTTGAATCGTTTTTATTGGGGCAAAGGTAAAAAAAGGAAGACTTTTGCCTTGGAGGAAATAATGGAAATCAGATATGGGCGAAACACTAAGAATTTCAAGAGATTCGGAGTTTCTAATAAAGTGAAAAACCAGCTTTGTTTCTCTATTATGACTCTGGGAAGAAGCATCGATTTACAGGCAGGAAGTGTGAAGGAAAAGGATCAATTTCTTGAAGCTTTGAGTCAAGTCATGGCTTGGAAGAAAAGCTGGCTTGGGAAGAAGAAATGACTTTGATTTATATAGGTTTTTTGGGTTAATTTTATGAATTTAATGAGAAATTTATTGTTTGTCATAGATACGAGAGAAATTTTCCTTTGATTATATAATAAATATATTTATTTAGCTAAATTATGAGAATAATTAGACGAATAATTTCTCTTTTATATTGAAAAAACTCAAAAAAGTGATCTGATTTATTTCGTGAAATAGAAAAAGATTTTATGAATATGTCAAATGATTTTTAAAACAAAAGTTGGTAGAGTTTCATTAAATATGGAAAGTACGAAATTAAAAAAACAAATACAAAAATTTAAAAAAATTAAAATTTTGAGTCTTTTAAATTTGTTTTTAGTTTAAAGAAACTTGATTTATGTCTTCTTGAAATTAAATGTATTAAAAAAAGTTAGCATAACATTTTTTTAATTTTTTTAAAAACATTCGTTCGAAAACATTTATTTTATCTAGAAATTATAAATATAGGATTTATATGAATCTTAAAAAATTTGAGACAAAACTCAGCCATTTTTGTCTTTTGTTTCTTTTTCAGCTCTTTAAACCATATCGGCTGAAAATTCAAAGTGCTAATTCATTTTTTATTGTGTTGTTGTAAACACAATTTTCCTTTGGAAAGGAAATAGTAAACTTCCTGTTTTTATATTTTTTAAGCTATTTCTTCTGAAAAAAAATGTGTTTCTGGAAAGGTTTCTCCATTAACAAATTAATTAAACTCCCACTTCCATAGCTTGCCCACCCAACGGATGAATATATTTAAAATATACTGTGAAAAACATCCCAGCATATAACGGGATGCTGGTGTTATCTTCGAAATAGATTTTCCTGCTACTGGGACCAATTTCCGCAAAAATTGCCACCACCAAAATGGCCAAAGCAAATTCCCAAGGTCGAATTTCTGTTTTTATTTGGCTAAAATCGCTATTGAGGTAATAAAACGCCATCCCGATCATACAACAAACCAACGCACATCCCAAAGTTCCAGCAATTGTTTTATCTTTTGTGATTTTCGGAGATTTGAAATAAATTCCGCAAAGACTAGCGAAAGGGTCACCAAAGCTTAAGATTATCATGGCCATATAAACCTCGATTCTTTCATAAACACAGACAGCGAAAGTCACTCCAACGAGAAAATATAAAGCTCCAGGCATATTATTTATTTCATGAGGTCTCAAAAGGAAGCCAAAGCTCTTTATATAAGTTTCATTGAATTTTGGATTGATGAATCTGAAGAGATTCACTGCCAAGAACCCGAAAGTACCAATAAGAAGACCCAATATGGAATATAATTTGGGGGAAAATGACCATAGGAAAATGATCAAAATGCCTGTTGACATGTGCTGGAGACGACGAAGCATATGATAGTCTTTACGGGATTGGTTGAGCATGTCTTCCTTGGAATTGATATTGTTGCCTACTGTCCATTTGAAGAGAAATTGGATCAGGACGCAGGAAACCACCAGGACTGTAATATGAGGGAGATTAAACTCCATGGATTGGATTTGAGAAGGTTTTATAGTTTTTCCGATAAATTAAAAGATTCTGATTTATTATGTGAATAACAAGAAATTATACTGTGTAGTGACACATTTTAATTAATTTTTGAAAAACATTATTTATTTATTTCAAATAACTTTTTTAAAAATGAAAAATTAACAAAGTTGTCATCTTTATTCCTTGGAATTTGCAGAGGATCTGGAAGATGTTCACATTTGTGAAGAAAGTTTTATTTTTTATTCTTGACATAAAAAGCTTTCTTTAAAGTTTCAGAACTTTTCTCTTCAAATAAAATTTGCTAAAATAAAAATTTTTAATTTTGAATGAACCTAATAAATCAAGTCCTTTTTCTGTAATTTTCAAATATCAAATCTCACAAAAAAGTCATTTTTATCATGGTTTGGTTTTTTTTTAACTTATTCTATATAAATATATATATATAAAAAAACACATATTAATAAATTCAAAGTCAATTTTTTTAACTATTTTTTCGAATTTAATTAAAATTTGTTGTTGTAGTGACTATTATTGAAGAAAATTGTTATATTTTACGGGTGAAGTGCACTCCAAAAATTGATAAGACTTTTCTAGCTCATTTTGAAGGTTTGGAAAACGGTCGTAAAACAAAAAAATTAAATTAAATGTATATTTTAATAGAAAGTCATCAAACTGAGACCTTGGTACATTGAAAGTCTCAAGGTGTTATCGTTTAAAATAGAGGCGTTTTGCCCATTGAAAACATGGTCCCGATTTTGAAATGGGAAAATGAACGATGATAATGAGTTGAAATATTTGACAAAATATTTAATACGTCTTACCAAAGTTGATGATTGTGGAATGATGAATTTTCAAAATTTCAAATTGGAAGAATTATCTTATGAAAACTATGAAGAAATATGAAGAAAACTTTAATATTTATAATATATTTTTGGAAGAAAAAATTCACTTAAAAATCTGTTTCTTTTTTTCTCAAATTAAAATTTCTCTAAAATGTTTAATAAAACAATACGTTTTTTCTATTGTATCAAGTTTTCCTGAGAAAAAAATTTAGAAATTTAATACAATATAAAAAATCTTTGCGAGTCTAAATTAATTAACTATTCCTTCACTTAAAGGGTGAATATATGTAAAATACCCCGTGAACAACAGTCCTGCATAAATGGGAATGCTGGTATTATCTTCGAAATGAATTTTTCTGCTACTAGGACCAATCTCCGCCAAAAATGCCACCACAAAAATAGCCAAAGCGAATTCCATGGGCATGATTTCATCTCTAATTTTACTAAAGTCACTATTCAAGTAATAAAACGACATCCCTATTATCGAACAAACCAAACCACAACCCACAGTGCCAGCGATGGTTTTATCTTTCATGATCTTCGGGGATTTGAAATAAATACCACAAAGACTGGCAAAAGGGTCTCCAAAAGATAAAATCAACATGGCCATATAAACCTCTATCCTTCCATAAAGACAGGCAGCGAAAGTCATTCCAATGAGGAAATATAAGGCTCCAGGCATATTGTTTAATTCATGGGGTCTCAAAAGGAAGCCAAAACTGTTGATATAGGTTTCATTGAATTTGGGACTGACGAATCGGCAGAGGTTCACCGAGAAGAACCCAAAAGTCCCAATGAAAAGACCATAAGTGCAACATAAGGAGCCTGAAAAGGCCCAGATGAACATCAAGGCAACACCTGTTGACATATGTTGGAAACGGCGAAGCATATGATAGTCTTTACGGGATTGGTTGAGCATATCTTCATGGGAAGCGATTTTGTTACCTACAGTCCATTTGAAAACAAATTGGACGAGCACACAGGAGAACACAATGATTATAAGGTGAATGATATTGAGTTCCATTGATAAAAGGGAGATATGAGATTCTAAGTTTATAATTTTATGATTTTCCTTAAACTGTCTCTGGTTTTATGAAAAATAAATAATTGTCAGAAAGTCAAAATAGATTTTTTTTTAAATTATTATTTTGCTCGGTTTCTTCGTCTTAGTTCGTTTTTTTATGATTATTTAAAATGAACAATAATATAACTTTCCTTTACAATACAGACTTTGACGAAACCCTCCCCTCCTGAGAGTTTTTCCCATCACATTCAAACACATTTGTGAAGAAAGTTTCTAATATTAGTCAAATTTGTTTAAAAAACACAGACATTAAGATTTTTTATTGATAAAATTTTCCGTTTAGTGCATCAAATTTATTTATAAAATAAATTCATCATTTTATTTCATGTTTTTTTTCAAATATTTCATTTTTATTCATATATTTTATAAAAATGTTTGAAAAAACTATACAAAATATATTTAAGCATGTTTTTGAATCCATCAAGGATTCAAGTGACTACCGGGGGGGGGGGGGGGGGGGGGCGGGGGCGCCGCGCGCCGCGGGGGGGGGCGCGCCCGCCCGGGGGGGGGGCGGGCGGGGGGGGGGGGGGGGGT
>Ga0302320_10018856_pt1 | contig 13894 bp, 7 predicted proteins | sample Bog_T0_3_FD_202130 | JGI IMG/M metagenome (GOLD analysis project Ga0302320, IMG submission 202130) | Peat permafrost microbial communities from Stordalen Mire near Abisko, Sweden - Bog_T0_3 | ecosystem: Environmental > Terrestrial > Soil > Wetlands > Peat | place: Sweden: Abisko, Stordalen Mire... | reverse complement strand
CACTTACAAACCCGCTAAGCCTCCAGGACGGCGGCACGCTCGCGGGTTTCGGCACCTTCTCCCCTGGCAGCATGGTGACGATCCAGAACGCTTCCCAGCTGATTCCGGGAGTCGCCACCCTCACCAACGGCGGAGTGCCTCCCTCGGTCCCACTCGTGGGGCAACTGAACTTTGGGAGCAACACCCCACTCACGTTTGCGGGCGGTGGCACCCTGGTGATTTCCATGGAAGACGCGAACGGCGCGGCCGGAACCGGATACAGCACAGTAAACGCGGCCGGCGGACTCACCGTGACGGCGAGCAGCATGTCGCTGTTCAACATCAACCTACTCTCCTATACGCCCGGTATGACCACTTTGTCGGCGCCCGCGAACTTCGATTCGTCGCTCTACTATTCGTGGACCCTAGTTTCCTCCTCTTCGCCCATCACAGGCTTCAACGCCTCGGCCTTCAACCTGGATACGAGCGGATTCCAAACCAGCCTTGGCACGGGAGAATTTTATCTCTCCGTGAGCGGCGACGACCTCATGCTCAATTTCACTCCGGTCCCGGAGCCCTCCACATGGGCCCTCATAGGGGTCGGTGCCGTTGGCGTTTGCGCAGTCGGGATGCGGCGCTCTCGCAGGTCGAGGTCCGCTTAGGCAAACTTGCGTCCGCGCTCGAAAACCCGCCAATGCGGGTCTATCCTCCTTTGTTGCGGACTTTGCCGTGATCCTGAATGAACCGTGTCTTGAACCTCTTCCTAAACGCGTCGATTGCCTGCACCCTCCTCCTGGCGTCCCCGCTGATGAGGGCCGCGGAGTCGCAGAAGACCTTGTTGTTCTTCGGGGACAGCCTGACGGCCGGCTACGGCCTCGCCGACCCTGACGACGAGTCTTACCCGGCCCAGGTCCAGAAGCACATCGATGCCGAGCACCTTCCCTGGCATGTGGTGAACGCCGGCCTGAGCGGCGAGACCAGCGCCGGCGGCCTGCGCAGGATCGACTGGGTCCTGAACCAGAAGCCTGACGTGTTCGTCCTAGAACTGGGCGCCAACGACGGGCTTCGCGGCACGGCCACTGACGTCACCTCGGCAAACCTCCAGGGGATCATCGACCAAGTGCGGGCCAAGTATCCCGACACTAGGATAGTGCTGGCCGGGATGCGAATGCCGCCGAACATGGGCCAGGACTATACCGATGCGTTCCACGCGCTCTTTCCTGCCCTCGCGAAAAAGAACGGTCTCGTTCTCATACCCTTCCTGCTGGACAAGGTGGCCACCTTCCCGGACCTAAACCAAGCGGACGGTATGCACCCTACAGCTGCCGGGGCCAAAATTGTCGCCGATGGGGTTTGGGCGGTAATTCGGCCCCTTTTGGCCTCAAAAGGCCCATAAATGGGTCATTTTTGGCCCAAATTGGCCAAAAACTGAGTTTCGAGCCTCCCGGATTATTGATCCATGCGGCCAGGAGAATCGGGGTTTCAATGCCTCAGACTTCACCTTCAAGATCGACTACTTCGCGACCCCTCTCGGGACAGGCCGATTCCACGTGACCGTGTCGGGCGGAGACAGGCAGCTGATCCTCGATTTCTCGGTGATACATCAGCCGGTCTCTTGAGCACGGATGACAGAGATATCCGGGAGGCTATGGATCTCGCCGCCTTGTGCCGGCGCAGGGTCAGGGGCCGCCGGAATATTCGAAGTCCCTCGGTAAAATGAGGGGAAACCCCTCAATTCCCCCTTGCCGGTGCAAATCAGTTGAATGAGCCTCTGCTCATGGTCCAGTGGAGATGGGGTGTGCTTATTGCAGTAGTGTGTTCCGGTCTTTGCGCCCGGGCGCATGCGCAGTCGACCTGGACGGGAGCCGATTTTTTCACAAACGGCAACACAGACTGGTCGGATCCTATGAATTGGTCGCCGAATGCGGCACCCGCCGGCAATTCCGCTGTTATTTTCTCGGGATCGCCTTACTTCGATTCGACGGTGGACCAGAGCTACACGTACGACTCTGTCTCCTTCACGAGCCTTACGGGTATCCTGACACTCAGCACGTCTACTTACACGATAGGCATTGGCTCGGGCGACACCGTTTCGTTCGCGGATGGAAGCGACGTCGTGCTCAATGTCCCTATCGTCGGGCAAGGCCAGCTAACGATGTCGAGTTCATTGCAGACCGGTACCGTGTACCTCGGTGCGCAGAACACATATTCCGGACACACGACGGTGCAATATGGGAAGCTCACCGACGACATCCCGAATGCCCTCTCGCCCTTTAGCGCCCTTTACGTGGGCGGAAATGGAAGCGGTACACCGGGGGTGGTGTCACTTAACTATGACGAGAGCGTGCCAGGCCTCTTTGACGCGGCCGGCGGTCCGGGATCGGTGGTCGTGGGTAGCGAGGCCACGCTCGCCATCACCGCGTCGAGCGCCTTCAGCGGGGTGATTTCGGGAAGCGACGGAGGTCTTCACGTCGCAAACGGGGCCCGCTTTGAGCTGGACGGCAACAACACTTACACAGGTAACACGACAATCGACGCAGCCTCGACTCTCGCGATCGGCGACGGCGCAAGTATTTCGCCCTTAACCGTTATCTCGGGCCTCGGGAGCCTCAATTTCGAGAACACAGGTAGCTTCGCCTTCTCGAACTATATCACCGATCAGGTGAGCATCGTGCAGGAGGAGAGCGGGACGACGACCTTGACCGGCGCGAACGACTTCTCCGGAAACACAATAATAACGGACGGCGCGCTCACGGACGGGGTGGACAACGCCTTTTCGCCGAATTCCACGGTCTTGCTCTCCTCTGCCGGAACCCTGGACATCGAGCACACTGAGTCGATTCCCTCGATCGGCAATTACAACGGCGTCGGCAACGGCATCATCTTCATAGGCGCCAGCGGCGTGCTCAACCTGACATCCGATTCGCTCGGCGCGACGAGCGCATTGAAGGGGACTGGCACCCTGAACATGATTGATGAGGGCTCGCTTGCCTTGACCGGCGAGGCGGCGAACACATTCACCGGCAGCATCAACATCTCTGAGGGCAGCTCCTTTTCAATTGGCGACGGTGGTCTTGGGGCCGCGACGATCATGGGCGGCGGCACCCTGAACTTCATCAACACCAACGACACTACGGTGACCGCCGAGCTGGGTACTTCGTCGGAGGACAACTTCCAGGTGATCGAAACTGGAACGGCGAAAGTGACCCTCACCCCGCCCCTCGCCAACCACTACAGTGGCAACACCTCCATCGACGCGAGTGGCATACTCGCCGACGGAAAGGACAATTCGTTTTCCCCGAACAGCGTGGTGTACATAGACCAAGGCGGAACCCTTGAGGCGGACTACAACGAAACCATCGCGGGCCTTGCGGACGGCTTCAATGGCGGCTCCGAGAACGTCTCCATAGCCACTGGAAAGACGCTGACGCTCAATCTCACTAACGACTTCTACCAGTCATTCTCCGGTATCATCAGCGGCGGCGGTGGGCTAACAGTGACCGGCGACGGCTCTGGCCTGCAGACCCTAAGTGGTGTGAATGCCTACACTGGGGGCACGACTGTGGGGAACGCCGAGCTCGACCTCGTGGGCGCCACGATCAACCACCCATTGGCTGACCTTGTTGTCGCTGACGCCTCTAGTGACGATGGAATGCTGGTCCTCGATAGCGGGTCAACTGTCACCGACCACGACGCCACCATCGGCAACCAGGCGGGCAGCAATGGCAGCGTCGTTGTCACCGATCCTGCAGTCGTGTGGACGACCAACGGTACACTCACGGTTGGCAACGCAGGCACGGGCGCTCTGCAGATTGCCAGCGGCCTAGTCACGGATGCCAGTGCGGTCGTCGGCAATGCGTCGGGCTCGTCCGGGCTCGTCCAAGTCGTCGGTGGCACCTGGACCACGAGTGGCACCGTCACCGTGGGTAATGCCGGCAACGGCATCATCGATCTCGCGGACAACGGCATCATCAACATCTCTGGCGGCTCAGGCACCCTGACGCTCGGAAGTGCGAACACAGGGGCGGCCCTCTTCATCGGCCAAGATGTCCTCAACAACGTCTACGAGAACCAGGGCGGTGTCCTGAACGCAGCCAAAGTGAACGGCACAGCGCCCTCCACCACCATCGACGAGATCATCTTCGACACGGACAAGTCCTCGGAAAGCCCGTACTATTTCACGAACACCGGCGCGAGCGGCGGAACCCCGATCGAGATCGACGGGACCATCCATGTCGCGATCGGCGACTCGAATGCGATCAGCCTCTCCAGCGCGTACAGCACCTATTCCGGGGGCACTTCAGTGGGCTACGGCTCATATCTCCTCCTGGGTGCATCCAGCAGCGGGGGCGTGCCCGGCGACCCCGCCAGGGGCCCAATCGGCATGGGAGCGCTTACCCTGGATAACAACGTGACCGTGGACACCTCGGTGCTCAATCTCACCCTCGACAACAACATCAATCTGAGCACGGGCTCCGAGCAGGAAGCCAACTTCGGAAACCAATCCAACTCCAACAACCTAACCCTGACCGGGATCATAACGGGGGACGCGCAAATCGGCTGGCTTAGCAGAGGAACAATGACGCTCTCTAACGGCGGGAGCACATTCACCGGCGGCCTGTACGTGCCTCAGGGCACCCTTTTTCTGACTGCTTCAACGACAGGAGGCGGGGTTGATGTTATCCCGACAAGCGGTCCCGCAGGCACCGGGACCATCAGCTTCGGGGACGAAACCACCCTCACACGACCCAACGGCGCGTCACTCACGATATCCAATTCCTTTTTTCTCGCGAACGCGGAAGGTGACTTGCCCTCCCATCTCAACATAACCGGCGACAGCTCGGGGCTCTTCACGCTCTCGGGAACACTCACGGACGTTTACGCGGAACCAAGCCATCTGGGGGTATTGACGATCAGTTCGCCGGTCCAGCTAGACGGCCTCGATCAGGTCGGCCGGACGATCGTAATCGGCACCACTCTCTCCGTCGAGTCGGACGACGGCATCCAGGACGGGATCGTCTTTGCCCAATCGGGGGCGATTCTCAACATCGATTCCCAGTACCCATCGGTCGGTTCATTGGACCTGACTGATTCCACCGCAAATTTCGCCGGCGGGGATAGCAACGGCGCCGTGATCGGCGACATTTCGATGACCAACTCAACGATCAATTTTGCGGACGACTCCCATCCGGAGATCCAGGGCCTCTCCGACAATTCTGGCTCGACGAATGTCATCAACCTCAACGGCTCGGACCTCGAGCTGATCTTGGACAACGGTGTGAGCGGCTCCCCCATCAATTTCTACGGGACTATCACCGGTGCCGGCAGTGTTGACATTGGAGGCCTCGACTTTGGCAGCGTCGTCCAGCTCAACGGGAACAACACTTACTCGGGAACCACGACGGTCGAGAATGGCAACGTGGCGGTCGCCGGCGGGAGCTATGCCTTCGGCGGCTACATGGGTACGCCCGGTACGCTCACCCTGATCGAGGGTTCGGCCCTTGTGGTGAATTCGGGAGCTACCCTCACGAACCCGATCTCGATGGCCGACAATGTCTTCTTCGGGGGAGGAGGCACGATCGCCCCAATATCGACTCCCAACATCACGATTCAGAATGGGTCGGTCATCACCGGCGGCACCGGCGCCCTGGGTTATCTTTACGACGGGATTGCCGGAAATGCCATCGGCACGTTGACGTTTGCATCGACGACGGGAGTCACCCTCGCGCAGGGAGGGGTCCTGCAGTTCTCGATCATGAACGACACGGGGAGCGCCGGCTCAGACTACAGTGCCGTGAACGTGAACGGAACGCTCACCATTGATTCGAGCACGGCAACTACGCCATTCGTGATCCAATTGGTTGGAATAGACGGGGTGGGTCCGTTCGACGGTTCGGGCGTGCCGGTCTCTGTCGACTTCATGTCGCCCCACTCCTGGACGCTCCTTACGGCCGGAACGATCGTGAATCCGGGCGGGGGGTTCGATCCCAGCGACTTCCAGGTAGACACGACAACGTACTTTAGCGGCCCCGGCACGGGACAGTGGTCGGTCTCCGAAGTCGGAAATACCCTGGAACTTGACTTTAGCCCGGTGCCGGAGCCTTCGACCTGGGGGCTCATGGTGGGAGGCCTGGGTATCCTCGTCGTTATGGGCTGGCGCCGCCGCTGCGTAGTGAGGGCGGCATAGTCTCATCCAGCCGGGCCGTCCGGGTTTCTGTCACAAGGAGTACTGATTCGGTCGTTTCCCGAGGGAATTCTCCCTTGTGGATGCAATTTGACTGTATCAGCCTGCGGCATGGTCCGGCCCAGACTCATACTGCTGCTTGCTGCTGCGGCATTAGCGTCGGCATCCACGGCCTTCAGTCAGCTGGTCGAATGGTCTGGGGCCTCAAGCACCAGCTCCAGCGACCCCTCCAACTGGGTGGGAGGCGTCACCCCAACGACGGACGGCACGCAGACGGCAGAGTTTGCATATGGCAACAACTCGGTGATGAACATCGATGGCACCGCGAATTTCTACGGGCTCCAGGTGAATGCGGAAGACATCCAGACGATCAACGGCACGCAGCTGATGCTAGGGCTAGGCGCCATCTCGATGACGAATGGCGGCGACGGAGTGAGTTACACGAGCATCCTCACGATCAATGCCCCCGTCGACATCCTAACCGCACAGCTGTGGAGGATGTATAACCCAGGAGGTACGCTGACTGTGAACGGATCGGTGTCAGGCAGCGACGCTGTCCAACTTCAGGGACAGGGCTCCGGAAGCACCTTCGCCCTCAATTCAGCCGCCAGCACGTTCGGAGTCGCCAACAACATGGCGGGCGTCCTCTTCACCGGGAACGGATCCTACTTGGTCGTGGGAGCAAGCAGCACGGGAGCGGGAGACGCGCCCACCTCGGGTCCGCTTGGTATTGGCGTCGTGCAGCTCGGCGACGGGACCAGCTTCCAGACGTCCACGACCCCTGTCATCATCGCGAACACGATGATCTTCGGCGACGCGACCAACAACTTTCCCGTGATTCTCGGCGGACAGGGGTCGAACAACAATCCGCTGGCGACGACGCTGACCTTCACGGGCTCCTCAACGCTCCAGGATGCCACGACCGAACTGGATATCGGGCCCAATTCCACCATCATCTTCAATGGATCCGTCACTGGATATAACACGGGAACCAACCTGAATTTCTCGAACATCGGCGCCGGCAACTCCCTGGCGATCGTCCAGGGGAACCTATCAAACATAGCGCAGGTCGGCATCGAAACCACGACGTCGGTAATCTTTGACGGCAACCCGATGACCCAGCTCAACGGGGTCGCGATAACAACGCCCGGGACCACCGCCACCTACGTGGGTGTCGGGAGTGGTAACGATGGCACGGATGGATACAATCAGGCTTCAGCCGTGGCGGGGTTCATCTCGAAGCTTTCCCCGGCCAACTTCGCGGGAACGCTCGGCTTCGACAACACCTCCGGAAACACGGGCACGCCATTCGACGATCCCCTGGACATCTCAGGGTTCACGAGCTCCAATTTTGTCGGGCTCGGCTCGGCCACCACGGCAACGATCGGGATCGATGCCGTCATCAATCCTCCTGGGGCTACTCCCAACGCCCAGACCGTCTATCCCTTTGGCGGTGGAGGCGGAACGCTCACGGTTCTAAGTCCCTTGGCCGATGGAACGATGCCTCGTTCTGTAGACCTCCAGGCTGGCAATGCGCCGCTGACGCTCGTTCTGAGCGGAGTGTTGACCTACAGCGGAGGCACCTCAGTGGATGGGGGAGCGCTCATCTTCGACTCCGCGCCGCAGCCCTACCCGGTGCAGCTGGGCTTTGGCGCAACCAAGTCAGGCTACGTCGGAAGCACCATGGGTGCCTACCTAGACACCGAGATCGGCAATTTCATTGGCTCCATCAACGTGAATCCCGCGGCAACCGGGGGTGTCGTCATTGGCTTCGACTACATTGGTGGCACCCGCTACGTCGGCAGCGAAGGTGCGGTCAATATCGACGTCTCGTCAAAACCTTCGAACGTCTACCTTGGAACGGCCACGTCCGTCGACTTCAACCCGGGCGACACCTTCACCCCAAACGGCACCCAGTACCAGTTTTCCGGCGTGAAGGGCGGCTTCGTGATTGTGGAACCGGCACTGAGCGGACTTGGATACTCGGTCGCCGTCGGCCTTCCCAACCCAATGGAGAGCTACAGCCTCCAGCAGGGGTTTGTGACCATATCGTCGGTCGAGCTGTCGGGGGACAATTCCTATACGGGTGGGACCGTTTTCAACAGCGGCTACCTCTATGTGACAAATGACAATTCGCTGGGGGGAGGAGGCAGCGGACCCCTTTACGTGCCGGATCCCGGCTTTGGGCGGAGCGGCTGGATCGGCACCCTCTCTGCGATAAACAGCGACGTAAACCTGCCGAACGACATCCACCTCGGCACGGACGGGCTATCAGTGAACTTCGGGAGCTCGCAGCTCCTCACGCTGTCGGGCAACATCTCCGACTACAATGTGAGCGACCATGGCGAGCTGGGGATCTACGGCGCGGTCGAGCTCGCCGGCACCAACACCTATTCCGGCTCGACCCTACTGGGCCCGGGTGCCGACTTGATCGTGACAAACACGAGCTCGCTGGGGAGCGGTCCCCTGAACGTCTACCCGGGCACGACGCCGATCTTGGAGTCGTCCGGCAGCGTCACCCTCCTGAACGAGATCTTCCTGAACAGCGGCGCCGTGCTGCAATTGAACCAATACGGATCCTCCAGCCCTTTGACCCTCATCGGCGGGGTGGACGACTTGGCCTCCGGAGGCTCGCTGGTAATCGACGGGAACGTGGTGCTCCACGGGGCGAATGGCTATTCCGGCGGGACAACGCTGGACTATGCGCTCGTGCAGGTGAATAACGCCCAGAGCCTCGGGACCGGGCCTATCACGATCACGGGCTCCCCAGGGTCCACCCTCGAGGCCTACTCGACCTTCTCGCTTCCCAACGACGTAGTTGTGAACGCCCCGTTGAGCCTGTACAGCGGGAGTTATGAGTTCACGCTCTCGGGGCAAATCAGCGGTGCCCAGAACATCACGATCAACAGCCCGATTGAGTTTTCGGGAAACAACTCGGCTTATACAGGGATCGTCCTGTTCAATGCAGGCACGCTGATGCTGAGCAACTCGAATGCCCTGGGACCCAGCGGCGCCATCATCAGTTCCGGCGGCGCCTTGGGAATGAACTCTGGCATTACAATCACCAACCCCATCACCTTGAACGACGGCGGGATGATCGCCGGCTACGGCAGCCTGGTTCCGACCACGCCGGCCACCTACACATTCCAAAACGGGTCCATCATCGCCGGGGGAGGCGGATCCTCGGGCCTGTTCAGCAGCGGAGTCCCGAAGCCGATCCCTGGAACCCTGACCCTGGGAGCCAGTGCCTCCCTGGAATTTGGCGGAGGCGGCATCCTGCAGTTCTCGATAGACAGCCAGTTCGGCTCAGTCGGAACCGATTTCAGCCTCATCAGCTCCGCCGGCACGTTGACGCAGACTTCGACGTCCGGAAGCCCCTTCGTCATCCAGCTGATTGCGGTCGACCCCGGCACCAAGCAGCAGGGCACTCCCACGTTCAACAGCACATTGGCGAGCTCATGGACGCTCATCTCCACGTCGGGTATATCAAACTTTGACCCCACCGGATTCACGGTGGACACCAGCACCTTTGGCAATGGCGCCTTCAACTCCGGATCCTTCACGGTCAGCGAGTCGGGCAACGACCTGCTGCTCAATTTCACGCCTGTGCCCGAGCCCTCCACGTGGGCCATGATGATGAGCGGCGTCTGCGCACTTGGAGCCGCCGCTCGCCGGCGCCGACGCCGTTGACAGCAAGAACCTGCCTTCTACTGGGCGCGGCGTTGCTCGCGCTTTCCGGCTGCGCGCGCAAGGGGCCGGCCGTCGAGGAGGGGCTCAAGTCCCAGACGCTCCTGATCGGCAACGGCGCGGAGCCCGAGGACCTGGATCCCCAGGTGGTCACGGCCTACACCGACCAGAACATCCTGATCGCGCTCTTCGAGGGGCTGACCGCCGTCGATGAGCAGACCTCCCAGGCCGTGCCCGCGGCGGCACAGTCCTGGGAAGTGTCGAAGGACGGCCTTGTATGGACCTTCCACCTCAGGGAGGGCCTGCGCTGGTCGAACGGCGAGGCGCTTACGGCGGACGACTTCGTCCAGTCCTGGGTTCGCATCCTCTCGCCGGCCTTCGCGGCCGAGTACGCGAACCTCCTCTACCCCATCAAGAACGCCGAGGCGTTCAACCAGGGCCTGATCACGAACGCGGGGTCGGTAGGGATGTCCGCCCCGGACGCACGGACCGTCCGGATAGAGCTCGAGCGCCCGACACCCTATTTCGCGATCCTGGTCGCGCTGCCCCCGTGGTTCCCCGTGAACCCGCGCGTCCTGGAGCACTTCGGGGCGACGACCAAGCGCGGGACGCAGTGGACAAGGCCCGAGAACCTGGTCGGCAACGGGCCCTTCACGCTCGACGAGTGGACGCCCAATGCCCGCATCGTCGTTGCAAAGAACTCCAACTACTGGAACGCGGACACGGTCTCACTCCAGCAGATCGTGTTCTACCCGACCGACAATCCCGACACCGAGGAGCGCGACTTCCGGGCCGGCCAGCTCCACGTGACCTACACGCTGCCGGTCACGAAGATCGCGAGCTACCGCAAGGACGCGCCCGACACCCTCAGAGTCGACCCGTTCCTGCAGACGTTCTTCCTTAGGTTCAACGTCCAGCGCGCCCCGTTTGGCGACCCGCGCGTGCGCCGGGCACTCTCGCTCGTGATCAATCGCGACCTGATCGCCAAGCGGGTCCTCGCGGGCGGCTACCCGGCTGCCCATTCGTTCACGCCACCGGACACCGGCGGCTACACCGCCGAGGCACGCGTTGACCTGGACGTCGCCCAGGCTAAGCAGCTCATGGCCGATGCCGGCTTCCCCGGGGGCAAGGGCATGGAGCCCTTCGAGGTCATGGTGAGGAACGATGGCGTGCAGGGCCCCGTGATGGAGGCCATCCAGGCCATGTGGTCCAAGCAGCTGGGCGTCCACGCGACCCTGGCCACCCTCGAGCAAAAGACCTGGATCCAGAACCAGCAGACCCTCAATTACGCGGTCTCCACGTCCGGCTGGGCCGGTGACTTCCTGGACCCGGTGACCTTCCTCGACCTCTTCGTCTCGGGAGGGGGCAACAACTGGACGGGATGGAGCGACCCCGACTACGACGCCATGATCGACGAGGCCTCGCGCACGCAGGGCCGCAAGGCCCGCTTCGCCGTCTTCCAGAAGGCCGAGGCCTACCTGCTCCAGCAGGGCCCGATCGCACCCCTCTTCTACGGGGCGCACACCTATCTGATACACTCCTCGGTCAAGGGATGGCCCCCGGCCCTCCTCGGCTACCACCGGTATTCGCTCGTCCGGCTGGAAAAGTGACGTATCGGATTGTCGTGCGGGGCCGCCGCCCGTAGCCTTGTCACAGATGCGACCCCTCCTCGCCTCGCTGGCCCTCTTCCTCTCTTTCTGCACGGCGGTGCAGGCCGCGGACCCCTATTTCAAGCGGGTGTGGCCGCAGTGGCACGACGCGGACGCGTTCACGAGCTTCTACGAGGACTACACGGGCCGCGAGCTCGTGGGGAAGTGGACCATCCAACGCACCCAGCCGGACAAGCGCGGGGGCCTGTACTTCGTCACCCGCGTCGAGAACCCTGGCGCACAGCTGCGCGGGACCACCTTTGTCGTGCGCATCATTGCCCCCGATTCCGAGAACACCAAGGAGTACACCTTCCCGGCCGACGTTCCCAAGGGAAGCCGGCTCTTCGTCCTGGGCCTCACGGGAAAGGACTGGGGCGGCGAGAGGGTCGAGCCGGTGGCGTGGTGCATGGAGCTGCACGCGGCCGACGGCCGACTCCTCACTCGCCAGGTGAGCTTCCTCTGGGAGAAGCCCGACCGCTGAGGGCGGGCGCGGCCCGATGATCGACCCGAACAAGGTCACCAACGCCTCGCGCACGCCGGAGGAGCTGGAGGAGTTCCTCCTCTTCTGCGTCGTCGTCGCGGGAAAGAACGCCGACCAGCAGTCGGCCAAGCTCGAGAGGTTCCTGGGGGGCAGGAAGCCCTTCGCCTACGTCCGCTCGAGCCACAAGGCGGGGAAGCTGGACGCGGCCCTCAGGGACGTCCGCCTCGGCAAGTACTCCCTCCTGGGCCGCAGCTTCCGCGAACTGGCCCACTCCGGCACGGACCTCTCAAGGGCCACCTGGGAACAGCTGTCGGAGTTCCCGGGAATCGGAATCAAGACCTCGAAGTTCTTCATCCTGCACTCCCGCGAGCGCCAGATGCACGGCGTCCTGGACACCCACGTCCTCGCCTGGATGAGCGAGCACTGGGACGGCGCGGGGCCGAACCGCCTGGAGGTGCCGCGACATTCCCCCCAGGACCCGAAGGCCTACCGGTTCTGGGAGACGGTGTATTTCGGGATGGTTTGCGCGCGCCACCACGGCACGGGCACCGTCGACTGGGCGCAGTTCGACCTGGACCTCTGGCGCGAGCGCCGGGGCAGCGCCGACAAGGCCTAGCCCCTCTGGATCAGCTCGATCTCGTAGCCCTCGGGGGCGTCGATGAACGCGATGACGGAGCCCGAGCCCGTGCGGGTCGGCCCATCGCTCAGCTTGTGGCCCTTCTTCGCGGCCTCCGCGGCAAAGGCCGCGATGTCCTCGACCTCGAAGGCCAGGTGCATGAGGTCCGGCTGAACCTGCACCGGCGGGCTGTCGGGAAGCTGGCAGAGCTCGATCTCCTCGTCGCTGTTCGGCGTCCTGAGGAAGGCCAGCTGCGCGCCGCGCGGCGACGTGTGCCTGCGGCTCACCTTCAGCCCCATCACGTCCTCGTAGAACTTCACGGTGCGTTCCAGATCGTTCACGCGCATCCGCGTGTGGAGGAGTTTCTTGACCATCCCATGAGGATGGAGATTCCCAAACAACACAGCAAGCGCAGCGAGGCCTCGCCCAAAGAGGGAATCCAAATGGACAATCCCCCGAAACCGGGGCAAGATTGCGCCCCACCACCCCATGAAAATCCCCGCCTACCTCGCCTTTGGATACGCACTTGCCGCCACCGTCGCCCTCAGGGCGGAACCCGACCCGAACTGGCTCGGCCACGACCGCGAGCGCCCGATGGCGGTCGTCGTCGATCCGGGTACGCCCAGCACCTTGGATCAGCCCGGCAAGCCCCCCTCCGACGCGACCGTGCTCTTTGACGGCACCGATGCGTCGGCCTGGGTGGCGATGGACGGCAGCCCGACGAAGTGGATCGTCCACAACGGCGCGTTCGAGTGCGTCCCCGGCAGCGGCTACGCCCGCACGCTGCAGGCGTTCGGCGACTGCCAGCTCCACGTCGAGTGGGCCGCGCCGACCCCCCCGCACGGCGCCAGCCAGGGCCGCGGCAACAGCGGCGTCTTCTTCGGCTTCGACCGCTACGAGGTCCAGGTCCTCGACTCCTACCAGAGCAAGACCTACGCGGACGGCGCAGCCGCCGCGGTCTACGGCCAATATCCGCCGCTCGTCAACGTGTGCCGTCCCCCGGGAGTCTGGCAGACCTACGACATAATCTGGACCGCGCCCCGCTTCGACGATGACGGCAAGCTGGTCTCCAAGGCCCGGGAGACCGTGATCCACAACGGAGTCCTCGTTCAGAACAACGTCGAGCTGACGGGTCCCACCGGTTGGATCGGCCGCATCCCCTACGACGCCCATCCCCTGCGCACCCCGATCGCCTTCCAGGACCACGGCAACCCGGTGCGCTACCGCAATGTCTGGGTACGCGAGCTCGGGCCCGTTCGCCACAAGGAATACCGCCTCGCCGACTCCGTACTCGACTC
>Ga0302320_10018853_pt1 | contig 13895 bp, 12 predicted proteins | sample Bog_T0_3_FD_202130 | JGI IMG/M metagenome (GOLD analysis project Ga0302320, IMG submission 202130) | Peat permafrost microbial communities from Stordalen Mire near Abisko, Sweden - Bog_T0_3 | ecosystem: Environmental > Terrestrial > Soil > Wetlands > Peat | place: Sweden: Abisko, Stordalen Mire... | reverse complement strand
GTTACCACGGTCTGCGGCCAGCGCCGCTTCAACTCCCCCAGCAGTTCCACCCCGGAGCCTGCGCCCGGAGCCAACCCGGCCAGCACCAGTTCGGTAGGCTCGTTCTCCATCCGCTCCAGCGCCTGCCCGGCACTCTCCGCCTCGAAGCACACCAGCCCCAGTCCGCGCCCCACGATGGCGCACAGATGGCTGATGCTGCGCTGATCCTCCACGATCAGCAGGCGGATTGGCGGCTGGTCAGGCACTAGGGTGCTCATTCTGGGACGACGTAATCCTCTTGATCAGCTCGATCAGCAACGCGATGCGAAACGGCTTTTCGATGAACAACGCGCCCGTCCGCGCCCGCACCTCTTCCGCGTACGGATCGCTGACGTTGCCCGTAATGAACAGGAAGCGCGACGACAGCGCCGGCCGGTTCTGGTTCACCCAGTCGAAAATCTCCGCGCCGCCCGGCCCGCCCGGCATCCTCAGGTCGGATACAATCGCGGAAAACTCCCCGTGCTCCAGTAACTTCAGCGCCTCGGCAGCCGACGCAGCGGCCGCCACCTTCAGGCCGCCCCGCTCCAGCGCCGTTTTCAGAAAGGCGAGCAGGATCTCTTCGTCTTCCACAACCAGGATTGGCAGTAATTCACTCATCGTTGTTCAGTCCCGTTCCTCGCCGCACTCCGGCAGCCGGGACAACCGTCCCGCCAACCGCGTGCAGCCGCGCCGGCGCAATCGCGATCGGCGGTCTCTCCTGCAGGCTCCCGCCACGCGGGCGGAGCCGTGCGTTGCACAGGGGATGATGCACCAGCGTAGGCCCTGTCTCAACTTGAGTCAAGCCGGATTGGGCGTCCCGCCCCGATTGCTGGTTACTCTCTGTCATTACTCTCGATCGGCTGCCGCCGCCGCGCCCGTCCCGGCGCCCGCCGCCGCCGTCCACGTAACCGGATGAAAACACATACGCCGAAAACTTTGGTTCTAGCCCTTTTGCCCCTTTCGGAATGCCTGAAAGGTTGCTATCAATGGAGACTAGACTCATTCGGATACTCGACGCCTCGCGCCGCGACCATGGTTTGCGCGCGCCCGGCGCCGCCCTGCTAAGCTTGCCGCACCCGGCCGCGATGCGGGAACTTGCGGCAACCGGTTGGTCCGGAGGGTTCGAGTAGTTACTTGCGATGGGCGCACGGACAGTTCATCTTTCTGGTGCGGGCCTCGGCTAGGCGTACGCTTACTGCAGCGGCCGCCGGGAGTGGCGCAGGCGTTTGGGGCCGATGCGATGCGCAAGGTGGAAGAACCTCGTTTGGGGTTTCGGAGGCTTGGAGGCGAATGAAAATCCGCGGTAAGCTGCTCCTTAATTTTGGATTATTACTCTCGGTCATGGCTCTGGTCTTCGCCGTCAGCACTTTCGCCATGTTCCGCGAGCGTGCCGCCAAGACCGCTCTCAGCAATGCGCTCGATCTCTCCCAGGCCACGGAAAACGTCCGCAACCAGATGATGGAAAACCGCCTGGCGCTCAGCAACTACCTGCTCACCGGCGCCGGAACCGAGCTCGACCGCCTCCATGAAGGCAGCGCCCGCACCTACGACCTGCTGCGCGAGGCGCAGTCCAGGGCCACCGACAGCGGCCAGCGCGCCGGATTGAACCGCATCGAAGCCATCGAGCGCGAGTGGTACTCCACCTTCGCCGACCGCTTCATCCAGGAACACCAGGCGGTTGACAACGGCAAGATCAACGCCAACGACCTGCTCGAGCAGTACACCAAGGCCGAACCCATGGAGCAGCTCAAGCGCTCCAATGAAGTCATCAACGAAGTGCAGAGCGAGAACCGCCGCCAGCTCGACGAGCGCCGCCAGCTTGACGAACGCGCCTCCATGGCCACCACCCTGGCCGGCGTCCTCGGCTCCCTCATCGCCATGATCCTCGGCGTCTTCATCGCCTTCCGCACTGCCCACGCCATCACCTCGCCGCTCGAACATCTCATCACCGTGGCCCGCGAGGTCGGCGACAAGGGCGACCTCGATCAGGAAATCGATATCGAGGGTCAGGACGAGATCGGCATCCTCGCCCAGACTTTCCGCAACATGGTGATCTATTTCAAGGAGATGGCCACGGTTTCCGAAGCCATCGCGGGCGGCGATCTCTCCGTGGAAGTCGCGCCCCGTTCCAGCCGCGATACCCTCGCCTCGGCCTTCTCCAGCATGACCAACGGCCTGCGCACCCTGGTCCGCTCCGTGCGCGACGCCGCCGCCCAGGTCGCCGCCGGCTCCAACCAGGTGGCCGACGCCTCCGAGGATTCCGCCAAGATCAACGTCCAGTCCTCCTCCGCCATCGATGAAGTCACCAGCACCATGCACGAGATGAGCATCAACGTGCAGAACATGGTCAAGAACACCCAGATGCAGGCCTCCAGCGTCAGTGAAACCTCGGCTTCCATCGATGAAATGGTCGCCAGCATTCAGCGCGTTGCCGACACCGCCAAGGTTCTGCTGGATATCTCCAACCGCTCCCGCGACGAAGTCCACAGCGGCATCGGCACCATGCAGAAGACCACCGAGGGCCTCAACCGCATCAACGCCTCCATCGGCTCGGCCTCCACCATCATCACCAGCCTGGGCGAGCGCGCCGACAACATCGGCAAGATCATCGAGGTCATCGACGACATCAGCGAACAGACCAACCTGCTCGCGCTCAATGCCGCCATCGAAGCCGCCCGCGCCGGGGAACACGGCCTCGGCTTCGCCGTCGTCGCCGACGAGGTTCGCAAGCTCGCCGAGAAATCCGCCATCTCCACCAAGGAGATCAGCGAGCTCATCAGCAGCATCCAGAACGAGGCCCGCAAGGCCGTCGATAACATGGAAAAGAGCACCTTGATCGTCAACGAGGGACTCGTGCTCGGCAACGATCTCAGCGTCGCCCTGCGCAAGATATCCAACGTCGTCACCGAGGTCTTCAAGTTCGCCCAGGAGATCGGCGCCGCCACCAACGAGCAGTCCCACGGCTCCTCGCAGATCGCCAAGGCCACCACCCGGCTCAACGAAATCACCCACGAAATTACCTCCTCCGTGGAGGAGCAGGCCGGCGGCGCGCAGGCCGTCGTCCGCGCCATGGAGCGCATGCGCGAAATGGTGCAGCAGTCCACCTCCAGTTCCACCGAACTGGCCGCCTCCGCCGAGCAGATGTCCAAGATGGCGCGTTCCCTGCTGGAGTCCATGGACCGTTTCGTGCTCGAATCGCAACCCGAAGAGGCCCGCCGTTTGAGCGGGTCCAAGTTCGCACTGGCCGCATCGCACCGCTAGAAAGCCGAGGTTTTTCGCATGGCAAAGTTGCAGCAGATCGTCGGCTTCCGCGTAGGCAAGGAGAACTTCGGCGTACCCATCGGCATCGTGCACGAAATCGTGCGCATGATGGAGATCACCGTGGTGCCCGATTCCCCCACCTACGTCGAAGGCGTCATCAACCTGCGCGGCAAGATCATTCCCGTGGTCGATCTGCGCAAGCGTTTCGCCGAGCCGGTCGTGCCCCATCGCCGCAACCGCATTATGGTCGCCGAACTCGACGGCCACAAGGTCGGCCTGGTGGTCGATGCCGCCAACGAAGTTCTCAAGGTCAGTCCCGAGCTCATCGAGCCGCCTCCCAACATTTTCGATCAGGGCGAAGTAAACTATGTTACCGGCGTCGGCAAGTTCGGCGGCAAACTCGTGATCCTCATCGATCTGGCAAAAATCATGCAGCGCGGCGACTTGCGCCGCATCTCCGACTTGGCCGAAACTGCGGGCGCGGTTCCGCCTTCACCGTAGGGCAGGGGCGTATTCCATAATGTCGTCTCCATCGTCACCCATCACGTTCACCGAATCCGAGCTCAAGCTCCTGCAGACCCTGATCTATCAGGAGTGCGGCATGTTCTTCGATGACCGCCGTACTCATTTCCTTCAGGACCGTCTGCAGCGCCGCATGCGCGCCTGCTCCGCCAGCTCTTTCTACGATTACTATCGCCTGCTCACCAGCCGCGAAGGCCGCCTCGAACTCTCGGCCCTGCTGGAGAACCTGACCGTCAACGAAACCAGCTTCTTCCGCAACCGCCCGCAACTGGAGCTCTTCCAGAAGACCATCCTCGAGGACATGCTGCGCCGCAAGCAGGAGCGCCGCGACTGGAATCTGCGCATCTGGAGCGCCGGTTGTTCCACCGGACAGGAGCCCTTCACCCTGGCCATGATGGTGGCCGATGCCCTCGCCTACTACTACCTGCGCAACCCGCTTCCCTTCACCATGCCGTCGCCCAAGCCCCTGATCCCGCCGCCGTGGAAGGTCGAGATCCTGGCTTCCGACATGAACTATTCCGTCCTCCGCGCCGGCCAGGAAGGCATCTACGCCGAACGCCAGATGGAGTCCGTGGACTACACCTACCGCCTGCGCTACTTCGACAAAGTCGGGCCCGAGCGCTACGCCATCAAGCCCGCGGTCAAGGAACTGGTCCACTTCGATTTCCACAATCTCAAGACCGAGTTCCTGCCCCAGCGCAACGACTTCATCTTCTGCCGCAACGTCATGATCTACTTCGACGAAGCCGAGCAGAAACGCCTCATCCGCAAGTTCTGGCGCTGCCTCAACCCGGAGGGATATCTCTTCGTCGGCCACGCCGAGAGCCTGTTCGGCCTGACCGACCAGTTCCACATGATTCACCAGAACAACGGAACCGCATACAGCAGGGTCGAGGTTCAGCCGTGAGTATCTTTTCCGACGATCGCGCCGCCGAACTCCGCAATCTCTTCTTCGAGAGTTCGCAGGAGATTCTCCAGGCCCTCAACGAGGATGCCCTGCTGCTGGAGAAATCCCCGCGCGATCCCGAACTCGTGCGCAACCTCCGGCGCAGCGTCCACACTCTCAAGGGAGACTCGGCCGCCTGCGGTTACAAGGACCTCAGCGAACTCGCCCACGCCGTCGAGGATGTGCTCACCGCCGACATCGCCGCGCGCGACGGCGAATCGCTCGTCGAACTCGTGCTGCTCTCCGCCGATGTCTTCGACAATCTCCTCGCCGCCTATCGCGGAGAACTTCCGCCGCCCACCACCGAAGCCGTCTTCCGCCTCATCGAAGCCATCCGCAATCCCACGCCGGAGACTTCCTTCGCGCCCCAGTTCCATTGGACCGAATACGAGCAGTTGCTCATCGCCAGCAACGCGCCCGCCGGGCAGCACCTCTACAACCTCGCGCTCGCCATCGACCCCGCCTGCCCCATGCGCGGCGCCGCCGTGCAACTGGTCCGCAACGTCATGCAGGAGGCCGGCACCATCCTCGTCATGCATCCCGAGGAGAACTCCGCCGAAGTTCCCGACGTCATTGAGGTGGCGCTCGCCACCACCCACCCACTCGAATGGGTCGAGCGCAAGAGCCGTATCCCCACCGTGGTCTCCAAATTCTTCGCCGTGCCGCTGGCCGCCGCACCAGCCGTGCCCCAGCCCGCTGCGTTGTCCCCGGCCCCCGCCGCAGAACCATCCGCAGCCGCAACATTGCATTCAGCCGCAGCCCCATCCGCTGCCCCGTCCGCCGACGACGCCACCGGGCAGCCATCGCCCGCGCCTCCCAGGGCGCGCGAAGATCGCCCCGCCCCGGCCACCGAAAACGTCATTCGCGTCGAGACCGACCGCATCGACGTGGTCCTCGACCTGGTCGGCGAACTCATCATCGCCAAGAGCATGATGCAGGAGCTGTTCGCCGAGATGAAGCGCAACTTCGGCAACACTCCGCTCGGCACCCGCGCCACCGACGTGCTAGTCCTGCAGTCGCAGATTCTGCGCAAGCTGCAGCGCTCCGTCATGAAGATTCGCATGGTCCCGGTCGAGCAGATGTTCCGCCGCCTGCCGCGCATCGTGCGCGACACCGCCAAGCAGCTCGGCCGCGAGGTCAACCTCATCCTCGAAGGCGAAAACACCGACCTCGACAAAAGCATTCTCGACGCCCTCGCCGAGCCCATGATGCACCTGGTGCGCAATGCCGTCGCCCACGGCATCGAGCCGCCCTCCGAGCGCGCCGCCGCCGGCAAGCCGCCCGAGGGAACCATCCGCATCCGCGCCTATCACCAGGGCAACCAGGTGGTCATCGAGGTCAGCGATGACGGCCGCGGTATCGATCTGCCCCGCGTCGTCGAAGCCGCCGTCGCCTCCGCCATCCTCACCCCGGAGCAGGCCGCGCGCCTCAGTGAAGGCGACGCCCTCGACCTCATCTTCCACCCCGGCATCAGCACCGCCAGCGAGGTCACCGAAATCAGCGGGCGCGGCGTCGGCATGGATGTCGTCAAGGCCGTCATGGACCGCCTCAAGGGCACCATCGCCGCCCACAGCGTGCGTGGCGAGGGCACCACCTTCCGCCTCCAGGTGCCGCTCACCCTGGCCATCATCAAGGCCCTGCTCTTCCGCGTCTCCGAACGCCTCTACGCCGTGCCGCTGGGCAACGTGCTCGAGATCCTCCGCTCCCGCGAGAGCGAAGTCCACTTCATCGACGGCCAGGAGGTCTTGCAGATTCGCGAAGAGGTGGTGCCGCTCATCCGCCTCAGCCGCATGCATCCCGGCGCCGAGCGCAAACCGAAACTGTTCATCATCGTCGCCAGCCTCGGCGACCGCAAGGTCGGCTTGGTGGTCGATCGCCTCATCGGCGAGCAGGAGCTGGTCATCAAGGCGCTCGACGAATCGCTCGTCACCAGCGACCTGGTCAGCGGCGCCAGCATCCTGGGCGATGGCCGCGTCGTCTTGATCCTCAGCATCTCCGACGTGGTGGAAAAGCTCGGCCGCGGCTACAATCGGAACTCCACCGAAGCCTGGCAGTTGGGAGCCCGCCCATGACCGCACCCAAGCACATGATCCGCGTGCTCGTGGTCGACGACTCCGCCCTCATGCGCAAGCTCATCCCGCAGATGCTCGAACGCGACAGCGCCATCCACGTCGTCGGCACCGCCATGGACGGCGCCTTCGCCATCAAGAAAATCGCCGAACTCAAGCCCGACGCCATCACCCTCGACCTTGAGATGCCGCGCATGGATGGCATCGAGACCCTGCGCCAGATCATGCGCCAGCAGCAGGTCCCGGTCGTCGTCGTCAGCTCCCACACCCGCGACGGAGCCAGCACCACCTTCAAGGCCCTGCACATGGGAGCCTTCGACTTCGTCGCCAAGCCGGAAAACGTTCTCGCCGAGGGCATGAATGAGATCGCCGCCGAGTTGATCGTCAAGATCAAGGCCGCCGTCGCCAGTCCCTTCCGCCGCCGCCCGCTGCTGACCACCGGGATCCTGCCCCTGCCCAAGGTCAGCCGTCCCGCCGTGCTCGCGCCGGCCTCCAAGGTAGTCGCCATCGGCATCTCCACCGGCGGCCCCAATTCGCTGGAGTACATGCTCAGCCAGCTTCCCGCCGATTTTCCCTCGGCCATCCTCGTGGTCCAGCACATGCCCGCCGGATTCACCGCGACCTTCGCCGCCCGCCTCAACGAATGCTGCGCCCTCGAAGTCAAGGAAGCGCAGTCAGGCGACCTGGTCGGCGCCGGACGCGTGCTCATCTGCCCCGGTGACCGCCATATGCGGGTGCGCCGCATGCCCCTGGGCGACGTGGTCGTGCTCTCCGACGATGCCAAGGTCAACGGCCATCGCCCCTCCGCCGATGTCCTGTTCCGCTCCGTCGCCCTGGAGTTCGGAACCGACGCCGTCGGCCTCATCATGACCGGCATGGGCGAAGATGGCGCCGAGGGCCTCGGTGCACTGAAAGCCCGCGGCGCGCTCACCATCGCCCAGGATGAAGCTTCCTCGGTCGTCTTCGGCATGCCCCGCGCCGCCATCGAGCGGGGATACGCCACCCGCATCGTTGGACTCGAATCTTTGGCCAACACCCTGATCGCGCATTGCGGCATTCTCCGCACCCTGCCGGTCAAGGATCAGCCCCCAGTCCGCTCAGCCGGACTCTTGTGAGGTAACTATGGAGCAATTTCCCGCTCTACTACGCGCCACCGATCAGCAACCCGTCGGATACCTTGTGGTCGATGACTCGATCTTTGCGCGCAAGAACCTGGCCCGCATCATCGACTCCTACGGTGGAGTCCTGGCCGGCGAGGCCGGCGACGGATGCACCGCCATCACCGAGTACGAGCGCACCCGCGCCGATATCGTGCTGATGGACATCACCATGCCGCAGATGGAGGGCATCGAAGCCGCCGAGCGCATCGTGCGCCAGCATCCCGACGCCCGCATCATCATGGTGTCCAGTGTCGGCTACCAGGAGAATATCGTCGCCGCCCTGCAGAAGGGCGCGCGCCACTTCGTCCAGAAGCCCGTCAAGCCGGAACTGCTCTACGAGGTCATTAAGTACGTGCTGGGCGATGCCGCCGTCACCGTCCCCGCCACCCCCGCGGGAGAGTCCCTCTCATGAGAATGGAGCTGATTCAGCCCTTCATCAACGCCGCCGACGCCGTGCTCGCCGAAACCCTGGCCTGCCCCGTCACCATCTCCGACATCTCCATGGACGAGGAAGCCTACCAGCGCCGCGCCACCGCCGCCCTCGTCGAAATCACCGGAGACATCGAGGGACGCGTCATCTTCGACGTCTCGGACAGCGCCGCCATCAAGGTCGCCGCCAGCATCACCGGCACGGAAATCGATCCCAACCCGCTCACCCTCCGCGAAACCGTCGCCGAACTCGCCAACCTCGTCATCGGCAACGCCGTCACCACCCTCAACGACGCGGGCTTCCGCTTCAAGGTCCATCCTCCCGTCGATCACTCCGCCGCCGAAGGCTTCCGCGGCTCCGAGGACATCGAAGCCCTGGTCATGGATTTCGCCTCCCCCGCCGGCAGCGTCGTCATGAATATCGCCATCCGCTACAATCGCCGCCGCCGCGCCGACAACACCCCCACCTAGCTGTGTCCGCCACACAGATGGTCGTCTATGTTTTGAAAGGGCACGGCTTCAGCCGCGCCGTCAACAGCCGAAAATGAGCTGGGCTTTAGCCCCTGAGGGGCGGCGCCGGCCTTTGCTCTTGAGCTTGCCCCTCGAAACCCAGCCCCTTACTCCGGCTCGGCCTCTTCTTTTCCTGCCACGGTGCGCGCCGTTGGATCGGCCACCCTCGTCGGCTGCCCAACCTGTTGTGCCGCAATCGCCAGAAAGTATGCGTGCCAGAACGGCTCCTCGATGCCGCCCAACTGGCTCGCAATCGTCTTCGGAGACGCATACGCCGCCAGCGAAACCAGCGCCCACGACTGCGCGTCGGGAGCCAGGCACCCGGCGCAGCGTCCCGCTCTGTACCTGGCGTTCACCAGCCGCAGCCCGCTGCCGATCGTCGCCCGCAACTCATCCGGCGATTGACGCCCTCGCATCGCCTCCGCCAGTTCGTGAAACGCCGCTTGCAGCCCGGCGTCCACCGGCGCGCTCTCCACCGCCGCCGCTGCCGTTACCCTGCGAAACTCCAACAGTTCCGGCGCTTCCCGCCGCGCCTGCCCATAGGCGATCGGAGCCGACAGGCGCACGTGGTTCAACGCTTCCGCCATCTCTCCCCGTTGCTCTTCGGACAGCATGGCGTTCTCGGCAATCGTCCGCAACTGCGCCACCACGGCCCGGCCGGCCGTCTCGGCGCTCTCGGCGGAGATGGCCCCCATCGCCACAGCCTGCTCCAGCAGCCCGGCAAAGTCGCTCACCCCGTACACGCCTTCCTGCCCGCGCGCAAAGATGCCAAGCACCTGCCGGAAATACTCATCCGCGGCCGCCTCGTCGGGCAGTAGCTTGCCCACCGCCGCCGCGCTCGCCCCATAGGGAAAGCCGCCCCGCTCGCCCCACTGCCGCCCATGTTCCAGCAGAGTCTGCGCCCCGGCCGCGCCATGATGTTGCAGATATACGGTGAACACCAGCCGCGCCGCCATCGTCCGCGCATCCGCCTGCCTGCCGCCCGCGCCCGGCAGCGTATCCAGCAACTCCAGCGCCCGGTCGGAGTCGTACACCGCCACCCGCGCCGCCGCCGTCGCAATCGCCGCCTTGCGTGCTCCATCCGGCTCCTCCGCGTCGCCCACCGGCAGCCGTTGCGCCAGTCCAAACAGTTCCTCGGCCCACAGCTTCTTATCCGCCGCCATCACCTCCGGACGCATCGTGTACAGCAGCCGCGTCATCAGCGCCACCCGCTGCCTCGGCCCCAGTCCCAACCCCAGCGCGTAAGCGTTGCGCGCCATCTGCTGCGCCAGTTCCATCTGCCCGCGCTGCACCGCCGGAGCCGCGCTCGCCTTCTTCTGCTTCACCTTGCGCGCCACCCTCACCAGGTGCGCCTCCTGCCCTGCCGCCGGCAGCGCCGGCAACAGCAGCAGCGCCACCAGCATCCAACTCCACCTCATTCGTCTGCCCATCAGGAAACCACCCTCCTGCAAATGCTACAATCCCGCCATGTCCAAGGCCCGTGCAAAGAAGATAAAGCTCCTGTTGCTCGATGTCGATGGCGTCATGACGGACGGCAAGATATTCCTCTTTCCCATCCCCGCCGCCCTTGTCCCACCATCCCGTTCCGCCACCCGGGGCAAGGCCGCCGCATCCATCTCCAGCGACGCCATGATCGAGGCCAAGGGCTTCAACGCCCACGACGGCGCCGGCTTTTCTCTCGCCCGCCTCGGCGGCCTCAAGACCGGAATCATCACCAAGCGCACTTCGGAAACCGTCCGCCTCCGTGCCCGCGACCTCAAGATCGAGCACGTCTACCAGGGCGTCTCCGACAAGCTCGCCGCCTTCCGCGAAATTCTCGCCAAGGCAAACCTCAAGCCCGAAGAAGCCGCCTACGTTGGCGATGACATCATCGACCTGCCCGTCATGCGCCACTGCGGTCTCGCCTTCGCCGTCGCCAACGCCCGCGAAGACGTCAAGGACGAAGCCCACGTCATCACCGACCACCGCGGCGGCGAGGGTGCCGTCCGCGATGCCGTCGAATACATCCTCAAGGCCCAGGGCTCGCTCACCCGCTGCGTCGACGCCTACGTCGCCGGCCACACCTCCACGGACCTCAAACTCCCGTAACCAACATGTCCCCGGTGCCGGCAGTATGAGTATGTGAGTATTCTTACTTTCTTGGAAGGCCGCCTTCCCAACCGGGCAATATAAGTATATGAGTATTTCCGTTCCCGGAGGCTCTCACTCCGAACAAAGTGAGGAATCCCCGCACCATTCAAATATCCGGCGCGGTCTCCGAGGCATTCCCACCAGCCAGCCGCCCTCAACCATCGCAAGCGTGGAGCCGTCGCCAGCGGCGATAGACACGGCCGATCTCCGGTAAAAGCGCTATGATGATCTCCAGATTCGCGTCTCCAAACAGTTTATGGAGAAGCCACGCTGCACCCATCGCAATCCGGTGACGCGCGGGCTCGCGGAGAGTCCCGAAGGCTGCAAAGGGATCGGCATCAAGAAAGGCATAGTCTTATGCAAGGAACCAGGGTGGTTGAAAAGCAGCAGGACCCAATTCAACCCGTACGGGCGCGCGTCCTTACGGCCTTGTCTCTGGTGGAAGACGTTATCTATGCGGGACTTGGCGTCCTGCTGTCGGTCTTCGCAATCACGCTTCTGGTAAAGGGATTCAAAGGGTTCGTACAGGTCGTCTCCGGACACGCCGGCAGCGCACAATATGTTGATCTGCTCGATCAAATCCTATTGGTCCTGCTCGTTGTCGAATTGCTCTACACCGTGCAAGTGTCGTTCCGCGACCGCGGACTTGTTACTGAGCCTTTCCTGATCGTAGCGCTGATTTCAGTCATCCGCCGGGTCTTGGTTCTCACCGCCCAGATCCCTGAACTCGCGCAAGCCGGTGAGGACAGTTTCCGCCACGCCGCCATGGAGTTGAGCCTCTTGGCCCTGATGATTGTCGTGCTCGTAGGATCGTTGATTTTCCTGCAAAGACAAGCCAAGGGCGTCGCCGCCCACAACGATGCGAATCGCTAGTTGATAGGGTGGCCCACATCCGCCTTCCTTTGGCGAATGTGGGAACGCCGCGAAGCCTCCTCCGGCCTTCTCGCCAGAATGAGTATGTGAGTATTTGTGCTTTCTTTAAGTTTGTCATTCCGAACAAAGTGAGGAATCCCCGCACCGCTCAAATATCCGGCGCAGTCTCCCAGGCATTTCCACCAGTCCGCCGAAGGCCCCACCACGCTTGCGGCTCCCTGCAGCCTGCGCAGAAGCTTCCATACTTTCCGTTTCCAGCAGCTAAAATATAGCCGGGAAGCGGAACGCCATGAAAAAGATTCTGATTGCAGGCACTGCCAGCGGCATCGGGAAAACAACCATTACATTGGCCATCGAGGCCGCGCTGATTCGCCGCGGAATCGTCGTACAGCCCTTCAAGTGCGGCCCCGATTATCTCGACACCGCACACCACGCGGCAATCTGCGGAAGACCCTGCAGAAACCTGGACACGATCATGCTCTCCGCCCATGAAAACGCCGCCTCGCTGCAGCGTGCGTCGCAGGGAGCCGCCATCGTCGTCGCCGAAGGGATGATGGGATTGTTCGACGGCGTTTCCGGCGCATCCGGCCGTGGGAGCAGTGCGGACGTCGCGAAAACGCTCGGTCTACCGGTCGTGCTTGTGATGGATGCTTCCAGTTGTTCGCGCAGCCTCGCTGCAACCCTGCTTGGCTTTGCCACCTTCGACAAAGACCTCAAGATCGCCGCTGTCATTTTCAACCGGGTCGCGGGAGAGGCCCACTTTCAGATGCTCTCGGAAGCAATCCAGGGGACTGTGAGCATACCCGTTCTGGGCTGGATTCCGCACCGCACCGCGTGGTCGATCCCTGAGCGGCACCTGGGATTACACGACGCCAACGAGCGTACCTGGACTGATGCTGAACTGGAATCGTTGGCGCGGGTGGTGGAAGAGCACCTCGACCTGGATCGATTCCTCGAACTCGCCGAATCTGAAGAGACGCGTGGCCAGGGAGCGGAGACCGATGTCGACGCCGAGCCCCGCCCGGTGCCCGCCGTAAGGATAGCCATCGCTCGCGATGCTGCCTTCAGCTTCTATTATGAAGACAACATGGAGCTGCTCCGGGACTGCGGCGCTGAACTGGTCGAGTTCAGTCCGCTCCGCGATCAACGCCTGCCCGCGGAGGTTGACGCTCTTTACCTGGGTGGTGGATATCCCGAGCTTCATGCGGCTGAGTTGCGTGACAACCACGCCATGATTGCGGCGGTCCAGCAGTTCTGTCATTCCGGCAGGCCGGTCTACGCCGAGTGCGGCGGAATGATGTTTCTGGCGAACAACATCGTGATCGATGGCGGCAGCTATCCAATGGCGGGCGTCTTGCCTCTCAACATCGAAATGTCGCCAGGACTCGTGAAATTCGGATACGTCCGAGTCCGATTCGACCGTGACTGCATTCTTGGGCCCGCCGGGACCCAAGCCACGGGACACAGCTTTCACTATTCGAAAATACAGTCCGTGGGCGCCATCGATCAGGTGTACTCACTTGAGTACACCCTTGCACGAAAATGCGAACAGGAAGGATATGTCGTGGGCAACGTCCTCGCCAGCTACGTGCATTTACACTTCCGCACCAATCGCGCACTGGCCCGAAACTTCGTTCGCCGCGCACTTCTTGCCCGAGACGGCGGGAAATAGAATTGGCCGGGTGGCCCACATCCGCCTTCCTTTGGCGAATGTGGGAACGCCACCGTAGCCCTAGCAGCAGCCCATCTTGACCTCGCCCTCTTTCGTCACCGGAGGTCCGAACGCCTCCACCGGCACCGGCGCCCCGTTCAGCACCATGATCCACCGCCGCACTGAGTCCACCAGCACCAGCACCACACCCGTAATGAAGATCACCATCAGCGTCGTATCCAGGAATCCCGTGAAGTACATGCCCGGTTTCAGCCGCAGCGGCCACAGCAGGTTCTGGATCGACAGCACCCCCGCCGAGATCGTCG
>Ga0302320_10018852_pt1 | contig 13895 bp, 8 predicted proteins | sample Bog_T0_3_FD_202130 | JGI IMG/M metagenome (GOLD analysis project Ga0302320, IMG submission 202130) | Peat permafrost microbial communities from Stordalen Mire near Abisko, Sweden - Bog_T0_3 | ecosystem: Environmental > Terrestrial > Soil > Wetlands > Peat | place: Sweden: Abisko, Stordalen Mire... | reverse complement strand
GAGTTAGACAAAATAGGCTTGTTCACTTTGATGCGTCGGCAGTGTCCAGGTTCTTCCAGTAATAGATTAGGCCTGGGGCCAATACTTGCTGAAAGCGACATGACAAAGTGTTCACGAATCGGATCAATCGGTGGATTGGTCACTTGAGCAAAAAGCTGGCGAAAGTATTTAAAAAGTAATTGAGGATGTTCAGACAGAATTGCCAAAGGGGTATCATTCCCCATAGAGGAAGTAGGTTCCTCCCCTTGAATTGCCATGGGTAAAATTACTCGATTGACTTCCTCTTCGGTATAGCCAAAAGTGCGCTGAAGCTGAACGATCGCCTCATGGGTGGGCTGAGGGATGTTTAGCGGTTCAGGCAATTCATCCAACGTAATGCGGTCTTGAATGACCCACGATCGATAAGGTTTCTTAGATGCAATCTCAGATTTTATTTCTTCATCGGAGATGATTCTTCCTTCTTTTAGATCGATGAGAAACATTCGGCCGGGCTGGAGTCTTCCCTTTTCTACTACTACTTTCGGAGATACTGGAACTACGCCAGTTTCAGACGCAACAATGACAGTGTGATCCTCGAGAATTTGATATCGGCAAGGTCTCAGTCCGTTTCGATCGAGCGTGGCTCCCACATATCTTCCATCGGTAAAACAAACTGCTGCGGGGCCATCCCACGGTTCCATCATGGCAGAGTGGTACTCATAAAAGCCCCGACGGTTCATGTCCATACGAGGATTAGCCACCCACGGTTCAGGAATTAGCATCATCATACTGTGAGGAAGAGAGCGTCCTCCATGCACTAAGAACTCAACCGCGTTATCCAGGCAGGCAGAATCGCTCTGGCCTTCGTCAATAATAGGAAACAGATGTTTAATGTCATTACCGAAATTAGCCGAAGAAAGTTTGCCTTGTCGGGCCCTCATCCAGTGGACGTTTCCTTGAATTGTATTGATTTCTCCATTATGACAAATAAAGCGATAGGGGTGGGCGAGTTCCCAAGCAGGAAAAGTATTTGTGCTAAATCGGGAATGAACCAGCGCTACGGCGCTAACAAAGTTGGGGTCGTTCAGATCTAAGTAATACTGATCCAGCTGCGAAGGAAGTAAAAGACCTTTATAGAGAAGTGTTCGGCAGGACAGGCTTGAAATATAAAATTGAGTCGATGCTTTCCCCGTTTGTGGATCTAAAAAAGATGGATAACTTCGAAGTTTTTTATCAGCAATTTTTCGAAGCAGATACAGATGACGTTCAAATGACTCGTCATCTAGGGGATGAGTTCGCTTAATGAATACTTGCCAAATGTCTGGTTCTGTTGTCCTTGCAGATTCTCCGATGGCCTCACTGTTCACTGGAACTTGCCTCCAGCCTAGTACTTCTAGGCCTCGGTCTTGAGTGATGGCCTCAAAAGCTTCTTTGTAACCCTGCTGATTCCGGGGTTCTCGTGGCAAAAAAATCATGCCCACGCCATAAGCAGAATACTGCTTCACCTGCTCGCAAACCCGGCTAAAAAAATCATAGGGAATTTGAACAAGAATTCCAGCTCCATCTCCGGTGGTTGGATCGCTGCCCTGTGCGCCTCGATGAGACATGTTTTTTAAAGCCGTGATGGCTTGCGAAACAATTTCGTGGGAGCGATGTCCCTTACTATTGGCTACAAACCCGACTCCGCAGCTATCTTTCTCGTATTGAGAACTGTAAAGACCCGACTGAAAATACGTGTTTTTTATCAAGCTCACTTTCTATTGTGAATATGTCTTAGTGCATCAAAAAGCAAGAGATCAAACAGCAAAGAGTTCCCCAACTTTTTGCAGCATTCAGTTCTAGGAAGACTCCAAAACTTCCAAACAGTTTTTCGGTGCTCAGGCAGATAAGGAAAATTCCAAGAACGCATAAAATTCTAGCCGGGATATTGCGATTTAGAACACTTTTCATTAGGGTGACGTTGGCAAGTGGGAAAGTGAAAACAAACAGGTGCCACCAAGGTAAAGGGTGTACCATTGGGGTGATTGCAAGCCAACCGACCCAGCGGATCTTGTGCGGAAGTCTTCGGCTCATCCATGCCCATGCGCTCCCAATACTTGCAGCAAAAAGTACAGTTGCAATCAGATCTGCATTTGATTGTGAGGCTGGAATATGAAGCAGGCGTAGTGCAAAGCCGGGGAAGCCAGGGTTCAGCCGGCCTCTCAGTTGAGAAGCATCTAACAGTTTTCCGCCTGAGGTTGCGGCTTCAGACCAAGAATGCAGAAGGGATAGGGGAGAATGGTGGGTCTCATTCCAAAGAGCCGGAAGTGAAAGTACGCTGAGGATCAGGGTGATCCAGAGGATTGCTGAAATCGACTTTCTATTCCATTTCAAGCTCAGCAGGGGAATCCCAGTAAAAATCTTAGTCGAAAGAGCGCATACCAGAAAAAAAAGGCGGAAGCTGAAACGATAGGTAAAATGCAGTTCAGCTGAAACCAGGTGCAGCGCTAATGCAAGCATGGGTAGTGCAATCTGACCATCAAAGGCGTGTACAATCCAAAGCCCCCAATAGCAGATCAGCAAAGGGCACCAAGTTTTCCAGGGAATCTCTAAATCAGAAATGAGCCAGCGAACGATAGCAATGAGGGAAGCAATCTCCAAAAGACCCCAAACCCATTTTGCAGTGTCAGGAGAGAGGAGTGTGAATGGGAAAAAAAAGGGGATAATCCAAGGTGGATACTTAAATACGCTCCCGCCATCTCTGAGGATAGAGTACAAGGGGAGCCCGCTCAGTACATTGTGGGCGCCATTCCAAAAAACGAGAAAATCATGACCTTGAGCAGCGGTAGTTCGGACTAGCGAAATCGCTCCCGAAGTAGCTACTAAGACGAGCAAAAGTCTACCGATAGGGTTTGTCAGTCTATTAAAGCCTTTTTGCATCTAAGTGTACCAATTTACACTGACTTAAGATAGGATCAAGCTCTGAGTGAGAGAAATTGCTTTTATTAAGAAGTCCTTTATCTAAGAAGAAATGATTCGTTATGTCATCTAGAAAAAGAAATCAAGCTGGGCGTTCCTTTCGATCCAGGCGTAAATTCAGTGAAAAAAAATCCCCTGCGAAAAACGTTTTACTCAAAGCCTCCGTCGATAAGAATCCGAAAGGCTTTGCTTTTTTGATTTTTGAAAATAAGGCTCGTCAGGACGCTTTCGTCCCTCCTCACCAGGCGGAGAGGCTATTTCAAGGGGATCGAGTTGAAGTTCTCTTGAGTTCCCAGGGTAGTCCCATGAGAATTCGAGTTTTGCAAAGGCGAATGAACGAATTGTTGGGGAGGTATCAGCCCCAAGAAGGGCGCCAAAAAGGCCTTAAGAAACGTTCTCAAGGTTGGGTGATTTACGAGCGAAAGCGAACCCGAGCTGAAATTTTTCTCCCTCACGTGCCAGGAGACGTCAAGCCAGGAGATTGGATTCGGACTAAACTTCAATTTCACGAAAAAGGAGAGTTCTTTGCCACCGGGGAAGTGGTTGAGAACTTTGGGAAAGATCTGCCTGCTTCTGCTGACATTCGTTCTGTCGCCGCTGAGTACGGTTTAATCGAAGAGCATTCGGAAGAAGCCAAAAACGAAGCAAAACAGGCCAAGTTAGATCTTTCAATCAAGGAAATGAAAAATCGAAGAGATCTTCGTAATCTACCTTTTATTACTATTGATGGAGAAACTGCGAGAGATTTTGATGATGCGGTTTATGTTGAGAGAAACAAATCAGGATTTATTTTGTGGGTTGCAATTGCTGATGTGTCTCACTATGTAATCCAAGGCAGTCAGTTAGACCAGCAAGCACGATTGCGTGGAACCAGTGTGTATTTCCCGGAACGAGCTTTTCATATGCTTCCTCGGGATTTGTCTGAAAATTTGTGTAGCTTGAAGCCTCGAGAGCCACGGTTTGTCTTGGTTGCTAAGATTGAACTCGATCGAAATGCTAAAAAATTGAATACGGAAATGATGGAAGCCGTCATTATAAGTCAAAGAAGGGCTACCTATACCCAAATTCAAACTGAATGGCAGGAAAATCAGAAAAACTCGAATTGGGAATACCAAGTCCATTTTGAATTGTACCGAGCTCTAAGAAAGATGCGTTCTGAAAGGGGATCCATTGATTTTGAACTTCCAGAGGCGGAAGTGCTCGTTGAGCCAAACGGGGAGGTAATTTCGATTAAGAATCGCACAAGATTGGATTCCCATAGGCTAATTGAAGAGTTCATGATTTGTGCCAATGAAGCAGCCACCGAGTGGATGATGAAGCGTGCGTGGCCATTTATTTATCGAATTCATGAGGAGCCTTCCCTTCAGTCCCTTGAAAAGTTTCAGGACCTAGCAGCTACTGTGGGAGTGCAGTTGTCTTTTCGTGGTCCAAAGGCTGGTCCTAGTCCAAAGGAAAAGTCAAAAAAAGCACTCGTCCAAGGGTCGGTTTCCCCTAAGACTATGTCAACTTTAGTGGCAAGTTTGGAAGGGCACCCGGCGCAATCGCTTTTAAATATGGCTCTTCTCAGATCCATGAAACAAGCAGTTTATAGTTCGGTGCATGCGATGCACTTTGGATTGGCGTCTCCTGGTTATACTCATTTTACAAGCCCCATTCGTAGGTATCCTGATCTTGTTGTTCATCGGTTGATTCGGATGGTTTTGCAAAGCCAGCGTAAGAAAAAAGGGCTGACTCAGCAGGAGAGAGATCGACTTGAGAAAGAATTGGCAGAAATCAGCGATCACTGCAGCTACCGGGAAAGATTGGCCTCTGACGCCGAGCGGGAGTCCATTAAGATTAAACAGGTGAGGCTCATAGCGAAACACCTGGGAGATGAGTTTGAAGGAAAAGTGGTTGGGATGGTTGGTTCAGGGATGTTCATCCAGACGTTAGACCCCTATGTTGAAGGTTTGGTTTCTATCGAGTCTATGGTGGATGATTTTTATGAGTTTGATGAAGAGCGTATGCTCTTGCGCGGACGGCGAACGAAACATGTTTTTAAAATGGGAGATCCGGTTCGAGTCAAGGCTGCAAGGGCCGATATTGATCGGCGCCAAATTGATTTCACGCTGGTAAAATAATGGCTATTCGAATTTTGCGCACAGGACGTCAATTAGGACAGGCAGTCAAAAATGTTCAAAGACTGAGACAAATTCTTTCGATTCTTGCGAAGCATGGTTTTGTTGATGTGGTTGATCGAATGAATCTTGGGAAATTTTTACCTGGGAAGTGGGGAGCCTATGCTGAATCTCAAGCAGATAAGGCAGTTCCGGAACGGCTACGACTTGCTTTTGAAGAGCTCGGTCCAACTTTTGTCAAGCTAGGACAACTTTTGTCCACTCGTTCTGATTTGCTTCCAGAAGCTTATATTGAAGAGCTGACTAGGCTGCAGGATCACGTTCAACCCCTGCCCTTTGACGTGGTTCGAGCTGCTGTTGAAAAGGAACTCAATCGAAAAATAGAAGAGGCCTATTCTTCTTTTAATTCAACCCCATTGGCTGCAGCTAGTATTGGACAGGTTCATGAGGCAACTCTCCTGACAGGGGAACAGGTTGTTGTCAAAATACAAAGACCCGAGATTGAACGCATTATTGATACCGATGTTTCGCTCCTTGCTTTTTTAGCCACTTTGCTAGAAAAGTATGTACCTGAAAGTCGGGTGATTGGTCCTGTAGTCATTGTTGACGAGTTTTTTAGAACCCTTTCATCTGAACTTGATTTTATCATAGAAGCAAACAACATGGCAAAAATTGCAGAAAACTGTGCTGCAATTTCAGAAATAGTTATTCCGAAAGTATATAAACATCTCAGTACTGGGAAAATGTTAACCCTCGAAAAACTGGAGGGGATCCGAGTTAATGATGTAAAAGCTCTGGACGCTGCGGGGGTGGATAAAAAAAGAATAGTTGAAATTGGTGCTAAGACGTTTTTTAAGTGGGTTTTATTAGATGGGCTATTTCACGGGGATTTACATGGGGGCAATCTATTTATTCTACCTGAAAATAGGCTTGGAATTATAGATTTTGGAATTGTAGGACGGTTATCTCAGAAGGCCCGCGACCAATTAGCTACGATGGTGATGTCTTTATTGACTGAAGACTATGAGAACCTTTGTTATGAGTATGCGGAACTGGGTGCTGCTAGTTCATCGATTGACTTTGAAGGGTTTCAGCGTGAAGTCCGCAATACGCTATCACCTTATATGGGGTTGTCATTATCTGATGTTAATGTGGGAAAAGTATTAATTGAGGCTACCCAAATTGCAACGAAGTTTAATATCAAGGTGCCCGGCGAATGGATGCTAGTATTTAAAGCGATTCTGACTTTGGAAGGTATGGGGAGAACTCTCGATCCTGATTTTGATCTCCTTTCCATGGGGCAAGATCTGGTGAAGGACTTAGTGAGGAATCAGTATTCAGTTCCTAGATTGTCTAAGGAGTTGTTGTGGGTTGCGCGAGATTTGGCGCTGCTTTTGAAAGTCCTTCCTCGCCAAATTAGGTGGATGTTTCGAAAACTCAACAGCAATGATTTTGCTTTTGAAATTAAGTCGCCTGATTTTCAGCAGATTCGCAGACAGCTTGAATTGAACGGTCGAATGTCTAGTTTGAGTGTTCTCATTTCTGGACTATTTATTTCAAGCAGCATTGCCTTACATTACAGTTCTGAGGCAAAAATTGGGGGATATCCTCTTATTGCAGTTATCTATTTTAGTCTTGGGTGCATATTTCTTGCTGGTTTCATGCTGTCATTTATTCGCAAAAAATAAGAATTATGTTAGTTACAGTCTATGTTTCAGATCGAACGCCCTGTGAATGAACAGACTAAATCTTATGAACCTGGCTCCAAAGATCGGGAGAAACTGAAACAAAGTTTGGACGAGTTGGCGGCAGCCTCTATAGACATTCCAAATGTGATTGGAGGGCAATCAGTTCGGAATCAGGAAAAAAAGAGGGTTGTTATGCCTCATGATCACTCCCATCGGCTAGGGGAGTTTTACTGGGCTGGGGCATCTGAGCTTCAGAGTGCAGCGCAATCGGCAATCCAAGCCAAGTCAAAGTGGGAGAGCACTCCTTGGTATGAGAGGGTTTCCGTATTTTTGAAGGCTGCCGATTTGATTGCAGGGCCGTATCGGAGTCGTCTGAATGCGGCCACCATGTTGGGGCAATCAAAAAATGTTTTTCAAGCTGAGGTGGATTCGGCTTGTGAGTTGATTGATTTCCTGCGTTTTAATGCCTATTTCTATCAAGAAATTCTTAAAAATCAGCCTCTCTCGGTGCCAGGGGTTTGGAATAAAATGGACTACCGTCCCTTGGAGGGGTTTGTACTGGCAATTACTCCCTTTAATTTTACAGCCATTGCCGCAAATCTCCCGGCGACTCCTGCCATGTTAGGAAACACGGTGGTCTGGAAGCCTTCCGACACGCAGATGCTTTCAGCCCATGTTACGATGCAGATTTTTCATGAAGCAGGATTGCCTGAGGGAGTGATTAATCTAGTGGCAGCAGAGGGTTCCGTAGCTGGCAATACACTCCTTCCAATGCGGGAGCTGGGAGGGGTTCACTTCACCGGATCCACTGGCACTTTTCAAACTATTTGGAAAACCATTGGCGAAAATATTAGCCATTACCAGGGATATCCTAGGATCGTAGGTGAAACAGGGGGAAAGGGCTTTATTTTTGCGCATCCCTCCGCTGAGCCTGAGGCCTTGATCACTGCATTGATTCGAGGTGCTTTTGAATACCAAGGTCAAAAATGTTCTGCTGCTTCCCGGGCCTATATTCCAGAAAAATTGTGGAAGCAGATCAAAGATCGCCTCTATTCGGAAATGAAAACAGTTACCGTGGGCGATGTTCGAGACTTCAAACACTTGATGAACGCAGTAATAGATGAGAGATCTTTTAAGAAAATTACAGGCTACCTTCATCATGCGAAAGAGTCCAATGACGCTGAAATCTGGGTAGGGGGAAGGGCGGATTCCAAGAAAGGATACTTCATTGATCCTACCGTCGTTCTTGCCAAGCAGCCTACCTATAAAAGCATGGTGGAGGAAATATTTGGTCCGGTCTTGAGTGTGTATGTGTACCCAGAATCGAAAATGGAAGAAATACTCAAAGTCTGTGACCAATCCGCTTCCTATGCTTTGACTGGGGCCATTTTTGCTCAGGATCATTATGCAATTACGGAACTTTCTAGAAAACTCAGAAACTCTGCAGGGAATTTCTATATCAATGACAAACCCACAGGTGCGGTGGTGGGACAACAGCCTTTCGGGGGGAGTCGCGCTTCCGGAACAAACGATAAAGCAGGCAGTGCCTTAAATCTCTATCGCTGGTTGTCGCCTCGGTCCATCAAGGAAACACGCCTTCCTCCTACGGATTATCGATATCCTTTTATGGGATAAAATGAATATCTTGAGATCTCTATTGACAATATGCATAATCTGAGTATATCTTCATCGTGTGAAAAAGATGGACCAAACCAATCACCACCTATTCTCTGCTTCTCGCCAGTTGCTAGGGTCCAGCTTCGTTCTGAATGGTTCTGAACTATCCTCATTTCAAGTGAGCTATTCTTTTTATAGCGCATACTATTTTGGCGCCTGGCGCCAAAATAACTGTCTTTTCCGCATCTAAATAGAAAATCCCCTAAAAAAGCTCAAGCTGAGGTAGTGGAATTTTTTTCTATCGTCTTAGCTTATGAATAACTCGAAAACCTAAACATTAAGACCAAGTTGGAATAGCGTATATGTGTGTAAATGAAATAGTGGTTCCATCACAGCAGTTTCGTGGAAGTCCCATCATCCCTGGTGATAAGTCGATCTCTCACCGTGGGTTGATTTTTGGTGCTTTAGCAAAAGGACGAACCGAACTCATTGACATTCTTGATAGCGCAGATGTCAATTCCACTGCTCAATGCCTTCAGCAATTAGGAGTGAAAATAGTCAGTTTAGGAAACAAGACCTGGGTTGAGGGAGTGGGTGCCACTGGGTTGTGCAGCCCCAATTCCATTTTAGATTGTGGAAATTCAGGTACAACTATGCGTTTACTCATGGGGGTACTTGCTGGACAAGCAATGCAAGTGACTCTTACTGGCGATGCCTCGCTCAGGCGTCGCCCTATGAAAAGAGTGGCGCATCCACTGGTGCAGATGGGGGCTCAAATCTCCTTAAGCCAAGAAGAATACGCTCCTCTGACGATAACTGGATCGACACTTCAGTCCATTCATTATCACCTCCCGGTTGCAAGTGCGCAGTTGAAAACTGCAATGATTCTTGCAGCTCTTTCAGCTTCGGGTACCACTTGTTTGACAGGTGAAATTCACAGTCGAGATCATACAGAAAGAATGTTGAACGATTTTGGCGTGCATTTGGATCTTAATTCTATGCGAATCCAAATTCAGGGTCCTCAAAGCCTTCGGGCAACTACCGTTCAGGTTCCTGGTGACCCATCCACAGCTGCGTTCTGGATTGCTGCTGCCAGTATTATTCCAGAGGCCCAGCTACAACTCGAGAATATTTCTCTCAATCCCTCTCGTTTAGGCTTCTTGCGAGTACTCCAAAGAATGGGTGCTAATATTCAGATTCAGAGTACTTCAGAACAATCAGAACCTGTGGGGAGAATTCGAGTCACAGCTCAGCCCTTAAAGGGAGTGTCGATATGCAAGCAAGAGATCCCCTCTCTGATTGATGAAATTCCTCTTCTTGCAGTGGTTGCAACTCAAGCGACAGGTTTTTTGGAAGTTGAAGGTGCTGAAGAACTTCGAGTCAAAGAAAGTGATCGGCTTGAAGCAGTTGCTACCAATCTTCGTGCGATGGGTGCTGAAATTGAAGTTCGGAAAGATGGATTTCGAATTCATGGGATTCAAAGGCTCAGGGGTGCGAAAATTGAAAGCTATCATGACCATCGAATTGCTATGGCCTTTAGTATTGCAGCTCTTGTGGCTGAAGGTCCTACTGAGATTCTCCATGCTGACTGTGCAAAGGTTTCTTATCCCGAGTTTTTTTCTACTTTAAGGAACTTAACCCAATGATCCAACATCAAGCTGCAGTGATTGGTGACCCAGTTTCTCACTCTCTTTCGCCTAGTATTTTTTCGTTTTTAGCTAGGCGTCTGGGAAAATCTGGTTTTAATTACAGAGCTGAAAAAATCGAATCTTCATGTTTTGGGGATTTTATCCAAAATGTAAGAGCTCATGAGAACTGGATAGGCCTAAATGTCACCATTCCGCATAAAGAATCCATTCTTAAATTATTGGATCAACTCAGTCCTGAAGTTCAAGTCATAGGTGCTGCCAATGTCATTCATAAAAAAGCTGACTTGCTGATCGGGTATAACACAGATGTTCATGGTATTTTGGGTACCTTAGAAAAACATCAATGTCTCATGGAAGGAAAAAATGCCCTTGTCTTAGGCGCAGGGGGAGCGGCTCGAGCCATTGCGTATGTTTTGGGTTGTCAAAAGGCAAGCCAAGTTGTTTTTTTAAATAGAGACATCAGGCGTGCAGAAGCATTTATCCATACTATCGAGAAAATTTTCCCAGCAACTCAATTTCTGGCTCACCCCGGACTTCAGTCAGGGGGTTATGGCTTTCCAAATCGAATTGACCTCTGGGTCAATACTACCCCTGTTGGGATGTTAGGGGCCTCAACGACGAGAGAGGAGCAATCAGCATCGGATTATTTCACTGATATTTGTAAAACTATCGAAGGGTCTTTTTCCAGAAATGCTTATGCCTTTGATCTCATTTACCGTCCGGAGGAAACCCCGTTTCTTTCCATTGCTAAAAAAATAGGATTAAACGCTATGGGCGGTATGGAAATGCTGGTCGAACAGGCTCTTCAGACTTGGAGAATCTGGTTTGGTCTTACACCTGAATTGGAGGATCTCAAGCTAGAGCTGGTGGATTACTTACGTCATCGTCCTTTATTCTTAACTGGATTTATGGGAGTTGGAAAATCGACCGTAGGACCCATTTTAGCTAAAAAACTGGGATGGAACTTTCTCGATATCGATTTGCTAATAGAACGAGAAACTCAGATGTCCATTCCTGAAATTTTTGAAAAAAAGGGAGAGTCTGCTTTTCGAGAAATGGAAAGCCAAATCATCCAGCAGCATTCTTTCTCTACTCGTACTGTGATTGCATTAGGAGGGGGAGCGCTCTCCAACCCAGCTACCCGAAACACCATTGAAAATTCAGGTCAGATGGTTTTTTTATCCGCACAACCTGACACACTTTTAAAACGATTGAAAACTCCTCTTTATCGTAATCACCGTCCACTTTTAGATCCGATTTTGGCGGAAAAAAATAGCGACCATCAAAAATTAAAAATAACAACGTTTCTCAAACAGAGGGAGAAAAACTACAGTATGGCTAAATATCAGTTGGAAACAGACCAGTTTTCTCCGGAAGAAATAGCTCAACAAATTATAAGAGAAGTAAAATGAAATCTAAAATATCCCAAATAAAAAAGGTAACGCTCTCTCTAGGGCAGAGGTCTCATAAAATTTATATAGGTGCAGGTGCTGTAACCAAAATGGGGGAGTGGCTTAAGAATCAGCCTTCCAAACGAGCATTTATTATAGCTGACAAAAATCTAAAACAAGCTCGAGAGGCATTGGTAGCGACCTTAAAGCACCATCGATGGGAAATTTGCGAAATCGCTGTTCAGGCTGGAGAACAGCTCAAAGACTTTAACACCATTTATCCTCTCTATGCTGATCTCCTCAAGGGAGGAGCGAATCGAGACTCGGTGCTATTTGCTCTAGGCGGTGGAACTATTGGAGACGCTGCTGGATTCCTAGCCTCTACCTATCTTCGAGGAATCGCGTGGGTGGGAGTTCCCACAACACTTCTAGCTCAAGTGGACAGCTCCGTAGGGGGAAAAACTGGTATCAACCACACCGAGGGGAAAAACCTCATTGGCAGCTTCTACCAGCCTGTATGTGTGATTTGCGATACTCAATTTCTAAAGACCTTAGGGCCCCGTGAGATCATTTCGGGTTTTGGTGAAATGGTGAAATATGGAATGATTTTTGACCCTGAGTTTTTTCGATTCTTGAAAAAAAATAGTGCCAGAATTCTTGCTTTGGACCCAAGTGTTCTACTGAGAGCAATCCAAAAGTCACTTCACTGGAAAGCAAAGATAGTTGCAAAAGACGAACTGGACCGAACAGGCCTTCGGGAAGTGCTTAATTTTGGTCACACTTTTGGTCATGCTCTAGAGTCAATGACTCAATATGCAATATTTCAGCATGGTGAGGCGGTTATCTGGGGTATGCGCTTTGCTTTAGCCCTATCGGTGGTTCGAAAGAAGCTGACGATCAAAAAACTCCATGAATTCGATGCCTTTTTATCCCAGCTGAATATTCCGCCGCTACCGGCTGATTTTAGCTTAGCTGAATTGCTCAGGTTCATGAAGCAAGACAAGAAGGTTCGCAGTGGGAAAATTCATTTTGTATTACTTCGAGATTTAGGGAATGTGGTGTCAGATTCGAACGTCTCCCAAGACGATCTTTATCAAGCGTACCGGATTCTCGTGGAAAGGGTGAATATATGAAACTCAACCTTCCAAGTGAGACTTCGGCGCAAAAACGGATTTTGATTCTTCATGGTCCCAATCTCAATTTACTGGGCGAGCGAGAGCCTGAAATTTATGGGTCGATGACTTTAGAGGAGCTGAATCAAAAGCTTGCCTCTTTCGCTGAAAAAGAAGGTTGCAAACTTCGAATCCATCAGTCCAATAGTGAGGGCACTTTGATTGACTTACTTCACGAGAACAGGAAGTGGGCTGACGGTGTGGTTATAAATCCTGGAGCTTACACTCACACTTCCTATGCGATTCGAGATGCCATTGCTAGTATTTCTCTACCAACGATTGAAGTCCATTTAAGCGATATTTATCAACGAGAGGAATTTAGAAAAATTTCACTGATAGCCCCCGTTTGCCTGAAGCAAATTTCAGGACTGGGGTGGCGCTCCTATATCCAAGCAATAGAGATGCTCATTGAGCACCCCGGACTCAGTCTGGGGATTATCTCAAAGGAACCTAAAAAAGGATAATTATGCCAGGAAATACGTTCGGACAGATTTTTAAAGTTACTACTTTTGGAGAGTCCCATGGAGAGATGATTGGCGTTGTCATAGACGGTTGTCCTGCAGGTCTTAAGATCGATCCTAAATTGATTCAAAAGGAAGTAGATCGTCGTAGGCCAGGGCAATCTAAGATCACCACTCAACGAAAGGAATCTGACAAAGTTCACTTCGTGTCGGGGCTTTTTGAAGGAAGAACCACGGGAGCTCCGTTAAGTGCACTAATTAGAAACGAAGACCAGCGCTCTCAAGACTATAGTCATCTGATAGATCAGTATCGACCTTCTCATGCTGACTTCACTTATCAAATGAAGTACGGCCATCGGGATGCTCGAGGAGGAGGTCGTTCCTCAGCTAGAGAAACTGCAGCTCGTGTGATCGCTGGAGCGGTTGCGAAGCTTATTTTAAGGAAGTCAGGAATTGAGACTCTGGCGTTTGTTTCCCAGGTGGGGTCCATCCGTCTGGAAGCCAGTTTAGATCAAATGGATTTCTCTCAAGTGGAAAAAAACATCGTACGTTGTCCCGATGCTCGTGTTGCCAAAAAGATGATTGATCTTATCGATGCTGTTCGCAAAGACGGCGACACTATAGGTGGAATTATTACTGGGGTGATACGCGGATGTCCCGCTGGTTTAGGGGAGCCTATTTTTGATCGACTCCATGCGGATTTAGGAAAAGCGATGCTGAGTATTAATGCGGTAAAGGGCTTTGAATATGGGTCTGGATTTGGTGGGGTAGAGCTCAGAGGCTCTGAGCACAATGATCCTTTTATTGAAAGGGAAGGAAAAATTCAGACTGTGACGAATTATTCAGGTGGAATTCAGGGAGGA
>Ga0302320_10018851_pt1 | contig 13895 bp, 11 predicted proteins | sample Bog_T0_3_FD_202130 | JGI IMG/M metagenome (GOLD analysis project Ga0302320, IMG submission 202130) | Peat permafrost microbial communities from Stordalen Mire near Abisko, Sweden - Bog_T0_3 | ecosystem: Environmental > Terrestrial > Soil > Wetlands > Peat | place: Sweden: Abisko, Stordalen Mire... | reverse complement strand
GTTGCGTTTGAGCATGCATCCCTGCCCTGGTTGCCGTTCGGTAGAAAGGCAAATTCAATGCGTTTTTCTCCTGGAATTCTGATTGCGATTGTTTCTTCTCTTCCCATCCAGCTTTCGATAGCGCAGGCACAGCCAGGTCCGGGTTCAGGTCCGGCTGTGGCGCAAGGCGGAGCACCCATGGCAGGGCCGGCATCTGTCGCGCCGGATGCGGGTGCGGCGGCAGTGACGCCCACGCTTTCTCCCGCTCTCGACACAGTGCATAAAACCCTTGCTGGCCTGAGGCTGGACCGCTGGAAAAAGGGGACGGTGCGGGACGACGCCAGCAACTACGTTGACCAGATTCAACACGACATTTCCACCAACCTGCCGCCGCTCATGACGGCTGCGGACAGCGCGCCGAATTCCGTCAGCAAGGCTCTTCCACTCTCCAAGCATCTGGGCGCGTTATACGACGTTCTGCTCCGCGTGGAAGAGGCGGCGCGCGTATCCGCGCCCGACGACCAGGTGGCCCAGTTGCAGAGCGCGCTCAACAGCCTGGAAACGGCGCGGCTCGCGCTGAACGACCACATGCAGGGATCGGCCGATGCGATGGAGAAGCAGGTGGTGGATTTGCGCAGCACGCTCAGGCAGCAGCAATCACGGCCAACGCCGGCGCCGGCTCCCGTGAGCGTTCCTTGCACCCCGCCGGTGACGCACCACACGGTGGTAAAGAAGAAGCCGGCTGCTACAGCCACGCCTGCCACCGGGACCAATGCTGGTGCGAAGCCAGGCACGACGCCGGCGAATAGCCAGAACACCCAGAAGAAGGCTGTGCCCCAGACTCCCCCGAATACGCAAAATCATTGAGGCACCGCTACGGATGCGGAATCCGGACCGGAACACGAATCCGGGCCGCTGTAACTTTGCGCGCGCATTCAGCATCCATTAGGAGCGGTTCGCAAAAGGCGCAGGTCGACATGCGGATCGCAAAGGCGGCTTTCCTATGAAAATTCAGATTGTGGTTCCGGCATTGATGCTGCTGGCGATGGTGATAGTATTCTCTGCAAAAGGGCATGCGGCATTGCGGAGCCCGGCTCCCAAGGCGACGCTCGATGCAGTGATTGCCGCGATCCCCGGCAGGCAGAAGGCAGTATTTGCCGGAGGCTGCTTCTGGGGCCAGCAGGCTGTGTTCGAGCGCATCCGCGGCGTGGTGAAGACGACGGCGGGCTATGCGGGCGGATCCGCGGCAACGGCAACCTACGACCAGGTGACGACCGAGACCTCGGGCCACGCCGAATCGGTTGAAGTAGAGTATGACCCGTCGAAGATCACCTATGGCGAACTGCTGCGGATTTTCTTTTCCATCGCGCACGACCCCACCCAACTGAACCGGCAGGACAACGACGTGGGCACATCGTATCGCTCGGCGATTTTTTATACGAATGACGAACAGAAGCGGATTGCGACAGCCTACATCGCGCAGCTTCAGGCAGCCCACGTCTTCAACAAGCCAATTGTGACCGAGGTGACGCCGCTGAAGGGTTTCTATGCCGGCGAAGACTACCACCAGGACTACGCGCTCAAGAACCCCGGCAATCCCTACATCCTGGTGTGCGACCGGCCCAAGGTGGAGCTGCTAAAGAAGGAATTTCCCGATCACTACGTGGAGTACAACGGGAAGCGGTAGGGCAGCGGAGCTGGCGGAGTTAGCGGAGCTCGTAGGCCGGTGGCTCTCGCGGTGATCGAGTCCCGCTTGGTGCCGTGGGTGGAACTGCGCGCTGCTAGAATTCGTTGAGAGCTCCCTCCATGAATGTGAAGGCCCTGTATCCCGGCACCTTTGACCCGCCCACCAACGGACATGTGGACCTGATTACGCGCGGGGCGAAGCTGTTTGGCGAGTTGACGGTGGGCATCCTGGTGAACCCGGTCAAGAATCCTCTGTTCACGGTGGAGGAGCGCGTCGAGATGCTGCGCGAGGTGACCGGCACGCTAGGCACAGTGCAAGTGGCAACCTTTGACGGGCTCATGGTGGATTTTGCGCGGAAGCAGGGAGCGACCGCGGTGCTGCGCGGGATTCGAGCCATCTCCGACTACGAGCACGAGTTCCAGATGGCCCTGATGAATCGGCGTCTGGCGCCGGAAATTGAGACCGTCTTCCTCCAGCCGGCCGGTCGCTACTCGTTTGTGAGCTCGCGCATGGTGAAGGAAGTGTTCAGCTTTGGTGGCGACGTGAGCGGGCTGGTCCCGCCGAACGTGCTGAAGCGCCTGCGTGCCCGGATCAACAACGGAACGTAGAATTCGGAAAGCACGGAGCGCCGGCATGATCGATAGAAATGCATTCTATCGATCATAATTACACGTATAATGATCGATAGGAGGGTCCGCTATCGCTCATGAAATGGAACTGGCAAAGCCCGGAATGGCCCAATTTCACCTGGGATCGCGCGCGAATCGCTGCCGCAGAAGAGCGGTTCCTTCTGGGTGCGGGCGTCAGCCTTGGAACCGTCCAACACCTCGGCGCCGATGATCGCCAGCAACTCCTGGTGGAATGGATGAGCGGGGAGGCCGTGACCACATCGGCCATTGAGGGCGAGGTCCTCAACCGGGCCAGTGTGCAATCGTCGATTCTGCGCCAGTTTGGACTTGCGTCTCCCGACAAACGGCGCGCGACGGCTGCGGAACAAGGAATCGCCGAGATGATGGTCGATGTCTATCGATCGTTCTCGGAGCCTCTTTCCGAGCAAATGCTGTTCGGCTGGCACCGGATGGTGACATCCGGCAGAAACGACCTCGCCGACATTGGACGATATCGCACAAGCCCGGAGCCGATGCAGGTGGTTTCCGGTCCAATCGGCAGCCCGGCGGTTCATTTTGAGGCTCCGCCCTCCAAGCGGATCCCCGCAGAGATGAAACGCTTCCTCTTATGGTTCAATCGCACGGGCGCGCAGGGCAAGGAATCGTTGCCCGCTCTAACACGTGCCGGGACAGCTCACCTGTATTTCGAATCGATCCATCCATTTGAAGATGGGAATGGGCGCATCGGGCGCGCCATCGCGGAAAAAGCGATGACGCAGAGCTTCGGCCAGCCGGTGTTCACCGCCTTGGCAACCACCATCCTGGCGCACCAGAAGAGCTACTACCAGGCGCTTGAGCGCGCGAATCGGCGCAACGAGATCACCGAATGGCTGGTTTGGTTCGCGGATATCGCGCTCGAAGCCCAGCGCCGCAGCCTCGCGCAAGTGGAGTTCATTCTGGCAAAAACAAAAACGCTGGACCGGTTGCGCGACCAGATCAATGAGCGGCAACGCAAGGCACTGCTGCGCCTGTTTCGAGAAGGGCCGGAAGGCTTCAAGGGCGGTCTGAGCGCGGGCAACTACAGCACGATTACGGGAGCCCCGCCTGCAACGACAACCCGCGATCTTGCCGACCTTGTTGAGAAGGGCGCCCTGGTCCGCACTGGGGAGCGCAGGCACGCGCGCTACACGCTGAACCTGGGGGTCACGGGCGTCCTTTAGTTTCGCGGGTTTCGTCTCGCGCGGCCAGCATGACACAGCCTCCATTGCTATCGGCGCATCCAACACCCTGTGCGGGAGGAAACGCCGGCCCCTTGGCATGCAGGCGGTTCCGCTTGCGGCAATCACGCAACCCCGGCTCGAGGAGCAACTATGGCAGATCCTGCTTTTACCGTTCCAGCGGCTGTAACTTCCGTTCCAACCAACCCTGACCCCACGCGGGATGAAACGCTCGGCGCCGACCAACTCCAGGCAAAATACGACCCCGCCGCCAAAGCCGGAGCCTGGGGCGAGCATCCGATGTACCGGCTGGAAGAATGGCGGAACGACGTGGCGAGCAAGAAGACCGTGCTCGGCTACTGGCCCTGGGTGGTGGCCCAGTTCGAGCTGAAGGGCGACGCGGCCAAGAGCAAGGCGGAGAAAAAGGCGGAAAAGCGCGCCGACATCGAGGAGAAGGAGGTGGCGCAGCTCGAGGCGGAAGACCCGGGAAATCAGGGGTCTTAAGCCAAGTAGCGCCGGTCTCTTGACCCGCTGTAGTGGCGGCGTCCCCCCCCCCGCCGCCCCTTCCCCTTCAAAACACCGCTATCCCGGATTTTGCACTGCGATTTCGCGCAGGAATTTTGCGCTGCCCTCAAAATCTGTAAAGATAGTAACTGTCATGACAACTTCAGCACCTGCAAAAGTATTTGCCGACCGCATAGGCCGGATCGAGGTTTCCGCGACCATGGCTGTGGCCGCCGAGGCTGCCAAACTGCGCGCACAAGGCGTGAACCTGGTGGATTTTGGAGCCGGCGAGCCCCACTTCTCTACTCCGCGCCACATCAAGGACGCGGCGATCGCGGCCATCGACGCCAATTTCACCCGCTACACCGTGGTGCCCGGCATTCCCGACGTGCGCAAGGCGATCATCGAGCGGCATGCAACCGACTTTGGTTCCGACTACACGACCGACGAAGCTATCTTTACCACTGGCGGCAAGCTGGCGATCTTCAACACGCTGCAGATCCTTGTGGATCACGGTGATGAGGTGATTCTGCCCGTTCCCTACTGGGTCAGCTTCAAGGACATCATCCAGTACGCGGGCGGCAAGGTTGTCTATCTCGAGACGAACGAGGCGGAAAGCTTCAGGATTACCGCCGACGCCATTGAGAAGGCGATAACTCCTAGGACGAAGGCGATCATTCTGAATTCGCCGTCGAACCCGGCGGGGTCTGTGGTTTCAGCCGAGGACCTGGAGCGGATTGTCCACCTGGCGCACGACCGCGGCATTTACCTGCTGCTGGACGAGTGCTACGTGTACCTGAACTACACGGGCAAGTGCGTCTCTGGCGGCTCGTATACCTGGGCCAAGGACCACATCGTAATTTTTGGGTCGCTGTCAAAGACCTATGCGATGACGGGATGGCGCGCGGGCTACGCGCTGGCAGCGAAGCCGGTGGTGGCGAACCTGAGCAAGCTCCAGTCGCAGTCGACGTCGAACGCGACAAGCTTTGTCCAGAAGGCAGCGATTGCGGCGCTGGCAGGATCGCAGCAGTGCGTCAGCGAGTTCCGCGCGGAGTTTCTCGATCTGCGCGACTACATGCTCGCCAAGGTCCGCGAGATTCCCGGCGTCACCTGCACAACTCCTGAGGGCGCGTTCTATGTGTATCCAAACGTTGGGGCTTACATCGGCAAGGGCGGCATCCGGACAGCCACCGAGTTGGCGACGCGCCTGCTGCATGAAGGCCACGTGGTGACGGTGCCGGGCGAAGCGTTCGGTACACGCGAGCACATCCGGATCTCGTACCCGGTGACCAAGCAGAACATCGACGAAGGCACCAAACGGATGGGAGAATTCCTGACCGGATTGAAATAGGGCGCAAGCCGCTCAAAAACAGTTTGAGGACGATTTCAATGGAAAACCCCGCCGGAGCCCTCCGGCGGGGTTTTCTAATGCACAATTTGCGAATTGCATAATATGCGATACATCACTGTGCAAAGGTAGTGCGAGTCAGATACGATGTCCTTTCGATGCCGAAGACGATTGATTTTCGCCCTGTGATTCTTGCGGGAGGAAGCGGAACCCGCTTCTGGCCCCGCTCCCGCCGCGCCCGCGCCAAGCAAGTGCTTGCACTGGACGGCGAACGTTCGATGATTCAACAGACCCTGGAGAGGCTGAAGCCGCTCGCGGGTCTGGACAAGACCTGGATTATCACGAATGAATATCTGTCGCACGAGATTGCCGATCAACTGCCGGGATTGCCGGCGAGCCAGATTGTGCAGGAACCCTGCGCGCGCAACACAGCTCCCGCCTGCGGACTGGCCGCGTTCCTGATCGAGCGCGAGAATCCGAACGCGGTCCTTGGCATTTTTCCTTCGGACCACGTGATCGCGGACGAGCCACGTTTTTTAAAGGCGCTGCAGAAGGCAATTGCCCTGGCCGCGGCTGGCGACAACATGGTTGTCTTGGGCATTGAGCCGGTACGAGCAGAAACCGGATACGGGTACATTGAAACGGGCGACCTGACCGAGAACGATGAAGCGCTGCATGTGCGACGATTTACCGAAAAGCCGAACCAGAACCGCGCGGAAGAGTTTGTATCCGCGGGCAACTACTACTGGAACTCGGGAATGTTTCTGTGGTCGGCGCGTACCCTCGCCAATGCGGTGAGAGAACATCTTCCGGAGACTGCGCCGCTGCTCGAAAGCATTGCGGCCGCTTTCGGAACGCCGCAGTTCGACGAGGTATTCCGCGAGTTGTATCCGAAATGCGAGAACATTTCCGTGGACTATGCGGTGCTGGAGCCGCGGTCAGCCAAGGGCGAGCACTTGTCGAATTTGTACTGCCTGCCGGCGGAGTTCAGTTGGAACGATCTTGGCTCGTGGGCTTCGCTCTACGAGTATCAGTTGGAGACGCGCCTGCGCGGCGATGCCGAGGGCAACGTCGCGGACTCAAGCGGCCACATGGCGCTCGAGGCGACAGACAACTACATCTTCAGCCCCAAGAAGTTTGTGGCGCTGGTGGGCGTGGAGAACTTGGTAGTGGTAGACACCGAGGATGCCCTGCTGATTGTGCGCCGCGACCACTCGCAGGATGTGGGCAAGATTGTGAAGGAACTCGGGCTGACGGGGCGGACCGATTTGATCTGAGTGAGGTGGGTTGCAGGCGAAGCGCCGGGCTCTGCCCCGGCGCGTTTGTTTTATGCGGGAGGGCGCGGGGAGTAGTCCATGCGAGCCCAACGCGGAGATTGAGGCCGCCTGGGACAGCGAGATCAAGCGCCGTCTTGACGAGATCGACTCGGGAGCCGTTAAAGTTGCCAAGCGCCACCCAAACTACTGGACCAATCGCCTTTAGTTCCGGCCATGCGCTCCAAGCGTGCGGCGTACAATTTATGGGTGGTCCGGCACGCACTTCTTGCCGAGTGGGGTAAAGAAATTGCCCGAAACAATTGATTGGCCGATGCATTCGCAGCCAAAGAAGCCGCGAAACTGGAAATTCTTTTTTCTTGTGGCGCTTGTGCTCGTCCTCCTGTTTGCGAGCCGCACGGCGATTTCGTATTGGGTGGATCTGCTCTGGTTCAGCTCGCTCGGTTACGGCGATGTCTTCTGGAAGACGCGCGGCCTCGAGTGGGGCGTGTTCGCCGGCTTCGCCGCGGTCACGTTCGCGGTCCTGGTGGGTGTGGTCACCCTGCTGAAGCGCGCCCACGGCGACGACATGCCCAGGACACACACCATCATGTTTGGCGGCCAGGCGCTCGAATTGCCCGTGGCGACGGCGGTGCGCGTGGTGTCAATTGCCGGCTCGCTGCTGGTAGCCGTGGTGACCGGCGCGGCGATGGATGCGGAATGGCCGACACTTGCGCTCTGGTGGTATTCGCCGGCGCAGGCAGGCGGGGTGGGCGATCCGATCTTCGGCAAGCCGCTCGGGTTCTATCTGTTCACGCTTCCCGCGTGGCAGTCGCTGGTGGGCTGGCTGATGACGCTGGGAATTCTTTCCGTCGCAATTGCCGCGGTGTTCCTGCTGATCAGTGGTGGAGCGCGCGCGATGAGCGGGCGCCTAAGCTCTGCGGTTGAGTTGCCGTGGCGGGGACTGGCGGCGACCGGCGGATTTCTGCTGCTGGTGCTGGCGACGCATGTGTATGTGGACCGTTTCGCCATGCTGTTCGAGCCGCACACGATCTTCAGCGGCGTGACCTATACGGATGCGCACGTCACGATCACCGGCCTCTTGTTCGTTGCGCTGGCGCTGGTGGTTGGAGCGGCGATTGCGATCGCCACCGCGGTGATGAATCTGCGCGGACGATGGCTGGTGATTGCCGTGTCTCCCGCTGCGATTTGCTATGTACTCGTCGGTCTCGCCGGCTGGTATGTGACGACGTTCGTTGTGAAGCCGAACCAGCTTGACCGCGAGCGCCCCTACATTGCCAACAACATCGACATGACGCGGCAGGCTTACGCGCTCGACAAATTTGCGCAGCACGAATTTCCGGCAGAGACCACGCCCGGCGCCGCCGATCCAACCCACAACCAGGCGACCCTCGACAACATTCGCCTGTGGGATGTGCAGGCACTGAAGGACACGTTGCGGCAGGTGCAGGAAATCCGGACCTACTACGACTTCCCTGACATCGACATTGACCGTTACGAGATTGGCGGCTCGCTGCGCGAGGTGATGCTGGGCGTGCGTGAGTTGAACGTGGACAAGCTGCCGGAGAGCAGCCACAACTGGATCAACGACAAGCTGATCTACACGCACGGCTACGGCATTACGATGAACCCTGTGAACGGATTTACGCCGGAAGGTTTGCCGACGCTGCTGCTCTCAAACATGCCGGTGCAAAGCAGCGTGCCGGGGCTGAACGTGACGCGGCCGGAGATCTATTTCGGCGAGATGACCAACACCGACGTCTACGTGAAGACGGGCCAGCAGGAGTTCAACTATCCCGAAGGCCAGACGAACAACCTCACGTCTTACAAAGGCGATGGCGGCATTGAAGTCGGCGGATTTTTGCGGCGCGTAATGCTGGCCTTCGATCGCGGTGACCTGACCAAGCTGCCCTTCAGCGACGACGTAACTGCGGACAGCCGGCTGCTGATTCGGCGCAACATTCGCGATCGCGTGGCGACACTCGCGCCATTCCTGAGCTTCGACCAAGATCCGTACATCGTGGTGGGCGACGATGGTCGGCTCTCATGGGTGATGGATGGATTTACCAGCTCGGACAGCTATCCCTATTCCACCGATTACACGCTCGATGGCCAGTCGATCAACTACCTCCGCAACAGCGTGAAGGTGGTGGTAGATGCGTACGACGGAACAACAACGTTCTACGTCTTCGACAACCAGGACCCAATCATCGCGGCGTGGCGAAACATCTTTCCATCGCTGTTCAAGGATGCCTCTGCAATGCCGGCCTGGCAGCGCAAACACGTGCGCTATCCGGAGCTGATGCTCAGCTTGCAGGCCGAAGCGTACGGTCTCTACCACATGACCAATCCCGAGGTGTTTTATAACCGCGAGGATCTTTGGACGGTGGCTACGCAGGCCGGCATGGGCGACCAGGGAGAGCAGACAACGCAAGCCATGGAGCCGAACTTTGTGCTCATGAATCTACCCGGAGAGAGCGGGCTTGAGTTTGTGGAGATCCTTCCGTTTACTCCGGCTAACCGCAACAACATGATTGGCTGGATCGCCGCGCGCAGCGATGGCGAACACTACGGAACAGCGGTCGTTTATGACTTCCCGAAGACGCGCCTTGTCGATGGCCCCCAGCAGATTGAAGCGCGCATCGATCAGAACGCGCAACTGTCCGGCCAACTCACGTTATGGAACCAGCAGGGCTCGCACGTACGCCGCGGAAGCCTGCTTGTGATCCCCTGCGGCAAAGCGCTGCTCTACGCGGAGCCCATCTACCTGCAAGCCCAGCGCAGCCCCATGCCTGAGTTGCGGCTGGTGGTGCTGGCGCTGCAGGACCGGCTTGCCTACGCGCCGACGTTCGAGGGCGCGCTGGCCTCGCTCTTCGGTTCGGAAGGCTCGTCGCTGAGCCAGGAGGAAGCGCCCCAGGCACAACCGACAGCCGTAGCCGGCGCACCCAAGCCCGCGGAAACGCAGAGCTTAATGATTGCCCAGGCCGCGCGCGATTTCTCCGACTATCAACGGCTGACGTCAGAAGGCAAGCTGGCGGATGCAGGGCAGAAGCTGGACGACTTGAAGCGCGTGCTGGACAGGCTGGCTTCGACGCAAAAGTGAGAAAGACAGGGATCAGGGGTTAGGGATCAGGGATCAGCCCCGTGCCCTATCCATTTCCCAGTTTCCTCCTGAAAATGGGTACGCTGCGCCCAGGGGGAACTCGGAGACTCTTCAGAAGAGATTGCCGGAAACCTGCTCGGCTGCCGTGTAGATTCGGGCCTTCATTTCTTCTCGGGTGAGCATGGGGTCCCGTTTGAGCGTGCTGCTGATGGTGATGGTGAACACCTGATCGCGAACACGGCCCAGAACGCGCTCGCCCAGTCCGCCCTTACGGTCGTCGGCGGCACATACTAGCGCCTCGTTACCGATGGCCGGCAAAGCGGCCTGGTCGGTTCCACACGCCTGCGCAAGTGTGGCGAGGCGCGCATGTGCGTCGGATATCGACTCCACAGTGATGCGCAGTGTATGCGTGGCGGCTTCACCGCGATTTACAAAAGTGCAAACTGCTGGTTGTTCTGCCGCGGCCTCCGTAAAGCTGCCCACAGCATCGCCGCCCAGAAGTCCGGAAGCCGTGGCTTCGTTGATCCATGCGCAGTTGTTGGCCGCGTCGCATGGGGTGATGCCAAAAAGCAGGCAAAGTCCCAGCGCAGCCGTCGCCAAGCCTCGCGCAGGCCCGGTGCGATTTGCTCGTCTATCTCCCATTCTGCGGGCCTCCTGCATTGCTCTCCATGTCGGAGTGGAGGTGCCACGGAATGCTCTCCGTGGATATCTCGGGGTGTTCACGAAGGTAGTTGAGCGAATACGTTGGCGCCCCCGGATCTGCCTTCTTGTCGACGAACATCGACTGCTGCTCCGCAGCCTCTTTCGGCTTGCCCATGCGGCGGTAGAGGATGGAGAGGTTGTAATGCGCTGTCAGATCGTCCGGATCGATCTGCTGCAGTGCTTCGAATTGTTCCAGCGCTGCGGGGTTGTCGTTCTGCTGGTAGTAAGTGATCCCCAGTTCGCGCCGTGCATCTCGCGACTGCGGAAACATTTCCACCACTTTGCGAAAATCCGCGATCTCCTGCTCCGTGTTGCCTTCGCGTCGTTGAAGGAGCCCATCGTAATAGAGCGCACGCGCGTTGTTGGGGTCCAGCGACAAAGCTCTGCGAATGGCTCTGCGTGCCGATGAGTACTTCTCCCACACAATTTCGGTAAGGCCCACGTTCGTATAGGCGTCGGCATAAAGAGGCCGCAGCTTGATCACTTCGGAAAACGCATCGATGGATTCCTGATATTGAAACTGATCGAGCAGCGCGATGCCGAGATTATTCCATCGCATCCAGTCGGGATTGTCCCCTGGTTCCGCAGCCTCCGGTGTATTCTCGCCAATCTTCAGTACACGGCTGCGCGAGGCAATCTCCACTACGGGATACGCGGGGTGATCCTTTCCGAAGATATTGTTGAGATAGCTCTGGCGCAGATGCCTGTAGTTCACCCTGGCGGTTACAGTCACAGCGCCTCTGGCCTCGGCCGGCATGCGGAACTGATACCGCACCAGCACCGACCGCCCTGCCTGCACGCTGTTGTCGTAAGCCACTGACTGAATCGTCCACACCTTGTGGTTGTCGACAAACTCGCCCGTGTCGGTCACCGGCCGATTCGTAAAGCTGTGCGCGCGCGGGTCCAGCATCCCGTCCGGCTTCAAGAACCCGCTGTGATAAATCTCCTTCCCCTCCGCGTCTTTGACCGTGAACTCTACCCACGCCTCATAAAGGTCGCGCACCTCGGGAATCAGTGAGTGCCCGATGTTCTTGTTCTGGATCACTACAAACGCTTCCACCGTGTCGTTCGGCGCCAGGCTGTAGGACGCGGTTCCCAATGGAGCAATCAGCTTGTCGCTGGCCGCCTTCTTGATGGCAAAGATGTCCACGTTCAGATAGTTGCCCGCGCGCAGAAACGCAATCGTCTTGCTCAGCTGTTCGTCGAAGCCGTAGTAGAAAGGAACCGCGGTGTTTCCGGCCAGCCAGCGATGCGAGGCAAACGTTCCATTCTTGGCGCCGTAGTCGGGCAGCGCGTTGGGGTTGCGTTTCATGTGGCATCCCTGGCACGTCGTAAAGTCGGCTGTGTAAAACGTCAGCGGATTGCGCTGCGAGAACTTCGACTGCTGCCACTCGTCGTATGCCGTGAAGGCGCGAATGAATTTGTAGTCGTTCAGCGTGTCCGGAAGGTTGGCCTTGTGGCATGCCGCACAGAACTCCGGTGTGTGCAGAAAGTCGTGCATCACGGCCTGCGAATGCCGCTCCGGATGGCGAAGAATCTGCTCGAATGGAACCTGCCCCGGAATGCGGTTGCCGTTTTCATCCACAATCACCGAGGGCACGCCCATCTCAACGCCTGCGTTGCCGTTCGTCAAGTTCAGCTTCAGCACAGAGTGGCAAGTCATGCAAGTGAGCCCGTCGCTGTCGAATTTCGCCCGATCCACCTTCGAGTCTTCCGTCAGTGCACCGCCAAGCACGCCAATCGGATTATGGCAACTGTCGCAGTGGCGCGCAAACGCGATTCCGCGCGTCTTGTCGCGGATGAGCAGGTTGACGCTTGTCCGGTAGAACGGCGTGCGAAACGCGTTTGAATGGAGCGCCTGCCGCCACTGGCTGTAGGCTTCCTGGTGGCAAACGGCGCAATACTCGGCGGTTGGAAATGCGCCCGGCTGGATGAATCCCTCCCCCTGCACTTGAATGTTGCCGGGAGTGTATGGGTTCCCCTTCCCATAGCGAAAGTTGTACGTCGGAGTCACCATGGAGTTGTGCGCCTTGCGCTCCTCCTCGGATCTCTGCACTGCCTTCGCCTTCAACGCCGCCAGCGCCTCGCGCTGTGCCGGCGTGTCCACGGCCGGTGGCGTACCTTTTGGCGGCGGTGTATACGCGAGCGGTGAAGGCGGCTGCGTTGCGGCTGGCGCCTGCGCCGCGCGCCCAACTGCCCCGTAGCCCATCAAAAGCGACATCATCGCCACAAGCGCAGCTTTCTTCTTCATGCACACTCCAGTCGTGTCGGTCATGGCAAGCGTCCGTTCGTTCCGCTCGCCGGTCCGAGCTGCGTTCTATTTGCCTGATGCTGTTGAGGTGGATTTAATTCGAGCGCGTTCCGCGGCAATGCCGTCATAGACACTGGGCACCAGCCCCTTGCCTTCCTCGATGGTGTAGTATCGGTCAACCCCGGGGAGGGTGTAGGTCTCTTTTGCGCCGTCTGACCAGCGAATCTCTACCTTGTCCACTTTGGTTTGTTCTCCCAACCCATAGTGCAGGCGAAAATCGTTCGACGACATGAAGCTTCCTCCGCTCATCACATCGCCGCGCTGGCGAATGCCGCCTGCAGTCACATGAACGGTTGACCCCACCGCATCGCGCGGGCTTTTGGGCCCTCCAATCAATTGCAGTCCCACCCAGTGATTGTGATCGTCGTCGATGTTCCGCAGGAGAACCGGCGTGTGGTCCATGCAATTGATCACCACGTCGATCTTTCCGTCATTGAACAGATCGCCAAAGGCCGCTCCTCGCGCGGGAATTACGTCCGACAGGCCTGTGCCTTCCACCGCCGGTTCCACTTCAAATCGCTTCCCCTTGTCCAGGTTGTGAAAAAGCAGCGGACGCTCCGCCCACGATGTGCCCCAATTATGCGCGTCCACTTGCGGATACACATGCCCAGCCACAAACATCAGATCCTTCCAGCCGTCGTTGTCGAAGTCGATGAACTCCGTGCCCCAACTAAGGAAGGGGTACGTGGGCTCAGCCATCTTCATCGCTGGAGTAATGTCAACAAAGTTCCCATCGCCGTCGTTGCGAAACAACGTCTTGTAGTCGTCGGAGAAAGTCGTCGTATACAAATCGAGCCGGCCATTATTCAGGTAGTCGCCCACGGCAAGCCCCATGGATGCCGTCTCTCGCGCATCCTGGTTCAACGCAAAGCCGGAGTAGAAGCTTGAGTCATCGAAGGTGCCGTCGCCCTTGTTCATATACAGATAATTCGGAGAAGAGTCGTCCGTTACCAAAAGGTCCACTTTGCCGTCGTTGTCGATATCGACAAAGGTGGATGAGAAGCCGTAGTAGCGGCGCTTGTCGCTCACTCCGGCCTTCACGCTCACATCGGTGAATGTGCCATCGCCGTTGTTGTGAAACAGGTGATCCGGCTCCCCTACCAGCCCACGCGGGCCGCACATGGTCTGCGCGCCGCGAAACTGGCAATTCGCGAAGCCGACC
>Ga0302320_10018849_pt1 | contig 13896 bp, 7 predicted proteins | sample Bog_T0_3_FD_202130 | JGI IMG/M metagenome (GOLD analysis project Ga0302320, IMG submission 202130) | Peat permafrost microbial communities from Stordalen Mire near Abisko, Sweden - Bog_T0_3 | ecosystem: Environmental > Terrestrial > Soil > Wetlands > Peat | place: Sweden: Abisko, Stordalen Mire... | reverse complement strand
GCGCAAGCAAGCTGGGCGGGGACGGTTCCTGGGGCTGCGCCGGGTCCGGTTCGAGCGCCTGCCTGGGCTATAACCTTGGCCTTGCCGCCGCCGAGGCGGTGGACAAGGCGCCCGCGACCAGTCCGACAGCGTCCGGCGCGGTTGCAGCAATCCACTACGGACTGTCACCGCATGTTCCGGCCGGCTCCGGGACGGTGCCCGGCGTTTACGTGCCGCCCAGCGCGGAAGGCGGCCGGCCGGAGATGTTCCCCAGCTGGGGCAGCGTCACCCCGACCGGCCTGACCCGCGGGCAGGTTGCAGCCGCCCAGGCGACGGTGAACGGACCGCCGGCGATCAACTCGCAGGCCTATGCCACGGCGCTGCTGCAGACGGAATGCGAGGGCTCCGGCGCCGGGCTCGACAATCTGCCAGCCAATATTCGGTCGGCCTGCGCGGCGGCTGGTTTTTCCCAGGAGACCAAGGCGCAGGCCAGCGCGGCGCTGTTCTGGAACGATCCCGGCACGACGATCCAGCCGCCCGGCCACTGGCTGCAGATCGCCGATACCGCCATGACAAGCCAGAACAGCAGCCTGCTGCAAAGCGCTCGGCTGACCGCCTTGCTGGGCGAGTCGATGAACGACGCCGGGATCGCGGCGTGGAGTGACAAATATATCTACAATCTGTGGCGTCCGGTGACCGCGATCCAGGATTGCGGTCCCGGCGGCACGGCGTCGGGTGCGGTCACTTGGAGCAGCGATTTCACCACCTGCGATACATCCTGGACATCATTGATCGCGACCCCGCCGCATCCGGACTACCTGGCCGGCCATCCGGCGTTCAGCGGTTCGGCGGCGACCGTGCTGGCGGATTTCTTCGGTACCGACAACATCAGCTTTTCGTCCACGTCGGACTACTACTGCAATGGCGGCACCAACGTGTTCAACGCTGCCAACCAGCCGATCGCCTGCACGCTCGCCGGCAAGACGTATTACATTTGCAGCGCCACCACGACGCCGGTGTTCGACAACAGCGATCTGCCGGTCGGTTGCTCGGACGGCACCAGCATTTTTCCGCTCACCGGCGCCGACTGCAACACGGTGACGAGCACCGGCGTCAACAACGGCAGCCCGCTGATCTGCCCGATCGTGGAAACTTTCGACAGTTTCTCGCAAGCCTCCAGCGGGCCCAACGGCGCGGAGTTCAGCCGCGTGGTCGGCGGCATCCACACGCCGTTCGCGGTGGAGGACGCGCTGACCGTCGGCGACGCGGTGGGTGCTGCGGTTGCGGCGGGCGCCGGCCTGCCGAATGTGCTGCCCGAACCCGCCAGTCTGACGCTCTGCGGTTTTGGTTTGCTGGCGCTGAGCGGTCTGCGGCGACACCGGCGGCGCCGGTTGTGCTGAGCGCTGACGGATGGGAGGTGGCCCACGCGCGGTAAGGTTCGGACCCAGTTTGCGTCGTCCCAGGACATAGGCATTGCTCGATTCGTTTGAATCTTGCATATAATTGAGAGCATGCTTAGCGAAAGCGACTGACAACCGAGACAACATGATGCCCCCGGCCCACGGCCTGGACCCGGCCAGACAAGCCAGCGGTGCCAGCGAGACGTATGCATCGTCGCGACCGAGGCCGAATCAGCGGTTCGGCGGCCGGTTTGGCTTTGCCTTGCGGCTGCATCATCTTCTGTTCATCGCCTTTACCATCATCGCTGGCGCACCGATTGCGGTGCTTGCACTGTGGGAAGGCAACACCTCGTTTCAGAATGAGCTCGACTCGGTTCGCGAACGGCATCTGCTGGTGGCGCGCAACCTGACCTCGACGATGTCGCGCTATGTGAAGGACGTCGAGGCGGTGTTCGGACTGGCGTTCGAGAGCGGCGCGCTGGAGCATCCGGTCGCCGGGCTGACCGATTTGCTGATGTCGCTGAACGTTATTCATCTGTGCATCATCGCGCCGGACGGCACGAAGGAGATTTCGCTGCCCGGCCTGGCGAGCGACGCCGCGGGGGCCATACCGGCGCCGCTGCTGGTGGAACTGCGGCAACTGGCGGCGAATGCGCATGGTCAGATTGCGATCAGCAACCTGTATCATGACGGGTCGGGGCAGCCGGTGTTCTACCTGGTCAAGCAGTTTCCGGCCGGGCGCCTGGGGCTGGGCGTGGTTTCGACCGCCTATCTGGTGTCGTTGCAGCAGGCAATTGCGTTCGGCGATCACGGCCACGCGGTCATGGTGGACGCCAAGGGACAGGTGATCGCGCATCCGTTCAAGGACTGGGTGGCGGCGTCGCGCGACATCTCCGGCGTGCCGGTGGTGGCGGCGATGATGCGGGGGGAGACCGGTGTCGGCCAGTTCTACTCGCCCGCGTTCAACGGCAACATGATCGCCGGCTACGCGGTGGTGCCGGAGACCGGCTGGGGCGTGATGGTGCCGCAGCCGATCAATGAGTTGCGGCGGCGCGCGGACCAGGTGAACGAGATGGCGACGGTGATCGCACTGGTGTCGTTCGGCGGCGCGGCGCTGATGTCCTGGCTGCTGGCGCTGTATCTGGCGCGCCCGGTGCGGACCGTCGCGACCACCGCCGAAGCGGTGCTCGAAGGCAGCGACGACGTGTCGGTGCCGGCGTTCCACGGGCTGGTGCCGTTCGAGATCCGCCGGCTGGGTGCGGCGTTCAACACGATGCTGGAAGATCAGCGCCGGCGCGCCGCCGAGACCCGGCTGGCCTTGCGGCAGGCGGAAACCTCGAACGCAGCGAAGAGCCAGTTCCTCGCCAACATGAGCCACGAGATCCGCACCCCGCTGAACGGCGTGGTCGGTATGATCGAGCTGATGCAGCTCACCGACCTGTCGCCGTCGCAGCGGCGCTATGTGGAGACGGCGACGCAGTCCAGCCAGTCGCTGCTGCGGCTGATCGACGACATCCTGGATTTGTCGCGGATCGAGGTCGGGCGGATGGAACTTGTGCGGGAGCCGTTCCATCTGCCGTCACTGATTCACGATGTGCGCGTGTTGTTCGCCGACCAGGCGCGTGCCAAGGGCTTGACGCTGCTCACATCGGTGCCCGAAACATTGAACCTGGTGCTGCTGGGCGACAAGCACCGCCTGCTGCAGATACTGACCAATCTGGTCAGCAATGCGCTGAAGTTCACCGCGGAGGGCACCATCGCGCTGAGCGGTTCCGTGCAGGGGGAAGTCGGTTCGGCGCTGCGGCTGCGTTTCGAGGTCTCCGACACCGGTATCGGCATCCAAGCCAACAAGCAGGAGATGATTTTCGACGCGTTCACCCAGGCGGACAGTTCGATGACCCGCCGCTTCGGCGGCACCGGCCTTGGATTGTCGATCGCCCGTCAGCTTTGCCTCATGATGGACGGCGATATCGGGGTGGAGAGCACCGTCGGCGTCGGCTCGACCTTCTGGTTCACGGTGCTGATGGGGTATCAGGCGGAGCCCGCCGCGCCGGACGCGAAGGCCGAACCGCCGCCGCTGCCGGCCGTGGTGGCGCCGCCGGTGGAAGCCGCGCCGCCGGCCTTCGTGTCGCCGGCGAGCCGTGATTTCCGCAAGGCGCTCGAGCGCGGCGGGCGGCGTTCGGTGTCGATCCTGCTGGTCGAGGACAATGCCGCCAACATGCGGGTGACCCAGGCGCTGCTGGAGACGCTGGGGTGCCGGGTCACGCCGGCGCGCAACGGGCTGGAAGCGGTCGGGGTATATCGGGAAAACCAGTTCGACCTGGTGCTGATGGACTGCCAGATGCCGGAGATGGACGGCTATGAGGCGACGCGGGCGATCCGCCAGATCGAGGGATTCCAGGGCCGGCGGACGCCGGTGATCGCGCTGACCGCGCATGCGATGGAGGGCAGTCGCGAGGCGAGCCTGGACAGCGGGATGGATGACCAGATCACCAAGCCGCTGACGATGGCGGCGCTGACCGGCAAGCTGCTGGAATGGCTGGTGCCGGCGGAAACGTCGCCGTCTTAGTCTGCCAGTGTATCCGACAACACGGTTGTTCGCTGCCCTGGCCCGCCCTAATGACCGGGTTCCAAGGGCTTGCCCCTGCGCAGGCGGCGGGCCGTCGGCCCTTGGCGGGGTTTGGGGCAGAGCCCCGACCTTGCTTGACCCGGATGCCTGTGGCATCCGCGGCGCGACGTGAAAAGGTGGTCTGATCCTGTGACTATTTCTGACGTTTTGGGGTTCGGGTTCGGTTTTGCCGATCTGGCGGCGCGCGATGGGCTGATCCGGCTGGACCGGCGGTTTCTGGAGGCCCTGAGCGGTGCGGATGCGGCGCTGCACCAGCGCCTCCTGGCCGCTCGGGCGGCGCCGGACAATCTGACGGGGCGGGACGAGTCGGATCTGGTGGTGGCACTCGGCCCCCACCTGGATGGGTTCGTCGCGGAATTGTTCAGCATCGAGGCGGAGACCGGCGCGTTGATGCGGCAAACGCTGGCGCTGGATCCGATCCATGCGTGCAAGCGGCTGTTCGTGCAGCGGCAGGCAGTGAAGAAATATCCCGATCCGTCAGGGTTCGATGGAACGGCGCTGCGGGCGGCGCTGGAGGCGCGGATGGGTGCGCCGTTGACCGAAGCCGGGTTCGCGACGTTCGGCTGGGACAGCGATCCGGCGGCGCTGGATGAGGCGCAACGCTATGCGGCGTGGGCGACGCTGACCGCCGAGGGGCAGAAGTGGCATCGCGGGGGGACGCTGTTCCGGGTGCCGCACCGGGTCGATCCGCAGCATCTGGTGCCGGTGGAAACGATCGAGCGGGACGGCGTCACCATGCTGCGGCTGCCGGAGCATGACTGGCGGCATCGCGAGGGATTCGCGCTGACCGACGCCGGTATGGACACACAGCAGGCTCTGGATCAGGTCAATTACTGCATCTGGTGCCATACGCAGGGTAAGGATTCCTGCTCGTCCGGCCTGAAGGATCGCAAGACCGGCGCGTTCCAGAAGTCGGTTTTCGGCGTCACTCTCGCGGGGTGTCCGCTGGACGAGAAGATCTCCGAAATGCACACGCTGCGTGCCGCGGGCCATGTGCTGGGGGCGTTCGCGACCATCGCCATCGACAATCCGATGATGGCGGCGACCGGTCATCGCATCTGCAACGACTGCATGAAGGCGTGCATCTACCAGAAGCAGGAGGCGGTGGACATTCCGCAGGCCGAGACGTCGGTGCTGAAAGATGTCCTGGCGCTGCCCTGGGGCTTCGAAATCTATGCGCTGCTGACGCGCTGGAATCCGCTGGATATCAGGCGTCCGCTGCCGCGGCCCGATAGTGGGCGGAAAGTGCTGATTGTCGGGTTGGGGCCGGCCGGGTTCACGCTGGCGCATCATCTGATGAACGACGGGCACACGATCGTCGCGGTGGACGGATTGAAGATCGAGCCGCTGTCGTTCGACGTGTCGGCGCCGGTGCGCGATGTGGAGACGCTGTTCGAGAACCTCGACGACCGCGTGATGGCCGGGTTCGGCGGCGTCGCCGAATACGGGATCACCGTACGCTGGAACAAGAATTACCTGAAGCTGGTGCGGCTGCTGCTGGAGCGGCGCGCCGGCCAGTTCGCGCATTTCGGCGGCATCCGGTTCGGCGGCGGGGCGACGCTGTCGACGGACGATGCCTGGGCGATGGGGTTCGACCATATCGCGCTGTGCATGGGGGCGGGCAAACCGACTGTGCTGGATATTCCGAACGGGCTGGCGCGCGGGGTGCGGCAGGCGTCCGACTTCCTGATGGCGCTGCAACTGACCGGGGCGGCGAAACAGTCCTCGATCGCCAATTTGCAGCTTCGGATGCCGGTGGTGGTGATCGGCGGCGGGCTGACGGCGATCGACACGGCGACGGAGAGCCTGGCGTATTACGTGCGGCAGGTGGAGAAGTTCGCGCTGCGGTACCGGACGCTGGTGGCCGAACGGGGCGAGACGGCGGTGCGGGCGCGCTGGACGGCGGAGGAAGCGGAGATCGCCGGCGAGTTCCTGGCGCATGCGGCGGCGATTCGGGACGAGCGGGAGGCGGCGGCGGTTGCGGGGCGGGCGCCTGGGCTGGCGGCGTTGCTGGACAGTTGGGGCGGGGCGACGATCGCGTATCGGCGGCGGCTGGTGGATGCGCCGTCGTACACGCTGAACCATGAGGAAGTCGCCAAGGCGATGGAGGAGGCGGTGCGGTTCGCCGAGGGGCTGACTCCGGTTGCCGTGGAAACCGACGGGTTCGGGCATGCGGCGGCGCTGCGCGTGAAGCGGGCGGACGGAACCGAGGCGACGTTACCGGCGCGGGCGATCCTGGTGGCGGCGGGGACTCAGCCGAACACGGTGCTGGCGCGGGAAGATCACCGGATCGAGCTGGATGGCCGGTATTTCCAGGCGATTGACGAGAATGGCGCGAAGGTGGAGCCGGTGCGTGGGTTGGCGAAGCCGGATGTCGCGCGGGTGCTGATGCACCGGGCGGCGAACGGGCGGTTCATCAGCTTTTTCGGCGACCTGCACCCCAGCTTCTTCGGCAATGTGGTGAAGGCGATGGGCGGGGCGAAGCGCGGCTACCCGGTCGTGTCGCGCGCCCTGGCGGCTGTGCCGGCAACCGCCGCGTCTGGGGCCGAGGTGATCGCGGCGGCCAGGGATGCGCTGACGGCGACGGTGCATGCCGTGAACCGGCTGACTCCGACGATCATCGAGGTCGTGATCAGGGCACCGGCGGCGGCGCGGGCGTTCCGGCCCGGCCAGTTCTACCGGCTGCAGAACTTTGAGGTTTTGGCCGCACATGATGACGAACCGGGGATCGGCGGCACGCGGCTGAACATGGAGGGTCTGGCGATGACCGGCGCCTGGACCGATCCGTCGGCCGGGCTGGTCAGCGTGATCGTGCTGGAAATGGGTGGCAGTTCCGACCTGTGCGCCATGCTGCGACCCGGTGAACCAGTGGTTTTGATGGGTCCGACCGGCTCGCCCACCGAGATTCATCCGGATACCACCGTCGCCCTGGTTGGCGGCGGGTTGGGCAACGCGGTGCTGTTTTCCATCGGGGCGGCGACGCGGGCGGCGGGGTCGAAAGTGATCTACTTCGCCGGCTACAAGGCGATCCGCGACCGCTACAAGATCGCCGAAATCGAGCGTGCGGCCGACGTGATCGTGTGGTGCTGCGATGAGGCGCCGGGGTTCACGCCGAACCCGAACCGGCCGCAGGACCGGTCGTTCGCCGGCAACATCGTGCAGGCGATGGCGGCGTATGGATCGGGGGCGCTGGGCGAGCAGGCGGTGCCGCTTTCCGATGCGGCGCATATGATCGTCATCGGCTCCGACCGCATGATGCAAGCCGTCGGGGCCGCCCGGCATGGGGTGCTGGCCCCGTATCTGAAGGAAGGCCACAGCGCGATCGGGTCCATCAACTCGCCCATGCAATGCATGATGAAGGAAGTCTGCGCGCAGTGCCTGCAGCCGCAGATCGATCCGGTCACCGGCGCGCGGACCGTGGTGTTCTCCTGCTTCAATCAGGATCAGGCGCTGGATCGGGTGGATTTCCCGGCGCTGCACGAGCGGCTCGGGCAGAACGGCACGCAGGAGAAGCTGACCGCGCAGTGGATCGACCGGACGTTGCGGCGGCTGGCAATGCGTTCGGCGGTGGCGGCCGAGTAACCGCCACCACCGCCGGGGCCAGTCGGGTCGGGTCAGGCGTCCGCGGCGATCAGCGTGCGGTCGTGCAGGGTATCCAGGGTGACTTCCAGCGCCGCGCCCAAACCATCGGCGAGAGCCGGCGCTTCGGCCGCGCCAGCCTGAACCGCGCGGGAGAACCGCCGGCCGATCGCGGTCAGGCGCTCGAACCCCAGTAGTCCGGCACTGCCGGCCAGCGCATGGGCCGCATCGCCAAGCTCGTCGCCGGTGCGGATCAGCGCATCCGGCCGGCGCAGACCGGTCAGCAGTGCCTCGCCGCGGTCGGTGATGTCTTCCAGGTAGGAGGCAACGACTTCCTGCGGGAGATAGGTGGCGGTTCGCTCGAACGCCGCGGGATTGAACACCACGAGGTCTGCCCCCAAGACGGGCTTCGTGCTGGCGGACGCGGACCCGGCGGGACGCAGATCATCGACGTCCATATTGCCCGATTCGACGGCGCGGAACACCGCCGAGAGCAGGGTTTCCGGATCGAACGGCTTGGACACGTGACCGTTCATCCCGGCCCGGCGGCATTCCGCCACCTGTTCGGTAAAGGCCTGGGCGGTTAGGGCGACGATCGGCACGGCGCCGCGCTCGCCGGGCAGGGCACGGACGCGGCGCGTCGCCTCCAGCCCGTCCATTTCGGGCATGCGCACATCCATCAGCACGACGTCGAAACTGTTGGCTTCGATTGCGGCGATAGCCTCCCGGCCGCCTTCGACGCAGGTGACCGTGTGGCCGGTCGCCCGCAGGAACGAACCCGCGATATCGCGGTTCATCGCGACGTCATCGACCACCAGGATATTCAGGCGGGCCTGATTATCCAGCGGGATGTCGGCGACATGGCCGCTCTCGTCGGCGACCGGCTTCGCGGCGGGAGGCGTGGCGACGGTGTCGAGCGGCAGTTCGAGCCAGAACACGCTGCCGCCGCCGGGATTGTCGTGGTGGCCGAGGCAGCCGCCGAGCAACGCGGCGATCCTGGCCGACAGCCCCAGGCCTAGGCCGGCGCCTTCGACGGTGCGCGTGCCGGGGTCGCCGAGCCGCTCGAAGTCGCGGAACAGGCGCCGGCGCTCGCTCGCCGGAATGCCGGGGCCGGTATCGGCGACCTCGATCCGCAGCACGAAGGCGTCGGGGACGTGCCGCAGGCGCAGTTCGATCGAGCCTTTGTCGGTGTATTTGACCGCGTTGCCGAGCAGGTTGAGCAGCACCTGGCGCAGCCGGGTCGGGTCGGTGACCAAGGCATGCTGGGTGTTGCGGGCGACGGAAATGCTGAGCGCGAGCCGTTTGGCGTCGGCCTGCGGCCGGACCAGATCGAGGCAGGCCATTGCCACGGTCAGCACATCCAGTTCGACCGCCTGCACCTCGACATGTTCGGCTTCGATCTCGGTCAGGTCGAGCACGCGGGTGATCATCTGGAGCAGGTGCTTGCCGGCGCCGAGCATGGCGGCGACGCGTTCACTCTGGCTGGGATTGAGGCCGCCTTCCATGCGCAGCAGTTCCGCGTAGCCGAGGATTCCATTCAACGGCGTGCGCAGTTCGTGGCTCATGGTGGCGAGGAACCGCGACTTGGCCCAGTTGGCGCGGTCGGCGACGTCGCGTGATGTTTCCAGGTTGCGCGCCACGCGCTGCAGTGCGGTGTTGGCGTCGCGGAGTTCGCGTTCGCGCTTCACCGGCTCGGTCTGGTCCTGCACAAAGGCGGTGCAGAGCCGGGTGCCGGTGAGGTTCACTTCGCCGATGACCAGCTTCATCGGGAAGGTGCTGCGATCGCGGCGCTGACCGAACCCGATGATCGGCTGATTGCCGGTTGCGGCATAGTCGAAGCCGTCCGGATTGTGATGCTGGCCGCTGGTGCCGGGCAGCAACAGGCTGATATTGCGGCCGATCATTTCGGCCGAGGTATAGCCGAACAGCTGGGCGGCGGCGACGCTGAAGGACTGCACGACACCCTGCCGGTCCATCACGATCATCGCGTCCGGCACGGTGTCGAGGATCGAGCGGAGCAGCGCCTCGCGACGCTCCAGATCGCCGTGAATTCGTTGCGTCTCAGAAAGGTCGCGGGCGATCTTGGAAACCCCGATGATGCGGCCCTGATGGTCCCTGATCGGCGAGACAGTCAGCGAGACGGGAATGATGCGGCCGTCCTTGCGCTGCCGCTTGGTTTCGAAATGCACCAGCTTCTCAGCGCGACGGACGCGGTCGAGGATCAGGCTCTCCTCCTCCAGCCGATCACCCGGAATGATTCGGGTGATCGCATGGCCGACGATCTCCGAGGCGGTGTAGCCGAACATCGTTTCGGCCGCCTTGTTCCAGGAAGTGACAATGCCGTCGAGGTCCTTTGCCACGATCGCATCGTTGGACGATTCGGCGATCGCGGCGAGCCAGAACTGTGCGTCGTCTTGTCGCTGCGGCTGGGCCAGGTGCGGGCGACGGTCGCTGGTCATGATTCCGTCCTCATCGGTCAGGATCGGCCGGTTCGGCGCCGACCGTTCAGGCATCAGGTTCACCTCATTTGGCCCGTGGGCTGACGGGATCGTTCCGGAATCTGGTAGAGAAGTCATTTGATTCTCCCTGCGATACTCGTCTTAGTAACGAATCCATATTCGACTTCGGCCTCAGCCAACCGTCGCGAGGGCCCTTGCGGAACGTGCGGTGTTCCGGGGTCGCAGGATTGAGCCGACCATCATGCCCGAAAACCGGCACGAGGCTTTATTGAAGGGAGAATCGGTAAACAAAAAGTTAACAGAACCTGCGATTCACGAAAAAGTGCATGATCTGGTCGCGATATCAGATCGGCCGGGGCGGGGCGTTCCCGCGCCGTCTCGATCAGCGTAATCTGGCCCAGGCGAAACAGGAGCAGTCCATGCCGATCTATGATTTCACCGCTCGGCTCAACAGCGGGGAGGAGCGCAGCCTGGCGGAGTACCGCGCCAAGGTGCTGCTGGTGGTCAACGTTGCCTCCAGATGCGGCTTCACGCCGCAATACGCCGGGTTGCAGAAGCTGTATGAACGGCTGGGCCCGCGCGGGTTGGAAATCCTGGCGTTTCCGTGCGACCAGTTCGGCCATCAGGAACCGGGCAGCGATGCCGAAATCGCCACGTTCTGCGACCGGACGTTCGGCGTGAGCTTTCCGCTGTTCGCCAAGATCGAGGTGAACGGCAGTGGCGCGCATCCGCTGTATGCGTGGCTGAAACAGGAAAAAGGCGGACTGCTCGGTTCCAGCATCAAGTGGAACTTCACCAAGTTCCTGGTGGATCGCGCGGGTGAGGTGCGGGGACGCTTCGCACCGACGGTGACGCCGGACGGTCTGGCGCGTGATGTGGAGGCGCTGCTGTGAAATGACGCCTGGGCTGCTGGTTACGCGGCCTGGCGACGGGCGGTGAGGGTTTCGAGGGCGCGATCGATACGCGCGAGTTCCTCTGTGTCGTGCGGAAACACCAAAGCGAGGACACCGTGGCCGGACCGCGTGACCCGGGCGGTGATGGCGGCGCCGGTGTTGGGCAGTTCAATCCCGGCTTCGGGGCCGACCGCGGGGGACAGATCACAGCAGGGCCGCGCCGCCGCGCGAAATGTCTCTCAGCACGAAGCGGGCCGGCGCCTGCCCCGGGATACGCAGCAGGACGGATGCGCCCTGGCCTGGCACTCGCTCATAGCCTCGCTTGTCGCCGGTTTCGTCGCACAGCGCCACCAGGAACTCGTCGACCTCGGACAGCAGTTTGTCGGCTTCCTGGCCGATGGCGTCGGCGGCTTCCTGCACCTCGCGGCTTGACGTCGCCGGCCCTGTCGGCGACGCCGGCAACGTTTTCCATGGCATGCGCGGTCTGATCTGTGGCGCCGGCCACCGCTTGGACGTTGGCAGCCAGTTCGCGGGTCGTGGCCGTCTGCTGCTCGACCGCGGCGGCAATCGCGCCGGCGACCTCGTCCATCTTGCCGATGACGGCACTGACTTGCGCCATAGCGGCGAGCGCGGCCGCGGAAAGGCGTGCAGACTGATGGAGTCCAGCCGGCCCTTGCCAGCATCCAGCATCTGGATCGAAACCAGCGACAGCAGGAACAGGACGATCAGAACCAGGCCGGGAGCCAAGCTGACCTTCGCGTAGATCGGCACATCGGCACGGCGCATCCATCCGCTCCGCGTCCGATGCATCGATCAGCCCCCGAACGCCCCAACGAACAGGATGTAGGCACCGGACAGCCCGATGTCCCAGGACTTTTTCAGCCCCACCTTGTGGGTTGCGGGATTGGTCATGCGGTATTCGACCCACCCGGACCCCTGGCTTTTCGCCAGGGCGATGATGTCCCTGCCAAACGCCTTGCCCTCGACGGCCTTCAGCAGCGTGGCGTCCTTGTCGCGCAGCGCCGGGATGCCGTACGATCCTTTGATTTTGCGGTCGGGATCATAAACCACGACGAATAGTTCACGATCAACGTAACACCCGGCGGCGTCGTTGAAATCGGCAATCGCCTTGTCGGGGCCGACGTCGTTGAAATGGGCCGCGGCGCGTTCGGCCAGGGCTTTGGCCTGTTCGGGTGAGAAGCGGTGGTTGTGATCAGGGCGGCGCCGGCACAGAGCGTCAGCGCTCGTCGGGACAGGAACATAGGGCAGCTCCGCTGGTGACGATGCAGACACGCTGGCAACCAAACCCGACTGAGCGGGCCGGCCGCCGGACGGCTGCATTGTCAGCCAGCAAGGTTACCAAAGGCTTAGCTGGCGGCGCGCTTGTTCGTCCGGCGGCAACCGGACAGGTGCAGGTCGGCGAAGCCGCTGGGTGTCAGGTGCCGATGCCGCCAATGGCCAGATATTTGATCTCGAGGTAATCCTCGATGCCGTATTTCGATCCCTCGCGACCGAGTCCGGATGACTTCATGCCGCCGAATGGTGCCACTTCGGTGGAGATGATGCCTTCGTTGATGCCGATCAGGCCGTATTCCAGCGCCTCGCCGACACGGAAGATTCGCCCGATGTCGCGCGCATAGAAATAAGCGGCGAGCCCGAATTCGGTGTCGTTGGCCAGCCGGATCGCCTCCTCCTCGGTCTTGAAGCGGAACAGCGGGGCCACCGGACCGAAGGTTTCGTCGCGGAAGATCAGCGCCTCGTGCGGGACATTCGCAAGTACGGTCGGTTCGTAGAAATTGCCGCCCAGCCTGTGCCGGTGACCCCCGGTCACGATGGAGGCACCAAGCGCGAGGGCGTTGGCGACGTGTTCTTCGACTTTGGCGACGGCGGCGGCGTTGATCAGCGGCCCCTGGGAGACGCCAGGTTCCATGCCGTTGCCGACCTTCATCGCCTCCACGGCGGCCTTCAGCTTGGCGGCGAACGCGTCGTAAACCCCGTCCTGCACCAGGATGCGGTTGGCGCAGACGCAGGTCTGCCCGGTGTTGCGGAATTTGCTGCCCATCGCCCCGAGCACCGCGGCATCGAGGTCGGCATCGTCGAACACGATGAACGGCGCGTTGCCGCCGAGTTCCATGCTGGTCTTCTTGATCGTCGGCGCGCACTGCGCCAGCAGCTTGGCGCCTACCTCGGTTGACCCGGTGAACGACAGCTTCCGCACCAGCGGATTGGCGGTCAGCTCGCCGCCCATGGCCGACGAGCCGCCGGTCAGGATGTTGCAGACACCGGGCGGCATACCGGCTCGTTCGGCGAGCACCGCCAGCGCCAGCGCGGAGAATGGGGTTTGCGAGGCCGGACGGATCACCCCAGTGCAGCCTGCGGCCCAGCCCGGACCGGCCTTGCGGGTGATCATGGCGGAGGGGAAATTCCACGGCGTGATCGCGGCGAACACGCCGATCGGCTCCTTCAGGACCAGGATGCGGCGGCCTTTGGCGTTCTGCGGGATAGTGTCGCCATAGACGCGTTTGCCTTCCTCGGCGAACCAGTCGATGAAGCTGGCGGCGTAGGCGATTTCCCCTTTGCTTTCGCTCAGCGGCTTGCCCTGTTCGGCTGTCATGATCACCGCGAGGTCGTCGGCGTTGGCCAGCATCAGGTCGGAGAGTTTGCGCAGGATTGCGCCGCGCTCCTTGGCGAGCATGGCGCGCCAGGCGGGCCAGGCGCGGTTCGCCGCCTCGATCGCGCGGCGGGTTTCGCCGGCGCCCATGTTGGGGACCTCGCCGACCGCTTCCCCGGTGGCGGGGTTTTTCACCATGATGGTCTGGCCGCTGTCGGCCTCCACCCATTTGCCGTCGAGGTAGTTCGCGTGCCGGAACAGCGTCGGATCCTGTAGCGGCAGCGGCGCGACTGGGTTCAGCATGGGATTGTCCTCCTGTGGTTCGGGGAAACATAGGAACTTCGGA
>Ga0302320_10018848_pt1 | contig 13897 bp, 13 predicted proteins | sample Bog_T0_3_FD_202130 | JGI IMG/M metagenome (GOLD analysis project Ga0302320, IMG submission 202130) | Peat permafrost microbial communities from Stordalen Mire near Abisko, Sweden - Bog_T0_3 | ecosystem: Environmental > Terrestrial > Soil > Wetlands > Peat | place: Sweden: Abisko, Stordalen Mire... | reverse complement strand
TAGCGCCACTGCTGGACCGGATACCTGGCAGGGGCTTGTCCGGCGATGATTTCGTCGGGAGGCCCGTATTGGATGTAGATTCGGCCGCGGTCGGATTTCCACCCGGGGAGATTCAGAGTCTCACTGAAGCGCTCGTTGGCGTAGGCGATGCGGCGGTAGTGCTCTTCCTTGAACTCGTTTTCGGGCGTGCCGGGAGTGGGATCGCGGCGGAGCCAGAACTGCTCGATGAAATTCTCGCGCTCATCGTCGGTGGTGAGCTTGTTGAACGCGCCGCGTTCTTCGTCGGTGATGATGTAGGCGACGTCTTCGTTGAGCCACTTCTTATACGGGGTCTGCAGCTCCTTCTGGAGCTTCTCCTCGTTCTTCTTTTTCTCCCTCTCGGAGAGAGGTCTGGCGAGGGTCTCGCGCTGGGCCGGTTGCGCTTGAGGGGTACTTTGTGGCGCCGCCAAAAGATACAGCGCCGCGGAGAGCAAAACGGAGATCGCAGCAAAACGAAAAGCTTTCATACGGCAGGCCGCTCCCCAGTCCACGGCTGGTTCGGCTGTTATTCATTTTAGATCGCATGCGCCAACGCGGTCAATCCGTGAAAACAGACCACAGGTGTGCCATGCACTAGCGGTTGCAATCGTCCATAATAGAACAGAGGTTCCATCATGAGCTGCAAAGCCGCCGTTCGCCATGTGGGCGACGTCGCGATCATCGACTTATCGGGCCGCGTTACCCTCGGAGAAGGGTGCGCCTTGGTTCGCGCCACCGTCAAAGACATCGTCCAGGAAGGGCACGTCAAACTGCTGCTCAACCTGGCGGAGGTCACCTACATGGACAGCGCCGGACTGGGCGAACTGGTCGGCTCCTACGCCAGCATCACCAACAAGGGCGGCAAAGTCAAGCTGTTGAACCCGCAGGGCAAGGTCGCCGAAGTCCTGAACGTCACCAAGCTCTACACCGTCTTCGAAACCTTCACCGACGAAGCCACCGCGCTGCGCAGCTTCGTTTAGCGCCGTTGTGGGGTGGACGGCTGTCCGCTGTCCGCGCCGGACCCCCTGGTCCGGCCGCGGCCTGCGACAAAGAGCCTGCGGGGGGCGTCACGTAGGCGGTCAACCCCAAATGGACCGAACGTGAAGTTTCGCTTCCGCGAGCCGCCCAATCGTGCATTTCCTCGAAAGCCGCCGCCGTCTCGTCCTCGCAGACGAGGTCTACCGCCGTTTTTGGGATGATACGATTGTATATCATGAGCAACCAGATCTCCGCCGGTAAAATTGATGGAGGCCCGCACCCCTTAAAGATCGGCGATGTCGAACTCTATTATCACGCCCTCTCCCATCACATTGCGCATTGGGCCGCATATATCGCGATGATGGCTACTCTTATCGCGGTCGGGGCCAGCCTGTCGGCATTCCAGGGCGCAATGGCAGGCTTCAGAGTGATGGGCGCAGTTGGTGTAATCGTTTCCGCGTGGGTCGGGGCGTGGTACTTTATCCGGGGCATGGATACTTACGGCGCCATCCTTTGCGAAGCGGCGCCGAAATGGTATCTGGCTCGTACCCAGACCAACCCGCACAAACGAACCATAGCAATTGGGAGAATTGCGGCCACTATCGCTGCTTTGGTTGACCTCGCATTGGTCGTGGCGCTTTCGTATCCAACCTCACACTGACCCGCTACCCGACTCATTGTAGAATGGCCCGGTAGCTACGCGTTCTCCACCCGCTCCGCGTGGTGCCGCACGTCCACCCCTCTTACCAGGAAAACCACGTCCTCGGCGATGTTGGTGGCGTGGTCGCCGATGCGTTCCAGGTTGCGGGCCACGAAGATCAGGTCGATAGCCGCTGGCGCCAACGCCGGATCGCGCTGAATGAGGTCCATCATCTTGGCGTAGACCGAGTCCCGCAGCGCGTCCACTTCATCGTCCGAAACCAGCACGGAGCGGGCCAGATCCTCGTTGCTTTCGACAAACGCCTGTAAGCACTTCAGAAGCATGGATTGCACCAGCGCCGCCATCTTCGGGACGAATTCGAGCGACTGGCCGAGCGGATGGTGCATCACCGAGAGGGACCGTTCGGCGATATGCACGGCCAGGTCGCCGATCCGCTCCAGGTCCGTGTTGATCTTCAGCGCGGCCGTCAGAAAACGCAGGTCGCGGGCCACCGGTTGGCCCAGCGCCAACAGGCTGGTCGCCATCCCGTCGATTTCCATCTCCATCCGGTTGACGCGCGGTTCTTCGCGGATCACCTGTTCGGCAAGATCCCTGTCCTGATCGGCCAGCGATTGAACGCTCCGGCGGATGGCCGATTCCACCAGCCCGCCCATATCGAGAAGCTTGTGGCTCAGCTCCTCCAATTCGTCCGTGAAATGCCGCAACATAGTGTTCTCCCTTTTTCTGTGGGGCAGGTTGCCAACCTGCGGCGGGTTGTTAACCCGCCTCTTGTCCCCCCTACCCGAATCTCCCCGTGATGTAATCTTCCGTTTCCTTCCGCGCGGGGTTCTTGAAGATCGTATCCGTAGCGTCGTACTCAATCAGCCGCCCGAGCAGGAAGAACCCTGTGTTATCCGCAATCCGCGCCGCCTGTTGCATGTTGTGCGTGACGATGACCATGGTGCACTGGTCTTTCAGGGAGAACATCAGCTCTTCGATCTTGGCCGTGGCGATCGGGTCGAGCGCCGAGCACGGTTCGTCAAGCAGCAGCACTTCGGGATTCACCGCCAGCGCCCGCGCGATGCACAGCCGCTGCTGTTGCCCGCCGGAAAGCGCGTAGGCCGATTCGTGCAGCTTGTCCTTCACCTCGTCCCATAGAGCCGCTCGCCGCAGGCTCTGCTCCACCTTATCCGCCATCTCTTTCCGGCTGGCCATGCCGTTGATGCGCAGGCCGTAGGCGATGTTGTCGGAAATGGACTTGGGGAAGGGATTGGGCCGCTGGAAGACCATTCCGACGCGGCGGCGCAGGCTGGTGACGTCTATGCTAAGCACGTCCTCCCCATCCAGCAGCACCGAGCCTTCCAGCCGGTGGTTGTGTATGGTCTCGTTGATGCGGTTCAGGATTCTCAGGAAGGTGGACTTGCCGCAACCGGAAGGGCCGATCAGCGCAGTGATGCGGTTCGCGCGCATGTCGATGCTGACGTCATGCAATGCCTGGAATGCGCCGTAGTAGAAGTTGACATTGCTGGCCTTCAGTTTGGGACCGGCGTTAGGCGCGGGGTCCGGCGAGGCCTTCCCCATTTCCTGCTGGTGTACCTTGCGCGGGTCCGATTCGCGTGCGGGGCTCATAAGCATTGTTATCCTAACCGCGCGGTACGGAAATTCCCCGCGCCAGAACAAGACGGGCCGAGATATTGGCGGCCAGGACGAGGGCGATCAGCACCAGGCCGGCCGCCCAAGCCTGCTGGTGCCAGTCGTCGTAAGCCGAGAGCGCCCGGTAGTAGATCATGACCGGCAGGGAGGCCGTCGGCTCCATGATGCCTCCGCCCCAGAACTGGTTGTTGAGGGCGGTGAACAGGAGCGGCGCGGCTTCGCCGGAGATGCGCGCGATCCCCAGAATCATGCCGGTAAGGATTCCTTTGCTGCCCGCGGGAACCACCACGGTCACAATCATCTTCCATTTGCTGGCGCCCAGAGCCAGCGCGCCCTCGCGAAGCGACTGCGGCACCTCGCGGAGAAACTGTTCGGTCTGCCTGGTCACGATCGGAATCAGCATCACGGCGAGGGCCACGGAGCCAGAGACCGCCGAGAATCCCTTCATGGGGACCACCAGCAGGGACCAGGCCAGCAAGCCCACCACGATGGAGGGCATCCCGTTCAACAGGTCCGCCACAAAGCGCACGGCCGAGGCGAAATGCCGGTCCTCGAATTCGGAGAGGTAGATCCCAGCGATAAATCCGATCGGAAGGCCGATCAGAGCCGCCATCCCGACAATCTCCACGCTGCCCACAATGGCGTTCGCCATGCCGCCGCCGGCTTCCCCGGCGGAAAGCGGCAGCTTGGTGAAGAAATTCCAGCTCAGCGAGGAGGCCCCGTGGTAAACCAGCGCGCCCAGGATCAGAAACAGCATCGAAACCGTGACCACGGTAAAGACGCCGGTCAGCGTGAGCATCACCGCATTGACGGACTTGCGCCAGATGAGCCGCTTGTTCATGCCCGTTTGGAACCTTTCGCCGTGGTGGCGACAATCATCAGGCGCGCCAGAGCGTTAATCACGATGGTCAGGCAAAAGAGCACCAGCCCCAGCTCCACCAGCGCGGACTGGTAGACCTTACCCGTGGCCTCGCTGAATTCGTTGGCGATCACCGCCGCGATGGTGTAGCCCGGCGCAAGAAGCGAAGCGTGAATGCTGGGGTCGTTTCCGATCACCATGGTGACCGCCATGGTTTCCCCCAAGGCGCGCGCGAGGCTCAGGAAAACCGACCCGAAGATGCCGAGCTTGGCGTACGGCACCACCACCTGCCAGGTGCTCTCCCAACGGGTTGCGCCGAGGGCGAGGGCCGCTTCGCGCTGCTCGCGCGGCACCGCCAGCAGCGACTCGCGCGAAACCGAAATCACGAACGGAATGGTCATCACCGAAAGCACCATTGACGCGGAAAGGTAGTCCACGCCGAACACCGTGCCCTTGAATATCGGCAGGTACCCGAAGTAGTCCTTGAGAAATGGTTCGACGGTGGTGCGCATGAGCGGAACCAGCGTGAAGATCGCCAGCACGCCGTAGATCACGCTCGGAATTGCGGCCAGAAGCTCGATCAGAAAGGTGAGAGCGCTCGAAAGGCGGGGTGGCGCCAGCTCGGCAAGAAAGATCGCGGCGCCCAGCCCGAGCGGCGTGGAAATAAGGAGAGCCAGAAACGACGTGACAACCGTTCCGTAAATGAACGGCAACGCCCCGAAATCCTCCGTGACCGGGTTCCACTGGGAGGAGGTCAGGAACCCCCAGCCGAACTTGTGGCGGGTCTCGGCGGAACTGGTCCAGAGCTGGTGAACCAGGAGTATAGCCACCACCAGGATGCTCGCGGCGAAGGCAAACGCCACCCAACGGGCGATCACGTCGCCCGTTTGAGTGCGTTTGCCGGCCGCCGGAACTTGTACCGCCGCTACCGTGCCCATACTAACCGGCTACTGAACCATCGCAAGTTGCTTCAATTCCAAGGCCACCACGGCCTTCGGAAGCGGCGCGTAGTACATCCCCGCGCATTCCTTCTGGCCATCGGTGAGCATCCACTGAATGAAGCCCTTGAGCGCCGCGGCCTTCTTCGCATCGGGGATGTGAACCGGAACCAGGAGCCAGGTGAAGCTCGAAATGGGATAGGCGCCCTTCCCCGGTGCGTTGGTGATGGACACCCGGAAATCCGCCGGCATGGCCTTGGCGGCGCCGGCAGCGGCTTCGCTTACGGATTCCGTGCTGGCCGCGACGAACGCTCCCGCCGCATTCTTCACCGACCCGTACTCCATCTTGTTGTTGGCGGCATAGATCAGTTCGACGTAGCCGATGGAATTGGGGGTTTGCTTTACCAGGCCCGCCACGCCCTCGTTGCCTTTTCCGCCCAAACCAGTGGGCCAGCTAACGGACGTGTTAGCGCCCACCTTGCTCTTCCATGCCGGGCTGACCTTGGAAAGATAATCGGTCCACACGAACGTAGTGCCGCTGCCGTCGGAACGGTGCACCACCACGATATCCGCGTTGGGGAACTTCACGCCGGCGTTGTCCTTCGCCAGCTTCGGATCGCTCCATTTGGTAATGGTCCCCAGGAAGATCCCCGCCAAAACATCGGGGCTGAACTTGAGCGGCTGGGTGGCGCCCGGCAGGTTGTACGTGGGTACCACAGCGCCCAATACAGTGGGAAAGTGGAATGCCTTCGCCGGCAGCTTGGAGATCTGGTCGTCGGTCATCGGCATGTCCGATGCGCCGAAATCCACGGTCGCCGCAGTGAGCTGCGCGATGCCCGCCCCGGACCCGAGCGATTGGTAATTGATGGCGACGCCGGAGTGGGCAGTGTGGTATTCGCCGAACCACTTCTGGTAGATCGGCGCTGGAAACGTCGCGCCGGCTCCGTTGATATTCTGCGCCTCGGCGACCGAAGCGCCCGCCAGCAACATGGCGGCAAGCGCGCACGATGATTTGCTCATATGTGTTCTCATAAATTCTCCCATTCGATTGTTACAGTTCCATTAATAGCGCCGCCCTACTTGATGGCCGGCGCGGAGCCAGGCAGTGCGTAACGCAAGTTCAGGAAAACAGTGCTGTTATGGGCATCTTTCCCGCCCGCCGCCAGGTTAGCGACCCATGGATCCCGGTTGTAGTACGCATACTGCACCATGAAAGACAGGGCGCCATAATTGGCGCTCTTCCAAAACGTCTGCGTCAGGCCGAAGGTGCCCTCCTGGATGTTGCGGTTCTGGGCGTTGGAGCAAAGGCCTCCGGGACAGCCATAGCCGACCAACTTCCCTGCGCTATCGACGGCCACGTTCTTGCCGAAGTAGGCATCGCCGTAGTAGGCGTAAAGCAGCGTGTTGGGACCGGGGTTGACCTCGAAGCCGCTTACGGTAGCAGCATCGTGAATGGGGGAAAGGCTGCCGTCGCCGCGCACGATGAGGTCCGGACCGGTACCAAACAGGTAACGGCCGGCGCCATCGCCGTAGAGGTTGTTCGTGACGAGGTGGAAGTTCTTGGCAAGCGCGAAGTTCATATTCAACGCAACGCCCGCGCCCTCGGCGGTGAACTTGCTCCCGGGGACGTTGGCGGCGGTGCCGGGGTTGAAGACCTTGAATTCCCGCAGGAGCCCGACCAACTCAATGTGCTGACTGAGGCTGCCGACCTTAGGGTCGAAGGCCAGTTTGGCGATCACGTCGGGGATCGGGTTAGTGGTTGTGGTTGCGCCTGTGGCGCCGTTATCCAACTGGTTGGCAACATAGCTGGTGGAGAACCCCCCAGTGGTCGGAAAGACGATCGCGCCGCCGCCGCCCGAACCGCCAATGTACTGATCGGGGTTCTCGAAGGAGACCGCCGCCGCGACCGTGTCCGACGGGTGATAGACGAGACGGAATTGCGGAATGCGGCCCCAAGCCAAGCCCACGTTATAATTCACGTCTACGTCCTGCGAGTAGAATAGATCGCCCGGCAATGGGGAGATTCCCTTGCGGCCGGGAGTGATCAAACTCCAGGACTGGCCACCCAGGACTTCCCACTGGCCCTTCCTTACGTCCACAAAGAACAGTCGCAGGCGGAGCGTGTAGCTGTTGCTGCTGACGGACGTGTTGTTTTGGCCGTTCACGTTGCCCAGGAAGTCCGACTCCCAGTAGCCCATGACGTTGGCGCCCTTGACGTTGGCATCCACGCGCATGCCGAGCCGGGAGTTCTGGATGCTCAGGCGCTCCTCGGTGAGCTTGGCGGCGGTGTTGTTGTTGTAAGGGATGGACCCGAAGTTGGTTCCGATACCGGAGCCGGCGGAGGCGCTACGGAAGACGGACGTCATATCCATAAAGCCGAGCGGGGTAAAAGTCGCCTCACCAAGTTTGAACTGCAGCGGGGCAGGGGCGGACGTGGCAGCCGCCGCCGCGGCCTGCGGCGCGGGGTCAGGCGCCGGGACTGGACTCGGGTCCGTGGCCCAGACCGTGGCACTTAGGGCGAATACCAGCGTGGAGAGTACGATACCTGTTCTTCTCGATTGGATCATAAGTTGCGCTTGTCCTTCTTTCAGAAGATCTTTGGAGTTGGAAATCGGACACGAGAGCCCGAACTTGCAGGTTAGAGAAGTCGTGTGACTATGCGATGACTACCGTGTTAAATCTGGTAGCGGGCGGCAAAACATAATGTCCATAGATTTACTTGACAATCAGGAAGACAGCATATAGCATATTCTCTATCGGGATTATAGATATGTCGCCCCTGCCCAGAAAACCGCGCTCACGTCAGGACCAGCCGCCCGTGCCGGAGGCAGCCATCCTGGATGCGATCCGGAGCTTGCGATACGGCTCCGTGGAGATCACCGTACACGACTCTCGCGTGGTTCAGATGGAGTGTAGAAACAAAGTTCGATTCCCGGAAGGCGACCCCGCGGAATCTTAAGCTTGCCCGCCTTTTGGGCCAGCCGACCAGGACACTGGAGGCCATGACCATCAACCCATTGAGACGATGCCCCGCCGTACAAACTGGAGGGCTTTCGTTCATGCACAAGGAGCAGGTCTCAAAATGTTGCGACGGAAAAGTTGGATGGGCCTCGCGCTCATCATGGGTATCTCGATGATCCCGCTGCGGGCGCAGACCGAGGATCGGAAGATTCAGCAGTTGGAGCACAAGGTGGACGAACTGGACCAGCAGATCAAGGCCGCCAAAGCGCAGAACGGCGCGTCGGTGACCGCCGATACGAGCGGTTTCAACATCAAGTCGAACGACGGCAATTTCCTGCTGAAAATCGGCGCCGACCTGCAGGTGGACAATCGGGCGTACCTGGGCCCCGGAGCCGCGGCCGGGTCCGATGGAATCCTCCTGCGGCGCGTCCGGCCGACGTTTTCCGGAACCATTTATAAGTACATCGACTACTTCTTCCGGCCGGATTTCGGCCAGGGGACGACCATCATCTACGATGCGTACGTAGAGCTGAAGTACGTACCGGCCGCCAAACTTCGTGTGGGCAAGTTCAAGCCTCCGGTGGGGCTGGAGCGCCTGCAATCGGACGACGACACTACCTTCGTGGAGCGCGGTATGCCCACTTTGCTGGCGCCCAGTCGCGACATCGGCTATCAGATCTCGGGCGACGTTGTACCCAAGAAAGTGAATTACGCTGTCGGCGTCTTCAACGGAGTGCCGGACAACGGATTGAGCGATGCGGCCGTCAGCAGCCATCGCGACTACGCGGCGCGGCTCTTCCTGACGCCTTTTAACGGCACGGCCATAAAGCCGTTACGCGGGCTCGGCTTCGGGTCGGGCCTCGAAGGCGGCGGCACGGACGGCGAACCGCTGCCGTCGTACAAGGATTTTGGCCAAGTCGCTTTCCTTTCCTTCGCCTCGGGCGTGACGGAGGCCGGCCACCGGACGGCGATCACCCCGCAGGGCTACTATTATGTGGGACCATTCGGATTGCTCACCGAGTACACCCTTGCCGAAGAGGGCTTGAAGAAGGGGCTGGTGCAACGGGACATCGCGTTCCGGGCCTGGCAGGTGGCAACCAGTTTCATTCTCACCGGAGAGGCCAAGGGATTCACAAGCCCCACGCCGAAGAAATCCTTCGATCCGCTGCATCACGGCTGGGGAGCCTTCGAAATCGCGGCCCGCGTGGGGGATTTCAGCGCCGAGAGAGGACTCTATAACTACGGCTTTGCCACCACCGCCACCTCACCGCGCCACGCGCACGAGTGGGTAGGCGGCTTCAACTGGTACCTCAACCGCCTGTTCAAGTTCTCGGTGGACTACGGGAATACGAACTTCGGAGGGGGAGCGGCGGCCTCTTTGGGTGGAAACCGCGCGCCGGAGAGGGTGCTAATCGGGAGATTCCAGATCAACTTTATCTAATATGAAACTCATCACCTTGTTACTCGCGGTCAGGCTTCTCAACGTCTCCTACGATCCGACGCGGGAGCTATACCAGAACATCAACGCCGCCTTCGCCAAACAGTGGAAGGCGAAAACCGGACAGGACGTGACCATCAACCAGTCGCACGGGGGATCGGGAAGCCAGGCCCGCAGCGTCATCGACGGCTTGCAGGCCGATGTGGTGACGCTGGCGCTGGCCTACGACATCGATGCGATCGCCGGGAAGGCCGGGGTGTTGCCGAAGAACTGGCAGAGCCGCTTCCCGGACAACAGTTCGCCCTACACCTCGACCATCGTCTTCCTGGTCCGCAAGGGCAATCCCAAGCACATCAAGGATTGGGACGACCTGGTACGCCCCGGCATCTCCATCATCACGCCCAATCCCAAGACCTCCGGCGGGGCGCGCTGGAATTACCTGGCGGCCTGGGGCTACGCCTTGCGCCAGAACCACAACGACCAGAACAAGGCCAGGGAATTCGTGGCGCGGGTCTACAAGAACGTGCCCGTGCTCGATTCGGGGGCGCGCGGCGCCACCACCACGTTCGTGCAGCGCGGCATTGGCGACGTGCTGCTGGCGTGGGAGAACGAGGCGTTTCTGGCCGTCAACGAACTGGGCAAGGACAAGCTCGAAATCGTCACGCCCTCGGTGAGCATTCTGGCGGAACCGCCCGTGGCCGTGGTGGATAAGGTGGCGGAGCGCCATGGCACGGCCGCGGTGGCCAAGGCTTACCTGGACTTTCTGTATTCGCCGGAAGGGCAAGAGATAGAGGCGCGCAATTACTACCGGCCGCGCCTCAAAGAGGTGGCCGCCAAGTACGACAAACAGTTCCCGCACCTGACGCTGTTCACCGTGGACGAAGTCTTCGGCGGATGGCAGAAGGCGCAGAAGACGCACTTCGAAGAAGGCGGCACGTTCGACCAGATTTACCAGCCGGGAAGATGAACGGACAACAATCACTATGGCAGACTTACAACGAAAACCTGGACTCGGCACGCTTGCTTTGCATGCCGGCCAGCAGCCCGACCCCACCACGACGGCGCGGGCGGTCCCGATTTACGCGACCACGAGTTACGTATTCAAGGACGCCGAAACGGCGGCGAATCTCTTCGGCTTGCGCGAGTTCGGCAATATCTACTCGCGCCTGATGAACCCCACCAACGACGTGCTGGAGAAGCGGTTGGCCGCTCTCGACGGCGGCATCGGCGGGTTGGCGTTCGCCTCGGGCCAGGCGGCCATCACCGCCGCGATCCTCACCATTACGCACGCCGGCCAGAACTTCATCGCCTCTACCAGCCTGTATGGAGGAACCTGGACGCTCTTCACCCAGACCTTGAAGAAGCTCGGCGTGGAGGTGCGGTTCTTCAATCCCGACCATCCGGAAGAGATCGGCAAACTGGTGGATGAGAACACGCGGCTGGTGTATCTGGAGTCGGTCGGCAACCCCAAGAACGACGTGCCGGATTTCCGGGCCATCGCGGACACTGCGCACAAGCATGGGCTGCCGGTGATTGTGGATAACACGGTGCTGACGCCGGCGCTGTTCCGGCCCTTCGAGCATGGCATCGATATCGCGGTGTATTCCACCACCAAGTTTCTGGGCGGTCACGGTGTACACATCGGCGGCGCCATTGTGGATAGCGGCAATTTCCAGTGGGCGGAGAATCCCGGGAAATGGCCGGAGTTCACCGCGCCGAGCGACTCCTATCACGGAGTGGTCTTCACCGAGGCGCTCAAGCCGCTGGGCAACCTGGCGTACATCATTCACATCCGCACGCACTGGCTGCGCGACACGGGAGGCACGCAGAGCCCGTTCGCGGCGTTCCTGCTGTTGTTGGGCATCGAGACGCTGCACTTGCGCATGGAACGCCATACGCGGAATGCGCAGGCGCTGGCGGAGTGGCTGTTGCAGCACCCCGCGGTGACGTGGGTGAACTACCCTGGCCTTCCCAACCACGCGCACTATGAGAATGCCAGGAAGTACCTGCCCAACGGCGCGGGAGCGATTCTGGGATTCGGCGTGCGCGGCGGTAAGGAAGCCGGCGTCAAGTTCATTAACAATGTGAAGCTGGCCAGCCATCTAGCGAACGTCGGGGACGCGAAGACGCTGGTGATCCATCCGGCATCCACCACCCATTCCCAACTCACCGAAAAGGAGCAGGCGGAGACCGGAGTCACGCCGGACTATATTCGAGTCTCGGTAGGAATTGAGGACATCGAAGACATCAAGGCCGATCTGGACCAGGCCCTGAGAATCTCTCAGGAGTAAACGCACATGCCATCTTTCTCAGACAACTCACTCAGCATCGGGCATACGCCGCTCGTAAAGCTGAATCGCACTGTGGACGGCGCACGAACGAAAGTGTACGGCAAAATCGAAGGCCGCAACCCCTCTTACTCGGTGAAGTGCCGGATCGGCGCCGCCATGATCTGGGACGCCGAGAAGCGCGGGACGCTGAAGCCCGGCGTGGAACTGGTGGAGCCGACCAGCGGCAATACGGGAATCGCGCTGGCGTTCGTGGCGGCGTCGCGCGGTTACTCGATTACATTAACCATGCCGGAGACCATGTCGCTGGAGCGGCGCAAGGTATTGAAGGCGTTCGGCGCCAACTTAGTGCTCACGGAAGGCGCCAAAGGAATGCCCGGCGCCATCGCCAAGGCGGAGGAGATCTACAACTCCGACCCAAAGCATTACCTGTTGCTGCAACAGTTCAAGAACCCGGCTAATCCGGACATCCACTTCCGCACGACCGGCCCGGAGATCTGGGACGACACAGACGGAGAGGTGGACGTTATCGTGAGCGGCGTGGGAACCGGCGGGACCATCACAGGCATTTCGCGGTACATCAAACAGACGCGCGGCAAAGCGATCGTCTCGGTAGCGGTAGAGCCGGCGGGCAGCCCTGTCATCACGCAGAGGCTTGCGGGATTGCCGCTTCAGCCGGGACCGCACAAGATCCAGGGCATCGGCGCGGGCATTATCCCGGAGACGCTGGATCTTTCCCTTGTGGACCGCGTGGAGACCGTCACAAACGAAGAGGCCATTGAAGTGGCCCGGCGCCTGGCGAAGGAAGAAGGCATCTTGAGCGGCATTTCGAGCGGGGCGGCGGCGGCGGTGGCCGCGCGCCTGGCGAAGCAACCCGAATTCGCGGGGAAGACGATTGTGGTGATTCTTCCGGATTCGGGCGAACGATACTTGACGTCGGTGCTTTTCGAAGGCATCGTGTAAACGGCATGCGGGGCAACTGGTTTCAGCGTTATAGCATTCTGCCGGGCTTCTGGCCGTCGCTGGGCGCGTCGATGATGTACCTGAGCCTGGTGGTGCTGATTCCGCTGAGCGCGATCTTCCTGAAATCGGCCTCGATGACCTGGCCGCGTTTCTGGAACGCCGTCACGGCGCCCAACGTGGTGGCCTCTTATAAGCTGAGCTTCGGAGCCTCGCTGGGCGCGGCGCTGGTGAACGCGGTCTTTGGCTTCCTGGTGGCGTGGGTGCTGGCGCGGTACAGCTTCCCCGGCAAGAAACTGGTGGACGCGCTGGTGGACCTTCCGTTCGCGCTGCCGACGGCGGTGGCCGGCATCGCCCTCACGTCGCTCTACTCCGAAAACGGCTTCATGGGGCGGCGCCTGGCGGTGTTGGGAATCCGCGTGGCGTTTACGCCGCTGGGGGTGCTGGTGGCGCTGATCTTTATCGGTCTTCCGTTCGTGGTGCGGAGCGTTCAGCCGGTCCTCGAAGATGCGGACCGTGAGTTGGAAGAAGCGGCCGCCAGCCTGGGCGCGAGCCGCTGGCAGATCTTTAGCCGGGTGATCTTCCCGGTGGTGCGCCCGGCGCTGTTGACGGGGTTCGCCATGGCGTTTGCGCGCGCACTGGGCGAATACGGGTCGGTGGTATTCATTTCGGGCAACATGCCGATGCGGACGGAGATCACGCCGGTGCTGATTGTCGCCAAGCTGGAGCAGTTCGACTACGCCGGCGCGGCGGCCCTGGCGGTGGTGATGCTAGCCGCGTCCTTCCTGCTGCTGCTGGCAATCAACATCCTGGGCGCTTACAGCCGAAGATACATGGAGGCGCGGTGAAGGGACGCAAGGACCCCGCGCCGTTGCAATGGGGGCTCACGCTGGCGGCGCTGGGCTTTCTGGGATTGTTCGTAGCGATGCCGCTGGCGGCCATCTTCGGACAGGCGCTCGAAAAGGGCTGGCGCGGGTATTGGGCGGCCGTCAGCCAGCCGGATGCGCTGGCGGCCATACGGCTCACGCTGCTGGCCACGGGAATCGCGGTGCTTTCGAACCTGGTGTTCGGAGTGGCGGCGGCGTGGGCCATCGCCAAGTTTCAGTTCCGCGGCAAGAACGTGCTGATCACGCTGATCGACTTGCCTTTCGCCGTGTCGCCCGT
>Ga0302320_10018847_pt1 | contig 13897 bp, 10 predicted proteins | sample Bog_T0_3_FD_202130 | JGI IMG/M metagenome (GOLD analysis project Ga0302320, IMG submission 202130) | Peat permafrost microbial communities from Stordalen Mire near Abisko, Sweden - Bog_T0_3 | ecosystem: Environmental > Terrestrial > Soil > Wetlands > Peat | place: Sweden: Abisko, Stordalen Mire... | reverse complement strand
CTCGTGGTAGAGCAGCGCCAGGTTGACCAGCGCGTTAGGATTGTTCTGCTCGCCAGCTTTCCGGTACCAAACCAGGGCTTGCTCATAGTCCTGAGGGACGCCCTTGCCATGCACGTAACAAAGGCCCTGGGAAAACTGCGAGAGAGAAAAGCCCTGCTCGGCAGACTTCCGATAAAGCTGTGCCGCCTGCACATAGTCTTACGGGACGCCGTTGCCGTATTCGTACATTACGCCCAGATCGTATTGAGCTCTCGGATCTCCTTGGTCGGCCGCCTTGCGATACCAGACTGCGGCCTGCTTTGAGTTCTTCTCGACGCCTCGACCCTCCGCGTAAAGTGTGGCTAGGCTCTCCAATGCATCGGGATCCCCTTGTGCAGCAGCTTTTTGATACCAGAGCGCAGCCTGTTCGTAGTCCTGCGGTACGCCCTGCCCAAGGAAGTAGCACACACCCAGGTTATATTGAGCTTTGGCGAATCCTTGCTCGGCGGATTGGCGCTGCCAGGAAGCGGATAAAGCCTGATCTTTGGGGACGCCCTGGCCGTTTCTGTATGCGGTTGCCACAAGGAATTGAGCTGCGGCGTCCCCCGACTTCGCTCTGGCCAACAAGGCTGGGTCGATCCCACTGACGGGGGCCGGAGTCTGGGCTGAGTTGACTGCCGAAATCAGCGCGAATGAAAAAAACAAAGCGGCGAGTTGCTTCCGGTGCTTGCTCATAACGCCTTTCAAACTCACAAGAACGATAACAGAATCCGTCGCGGAGAAGGAATGTGCTGGCTGCCTCATGGCCCGTCAACCATCCACGGCACCAATTTGTCCACATCTGCACAGATTCCCGCCCATTCTGCACCATTTCTGCGTCTTGCCCCCGGCTCCGGCGAGGACTAGTCTTGTGATTGAAGCGTGGATGGCAAGCAAAGCCGCGTATGCACCGGTTTTGCAGCAATTTGAGGAGCGCAAACCCGCCTCCCGCAAGGCTGTTTGCAGCTTTCCACAGGCAACTGCCTTTGTTTAGAAAGTGGATGCGCTGAATGGTAATAAAACACTAGATATTGTGGTTTTTTGTTGACAAGCACCACAGACAGCGTTACTTTGTCATCTGCGGCTGTTAACGGATTGTAATGTTTTCCGGCGTGGAAGCACCGCTGGAGGGCTGCAAGGAACGAGAAATCGCGCGGTCATTCCCTATCCCTGTTCTCCGCTTGTTGAACGAGATTTTCCCTGGCCCCTTCCCGTCACCAAGTGCCGGAGGGGGACAAGAGATTTACCGAATTTTGCCGATGAAGAGGTTTTTATGAATGAGGTCCAGTTTCAGAGCACAGCCACCGTTTCCCAGAACTCCCCAACCCAGCGGGGATTGATCTTTACCCGCCGCTTCACCACCGAGGGCGTCTCGCCCTACGACGAGATTCAGTGGGAGCAGCGAACCGCGACGATCAACGACGCCAAGGGCAACACCATCTTTGAGCAGAAGGATGTCGATGTGCCGGCCGACTGGTCGATGACGGCGACGAATATTGTGGCCTCGAAGTACCTGCACGGCAAGCTTGGCACGCCGGAGCGCGAGACCGGCGTCCGCCAGTTGGTGAGCCGCGTGGCCGAGACCATCCGCGACTGGGGCATCAAGGACGGCTACTTTGCCAGCGCCGAGGATGCGATGATCTTCCACGACGAGCTGGCGCATATGCTGCTCACCCAGAAGGCGGCCTTCAACTCGCCGGTGTGGTTCAACGTGGGCTGTGACCGCCTGGAGCCGGAGGCGGAGGGTCAGAACTGGCATTGGGATCCGACGACCGGAGGGGTGCGCTACTCCGCCACCGGCTACCACAACCCGCAGTGCTCGGCCTGCTTTATCAACTCGGTTGAGGATTCGATGAGCGGCATCATGGACCTGGCGCGCACCGAGGCGATGCTCTTCAAATTCGGATCGGGAACGGGGACGAACTTCAGTTCGCTGCGCTCGAGCAAGGAATCCGTCTCAGGCGGCGGCACGGCCAGCGGCCCGCTCAGCTTCATGCGCGGGCTGGACGCCTTTGCCGGAGTGATCAAATCCGGCGGTAAGACGCGCCGCGCCGCCAAGATGGCGATTCTCAACGCCGATCACCCGGATATTCTGGATTTTATCGAGTGCAAGGCCAAGGAAGAGGCCAAGGCCTACTCGCTCATCAAGGCCGGCTACGACGGCAGCGGCCCTGACTCCGAGGCCTTTTCGTCGATATTTTTTCAGAACGCCAACAACTCGGTGCGCGTGAGCGATGCGTTCATGCACGCCTACGAGGGCGACGGCGAGTTTACCACCTACACCGTCCGCGGCCACCAGCCGGTCGCCACTTACAAGGCGCGCGAGATCATGCACAAGATCGCCGAAGCCACCTGGCTCTGCGGCGACCCCGGAATGCAGTTCGACACCACGATGAACCGCTGGCACACCAGCAAGAACACCGGGCGGATCAATGCCTCGAATCCCTGCTCGGAGTATGTGTTTCTAGACAATTCGGCCTGCAATCTGGCCAGCTTCAACCTGATGAAGTACGTCACCCCGTCGGGCGGCTTTGACATTCCCGCCTACCGGCATTCCATCTCCATGGTCATCACCGCGATGGAGATTCTGGTGGACAACTCCGGCTACCCCACCGAAGCCATCGCCCGCAACAGCCACGACTATCGCCCGCTGGGCCTGGGCTACGCCAACCTGGGCGCGCTGCTGATGGCCTCTGGGCTGCCGTATGACTCGGCCACCGGACGCGACCTGGCCGCCGCGCTGACCGCGATCCTGACCGGCCAGGCCTACCTGCAGTCGGCCATTATCGCCGCCAACTGCCCGCAGATTGGCTCGGCGACGCCGCAGACCGCCAGTGTTGATCGCCAGGGCGGCGCCTGCCCCGGCTTCTACGTCAACCGCGAGCCGTTTCTCGACGTGATCCGCATGCACCGCGCCGAGGTGAATAATATCGGCCGCTCGCGCCAGAGTGGTGAGCCATTCCGCGTACCCCAGCTTGACGCACTCATCGACGCCAGCCGCGAATCCTGGGATATGGCGCTGGTTTACGGCGAGCGCTACGGCTATCGCAACTCGCAGACCACCGTGCTGGCACCCACCGGCACCATCGGCTTCATGATGGATTGCGACACCACAGGCATCGAGCCTGAACTGGCGCTGGTCAAGTACAAGAAGCTGGTGGGCGGCGGCAATATCAAGCTGGTCAACAACACCGTTCCGGCGGCGCTCTTCAAGCTCGGTTATAAAGACGAAGAGGTCAACGCCATCGTCAGCTATATCGACGCCACGGGCACCATTGAGGGCGCGCCGGGCATCAAGCACGAGCACCTCTCTGTCTTCGATTGCAGCTTCAAGCCGCTCAAGGGCACCCGCACCATCCACTACATGGGCCACATCAAGATGATGGCCGCGACGCAGCCGTTCCTTTCGGGCGCAATCTCGAAGACCGTGAACCTGCCGCAGGAGGCGACGGTCGAGGATGTCGCCGAGGCCTACGCCGAGAGCTGGCGTCAGGGGATCAAGGCAGTGGCCATTTATCGCGACGGCTCCAAAGGCACCCAGCCGCTGAACACCAGCATGGACGCGCAGCGCGAGCCTTCGCCGCTGGACGCCGCCGCCAGCCGCGTCCTGGCCCAGTTGGCCGCCGGAAGGACGGGCGCTACAGACGACCTGAAGGCTCTGGAGGCCAAAGCCGGCGATGGCGTCGAAGTCACCGCCCAATCGGTCCTCCTCGCCGCCGCCACCTTCCAGCGCGCGCTGGAGGAGATTGCGCAGGCCGCCGCCGTGCCCGTTCTCCAGCCCACCGCCGCCGCCGTGCCAGACCGCGAAGTTGCCCCATCCGATCCGGCGCAGGACCTCAACGGCCCGCCGCGCGCCGTCCGCCATCGCCTGCCCGACGAGCGCGCCTCCATCACCCACAAGTTCTCCATCGCCGGCCACGAGGGCTACGTCAACGTCGGCCTCTATCCCACCGGCCAGGTGGGCGAAATCTTCATCAAGATGGCCAAGGAAGGCTCGACCGTCTCCGGCTTGATGGACGCCTTTGCCACCTCGGTCTCCATCGCTTTACAACACGGCGTGCCGCTCAAGGTACTCTGCGAGAAGTTCGCGCACACCCGCTTCGAGCCATCGGGCTGGACCGGCAACGAGCAGATCGGCTACGCCAAGAGCCTGATGGACTACATCTTCCGCTGGCTCCATCTGCGCTTTCTCTCCGGTACGCAACTGTCGCTCTTTGCCAGCTTCGCCTCTCAAACGCCGCAACTGCCCGCCTCGCCCAGCATGATCCCGGAGTCAGAACCGGATGGAGAGCTGGGCGCAATTTCGCAGGGCAACATGGCGCAACTGGCCCAGGAGGTCGCCCGCCGCTTGAGCCAGGTGAGCAGCCCGGTGGCAACCGCCGGCCGCGCGTCGGCAGCAGGCGGGGTCGCATTTGCGAGCAGCGGCGTTGCCGCGGCAAATGCCGCCAACCCTAATCCAAGCAGCCTGCACCACGCCGCCGACGCCATGCGCACGATGTACGATATGGGCGACGCGCCCAGTTGCTCCACCTGCGGAGCCATCATGGTCCGCAACGGCAGTTGCTACCGCTGCATGAGCTGCGGCTCAACCAGTGGTTGCAGTTAAAGCACTTTCACTGATGGTCTAAGGAAGCCCCGTGCCCCATCCATTTCATGTTTTTTATGAAATGGATGGGGCACCGAAGTATCAGTATTTATGGGCCGGATCAATAGAAATTCGCATGAACCTGGTTTTTGATTGCGCCGCTGCAGAAGCACTCTGCGCAGGCTCTCAGGCTCCGCGCCTCTGCTCCTCAATCACGCGCTTCAAGTCTGCGGGGGAATAGGTCGGTGATTTGATGACCTTGCCGTCCGGGCGCTTATGAATCTTCAGAATCGGCTTCCAATCGCCGTGAAGTGCGCTGGCGTCTTCCGGGTGGGCCAGCTCGGCGCCGCTGCGCTGCACCAGAACGGCGTCGCAAACGCTGCAATGCGGCCAGGCTTTGCTCATATTGCTGCGCTGCACTTCATCCCAGGCGGGCTGAGCCTTCACGCCGGCGGCGTTTAGCGCCCCATACGTCACCACAAGCTGATCGATGCAACCGTCCACGTATTCGGCGAAGTCAGGCGTGCCGTTGGGATTGAGCACGACACCGATCGAGTCAATGACCGCGGTCTGCTCTTCGCCGTTCGATCCGGCCAGGGGCATCGTGACTGTGCAACCACAGCCCTTTACGAATTCGAGAGCTTCTTCAAAGACCAGCCGCGCACGCAGCAGGCGCGTATCCGGATCAGGAAGCTCCGGCGTCTCCTTTACCTGCTGGTTGAACTGCTTCATCAAGGTCACGATGTCTTCCTGCGGACGATAGGGCTTATCGGTCATTCCATCCTCAATTCAATGTGCCCGCTGATGGCCAGCGGCCGGAGCTTTGACAGATCAGCGAGTCTTTTCGCAACATTCGGCAAATGACCGACGAGATGTGCAATAAGGTTGGCCGGACATTGGCGCAATTGTAATTGATGCGGCTTTGCCCTCGGAACCTGCAAATCTCCTGTTCGCTCGCCCGCTCCGGATTCACTATGCCATGCCAATCCGGTACTGCGAGCAGCACAACTCGATTGAGCCAAACCCTACAGAGAAACCAGAATAGTTGTACCCAGTAGCAACTCCGCCAAGTGGCTTAATCACTTTCAACAAGGGCGCGTTTACTCTGGTTTCGCTTTCAGTCGGCGGCAGGCAATGCCGCGACTCCGAGCGTCAGGCTTGAACTTTCACTTTACGGGGCAACCCGCATTTGTTGTGGATTCCAGGGAACAAATGAGACGCGGGCCGCGTAGAGGGTATTGGCTGGGCCGAAGATGGAAGAGCCTCGCCCAGGTGATTGCAAAGGAGAAACGTATGCGGATGATCGTCGTCGTTGCCGGCTTGGCCACGCTGCTTGGTCTCGCGGTTCCCAATGGTTTTGCCACGACGCCCACGGCCCCCAAGAGCGGCCATGGCTTGATCGTGATCGTCTTCAAGGACGGCCACCGGCAGAGCTTCAATCTCTCTGATATTGAGCGGGTGGAGTTTCCCGCGCCCCCGGCCGCGGCTTCGGCCAGTGAGGCCGCTCCCGTCAATCCTTCGTTGCCCTCCCGTGCCCGTTTTCTGGGAAAATGGGAGGCCGGCGTCGGGAACGGAGGGAATTTCTTCATCACGCTGGAGGAGAATGGCGACGCCAAGAAGTCGCTGGGCGGTACGCACGGCACGTGGGTCTACGTGAACGGCGAGGCGCAGATTACCTGGGATGATGGCTGGCAGGATGCGATCCGCAAGGTTGGCTCCAGGTACCAGAAGTTCGCCTACAAATCGGGCAAATCCTTCACGGATGTACCGGACAACGTCACCAGCGCCCGGAAGACCGATACGCATCCCATTTAGAGGCCCCCTGACGGTACAGCGGTCATGCCCTAGTCATTCACTGTTCACTGTCCACTGCCCACTGTTCCCTCACTTGGCCAGCGGAATGCGCAGATCGGCGCCGCTCATCTCCTTGGGTAATTCAAGGTTGAGCAGATGCAGCATCGTCGGCGCAATGTCGCGCAGGCTGCCGTCCAGGCGCAGGCGGAAGTTCTTGGCCTCTTCGGCCACATAGATCAGCGGCACCGGGTTGGTGGTGTGCGCGGTGTGCGGCTCGCCGGTGATGGGATCGACCATGGTCTCGCAGTTGCCGTGGTCGGCAGTGACGATCCAGATGGCGTTGCGCTCGCGCACGGCCTTGTAGATGCGCGTCAGTTGCAGGTCCACGGCCTCGACGGCCTTGATGGCCGCGGGCAGCACGCCGGTGTGGCCGACCATATCGGGGTTGGCGAAGTTGGAGATCACAACGTCAAAGCCGGCGTCGAGAATCGCCTTCTCAATGCTGTCGCCCACCTTGACCGAGCTCATCTCCGGCTTCAGGTCATAAGTGGCCACATGGGGCGAGGGCGTGAGAATCCGCTCTTCGCCGCCGAAGGGCTTCTCCACGCCGCCGTTGAAGAAAAACGTGACGTGCGCGAATTTTTCCGTCTCGGCGGTGCGCAGATTGCGCAGGTGAGCGTCGGCCATCTGGTTGCCCAGAATGTGTGCCATCGATTGCGGCGGGCTGACGATGGGCAACTCGAACTTCTCGTCGTACTGGGTCATGCAGGTGTAGTGCAGGCCGGTGGGCAGCTCACTGCGCGGAATCGTCTGGTCGAGCGACTCCCACGCGTCCAGGTTGCGCCCGCCCTCGGCGTTGAGGCCGCTCTCGCGCGTGAGCACGCGCGTTACTTGGCGGGCGCGGTCGGCGCGGAAGTTGAAGTTCAGCACCGCGTCTTCGTTGCGGATGAGCGCCAGCGGCTGGTTGTGCTCGTCGACGATGGTGATGGGAAGGACAAACTCATCCTGCACGCCGGTGTTATAACTGTCGCGAATCGCGCTGACGGCGTCGGTGGCCGTCCCGCACTCGCCCTTGCCGATCACCATCGCGTCAAAGGCCTTGCGCTGGCGCTCCCAGCGCTTGTCGCGGTCCATGGCGTAGTAGCGCCCGCTCACCGACGCGATCTTGCCCACGCCGATCTCTCGCAGCTTTTGTTCGAGCTTGGCGACGTAATCGATTCCCGAAGTCGGCGGCGTGTCGCGCCCGTCCAGAAATGCGTGGATGAAGACGCGCGTCAGGCCGAACTCGCGCGCCGCGCGGACCAGCGCATATAAATGCTCTTGGTGGGAGTGAACGCCGCCGTCGCTCACCAGCCCAATCAGATGCAGCGCGCGGCCGTGCTGGCGTGCGTGGTCAAAGGCGGCGATGATGCGCGGATTGTCCTTGAGCGTATTGTTGAGCACCATCAGGTCGATGCGCGTAATGTCCATCTGCACGATGCGTCCGGCGCCGATATTCAGGTGGCCTACCTCGCTGTTGCCCATCTGCCCGTCCGGCAGGCCGACAAAGTGCTCGCTGGCCTGGATGAGCGTGTTGGGGTACTCGCGCAGCAGCAGGTCGTAGGTGGGCTTTTTGGCCAGGGCGATGGCGTTGTCGGCAATTTGCGGGCGGTAGCCCCAGCCGTCGAGGATGGTCAGTACAACAGGACGCTTGGTTGTAGGCACGTAGAAAATCCCTCAGTTTCGATCTCGGTTCACTCCTCTATAGGATACCGCGCCGGCCACCTGCGGGCACCTGCGGTGCGGCCAATCGCTCGCCAACCGCTCGCACCACCTGCGGTGGGGCCAGCGTTGCGTGACGGGGTCATTCGGGTTGGCGGGGCGGCGAAAGTGGAGTAAACTAGTTTACAGACTAGTTGGTTGGAGGAATCATGGCGGCTGTTGAAGATACCTATACCCGAATTGGAGCCTTCGAGGCCAAGACGAAGCTCTCCGAGCTTCTGCGCAAGGTCGATCAAGGGGAGCGGTTTACGATTACGGTGCGGGGGCGGGCTGTGGCCAATTTGGCGCCTGCCGAGACGCCTGCCCCGGCGCGCACACCGGAGGAGATCGAGGCCGCCTATCAGCGGTTTTTGCACCCGCGGATTACGGGCATCTCGCACGAACAGATCCGCGCGTGGATTGAGGAAGGCCGTCCGTGACTCTGATCCTTGATGCGTCGATGGCGCTCTCCTGGCTTCTGAAACGTAATGATCCTGTTGAATCTGCTCGCTCCGGGCAGGCGATGGCTCTCGTCCGCGATGCCGGCGCGACGGTTCCGGCACTTTGGTATCCAGAAGTGGCGAACGCTCTTTTACTGGCAGAGCGCCAACGAGTGATTACGGCTGAGCAAACTACAGACTTTTTATCCAGTCTGTCGCTTTGGGAGATTATGCAGGATATAGTTCATCCGGCCTTGTCTCAGGCGCAGGTTACCCATCTCGGCCGGGCTTACAAGCTGACCGCCTACGATGCTACCTACATGGAATTGGCGATGCGCCGCTCGGCGACGCTGGCCACCTTCGACCGCAAGCTCGCCGACGCCGCCCGTGCCGCCGGGGTGCGCGTCTTTGGCGATGCGGCGTAGCGGCTTACGAATGCTGATTTATCATCACTATGAAGGAAAGTTTGGAGATCATCATGAGCGAAGCAGAAACCAACATTCATGTTCTTGATGCGGCTTACAAGCCGTTTCCAACATTTGCAGAATGGGCGTCTCGAACCTCGGTCGATACAGTACGCTGGGATCGCTACAATGCCTCGCTTAGGGACCGTTCAGGGCTTACTCCTGAAGTATTGAATCGGGCGCGTGAGATTGCGAAACGGTTTGCCGCACTGGACACAGGAGCGATCGAGGGCCTGTACGAAGTTGATCGCGGTTTTACATATACCGTGGCCTTCGAGATCGCCGCGTGGGAGGTTGAGTTAGCCAAGAAGGGCGAGAATGTTCGGCCATTATTTGAAGCGCAATTGCACGCTTATGACTATGTGCTTTCGCTTGCCACAAAGGCCGAGCCAATTTCTGAAGCTGCGATTCGCGTACTGCACGATGAGGTCTGCCGTGCGCAGGCAACTTATCGCGTTCAAACATCAATTGGATTCCAGGAGCAGCCACTTCCGAAGGGAAAGTACAAGGTTCTGCCCAACCACGTATTACATTCGAGAAACGGAACAGACCACTCTCATGCGCCGGTAGACGTAACTCCGGTTGAAATGTTTCGGCTCGTTGAAGAGTTGCGGAGCGATGCTTTCCGGGCGGCACATCCCGTTCTTCAAGCTGCTTATGCGCACTATGGGTTAGTTGTAATTCATCCGTTCGCAGACGGGAACGGTCGCGTGGCCCGCGCATTGGCTTCTGTTTTCACCTATCGTGCAATCTCGATGCCGATTGTGATTCTTTCCGAGCATAAGGAGGCTTATCTTGATTCATTGGAAGTCGCTGACAGCGGTGATTACCAGTCGTTTGTGGATTTCATGCTGGCCCGGTCGCTGGATACGATTCGGCTTGTGGAGGAGAGCTTGCTGGGTGCGAATACACAAGGCCCCAAAGAGAGCGCGGCCGCGATTAATGGCCTTTACATTACGAAAGGTGGCTATGAACAAGCCCATGTGAATGAGGCTGGACGTGAACTGATTGAGTTGATTAAAACTGAGATTGGTAAGTCAATTTCCAAGGTTGTCGGACCCAATTTACAAGGTAATGCATTTTTCTCCGTGATTAGTGGTCTAAAGAGTGTTCCGAATCATTCACATCGGTTGCAGGTTAGAGAAGACGGGGAGCCTATTATCTCTTACATTGAATTTCGTTCGTCCGCCCCTGCCTCAGTTATGCTACGGCGTCAATACGTTCTTTGGCTACCGAAAGATGCGAACAGTGATGATGATATGCTCTTCACGCAAATTGTTGGTGAGGATGCCAATGTTGTTTACCTCTCTTCAAGTCCGGTGGCTTTCTCGGCTGCAATGAGCGATCTCATTCCAGTTATTTCAGGTGTATTACAGATCCGAGTGGGGCTATTTGCAGACCGGCTCATCAGCGAAATTCTTGCGGAGATGAAGCGATTAGTGCAACAAGCTCTCGATAATCAATCTTGAAACGATTTTGTCCACCCCTCAATGCACCCCCGGCGGCAGCTTCGCGTGCTTGATCGGCTTTTTGAAGAGCCACGCGGCCCCGGCGCAGAAGAAAGCCAGCACCGCCGTCCAGCGGAAGACGTCGACGTAGGCCATCAGCGCCGATTGCTGCTCCATGAGGCCGTAGATGAGGCCCAGGGAGCCGGGGCGTCCCTGGGCGGGACCGAGGCGGTGGCCGAGATAGGCGGCGATGGCCGCCGACTTCTGCTGCAAGACAAAGTTCGACGAGCCAAGTTGCGCGCCCAGTTCGTTCTGGTGCAGGTCGGCGCGGCGAATCAGCGCCGTCGTGGCCATCGAAATGCCAATCGAGCCGCCGATGTTGCGCAGCATATTCGAGAGGCCGGTGGCGTTGCCCATCTCGTGCCTGGGGATGGTGGCCATCATCAGCGTGGCCATGGGCACAAAGACAAAGCTGAGCGCAAAGCCGGTCAGCGTGATGGGAATCAGCAGCGTATAAGGGCCGATGTCGAGGTTGATCATGCTGAAGATGAGCGAGCAGACGCCAAAACCGAGAAAGCCGGCGCAGAGCAGTATGCGCTGGTCAATGCGCGAGCCAAGGATGCCTATGACCGGCGAGCCGACAAACGAGCCGACGCCGCGGGGAAAGACCACCAGCCCGGCGGTGAAGGCCGTGTAGCCCAGAACCTCCTGATAGTAAAGGGGCAGAATGGCGATGGTGATGTAGATGCACATTCCCAGCATGGCGATGAGGAAGCAGCCGGTGCGGAAGTTGCGATCCTTCAGCACGTGCAGATCGACCAGGCCGTTGGGATGGGTCCAGGAGTGCCAGATCCACAGCACCAGCGCAGTCACCAGCGCGGCGACGGCCCAGCGCACCCATGCGGCGCCGAACCAGTCGTCCTCCTGGCCTTTGTCGAGCACAATCTGCAAGGCGCCGGTCCAAACCACGAGGAGGCCAAAGCCGATGTTGTCAAATGCGCCGACCTTGGCGTTTTTGATGTAGGGCGGGTCGTGCACGAAGCGGCTGATGAGGATGACCGCCAAAATACCCACAGGAATGTTGATGTAAAAGGCATAACGCCAACTGAATGTGTCAGTGAGCCAGCCGCCGAGGGTGGGGCCGAGGACCGGGGCGAGCACAATCCCCAGACCGTAGGCGGCCATCGACATGGAGCGCTTCTGGATGGGAAAGCTCTCCAGCAGGATCGATTGCGAGAGCGGCTGCAGCGCGCCGCCGCCCGCGCCCTGCACCACGCGCGCCAGCAGAATGACGCCCAGCGAGGGCGCCGCGCCGCAGAAGAACGAGGCGACTGTGAAGATGGTGACGCAGATGAGCAGAAAGCGCTTGCGTCCCCAGCGGCGCGCAAACCAGTTGGAGGCGGGCAGGATGATGGCGTTGGCAACCAGGTAAGAGGTCAGCACCCAGGTCGCCTCAGAGTTGGAGGCCGAGAGGCTGCCGGCGATATAAGGCAGCGCCACCGAGGCGATGGCCGTGTCCAGCACCTCCATGAAGGTGGGCAGCATCACCGAGATCGTCACCAGCCACGGGTTCACGCCCTGGGTGAGCGGGTAGCGGGCTTGGGCGGCGGCAGTCGTCATAGTTGTGGAGATTTGAGATTAAACGATTGCAGCCGAGGATGCCAGTGGGCGCATGCCCTGAGTCACGCTTGCCTCTTCTTTGCGCGGCATTTATCATCATATACACGGATAATGCTGAATTTATTGAGCCGTTTGAAGGGCTGGGGGATTTCTGTTTGAGGCTGAGAAGTCTATCGCGCACAGTTCTGCCAATTCTGTTGTTTACAACGCTTGGCTTCCTGGTGACGGGCTATCACCCTGGCGCCGAAGACGATGGAATATACCTATCGGCGGTCAAGGCGGATCTGAATCCCGCCCTCTATCCCCACGATGCGCCCTTCTTCCAACTCCAGATGCGCGCCAGCATCTTCGATAATTTGATGGTTCCCTTTGTGCGCTTCACCGGAATCCCCGTCCCCTGGTCGGAACTGCTCTGGCAGTTGATCTCCATCGCCCTGGTCTTGTGGGCCTGTTGGAGCATCGTCTGCCAGCTCTTTAAGGAGACCGCGGCGCGATGGGCGGGGTTGGCCATGGTCGCGGCCATGTTTACCCTCCCCGTTGCTGGAACGGCGCTGCTCATCGTCGATCAGTACCTCCATCCCCGCGCTCTGGCCACCGCGATGATTCTCTTTGCCGTCTCGCGGATTCTGGCCGGAAGAAGCTGGCAGGCCATTCCGCTGGGCGCGATGGCCTTCGTCTTCCACCCGCTGATGGGCATTCTGGGCATCTCCTTCTGCTGTGTGCTGGCGGTCACTACCCCCGATCCGCTGCGCCGGCAGGTTCGTGGCCTAGCCTCGCGCCTTAAGCCGCGCGGCGCTGCTCCTGCCTTGGTTCTCATTCCCTTCGGCTGGATCTTCGATCCCCCATCGCCCACCTGGCTGGAGGCTCTGCAAAGCCGCCACTGGTTTCGCCTCTACCAGTGGGAGTGGTACGAGTGGCTGGGTGCGGTTGCCCCCCTGCTGCTGTTCTGGCTGGTCTCCCATCTGGCGCGCCGCCAGGGCGACGTCAAGCTGGCGCGCCTGGCGCGGGCGATCACCCTTTACGGCGCCTTCCAAATGGCCATCGCCATGATCATCCTCGGGCCCCAATCGCTCATCGGACTCAGCACCCTGGAGCCGATGCGCTTTCTCCATCTAATCTACGTCTTCATGGCGCTGATTGGTGGCGCCTATATGGGAAGATATGTGCTGAAGGCGCACATTTGGCGATGGGCGCTCTTCCTGCTGCTGGCCAATGGCGGAATGTTCCTGGCGCAACGGCAGTCGTTTCCGGCCTCAGAGCACATCGAGCTGCCCGGAGTGCAATCCGCCAATCCCTGGCTGCAAGCCTTCGACTGGATCAAACACAATACCCCTGAAGACGCCTACTTCGCCCTCGATCCCAAGTATTTGGCCGCCCCCGGCGAGGATTATCACAGCTTCCGCGCCCTGGCCGAGCGCAGCCAGTTGGCCGACGCCATCAAGGACACCTCCGTTGTTACCAAGGTCCCTGAGTTAGGCCCGGCATGGAAGCAGCAGGTCGATGCCCAGAAGGGCTGGTCCCGCTTCCAGCTTGCCGACTTCGAGCGCCTCAAGGCCGAGTTCGGCGTCAACTGGGTGCTGGTCGCCTATCCTCAGCCCGCAGGCCTCGACTGCCTGTGGCACAACGGCATTGTCGCGGCGTGTAAAATCCCTTAAAAGCAGGGAACAGCGAATAGGGAATAGGGAACAGGAGAGCTACTTGCAAAAATCGTCATCGGGAACATTTGAAGTGTCAGGGCACGACTTTAGTCGTGCCGCAAATGGCTGATTACGATTTCGGCTTCAGCCG
>Ga0302320_10018846_pt1 | contig 13898 bp, 9 predicted proteins | sample Bog_T0_3_FD_202130 | JGI IMG/M metagenome (GOLD analysis project Ga0302320, IMG submission 202130) | Peat permafrost microbial communities from Stordalen Mire near Abisko, Sweden - Bog_T0_3 | ecosystem: Environmental > Terrestrial > Soil > Wetlands > Peat | place: Sweden: Abisko, Stordalen Mire... | reverse complement strand
TCGCGGCGGAAACTTCCGCACGCGCCGTTGCCGCCGGCGCTGAAGCTGCCGGCACAGATCAGCCTTTGCCAGAAACCGTTGCGATTACGACGAATGGCGACACGCAAGATGTCGCCAGCATCGTTGACAGCGTCCTTGCCGACCTTCGTCCCAAACTCATGGCCGAAATCTCCCGCAAGATGGCGGAGAAGAAATAACCAACCGGCCCACCCCCGTTTGACCCTTCTTTTCCCGCGCCTGTAAGATCAAAAGTCTTAGCCATAGAGCCACGCAGATCTGCCCTGTGTCCTCTGTGTTAAAGATTTTTGCAAAGCTGATCGAACCCTGATGCCGCACGAATTACCAAAATCTTACGAGCCGGGCGCGATTGAAACGCGCTGGGCCGAATACTGGATCAAAGAAAAACTTTTCTCCGTGCCCACGCCGCCGGAAGGCGAGACACGTCCGGTATTCACGCTGCTGTTGCCACCACCCAACGTGACCGGCCGGCTGCACATGGGCCACATGCTCAATCAGACGCAGATGGACATCATCGTGCGCTGGCATCGTATGCGCGGCTTCATCACGCTTTGGCTGCCCGGCACCGACCACGCCGGCATCGCCACGCAAATGATGGTGGAGCGGCAACTCGCCAAAGAAGGCAAAAAGCGCCGCGACCTGGGCCGCGAGAAATTTATCGAGCGCGTGTGGGAGTGGAAGAAGCTTTACGGCGGCGCGATCCTCGATCAGATGAAACGCCTCGGCGCTTCCGTCGATTGGGACCGCGAATATTTCACCATGGACGAAAATCTTTCACGCGCGGTGCGCGAAGTCTTCGTCCGCTTGTATGAAGAAGGACTGATCTATCGCGGCAAGTACATCGTGAACTGGTGTCCACGGTGCGAGACGGCCATCTCGGATCTCGAAGTGAAGCACGAAGAAGTTGCGGGAAAGCTCTGGGAGATTCGCTATCCCGTGGTCGGACAGCCGGGGTCGGCCGTCCCTACAGAGTTCATCACGGTGGCGACAACACGACCCGAGACGATGTTGGGTGACACGGCGATTGCCGTGAACGAAAAAGACGAACGCTACAAGCACCTGCACGGCAAGAAAGTTTTACTGCCGCTGATGAATCGCGAGATTCCGATCATCACCGATGAACTGGCGCAGCCTGAGTTCGGTACCGGCGCGGTGAAGGTGACGCCGGCGCACGATCCCAATGATTTTCAGGCGGGCAAGCGACACAATCTTCCGCAGATTGACGTGATGGACGAGCATGCCCACATGAACGCCAACGCCGGCCCGTATGCCGGACTGGACCGGTATGAAGCCCGCATGCGCATACTTTCCGATCTGCAGGAACAAGGATTTCTAGTCGGCGAAAAAGATCACACCCTCGCGCTCGGAAAGTGCGAGCGCTGCGGCACGGTGGTCGAGCCGAGACTCTCCGCACAGTGGTTCATCAAGATCAAACCCCTTGCGGACCGTGCGATTGAAGCGGTTGAGAGCGGCGAAATCACGATCGTCCCCGATAACTACCGCCAGATTTATTTGAACTGGATGAACAACATCTACGACTGGTGTATCTCGCGCCAGCTGTGGTGGGGGCATCGCATCCCGGCGTGGACGTGTGAGGGATGTAAAGGAATAGTCGTAGCGCTGGAAGTTCCGACCGAGTGCAGGAAATGCGGCAGCACAAAGCTGGAGCAGGTTTCCGACGTGCTCGATACCTGGTTCTCTTCCGGACTCCTGCCCTTCACGACGCTGGGCTGGCCGGAGAAGACGCGCGATCAGGCGGTTTTCTATCCGACTACGCTGCTCATTACTGCGTACGAGATTTTATTCTTCTGGGTGGCGCGCATGATCATGTTCGGCTGCCACTTCATGCAAGGCCACGAACAGGATCCTGCGATCAAAGCAGCGAGCGGCTGGGCCGATAAGAAAAACGACAGCGTGCCTTTCCGGCAGGTGTATATCCACGCCCTGGTGCGCGACGCCGAGCGGCAGAAGATGTCGAAGACCAAGGGCAATGTCATCGATCCGCTGGAGATCATCGACCGCTTCGGCACCGACGCAACCCGATTCACGCTGGCTGCAATGGCAGCGCCTGGCACCGACATTGCCTTCAACGAGAGCCGTACGGATGGATATCGCGCCTTCGCCAACAAAATCTGGAACGCCGCAAGATTCATGTTTATGAATGTGGACAGGATCGAGCCGGGCCTGCGGCCCGGGACGGCCGAGGGCGGCTGTCTCCACATAAACTCGACCGGCGGAACGGCAACTCTTGAAGACCGCTGGATTGCCTCGCGTTTCAATCGCGTAACGGCCGAGGTCAACGATGCTCTTGCGACCTATCGTTTTCACGAAGCGGCAAACCGTATCTACGATTTTTTCTGGGGAGAATTTTGCGACTGGTATCTGGAACTGATCAAGCCGCGTCTCATGTTCGAAGAAGGCTCCGATACTAGTCAGGCCCGCGCCGCCTGCGCGAATCTCGTCAATTTATTCGACGCCTCGTTGCGCCTGCTCCATCCGATCATGCCGTTCATCACGGAAGAAATCTGGCAGGCGATTTACGAAGGCAAACCTCCGCTAAAGTCGATTGCCCTCGCGCCGTATCCGCAAGCCGATGAGAAGCACTTCGATCTCACGGCCGAAACCGAGATGGCAATCCTGCAGGATTTAATTGTGAACGTAAGGAACGTTCGTGCAGAATTAAAGGTTGAGCCCAAAATAAAAGTGCCGGTCGAAATCTTCGCGCCCGAGCCCGCGATTCGCGCGATGATCGAGCAGAATCACACCGCGGTCGAACGCTTGGCGAACGTAGAGAATGTCACGTTCGTAGATGGATCTCTGGCCAAACATGCGGGCGCGCGCAGCACCGCGCGTTTTGATATCCATGTGATCTATGAACGCAAAATCAATGTCGCCGCAGAACGCGAACGCTTGACCAAGGATCTCGACAAGATTGAGAAGGAACTGGTAAATAATCAGCGGCAGTTGAGCAATGATCAGTTCCTGGCCAAAGCTCCCGAGAAGGTTGTCGATGGATTACGCCGCCGCGCCCTGGAACTAACCGGACTGCAGGAAAAAATAAAATCCCAGCTCACTGAACTGAGCGCAACCAATGCTAACGTTTAGAACTGATCACTGCTCACTGGCCCCTGGCCACCGCTATGGACTTTAACTCGCGACGCATCACCGCCATCATCGAGAACGCGTTGCTCGAAGACCGCGCCACGAGCGATGCAACGAGCTACGCCTGCATCGATCCCAACCAGCGCGCCTCGGCCACCGTGCTCGCCAAACAGGATTGCATTCTCGCCGGCATCGGTTGCATCGGGCGCATTCTCGACGTCTACGCCGCACTGGATGGCGCCGTGACCTCGCACTACGAAGTGACGACTCACACCGAGATTTTTGATGGCGTGCGTCTCCATAAAGGCCAATCGGTCGCCGTCATCCGGCATAACGCGCGCGTGCTGCTTTCGTGCGAGCGCGTGATCTTGAATTTTCTGCAGCGCATGAGCGGGATCGCGACTCTTACGCGTAAGTTTGTCGACGCCATCTCCGGCACCAAGGCGCGCATTCTGGATACGCGCAAGACCGCGCCTGGCCTGCGCGTGCTCGATAAATATGCGGTGCGCTGCGGCGGCGGGCAAAATCATCGCCTTGACCTCTCCGACGGAGTCCTGATCAAGAATAATCACATCGCACTTGCGGGAGGCATCGTCCCCGCCCTCGATCGCGCTGTCCGCAACCGGCGCGGCTCGCAGCCTATCGAGATCGAAGTCCGCACCATGGATGAACTGGAGGCTGCTCTCACCCAGGGTGCCGAAGCAATTCTGCTCGACAACATGTCTCCTGAAAACGTACGCCGCGCCGTCGAGCGCTGCTCCAAACTCGAAACAAAAATTCCTCTCGAGTGCTCCGGCGGAATTCGCCTGGAAAACGTTCGCGCCTATGCGGAAACGGGCGTTGATTTCATTTCTGTCGGCCTGGTCACGCACTCGCCGCAAGCGGCTGACATGAGCATGCGCGTGACCCCAGCGTGAGAGCGCGGCTAAGATTATAAAACTTAGCTGGTTGCACCATGGCGACGCAGCACATGCGCTACGCGCAACTTCTCCGAGCTAGTCCGGCCTTCTTGTTTTTCCATCCATGCGATTGATCCATCCTCGACTTTTGCGCCAGCGGCAAGTAGTTTTTTGAAGATCGGTACATCGTCAATTTCAGGATCGCGATGAAGGAACGACCAAAGCTCCTGGCCCAATGCTGTGCCGCCATATACATTTTTCTCTTCCAGCGGGGCACCTCGCTTCAGAAGAAGGTCAATGGTGGAGAGATGCCCCCCTACGACGGCCCAGTGCAGGCCACTTTGCCCCGTATCGGCCTGACCAGCAATGTCCGTACCTTTATCCAACAAGAAGCGAACAACCTCGTCGTGCCCATATTCGCAAGCCCACAGAAAGCCGCGCTGCAATCGCTTCATAGTGGCTGTCGCTTTAAGACTACCGTCAGGCTTAAAAAAGGTTGTTACGATGTCGAGACGGCCGATGCCGGCGGCGCCTTCCAAATCCAACGGCGCGCCACGACTGGCCAGAAACTCCGCAGCCTGATGACGTCCGTTCGCGAGGCATACGCGGATTAATTCGCGTCCCCAATCCCCGTCGATCGACGCTCCATGCCGCAGTAACGTTTCGAGCAGCGCGTTCTGCACGCCGGCCCGCTGCGGGTGGCCACTCGTCGCCGTCAGGCTCAACGCAGTCGATTCCCCGCCATATACAAAAGCTTTGGCGTCAACTTCGGCGCCCGCTGCGAGCAAGGCCTCCGCAATCTGCACAATGTTGGCGGGAGTTTTTTGGCGGTAACCTTCCACTCCGTTGGCCGAGACGTAATGCAGCAATGTGGCGCTGTGCTCACGCGGTGAGCGAGCGCGAACCAACTCTGGATTTTCGCTCAACAATCTTTGCAGAGTATTCAAATCTCCGGCAACCACTGCGTCGGCAGCGAACTCGAAGCGTGACGCCAGAGAGTCCGCGAACGCAGCCTGCTCGATGTGCCGGGCGAATTTCGGCCAGCTTTCGAATCCGTGCGATCGCGCGATCACGAACTGAGCGCTGGCCAGCGAGCAGGGCTCAGCCCCGGCGCCGGAAGCTTTCATCTTTCTGTTGGCGAATTCCTCAACCTGATCAACCCAGGCATCCACACGAACAGGAAGGTGGCGCGTGGAAGTGAATCCTACGTGTTTGCGCAGAGCACGTGTCCATCGCGCAGCCCAATCGCCGATAGCCTTCGGATCGCTGGACTTGCATGCTGCTACGAGTTCTTTGGCGAGTTTTTTGTATTGCTGAAGATCGGGTCGAGCGGGAAGTGGAAGAGCGGACTGCGGATTGGGAAACATGCGAATCTCCTTTCACGCACATGCCCGGAGTCCGCACAGATCAGGCTGAAAGAAGGTTCGTCGCCTTCAAATTCCTAGTGGGTGGGCACTGCCCTTTCCGCGGACTGGATGCGCCCCTCGCGCTGCGTTAAGGTTAGTCGACTGCAGAAGCTCCCGTCAAACGCGGTTCGGTTTGTACTTTTAAGGCGGTTTCCCGCATAATTCCCGCATCAGCAAGCCTAAGAAAACTCGTGTGGCGCAGACGCCCCGTTCGACGCGTGCTGGACAAGCCTCGTCCGCGAAGCCTGGTGGATTGGACACGCAGCCCACCGACCTGCGCCTCGGTCTCATTGCGCGCTTGTTGATGGAGCATCCCACCGTCGTCATGAGCGGGACGAAAATTGCACAGGAAATTTCGTCGAACCGATCAGAAGTCTGGCGGCTCATCCAGCAGTTGCGCGGCTTGGGCGTGGATGTCGCGGGACATCCCGCGACCGGCTATCAATTAAAAGCGGTTCCCGACTTGCTGCTGCCTGAGATTTTGATTCCGCTACTTCGTGGCACTCTCTTCGAATCTCATCTTCATCATTTCTACAAAATCGGCTCAACCAATACCGCGGCAATGGCGGCCGCCGCGAATGGTGCGCCTGAAGGCAGCGTCTTTCTGGCCGAGGAACAAACCGCTGGCCGTGGCCGCGGAGCGCACTCCTGGCAGTCCGCACGCTCAGCCGGAATTTATTGCTCCTCTATCTTGCGGCCCCCGTTGCCGCCCTCCGAGGCGTTAGTTCTTTCTCTCGCCGCCGGACTCGCGGTCCGCGCAACCATCAAATCCGTCAACAAAAATGTCGAGGTCGATCTGAAGTGGCCCAACGATGTGCTCATCTCCGGGAAAAAAGTCTGCGGCATTCTCACGGAGATGAATGCCGAAGCCACCCGCGTTCGTTACGTCGTCGTAGGCATCGGCATCAACGTTAACCAGTCGGAGTTTCCCAAAGAAATCGAGCATGAAGCAACTTCTTTACGCATGCAAACCGGCAGCGAATGGTCGCGGGTGGAATTGGCCGCGGCTTTGTTAAAATCGCTCGATCAGGAATATCGTTTGTTAATCGGGCAGCCGGATGCGCGGCAATCGATTCTGCGGCGCTTCAGCGATCAATCTTCGTGGGTGCGCGGCAAGCAAGTACGCATCGAAGAGATTGGTGGGGAGATCGAAGGCGTAACCGAAGGTTTGGACGAACATGGATTCCTGCAAGTACGAACCGCTCAGGGATTGCAGACCATCCTCAGCGGCGCGGTAAGAGAAAAGTAACTAGACACCGGCTATACCATGCTTTTCGTTCTCGACGTTGGCAACACAAATACCGTACTAGGAGTCTTCGGCCGCGCGCCGAAGGCCGACTCCAGCGACCTCGACGCACATCCGCGCTACGAGCGTCTGGTGGCGAATTGGCGCGTCGCCACCAGGCAGGGCAGTACCGTCGACGAGTATGGCGTGCTATTTCGCAACTTGTTTTCCATGGCGGGTCTCGAAGCTTCCGGTATCCAAGGCATCGTGATTTCTTCCGTGGTACCGCCGCTCGATCCCGTGCTGCGACAGGTTTGCGAACGCTATTTCAATTCCAAACCTCTGTTCATCGAACCCGGCATCAAGACGGGCATGCCGGTGCATTACGATAATCCCGCCGAAGTGGGAGCCGATCGCATCGTCAACGGCGTCGCCGCCTTTGAGAAATACGGCGGCCCATGCGTAATCGTCGATTTCGGCACCGCCACTACGTTTGATTGCGTCTCCGCCAAGGGAGAATATCTCGGCGGAGTGATTTGCCCCGGCATCGGAATTTCCGCCGACGCGTTGTTCTCGCGCACCGCCCGTTTACCGCGCGTCGAAATTCGCAAGCCGGCACGCGTGATCGGCACCAACACTGTGAGCAGCCTGCAGTCCGGCCTTTACTATGGCTATCTCGGCCTGGTCGATGGCATTCTCGAACTCTTGCTCGGCGAACTTGGGAAAGAAACAAAAGTGATCGCGACCGGTGGACTCGGCCCGATGATTGGGACCGGATCGAAATACATTAAGACGGTCGACGATTTTCTCACGCTCGAAGGCCTGCGCATTATTTGGGAGCGTAACGCCGCAGACCGTCCCGGACTTACGCCTAAACTCAGGGGAACTCCTTCGTCTGTGACGGCGCCAAAAAACTCAGGACGCTTAACTCCGCGTGCCCGCTGACTCGTTGTGGAAGATCAACTCAACTACTTCAATTACTTCACCGAAATCGAGGAGCAGTTTCTGCGCCGGCGCGGCGGCGGCCTATTGCTCACCACGCTGGACTGGGCGTTGATCGAGACCTGGAAAGATGCGGGTATTCCGCTCGAAGCCGCATTGCGCGGCATCGACGACGCCTTCGATAAATACGAACAGCGTCCGTCAAAGACCCGCAAGATCAACGGGCTGGCCTGGTGCGCTCAAGCTGTGCTGACGGCTGCAGAGGAGATGAAGGAAGCGGCGGTTGGCGCAGTTGCCTCTCACGCCCCGTCCGCGAAATCCGGCGCTGGGCAAGGCTTCGAGCCGGAAACGATCGCGGCATTTCTGCGCGGCAATGCCGATCGTCTCGAAAAAGCGAAACTTCCGCAGGCTGCCGGCATCTCGGTTCATTCCATCGCGCGGGAAGCTGCAGCCACGTTGCGTAAACTCGCGCACGAGGTCACGAACAAAAAGCCCGCGTCAAAGTTGGAAGACCTGGAGCGCCATCTCACCGTGCTGGAGGAAAAACTTTTCGCCGCTCTGCTCGCTGCCACTCGCGATGAAGAGATCGTTTCCGTGCGCGCCCAAGCGGACCACGAACTTTTACCTTACCGCCGCAAAATGCCGTCGTCGCAAATCGAGCAGCTGCAAAAACAATATGTTCACAAACGCCTTTTCGAAAGTTACGCATTGCCTCGACTCAGCCTGTTTTACATGTGATGAGCCACTCCTTCGACGCACTCATTCTCGGCGGTGGCGCAGCAGGCCTGATGTGCGCCATCGAAGCCGGTAAACGCGGCCGCCGTGTCGCCGTTCTCGAACGCTCCGACCGCCTGGGCAAGAAAATTCTGATCTCCGGCGGGGGACGCTGCAACTTCACCAATCTTTACTGCGAGCCTGAAGATTTTATCTCTTCAAATTCGCATTTCGCCAAGTCGGCGCTCTCCCGCTACACCCCGCAGGATTTCATCGCTTTGGTTGAAAAGCACAATATTCCCTATCATGAGAAAACGCTCGGCCAGCTTTTCTGTGACCGATCCGCCCGCGACATTCTCGCCCTTCTCGAAGCCGAATGTCGCGACGCCGGTGTGGGTATCTTTCTAAATAACAAAATCCACCAGGTTGATAAGCAGTCAGAGTTCGTCGTCCGCACGTCCCACGAGGAATTTCGCGCCGCAGCGCTGGTGGTAGCTACCGGCGGCCTTTCCATTCCGAAGATCGGAGCCACGTCCTTCGGATACGATCTCGCCCGCCAATTCGGAATCGCCATCCGCGAGCCTCGCCCCGCTCTTGTGCCACTGCTTCTAAATGCCGGGGACCGCTTGCGTTATTGTGATCTCGCTGGAGTTTCCACCGAAGTAATCGCTTCCAGCGGCGGATATCAATTTCGCGAAAAAATGCTCATCACGCATCGCGGGTTGAGCGGCCCGGCCATCCTGCAGATTTCTTCTTACTGGCAGCCTCCGCAACCGATCGCGCTCGATCTCGCTCCCGGACGGGAAGTCAGCGCTGCCTTTCGCGATCTCAAGAAACCGCGAAACACCCACGCGCTTCGCGCCGAGCTGAGAACAATTCTTCCGCAACGGCTTGCCGACCGCTGGCTCCATGGCCACCCTCCAGAATCCTGGACCAACCAGGCCCTTGCCGATTATGAAAGACAGATTCATGTTTGGGAAGTCACACCGGCCGGCACCGAAGGCTACGCGAAAGCCGAAGTCACCGCGGGAGGCATCGACACGGATGAACTCTCAGCCAAAACACTGGAGAGCCGCAAAGTCCCTGGCCTGTTTTTCATCGGCGAAGTAGTCGATGTAACCGGCCGCCTTGGCGGCTTCAATTTTCAGTGGGCTTGGGCCTCAGGAGCGGCTGCAGGCCGGGCGCTCTAGCGGTGGGATCGCGTTCGTCCCCGTCGTAACGGGGTGCGATGCCGTAGAATCAAGTCTTGCTCCTAAACATAGAAAAGCTCATCTATGGCGGCGACGGACTCGCACGCCTTCCCGGATTGCCGGGAAATGAATCGCCGAAGAACGCATCGCCCGCCGATAAGAATCGCGAGCGCGGCAAAGCTGTATTCGTCCCGTTCGTTCTTGCTGGAGAAAAAATCGAGGCGGCGATTACAGAAGAAAAGCCAGGATTCGCCCGCGCCCGCGCCACAGAAATTCTGGAGCCTTCGCCGCATCGCACCGCGCCGCCATGCCCTTACTTTGGCCCGTGCGGTGGATGTCACTATCAACATGCAACGTACCAGCATCAGCTGGAGATCAAGCAGGAGATCCTGCGCGAAAATCTGCGGCGCATCGCCAAGCTCGAATTCGAAGGCGAGATTCAGGTGCATCCTTCGCCGCCGTGGAACTATCGGAATCGTTCCCGCCTTCAGGTCCGAACCCGTCCCGAATTCATGGCCGGATATTTCAAGCTTGCGTCCCATGAACTTTTGCCTGTGGAAAAATGCCCGATCAGTTCTCCTCTGATCAATCGCGGCATCGCGGCTTTGTGGCTGTCGGGACGCGCCGGCAAAGCTGTCGATGGCGTTCACGAAGTCGAATTCTTCGCGAATGCTGACGACACAAAGTTGCTGATCGAACTCCTCTGTGCTCCCGAAGCTCGCCGCGCCAACGTTCGCGCCTGGGCCGAAGAATTCTGCGTGGACCTGCCGGAGATAGCCGGCGTGGCTGCCTTTCGCGAACCACAAAAGGGCGTGCAAGAGCCGCTGGTCGCGGTCGGCACTTCAGAACTCAGCTATCAAACCAGAAGCTCTTCCTACCGCGTCAGCGCCGGAGCTTTTTTCCAGACCAACCGTTTTCTTACCGATGAACTCGTGCACATTGTCACGGCGGGAGCTACGGGCGAACTCGCGCTCGATCTCTACGCCGGTGTCGGATTGTTTTCCACAGCCTTGGCCTGTAACATCCGTCACGTAATTTCTGTCGAGTCGTCACAGACTGCCGCCGCCGACCTGCAATACAATCTGCCAACTAACGGAAAGGCGGTGCAAGCCACGGCCGAAGAGTACCTTACTGGGAAAAAGGCGAGTTCAAAAAGAGTTTCTGAGGGCAGGAGTAGCGCCGCCAATACGGAAAATCCGGGGATTAAGGGCCGAGCAGTTCTGCCAAAAACTCCTGACCTGATCGTTGTCGATCCTCCTCGTGCCGGATTAGGGGACGCGGTAGCCCGCTCGCTGGCTAGTCTCGGGGCTCCGCAGATCACTTATGTCTCTTGCGATCCCGCGACTCTGGCTCGGGATCTGGTCCCAATCCAGGCCGCAGGCTATCGCGTCGAGCGTCTCCATCTGGTTGATTTGTTTCCCCAAACCTACCATCTGGAAACGGTCGTCAAGTTAGTACGCTAGAGACGATTTTTAACCCCGATTTTTTAACGCCGCGACAGCGCTGCGCCCTTGCATCCACCCAATGCCTCCCTTACCGCTCCTCCACAAACCGCCGCCTCCAACCGCACCGGCCGATCCCGAACTCCGTCCTGCTCGTCAACCCCTGCTCTGGGCAGCCCTGGCGTATTCCTCCGGAATCATCGCAGGAATATATGCCTGGCGTCCCGCGTCGTGGTGGATATTCGCCGCCACAGTATTCGTTCTGGCAGGCCTCTTCTTCATTCGCCGGCGAAGATGGCTCGGCGCTTTCCTGGCGCTCGGGGCATTTTTCCTGGCTGGAGCCCTGCAAATCCAACTACGCGGCTTCAGGCCCGTCGTCGATACCAGCCTCTTGCCCTATTCGGACGGGCAACCCATCGAGCTCATCGCTCACGTCGTCCGCGAAGGACGATCGCGCCAACAATCCCCAGGGGAAATCAGCCAGAGCCTCGACATCAAGACGGAAGCAATCGTCCTCGCCAACGGCGCCAGTCTTCCCATTCAGTCCGGCGTACGCCTTGGTATCTATAGCGCATCCGCCACGCGCCTTTTCCATTATGGCGAACGCCTTCGCCTCACCACCAAGCTGAAACTTCCTCGCAACTTCCGCAATCCCGGAGCCTTTGACTACCAAAGCTACCTCGCCGCGAACGGCATATCCGCGCTGTCATCCGCAAAAGCTGAAGACGTGGGGCCCCTGCCGGGCTTCACTGGCAGCCTTACGGAACTCTGGCGTACTCGCCTGCACGCCAGCATCATCGCCAGGATTCAAGCGCTGTGGCCACCGCCTCAGGCCGCGCTGATCGATGCCATGATCATCGGCGAAGAAGCCTTCATCGATCGCGACGCCCGCGCCGATTTCCAGCGCTCTGGTACCTACCACATTCTGGTTGTCTCCGGAATGAACGTGACCATTCTTGCCTTCGTGGCCTTCTGGACACTGCGCCGCCTCCGCCTTGGCGAAATCCCAGCAACCGTGTTCACGATTCTCATCTGCGTGGCTTACGCTTTCCTCACTGAAGTCGGAGCCCCAGTCTGGCGCGCCACTTTGATGTGCGCAATTTTTCTGGGCACGCGCCTGCTTTACCGCGACCGCGCCATGCTGAACGCGCTCGGCGCAGCCGCACTCGGATTACTCGTCTTCGATCCCCGCCAACTTTTCACCGCGAGCTTCCAGATGACATTCGTGTGCGTGCTCGTCGTAGCCGCCATTGGCCTGCCACTCATCGATCGCACCTCGCGACCGTATCGTCAAGCACTCGCCCACTGGGGTTCCGACGACTACGGACCGACGCTTCCGCCGCGCGTGGCGCAGTTCCGCGTCGACTTGCGGATGATTGCATCTCGTCTCGCGCGTTTTGTCGGAGAAACGTGGTCGCTGCGCCTGGTCCGCGGAGTCACCCTCATCGGCCTCCGTACTTATGAGTTGCTTCTAGTCTCTGTCGTGATGCAGATGGGCCTCGCGCTTCCCATGGCATATTACTTTCATCGCGCGACTACCATCGGACTCCCCGCCAACGTTACCGTCGTTCCGCTTACGCAACTGCTCATGCCCGCAGCCATCGTGACCATCACGCTTGGTTATGTCTCGCTTCTGCTGGCAAAACTTCCGGCGCTGCTCACTACGCTGGCTCTGCAAGCCATCACCGGCACGGTCCACGGACTCGGTGGTCTGCGTCTTGCCGATCTTCGCGTCGCCACGCCTTCTATCGCGATGATCGTGGCCGCGTCAGCCGCGCTGATTTTGGCGATGATATGCGCTCGCCGCCGCGCGTGGCTCGTCACCAGTGGCTTGCTCGCGATGCTTTTGGCGGCGACCGCGCTCGCGCTGATCCCACCGCAGCAAATCGTCCACACCGGAGTGCTCGAAGTAACTTCCATCGACGTTGGCGAAGGCGATTCCATCCTGCTCGTCACGCCGCAAGGGCGCACGCTGCTCGTCGACGCTGGTGGCCCCGTCTGGGGATCGGGATCTCAACTCGATTTCGGTGAAGATGTCGTCGCGCCCTATCTTTGGACACGCCGCATCTCCCGCCTCGACGCCGTCGCTATCTCTCACGGCCACTCCGACCACATCGGAGGCATGCCCGCCATCCTGAAAGATTTTCGTCCCAAAGAATTGTGGATTGGCTTGCTGCCGCCGAGTCGCGCGCTCGACAACCTCATCGCCGAAGCCGATGCACTGGGAATCAAAGTTGTCCGCCATTGGGAGGGAGACGAATTCAATCTGGGCGGAGCAAACGTCGCGGTACTTTTTCCGCCGCAAAATTGGCCCACCGCACTCGCGCCCAAGAATAACGACTCGATGGTTCTGCAAGTGAGCTACGGAAAGACCTCCGTGTTGCTGGAGGGGGATGCCGAAAAAGCCGTCGAGCGCCGCATCGCCAGCCTGCATCACCCTAAGGCCGACTTGCTCAAGGTAGGACATCACGGCAGCGCCACTTCCACGACGTCAGAAATTTTGGCGTCGGTAAAGCCGAGCCTCGCCGTTATCTCCGTCGGCTACAGAAATACTTACGGTCTGCCCAAAGACGAGGTCTTGCAACGCCTGCAAGATTCCGGAGTTCACGTCTACCGCACCGACATAAACGGGGCCGTCACCTTCTATCTCGACGGCCACACTGTTACCGCAATTTTGCCGAGTTTACAGTGGCCGGACTAAGCGCTGGTTTCATCGTCATCCGCCGCACTCGCTGATTCACTGCTGGGCACCACTTGCCGCGACGACGAAATCAACTCTCGCGCTTTCTCCGCGTCTTCTTCCCTGACCAGGATGATCATTCCGCCCATGCCGGGAAACGCATCTTGCAACAAACTGGCCGACGCCAGGTCGCTCTCGATGCTCGCCGAATCCAGCAGGCCTTTCACCACCAGCGCTTCCGATTCCTGTTCGCTGTCAAATACCTTCACCAGCTTTTCAT
>Ga0302320_10018845_pt1 | contig 13899 bp, 10 predicted proteins | sample Bog_T0_3_FD_202130 | JGI IMG/M metagenome (GOLD analysis project Ga0302320, IMG submission 202130) | Peat permafrost microbial communities from Stordalen Mire near Abisko, Sweden - Bog_T0_3 | ecosystem: Environmental > Terrestrial > Soil > Wetlands > Peat | place: Sweden: Abisko, Stordalen Mire... | reverse complement strand
TCGTCCGGAATACCGGGAGAAGATCTTCGATCGTTTCTTTCGGGGGCCCACAGAGGAGGACAATGTGCCGTCCGGGACGGGCCTGGGTCTTTACGTCGCCCGAAAAATTGTCCGTGCTCATTCCGGTAGCCTCACGCTTGACTGGGACCACGCCCAAGGCGACCGCAAGACAACGTTTCGTATGAGATTGCCAATGATTCACCGGGGGTCGGGCGATGCCGGTTAATCCACTTAGAGTGATAGTCGCGGACGACGATCCGGCGATGCGGCGCAGCCTAAGCGCCGCGCTCCACGCAGCGGGCTATGAAGTGGAAGAAGCGCGCGATGGTGAACAGGCGGTCCGCATGTTTCGTGAGCGCCCTACCGAACTCGTCCTTCTTGACGTTAACATGCCGGGAATGGGAGGGATGGAAGCATGCCGCAGAATCCGCGCGGCGATGCCGTCCGTCGGTATCGTCATGATAACGGTCCGGGAGGCAGAGGACGATATCATTCAAGCGCTTGGATCCGGGGCCGATGACTACCTTACAAAGCCTTTTAGAATTCGCGAGCTCTTAGCGCGGCTCGGTGCTGTCGTGCGGCGTTCCCGAGGTCCCGTGGAATCCGAGGTCCCTATCCTCCGCGCCGGCAAACTGGAACTCGATGTCGGGCATCGTTCGTTACGGAAGAACGGGGACGAAGTTCATTTGTCGCCAATCGAGTTCGAGCTGTTGCTGTACCTGATGCAACACCGTGAAGTCCCGCTCGATCACACTAAGCTTCTCCGCGCGATCTGGGGACCTGAGTACGGCCAGGAGTATGAATACCTGCGGACCTATGTCCGGTTGATCCGCAAAAAGATTGAGGACGATCCCGCGCGGCCGGAATACATCCTGACTGAACCCTGGCTGGGTTACCGTTTCCATGACCCGGCAAACCCTGAGCCAGCGGTCGTCCCGCCAGCCGAAAGCCCGGGATAGAATCATCCTGATAGACTCGGGGGAGCCGGCGGAATCTCGAGTTTGTACGAAACTCACAGTTCCAGCTTGCCTTGGAACTGCATCTCCTCGACATTGAAGAATTGTCTGATGCCGACCCGTCCTATCCGCGCCTCGAATTCGATGCGCCCGTCGTGAGGAGAAATCTCCGCGGAGAACGGAAACAGGTAGACAATCACCAATCCGTCTCCCAACTGGAAAACCTCGACACTCGATGGCGTCACGTCTTTTTTCCCCTCGCGCTTCAGGAACGCTTGCTGTTTCAGAGGATCTCCCAGGCTCTTAGGATCGCCCTTGAAGGACTTTCCGGGTATTCCATAGACCGCGAGGCTATAGCCGTCGCCTTCCAATGTGGGCGGTTCCACGACATGGGATTTCAGTTCCGCTACGCGAACGGGGAGGGCGCTTTCCCAACGAAGCAGCAACGTAACAGACTGTTCCGGACGAACCGTACTGTCAGGCTTGAAGAGATCGGGGACGCTCGCCGGAAGTTTGGGCGCGCTTCTTTTCTGCTCGATCCCGTCGTATCCGACGCCATGGGGTTGTCCCATGTTTCCACCTTCTCTGCGCTCATCCTCGGTCTGCAGGCGGCTGACGATAGCTTTTGCGGTCTTGGCCCATGGAGAACCATTCAGGATCTGACGTGCGTCGTCTTCGGTCCAATCGGAACTGGCTTTACTCTTCCACGACGGGTCCGCCGCAGCCAGGACAACTACGGCAGTGAATAACCCGGTAGCCCTCAATGTTGCCACTTTCGAACTTGTAAGCACAAATACTCCTTCGAGCGTTGCACGCAATCCAGGTCAACTCCGTCAACGCCCTCTGCCATCGGTACGGTACGACGTTTAGCAGGCCCAGGTAGACCCATTATCAACCATTGCGCTTGTAGTAGAGTCTTGCCGAAAAACAATGAAAAAGTCATGAAAGACTCCCGTCATAATCGACGGACATTCAGAAAGCTCCTCCCTATCGTGTTTCACGGGCTCCCATCCCCTTTCATGCGTTTTTTATGACTTCTTCCGCACACTTGGGTGCTGGTCCGCGACCATGCGTATCGATACTTAACTCTCATGCCCGAGGAACGAGCTTATGTTCTGGTTGTATCCGGAGACGCCGGGTTGCGACGCACGATTCGTGTTATTCTGAGCCCCACGGGATTCGTCTTTGAGGAGGCTGGTAGCGGGATTGAAGCGGCCCGGAGAATCGCTCGCGGCGGTTATGACTTAGTGCTTATCGGCTTGGACGAAGAGACTTCCACCGGATTCGAGACATGCCGAGACCTGCGCGCCGCTTCGCCGGGCGCCGGGATTGTCGTGATCTGCCCGGGAGGCGCGCAGGAAGATGAAATCCGCGCTTTGGAGGCCGGGGCCGATGACTGTGTTTCTTTCCCTTTTCGATTTCGTGAGGTAGTGGGGCGATTGGGAGCCGTTCTACGGCGGCCGGGTTTTGATACCAGTCCCGCGGGCGCTATATTGCGGGGCGGCGATATAAAGATCGACATCACCCGGCGGATCTGCTGGCGGGCACGGAATCAGATCCATCTTTCGCCGCGGGAATTTGACCTATTGGCCGCTCTCATGAGGCACCAGGAGCGTGCTTTAACACACATCAAGCTAATGGTTGCAGTGTGGGGACCGGAAATCAAACGTGACGCGGACTATCTACGTTCCTACATAAAAGCTCTGCGCACTAAGATCGAGACCGATCCCGCCAATCCTGAGTACGTTTTGACCGTGCCGTTCGTCGGATACATGTTTTGCAATCGTCGTCACCGGACCCGCAGACAACAGACGGCCCCGATTGAGTAATGAGCGTCCGGCCGCCACTATAGTAATTTGCTATCGGGACAGTAAGTTTTTCTTTCTATGCCTTTCATGACTTTTTCACGGTTGAAAAAGCATACTGGCAATGATCTCAGTGGGGTGTTGAGCAGATAAGAGCCAGTGCCAGCTTATTAGGCACCTCGAAGGCTTGATCCGCGCCCACTCATCGAGCAAGCCACACTTTTGCGTCTCTGTCTCAACCTTTTGAAAAGGAATTCACATGCACGCGCACAAACTTCTAAACGGTCTTATTGCCTTTTCCCTAGCAGGGTTACTCGTACCGTCAACCGTTCGCGCCGATGATCGGCCGGCATCCGGTCAAGCGGCATACGGGATCCTTCGTGGGGCTACCCTGGACCCGAGCGGACAACCGCTGGCGGCTGTGAAGGTGCTGATTCATGGCGCCGCGCCCGATCGGGCCGTAGTCAGCGATTCTGAAGGCGCATTTACGGTACCCGGCCTCGCGCCAGGCGCCTATCGCATCACGGGTTCGAAGGAAGGATTCTTGAGTCCGTCAGGAATTGCGGTCGAGATCGGGCAGAACCAATCAACCGCAGTGATGATACAGTTCGTGAAGACGGGCGCACAGCCCACGCCGGCCAATCCGACATCCGCGGGTGCTTCTAGCCGTGTGGTTGTGCGAGCCGCGTTCGGAACCATCGCGGGTGTTGTTCGGGATGCGGCCAAACATACGATTGCCGGCGCGACTGTGACGGTTATCCGCTTGGATGGCGACGGCATCCGCACGACGATTTCCAGCAGCGAAGGTGTCTACTCGTTTTCCGATGTACCGGCGGGCAGCTATTCGGTGATGACCCAGGCTGACGGCTACACGGAGGCCTCAACTGCGTCATTACAAGTCAGCGCGGGACGGCCTACCAGATCCGACGTCATGATGGCTTCGGCGAACGGCGGAGCGCCCGCGGCAACCGTGGCAGCCGGCGCTCCAGCGTCGCCTTCCGCTTTGCCGGTACTGGTTGCCGGCGCTGTTCCACCTTCCGCCAATACTCCCGCTGCCAGCCCAGCCCAGGCGGCGCCGGTGAACAATTCCGCGAACCAAAGTTTGTGGGCGCGCTCGCTCAAAGGAGCCTCGCTGGCCGTGCGCAATCTGACGGAGCCAAGCCCGGTCGCTTCACTCGGGACCCCGCCTATTGGCGCATTAAGCAGACCGGCAGCCAGCATACCGGACCTTCCAGGTCCTGCTCCAGCGTCGCAAGCACCGGCGCCCCCTCCAGCCGCGCCGGCCCCTCCCCCCGACCACAAGCTTCCGGAAGCCCTTGAAGCTCCCGATCCCGGTCCTCCGGTAGACAACGTGACGCCATTCGCCTATGGTGACTTCACCTGGCTCAATGGCACCCCCCGCAACAAAGACACTGTGCTCGATACGAAATTCTTCACCCCGGAAATCCGGTTCGACACTCACTTCATGGAAGACTTCAACCAGCCGATCGATCACACTATCGTCGGGGCGACCGAATCCTTCCGCTCCGGCGAGGTCCAGATCGAGCAGGCCAGCGTCGGCGGCGACTTCCACTGGCAGAACGTTCGTGGCCGAATCCTGTTCATGCAAGGGCTGTTTGCCACCACCACGCCACGCAACGACGCCAGCTCGGCAACTGGCACTTACCCGGGAAATACCGGCGGAGTCGGCCAGTGGGACCTCCAGAATGCTTATAAGTATGTGTCGGAAGCCTGGGGCGGGTATCACTTCAACGTCAATCACGGGCTCAATGTCGACGCGGGGATCTTCGTCTCTTATATCGGCCTGTTCAGCTACTACAACTTCGACAACTGGACCTATCAGCCCTCGTATGTGTCGTCCAACACGCCGTGGTTCTTTAACGGTGTACGAATCCAGTGGTTCCCCACCAACAAGCTGAAAATCGAGCCCTGGATCGTCAACGGATGGCAATCCTATGCCAAGTACAACGGCCATATTGGTCTGGGAGGACAGCTTCTCTGGGAGCCGAAAGAATGGTTTAAGCTTGTCGCCAACCAGTATGGGTTTGGACAGGATAATCTGGGACTTCCTCATACGGAACGCCTTCACACGGACGATAGTATCGAAGTCAGGTACTACAGCAAACCGACGAACACCGGCCTCTCGAAGATGGCAATGTCTCTTACCGCGGACGCGGGCAGCCAGTATGGCGGGGGAATTTGCGGTACCTGCGCTCCAAGCAAAGGTAAGGATTCGTTCGTTGGTTGGATGGCCTACGATCGGCTGTGGTTCCACAAGGATCTGTTTGCCATTACCCTGGGTGGCGGAGAGATGAGTAACTGGGGCCGCTATCTGACGCTGCTGCCGCCGATCGATGGGGCCTGGGCCGCAACCGGTTCGGCGTACTTTCCGGAACTTCCAGGCCAAAGAGCTCATATGTGGGATAGCACGGTTACTTTCCACTACATGCCCAAACAGTACATCACCTGGTGGGCAGAGGTTGGCTATCGCCACTCGGACATCCCGTATTTCGCCGGGCGCGGCGGCGTCACGCCTCCGGGTGGGAATAACGGCAATCCTCAAGACTACACATGCATGTCGGGCGCGTCCGCTGGAACGGCAAGCCTGGCTGCCGCGGAAACAGCCTGCGGCGGTGGACTCAAGAGCGTCTGGTTCCCCGATCTTCGCCGAAGTGAAACTAAGTTGAGCGTCGGTGTCATGGTCAAGTTCTAGAGCGAGGGTCACGGCCTTGGGTCTTATGAATCATGGGGCAGCGCTGAGTACTCCTTGGAGCGCCGCCGCTGCCCCGCAGCCGTTTTTCGGACACCCTCGCAATCGGGGGATCGTAATGGTAGCCGGTAGTAACCCACAAAACCGTCTGGAAGTGCGAAGGACGCTGGAGAGCGAGGGTTACGACGTTGCCGAAACCTCGGCGCCGGATCAAACCATACAGGAGGTCTGTTCGGGCGAGTACGACCTTCTGATCCTCGATTCTGCGATCGAAGGTATCGGGCCGTATGAGTTATGCCGGGCAATTCGCGCCAGGTCAGATCTTGGAATCATTGTTTTACGGTGTGAGAAACGCGAACTTACCGGAAGCGATGTGCTGAACGCCGGCGCAGACGACTATCTCCCTTCGATGTTTGTCGTTGGCGAACTGCTGGCACGAGTTCGCGCCATCTTACGGCGGGTGCCTCGTCCCGGAGCCGATGAGCATTTGGTGCTTCTGCCGGACCGCACCATCGACCTGAAGTCCCACCAGGTTACCGGCCCGCACGGACGGGTCTGGCACTTAACCCCAAAGGAGTTTCTCGTACTGAAGTATCTGCTGGCGCATGCCAACCAGACCAGGACTCATCAGAATCTCGCGCAAGCAGTCTGGCAGCGGAACGCCGGAGGCGAAGTGGAGTATGTGAGGATCGTAATTGGCCAACTTCGGCGCAAGTTGGAGCCGGACCCCGAGCATCCGAGATATATCCTTACGGAGCGCTCGATCGGCTACCGGTTCCGTCTTCCGCAGGGTGTTCCGGCAAGGCGAACCGATACCCTAGCCACGGCTCGGTCAGGATAAAACGCGGAAGCGAGGGATCGGGCTCAATCTTCTTCCTCAACTGATTCACATACACTCGCAGATACTCCACTTCACCGCCGTAATCCGGTCCCCAGACCGCTTGCAGAATGGCGTCATGAGGCAAAGCTGAATTTGGATGAGTTACAAAGTAGTGAAGCAGATTCACCTCGGTAGGCGTGAGACGGGTTATCGAACCATCGACCCTTGCCTGCCGCTCGTGGAAGTTAATCTCCAGTCCATCCAGCTTTAGCACACGCGACTCCGTGTGAGCGGAGACCGGCGCCCGCCGCAGAGTGGCCCGTATGCGAGCGAGTAGTTCATTGACGTCGAATGGCTTGGTCACATAGCCGTCCGCACCAGCGTCTAAAGCCTCGATCTTGTCTTGTGAGCGCCCCCGGACCGTCAGCATGATAATACTTACATCCGATCGCTCCCTGATCGCCCGGCAGGTCTCCAACCCATCGAGTCCCGGCATATTGACATCCAACAGAATCAGGTCGAACTTCTCTTCTCTCACCCTCTCGATAGCCGTCTCGCCGTTTTCCGCGTCGGCGACCACGAATCCCAACGCGGACAGCATCGACCTCAGAACGCACCGCAACCGCGGCTCATCGTCGACTACGAGAATACGACTATCAGGCAAGGATCTCACCTCCAGCCCTCATTTACAGCGGAGGCGGGCAGAGAGAGCGCGAACACCGTGCCGTAACCTGCCTCCCCTTCCGCCCACACCGAGCCCCGATGATCCGTCGCGATGGTCTTCACGATCGACAATCCCAACCCGGTGCCTCCCGCAAAACACTGCGCGCCAGGAGCTCGATAAAAACGATCGAAGATACGCTCACGATCCGCGGCCGCCACTTCCAATCCCTTGCTCCTGATCGTCAACACCACAGAGGTTTCCTTCAAGCGAAGCCCGACATCGATGGGCGACATCGGCAGCGAATACTTCAGCGCATTGTCGATCAGTTGCGTCAGTGCCGTAAGAATCAACTCGCGGTCGGCAAAGACCGCGGGTTCATGCGCCGGGGCTACCACTTGGAAACGATCCCGATCCTCCGGTCGTTCCAACTCCTGGATCGCGGCTTTCATCAAACGCGAAATAAGCAGCGGCTCGGGCTGGGGCTGAAACTCGCTGGACTCGAGCGCCGGGGCGCCCACCAGCCGCGACGCGAGGTCGTTCAGCTTTTGGGCCTCCTGGTCGACGACACTAACCAGTGCCGTCTGCATTTCGGACAATTCGCCCGCCACGGCAAGACCGGAATTGGCGGTCCGAATGATGGTCAGGGGGGTCTTGAACTGGTGCGCCAGCGCGTCAAGAACCGCGGTCCGCGATTGTTCCGCGCGGCGCGCAGCTTCTGCCTGATACTGCATCTCGAGCGAGCGCGCCCTCTCGATCGCGATCGCCGCAAGCGATGCCAGCGCCGTCGCCGCAAGCTCGCTCATATCTGCGCCGCACAAGGACAGCCCGCCGACCGGCTGCATCCCCAGCCGCAAGACGCATAACCAGCGCCTCTCTTCAGGTTCGAACTGGTTCGAGTTCAGGATATAAGCATCCCGCGTCCGGAGCGCGGTCCCCTCGGGAGGGTCGCCGCTCTCATAGACGTCGGTTGAAATCGCGTCGAACAGCACGACCGCTCGAAGATCGTATAGATCTCGAATCAACGATACCAGTGATTGACCTGAATCGCCGCGACTATTGAGCAGCAGAATCCGCCGGGATGTCTGGTAAAGTTGCTCGGCTTCGGCACGTTTAGCGACGGCTTCCAGTTCTCTCAACCGTGCGCGATTGGACAGCCGGCTGACCACCAGGGCGGTGAATTCGAAAGAGCCAAGCTCGACCCAGTTTGACAGCCGGCCGACACTGAAGCTGAAGATCGGATCGTCGAAGAAATAGTCAAGGCAGGCGACGGCAATTACTGAGATCAAAGTGGCCTGCCAGAATCCGCCGTAAACCGCCGCCAGAACCACGAACACCAGGTACAGGAAGCCAACCGCACCGAGGTTCTGCCCCAGACGGAACGAGATCCACGTACAAAGGCAAACTCCGAGTAACGAGAGCAGGCAGGGCCACGGGCTGCCGGAGTTCGTGACTGCCAGCCGTAAGCGTATAAGTAACCCGTCTCTTTGCCGCCCAAGCATCGTGTCTCGCCTTCACCGTCTTTCTCTCACGGTAAGGCGTTCTCCATGAAAAAGTCATGAACGCCGCGGCGTCTCGGGTTACGCTCCTTCAATCAGGTTTACTTATGCAGCCGAATCAAGAAACTGCTCGGGGTTCTAACGCCGTATTTATGCCTTTCTTGGATAGTAGCTCTTAGTCTTAGAGATACACAAATGAACCATCCGGTGAATTACAAAGGTCCGGGGATCGCTTTGCTCCTCGTTTCTATCTTGTCAGTTCTGGCACTTACGAACTGCGGCAAAGTGCAGGCGCAATCAGGCGACAAGGCCGCCGCCGGGGCGCCTCCTCCCCCGAATGTAGTCCCCGCTGCGGACCCCGCGCTCTTCACTGTCGACAAACCTGGAGATTTTCCTCTGGCTGCGGCGACCGAGCGTCCCACGCTCTCCGAGTTGGTCGTCACGGGGACAGTCGCCCCTGACGTCTCGAAGCAGGTGCCGGTGCCGTCCCTCGCCACGGGGCGAATCGTGGAAATCGACGCGCGCCTCGGGGATCAAGTGACCAAGGGCCAGCTTTTGTTTAAAGTGCGGAGCACGGACATAGCGGGCGCGTATTCCAATTACCGGCAGGCCGTCAAGAACGAACAACTGGCAGTCGACAACGAACGCTTGGCGATGATACAACTCAATCGCGCCAAGATACTGTTCGAAAACGGGGCAATCCCCAAGAGCGGCTTCGAAATCGCGGTAAACGCCGAAGTTGGAACGCAAACCGCACTGGAGGACGCGAAAATCGTTACCGAGACGGCGAAAGAACAGCTCGGGCTGTTCGGTGTAGACCCCGACCATCCCACCGGTATCGTCAGCGTTTATGCTCCGGTAGCGGGAACCGTCACGGACCAGGAAATCACCAACCAGTCGGCCGTGCAGTCTTATTCGACGCCGACCCCATTTACGATTTCCGACTTGTCGTCCATTTGGGTTGTCTGCGATGTCTACGAGAATGACCTGGCCACCGTCCAGATCGGCGACACCGCGGATATCACCCTGAATGCCTATCCCGACCGCAAGCTCAAGGGCAGGGTGAGCAACATCCTGCCGATTCTCGATCCCACCATCCGCACGGGGAAGGTTCGGATAGAGCTTCCGAATCCGGGGAATATGCGGCCGGGCATGTTCGCGAGAGCCACGTTCCGCGGTCAAACCCGGGAGATGCACACGCTGGTCCCGGCATCCGCGGTGCTGCATATGCACGATCGCGATTTCGTCTTCGTTCCCGCGCCAGGCAGCAAGTTTCGCCGCGTGGAAGTCGTCGGTGGGGACCTCCTGCCGGAAGACGTGAACACGCAGGAGATTACGTCTGGGCTGAAACCAGGCCAACAGGTGGTTACGAATGCGCTGGTCCTGGATCACGTGCTCGCCCAGTGACTCCTGGGGACATTCGAGCTTCTGAGCAATAGCCGGTAGAGCAACAACTGAACAGAGAACAGAAATGATTCGCGCTCTTGTAGACTTTGCGCTTAACAACAAGTTTGTCGTGTTGGCCGTCGCCGTCCTGCTGGCCGGCTGGGGGGCCATCTCGTTTCACAACCTGCCGGTAGAGGCCTATCCCGATATCGCCGACAACTACGTGACGGTCATTACTCAATGGGCGGGCCGTTCGGCCGAAGAAGTCGAACAGCAGGTGACCATTCCGATCGAAATTCAAATGGCCGGAATGCCGCACATGACCTATCTGCGCTCCGAGTCCATCTTCGGCCTGTCGTTCGTGATTATGATCTTCGACGACAGTTCCGTCAACGATTGGAACCGCCAGAAAGTGCTGGAACGGCTTACACAGGTAGATCTCCCTGAAGGACAAGGCCTAAGTCCCCAAATCGGCACCGACTGGAGCACCACCGGTCAGATCTATTGGTACACGATAAGAAGCACGAATCCGCGCTATGACCTGATGGAATTGAGGTCGATCGAAGACTGGGTCCTCCTCAAGCAGTTCAAATCCGTTCCCAATGTGGTGGATGTTTCCGACTTCGGGGGCACCGTCCGTGAGTACCAGGTGCGCATCGACCCGAACAAACTGGTGTCGTATGGATTGAGCATCGGGCAGGTGGAGCAGCAACTCGCGAACAACAACATCAATGCCGGCGGCAGCTTCGTCGAGGAGGGCATGCAGCAGATGAACGTCCGTGCGCTGGGGCTCTTCAGCTCGGTTCACGACATCGAGCAGACGATGCTTACGACCAAGTCCGGGACTCCTCTCCGGATCAGGGACATCGGTTACGTGACACAGGGTCCCAAAATCCGGTTGGGTCACATGGCTCGCGCCAACCACATGGAGGACGGTCGCATCATCGACGAACCCGATGTCATCCAGGGTGGGGTACTCATGCGCAAGGGCGCCGAGGAGCAACCCACGCTGGATGCCATTCACAAGAAGGTCGACGAGCTGAACAACGGCATCCTGCCGCCCGGCGTGAAAGTGGTGCCGATGCTGGACCGCAGCGATCTGCTTCATTTCACCTTACACACGGTAATGCACAACCTGACCGAAGGTATGATTCTGGTCAGCGTTGTCCTGTTCCTGTTTCTCCTCAATGCCCGCGCCGCCATCATCGTCGCCCTTACGATTCCGTTCTCGTTGCTCTTTGCGTCGATCTGGCTGGATTTGAGCCACATTCCGGCAAATCTTCTTTCACTGGGCGCACTGGACTTCGGAATGGTGGTGGACGGGGCGGTGGTCATGGTGGAAAACATCATCCGTCACCTGAGCCACGCCCGGCATGACACCCAATCCGGATTACCTGCGAAAACTACCGCGGAGAAGATTCGGGAGGCTTGCCATGAGGTCCAGCGGCCGGTTTTTTACGCCATCGCCATCATCATCACCGCTTATCTGCCGATCTTCACACTGCAACGCATAGAGGGCCGGTTATTCAGGCCGATGGCCTGGACAGTAGCCTTCGCTCTTCTCGGCGCCATGACGTTTTCCATCCTCATCGCTCCCGTGCTGGCAGCCACGTTTTTCCGTAAGGGAGTTCGGGAACGGCACAACCTCGTGATGGAGTATCTGACGGAGCGATATCGTCGGCGCTTGCGCTGGGCGGTCCGGCATCGTTGGGTGATCGCTTTCGTAGCGCTTGTTTCCGTGGCGGGAACCCTCTATTTGGGCTTTGGCGGCGTGATTGGCGCGGAGTTTTTGCCCCACCTGGATGAAGGCGCGATTTGGGCGCGCGGCACTCTGGCGAATAGCACCAGTCTTTCAGAAGGGGAAAAGTTCACCACCAACGAGCGCTATGTTTTCGCATCGTTCCCGGAGGTGAAAACAGTCGTGTCGCAGGTCGGCCGGCCCGACGACGGAACCGACACCGGAGGCTTCGGCAACACCGAGTATTTCGTCGACTTGAAGCCGCACGACCAATGGCGGCCGGTATTTCACAGAAACAAAGACGAGCTGATCGCCGCTATGAACCGCGCCGTACAAAAATATCCGGGGGCTGAATGGAACTTCTCGCAGCCTATCGAAGACAACGTGGGAGAGACCATGACCGGCACCAAAGGTTCGCTGGCGCTCAAGATTTTCGGGGATGACTTGAAGGTTCTCGAGCACAAGGGCGAAGAGGTAACTACGGTCATGTCGGCCATCGCCGGTCTGCACGACGTCAAGCTGTTGCGCGATTTCGGCCAGCCCAACCTCGATCTCACCATTGACCGCAAGCAGGCGGCTCGCTTTGGAGTCAATGTGACGGACATACAAGACGCCGTCCAGACCGCCGTGGGAGGCAACGCAGTGAGCCAGGTCCTGATCGGTGAGCAGCGCTACGACGTAGTGCCGCGTTATCAGGATTCCTATCGTAATACCCGCCACGCCATCGCCAATGTTCGCTTGCTTTCTCCCAGCGGAGAGCGAGTGTCCCTGGCGCAGTTGACCAACGTGGAAGTCAAGGACGGCGCGTACGACATCTACCGCGAAGGCAATAGCCGCTACATAGCCATCACGTTCAACGTAAGAGGCCGCGATCTGGGAACTACCGTCGAAGACGCGATCAAACAGATCGGTGCAAAGGTGAAGATGCCGCCGGGCTACACCATCGGCTGGTCGGGTGAATACGAGAGCGAAAAACGCGCTGAAGCACGGCTGGCAATAGTTGTTCCGCTAACGGTCCTAGTCATCTTCATCATTCTTTACACCATGTTCCGCTCCTACAAGTGGGCGCTACTCATTCTTCTAAACGTCGGCATGGCTCGCGTCGGCGGCCTGCTGGCCCTCCTGATTACCGGAACCTACCTGAGCGTGTCGTCGGGCGTCGGGATGTTGGCGCTCTTTGGCGTGTCGGTGCAAACCGGAGTCATCATGGTCGAATACATCAACCAGCTCAGGGCGAGAGGTCACTCGATCGTCGATGCAGCCGTCGAAGGCGCTGTCCTGAGGCTTCGTCCCATCATGATGACCATGCTGGTGGCGACTCTGGGTCTCCTGCCTGCCGCGTTATCGCACGATATCGGGTCCGATTCGCAGCGGCCTTTCGCAATTGTGATCGTAGGCGGCCTGATTTCCGACCTTCTGCTCAGCATTGTTTTATTGCCTACGTTTTATGTCTGGATCGCACGTGACGGAGACCCACTGCCGAAGGCGGAGCTGTCCGTCTAGAATTTCCGCGGTTGTATTAGGAGCGTACTTCAAATGACGATGCGAATACTGGCTGCGATCGGACTCGGAACCGGCTGTCTGCTCGTTGCCGCCGAGCGACCGAAACAGGACGAACCGAAGCAAAAAGTGCAGGTAAGCAAGACGGAGCGCATCGATTTCCCGTCCGGCGGCACGCTCCGATTCAAGAACTCGGTCGGCGTGCTGACCGTGACGGCATGGAACCGGCCCGACGTGGAGATGACTACGATTAAATCCACGAAAGTGGAACTCGATGCCCGCGGCCGCGAAAAAGCCACACACCAGTTGGACAGGGTGAAAGTCGCGGCGGAGCGGCACGGCAACGAGTTGGTTATCGCCACGACTTTTCCCCGGCATCGCCCTTTTCGGTTCCCTTATCCTCTATCCGGAGACACCAACTTCGACCTGGAATACGATATCAAGGCTCCAGCCAACGCCCGGATCATTGCCGATCATACTCTCGGGGAGGTGAACATTGACAGCTTGGTTGGCGACATCCAGGTGACTCTGGCCAAGGGGGAGATTATGCTGTACCTTCCCGAAGAGGAGAAATACGCCATTCATGCGAAGAGCGGCTTTGGCGCCGTGAATTCCGACTTTCCCGGAGAAGTGAAGCGCACGGGGTGGTTCGTGGGCCATCGAAGCATCGACGAGAATTCAGCCGCGCCGCACAAGCTGAACCTGAAAGTCGGATTCGGGGATATCGTGATCGTCAAAACACGAGTACCGAAGCCGCCCGAGCCGTTGGCTCCGGCCCGGAAAACGAATGGCTTATGAGCTACTATGCTATGAAAATTGTGAAA
>Ga0302320_10018844_pt1 | contig 13899 bp, 18 predicted proteins | sample Bog_T0_3_FD_202130 | JGI IMG/M metagenome (GOLD analysis project Ga0302320, IMG submission 202130) | Peat permafrost microbial communities from Stordalen Mire near Abisko, Sweden - Bog_T0_3 | ecosystem: Environmental > Terrestrial > Soil > Wetlands > Peat | place: Sweden: Abisko, Stordalen Mire... | reverse complement strand
GCACCGGAACGAACGATTCCGGAGCCACCGGCAGGGAATGATTGGACCGGACGAAAAGTCCAAACTGCAGACTTCATGCACGGGCTCCGCCCGAGCATGAAGTGGGGGTGCGGGGATCGAACGCATGCGTTCGATTAGAGCGCGCCTTTTCCCCGGGCGGTCCCCCCGTTATCATATTTCATCGCATCTGGATGCTCATGGCGTCCAGCCTGGCGATGCGCTTGGCCACCGGCGGGTGGGTGGAGAACAGCTCCAGGATGCCCCCGCCCCGGAGCGGGTTGATGATCATCATGTGCGCGGTCGCCGGCTGCGCGTCGCGCATGGGGCTCATGCGGTTGAGGCTTTCGATCCGCTTCAGGGCCGAGGCGAGCTGATCCGGCCGGCCGGTGAGGTGGGCCGAGTAGTCGTCTGCCTCGTACTCCCGGGACCGGCTCACGGCCATCTGCAGGACCAGGGCGGCGATGGGCCCCAGGATCATGACCAGGATGGCCGCGAAGGGATTGCCGCCCTCGCGGTCGTCCCGCGGGCGGATGAAGAAGGCCATGCGGGACAGCAGCATGATGGCCTGGGCCAGCACCGCGCAGAGGCTGCCGATGAGGATGTCCCGGTGCTTCACGTGGCCCAGCTCATGGCCCAGCACCCCCTCCAGCTCCTGCCGGGACATCGTCGCCAGCAGGCCCTCGGTGACCGCCACCACCGCGTGGTCCGGATCCCGCCCGGTGGCGAAGGCGTTGGGGGTCTCGTCGGCGATGATCGCCACCCTGGGCAAGGGCAGGCCGGCCCGCTGGGCCAGGTTGGCCACGATGGCGCACAGCTCCGGCGCCTGGGCCGGGGTCACCAGCTGCGCCCCGTAGGCCGCCAGCACGATCCGGTCGGAAAAGAAGTAGCTGACCCCGTTCAGGACGATGCTGAGGGCCAGAGCCAGGATCACCCCCGATTCGCCGTAGAGCAGATCGCCGATCCACACCAGCAGGGCGGTCATGGCCATGATCAGGATGAATGTTTTAATTCCGTTCATGAAATTCCCCCCTCCAATCCTATCCGACCTGGACGGGAGACTCGACCCTGGTGGCCACCGGGTAGGTGATGATGAACCGGCAACCCGCCGCCGAACTCTGCACCCGCACGGCCCCCAGATCACCATCCACCAGGGCCTTGACCGTAGCCAGGCCCAGGCCGGTGCCCAGCCCCTCGCCTTTGGTGGTGATGAAGAGCTCAAAGAACGGGAAACGGCTCCGGGGCCTGTTCCAGGCGCAGCTCGATGTTCCTGGGCAGGAGCATTCGCAACAGGTCTTCCAGTTGATCCAGTTCCTCACCCAGATCCAGGACCGCGGGCGGGGCCAGGTCGCGCCGGGCGAGTCCCATGATGCGCCGGGTGAGGATCGGCGGTCAGCGGGCGTGTTCGATGCCTTCCATGGTGAGGCGGATCGCCTCATGGATGTGTTCGATGGCGCGCTCCTGCATTTTGCCGGCGAAGCTGCGGTCCCGGTCCTCCCGGCAGTCGCTCTCGGCCTTGCGCAGCAGCTCCACCGCGCGGCGGAGCCGGCCACCGTATTCCATGTGCTCGTCCACGGGCATGTGGTCCAAGATGTTCTTGCCATCCCAGACGGCGGCTGCCTTGATCTCGCGCATGGCCTCGTCGATCTCCTTGATGGCGGCCCGCTCGTCCCACTTCACCCGGGCATCGCCGGCGCCGGGGCGGCGTTCCAGGTGCGCCCGGGCATCGCGCAGATCGGCGAGGGCATGGAGGTAGGCGGGATGTTCGGCAGCCACCGCCGGGGCGCCCACAAGGACGGCGCAGATGATGGCTGAACGGAGGGTGAAGGGTCTCATGGGTGCTCCAGGTGAACTTGTATTATACAAGCAAACGGATCCCTATTGAACGGAAAGTGCACCCACGGTGCAATTGGCAGTTGCATCGCTGAGGACATTGCCGGTGGCGGGCAGCAGCCTGAACTGCACCACCTGGATCGGGACGCTGGCGGCCGCCGTCAGCGGCGTCATGCCGTCCAGGGCCACCCGGCAGATGGGACCGGCCAGGGACAGGGCGTTGCCCGCCCCCTTCTGGAAGTCGTCCACCAGGAGCGTGGTCCCCCCCTGGAGGGCGGTCTTCACCAGCGGGACGCCCGGCCCCGGGTTGAACAGGATGTTCTCCACGTACTGGGTGTCGCCGGCGGCCACCAGGGCCCAGGCCACCGGCCCCGGGGCCAGGTCCAGGGTGAAGGCCACCCCCCGGCCCTGGTCCGTGGCCGGACCCACCAGGTCCAGCACCAGGTGGGTGGCGGTGGAATACTGGGCGTCGCGCACGAAGCGGTAGCCGGTGGCCGGGGGATCCGTGTAGACCAGGGACAGGCCTGGGCTGGAGCCGCCGCCCCCGCCGCCGCCGCCGCAGGCCAGCAGTGCGGTCAGGGACAGGAGGGTCCCGGCAAGGGTGAGGTAGAAGGTGGACCGGTTCATCACCAGATATGTATAAGTTATATTTGTTCGCAGGCAAGTCTACGACGCCCGCTTGACCACCACCAGGGTCACGTCGTCCTTGAACCCGCCGCCCTCCATGTGGGTGAAGGTCCGGGTGAGCAGCGCCTCGAATACCTCGTCCGCCGACCCCTGGGGCAACTGGCGCACCACCTCCACCAGGGCCGCGTCCCCCAGTTCCTCGCCGCAGGCGTTTTCCGCCTCCACCAGCCCGTCCGTGAAGATCACCAGGGTGTCCCCCGGATGCATGGTGGCCCGGCCCTCGGCGAAGGTCGCGCCCGGGAGCAGCCCCACCATGGGGCCGGTGGGCATGAGCCGCTGCCAGGGACGGCCGTCCGCCGGCACCAGCAGCGGCGGGTTGTGCCCGCCGTTCACATAGCGCAGATCGCCGTTGGCGGGGTTGAGGCTGCCCATGAACAGGGTGGCGTAACGGTTCCGGTCCCGCACCTCGTTCATGCGGGCGTTGAGGCGCAGGGCGAGCTGGCCCCAGTCCGCCACCCTCAGGTCGGCCATGGCCCGCAGGAAGGCGGAAAGCTGGGTCATCATCAGCGAGGCGGGCAGCCCCTTGCCCGAGATGTCGCCCACGGCCAGGTGCAGCCTGGGGCTGCGGTCCTGGTCCGAGGCCATCCAGAGATCGTACAGGTCGCCCCCCACCGCCTGGTACGGGAGGTTGGCCGCGGCGCAGGCCCACCCGGGGGGATCCGGCAGGCGCTTGGGCAGGATCCGGCGCTGGATGTTCCGGGCCAGCTCCAGGTCCTTCTCCAGCTTCACCGCCAGGATCCGTCCTTCGCGCAGTTCCCGCCCGGTCAGCTGGGAGCAGGTGATGTTAAGCAGGGTCTGGTAGAACAGCTCGTCGTCCTCGTTCATGGCGCCGGAGGCGGGCTCGGCGGCGTAGACGAAGCCGTGGCTGCGGTCCAGGTCGCGCAGTTCCATGGCCCGGGCCAACCCCTTGGCCGCCACCAGGGTGTGCAGGGCGTCTCCGGAGAGGGTGGGCGCCAGCGGCCCCAGGCCCCGGCTGTACATCACCCGGCCGGAGAGGCCCACCACCAGCAGGCGCTGGATGTTGAATTCCCCGGCCAGGGTGTCGCCCATGAGCCGGAGCAGGTCCTGGGCCGTCTCCCCCTCGCCCATGGTGCGGGTCAGGTCGAACAGCGTGCTGAGCCGGGAGATCTGCAGGGCCAGGGCCCGGTTCTGGTCGCTGCGGTTGGATTCCAGCCGACGCCAGGCCAGCAGCGGCGCCGAGATGGACAGCAGCAGGACCAGCGCGTCCGGCACCTTCACCGTGCGCACCACCAGGTGCCCGTAGTAGTCCTCGCCGAACACCCAGGGCAGGCTGGACCAGCCCGGGCCAGGATGGGTGGGGAAGGCCGGGGCGTTGCCCCGCAGGAACAGCCAGCGGGAGCCGCTCCAGAGGCCCCCCTGGGAGGCCTTGGCGATGCCCAGGGCGGTGACCCCCACCAGGTGGATGAGCGCCTCCTCTGTCACCTGGTCCGGGAAGGTCTCCAGGAAGTCGATGATCGGCAGCAGTTCCTGGGTGCCCTCGGGGATCCGCATGGACAGTTCCCGCAGGCGCTGGAAGGACGCGTTGGGGTCCAGGGGGACCGGGAGCGGCGCGGGCGCTACACCACGCGCTTGATCATCAGGCACTCGCTGCCCTCACCGGTTTCGATGTAACGGATCTCGTCCATAAATCGGCTCATGAGGAGCAGCCCCAGCCCGCCCTTCCGCGGATGCTTGATGTACTCCCGGGGATCCGGCAGCACCACCTCGTTGTCCCGGATGGGCCGGCCCGTGTGGTGGATGTGCACCTCCAGGGCCTGGGGCAGGAAGCGCAGGTCGATCTCCACCAGGTGGTCGGCCTCGCCGCTGTAGGCATGGACGATGACGTTGGTCACCGCCTCGTCCACGGCGATGGAGATCTTGGCCGAGGTGGCGTCGTCCATGCCGGCGACGATGGAGGCGCGCTTGGCCATGCCGGTCACCAGGTTCAGGTAACGGGTCTGGCTTGGTATGACCAGCCGGAAGGATTCGGGTTCAGCCGGATTGCGCACTCAGATCGTCCCGTTCAAGCTTCGCAATGCTTCCTCTTCAGTTGGGAAAACACGGTAGAGTTCGGTGAACCCCAGGGTGTCGAAAATTTCGCGCACATTTTTCTGGAGACTGCAGAGCATGATATCGCCGCCGTTCTCCCGGACCGTCTCGATCAGTCCCATTATGGCCCCAAGACCGGCGGAACTGATGTAATTCAATAACCTGCAATCCAACAAAAGGGTGAACCTGCCCGCATGGATCTGCGCCTCCATGGCCCCTTCGAACTGACGGACAGTGTGGGCGTTGATGAAACCTTCCGGCCTCAGCACCGCCACCCCGTTCACTTCGTGGACCTGGATCGTAAGGTCAGCCATGCATGAGCTCCAAAGAATCTGGCTGAATCCTAGCGCCCTCATGATCCAATTGCCAGCCGCAGGTCGGGACCCCTGCGATTGGACATGGGATTAACCGGCCGGATCTTGCTTTTCGGGTAGAATCGTGGGTAAACCCGAGACCGCTATGGACGAAAGCAATCAAGCCGCCCTGAAGACCTTGCTTCAACAGTGGATCAACGAACGGCAGTCGGCCCTTCGGGAGCAGGTGCTGGCCGCGCTGCGCGACGCCCAGGACCGCATGGTCCCCGACGACGCGCTGATGGAGCTGGCCCTGGCCCAGACCGCGACCCCGCCGGCGCCGGCGCCCCGGGATTCGGACGCCGACCTGGGCGCCGGGCTGGACCTCATGGCCGAGGCCGCCACCCAGGGCGAGGTGCTCAAGCGGCTCCTGGAAGGGGCCATGCGCTTTTGCGAACGCAGCGCCCTCTTCGTCATCAAACAGGGCATCGCCAACCTTTACGCCCAACGCGGGTTCGAGGCCGACCATCCCAAGCTGGGGGTCGCCGTGGTCCCGCCGCCGGAGCTGGAGCAGCTCATCCTGGGCCAGACCGGCCTGGTGGCCGCCCCCGGACCGGCCTACCTGGCCCTGCTCGGCCCCCTCAGCCGTTTCGAGGCCAGTTCGGCCAGGATCATCCCGCTCCACCTGCGCCGGAAGACCGTGGCGCTGCTGCTGGCGGACAGCGGCCTGCGGGAGGCCCTGGAATTTCCCAACCATCTCAGGGCCGTGACCCTTGGGGCCGAGGCCAGGCTCGCCGCCCTGGCCGGCGCCCGGGACGAGGAACGGGCGGTCCAGACCGAAGCCCACCCGTCGGTCATGACCCAGAGAATCCCCGACCCCATTGCCGAAAACGCAGTCCCGGCGCTGGATCCCATGGTCCGCATCAACGCCGAGCGCAGCGCCAGGGTGCTGGTGGGCGACATCGAGCTCTATTTCCCCGGCAAGGTGGCCCAGGGGCAGAACCAGGGCAACCTCTACGCCGCCATGAGGGACGAATTGGACCGCAGCAGGGCTTCCTTTGTGGAGCGCTACGGCAGCGAGCTGGAAAGCCAGCACCAGATTTTCTACAAGACCGTTGTCCAGCAGCTATGCGCTGGAAACCCCGCCCGCCTCGGGCCGGCTCCCTGGGCGGCCCGGTGAGGTCGGGCGGCCATGGAAAAAACATTTGTTCTCCCCAGTGACAACAGCGAAGAAACATGGTAAATCCTTGATCCTTTGACGGGATTGAGGGAGCCATGGCGAATTTGGGCAAAAAGTGGACTTGTTTCAGCTGCTCGGCGAAGTTCTACGACTTCACCAAGGCGGAGGCGTTGTGCCCCAAGTGCGGGGCGAACCAGAAGGAGGCCCCGGCCAAGCCCAAGGCCGTGAAGAAAGAGAAGGTGGTGCTGCAGATCGAGGACGATTTCGTGCCGGAAGTGGATGCCGACGCCGCCGGTGAGGACACCCTGGAGGAAAGCCTGGGCATTTCCGGAGCCCGGGCCGAGGGGGTGGATCCGGGGGATCTGCAGATGGACGATTACGACGAGTGAGCGGGCCAGCCGTGCTCCCCTGCGTCAGAGTCGACCGCCACACGCACCTGGAGGGCAGCCTGGACGCCGCCTGGGTCCGACAGCGGGCCCAGGAAGAAGGGCTCACCCCGCCCCGGGCCCTGGAGGCCCTGTGGCGCAACGAGGCCGTGCCCTTCGAAGGCTTCATCCGGGCCTTCTTCTTCAGCTGCGGCTTCCTGCGCAACGCCGAGGCGGTGACCGCCGCCATCCTGGCGGCGGTGGGCCGCCTGCCCGAGGCCGTTCCGGGGCTCCCCCGGGGCATCGACATGTGGGTGTCCCCTCATTTCCTGGTGAAGCAGGGGCAGTTCCTCACCCTGGACGCCCTGTGGCGGGGCATCGATGACGGGATCGCCCAGGCCCGCAGCCAGGGCGTGCGCATCGCCATCATCATCGACGCGGTCAACCATTTCGGGGTGGACCACGGCCAGGAAGTGCTGGACCTGGTGCTGCCGGACAAACCGTCCTGGATCATCGGCTTCTCCACCGGCGGCCTGGAGGGGGTCCCGTTCAAGGCCTGGGCTCCGGTGTTCGAGCGGGCGCGCCAAGCGGGTCTGCGGCTGGCCGCCCACGCCGGCGAGAACGGTCCGGCGGCCAATGTGCGGGAAGCGATCCTGGACGCCGGGGTGGAGCGCATCGTCCACGGGGTGCGGGCCGCGAGCCATCCGGACATCCTGGAGCTGCTGGCGGCACGGAAGATCCCCGTTGACATCTGCATCACCTCCAACCGGGCCCTGGTGCCCGACCTGGGCGGCCACCCCCTGCCGGCCCTGCTCCGGGCCGGGGTCCGCTGCGCCCTGGGCACCGACGACCCCGGGGTGATCCCCTGCACGTTGCCCGGAGAATGGGAGCGGGCCCAGAGCCTGGGCCTCACTCCCGCCGAATTGGAGGCCGTCCGCGCCCATTCCGAAGCCGACGCATGGTGCCTCCAGCTGAATGACGCGTGAATTCCGAGCTCTTTCGTGGCAAAATAGCGGATTCGGTGTGCGCCCGTAGCTCAGCTGGATAGAGCATCAGGCTTCGAACCTGAGGGTCGGGCGTTCGAGTCGCTCCGGGCGCACCACGAAAGCTTCACGAGGCTTGACCATGCGAATGTGGCGGAACTGGCAGACGCACTGGATTTAGGTTCCAGCGGTTCACACCATGCGGGTTCGAGTCCCGCCATTCGCACCACAAGGTAAGCCCCCCAGCTTCTCCTTTTTCCAACTCGCAGCAGGAGCACCCATGCAGTCCAGCCTCACCCACCACACCGCCACGCGGAAGTCCCTGGAAGTCATCGTTCCCGCCTCGGAGGTGACCGCTGAGTTCAGCAAAGTGATCGCCAAGCTGACCCCGAAGGTCAAGATTCCCGGGTTCCGCCCCGGCAAGGCCCCAAAATCCGTGCTGCTCTCCCGCTATGACCGCGAGATCAAGTCCGAGGTGGCCGAAGCCCTGGTCGAGAAGCATTTCATGAAAGCCGCCACCGACGCGGGCGCCCAGCCCATCTCCCGGCCCGCCCTGGAGAAGGTGGAGCTGCAGGAGGGCGTCGACGGCAAGTTCAAGGCCCTGTTCGACGTGGCCCCCCAGGTGGTCCTGCCCGAGTACAAGGGCCTGGCCGTCACCAAGAAGAAGCGCCTGATCGACGACGCCGCCGTGGCCGAGCAGCTGGAGACCATGCGCCAGGAAGCCGCCAAGTACATCCCCGTGGACGACTGCGGGGCCGAACTGGGCCACTACGTCACCCTGGACATCCGGGTGAAGCCCCAGGGCCTGAAGGCCATGGAGTACAAGGACCAGGTGATCCAGTTGGCGGCCGAACGCCCCTTCGACGCGGAAGTGCTGGGCATGCGGGTGGACGAATCCCGCAAGTTCTCCATCACCATCCCCGAGGGGGATGCCAACCGCGCCATGGCCGGCAAGCCGGTGACTTATGAAGTGACTATGAAGGACCTGCGTTCCCGGGAAGTGCCCGAGCTGAACGACGATTTCGCCAAGGACCTGGGCGCCCACGCCAGCCTGGACGACCTGAAGCTGTTCGTGCGCAAGGAACTCGAGACCGCCGCCGAGAACGACGCCCTCTCCCGCACCCACCAGAGCATCCTGGATGGCTTCCTGGACGCCGCCACGTTCGAAGTGCCCACCTCCATGGTGGCCCTGCAGTTGAACGACTACTGCCAGGAGTTCGCCGAGATGGTCGCCCGCCAGGGGGTCGACCCCAAGAAGGTCAACTGGGAAGCCTACCGCCAGAGCCGCACCCGCGAAGCCGAGCGGGCCGTGCGTTCCGGCTATCTGCTCCAGACCATCGGCAATCTCGAGGACATCCAGGTGAACGACGAGGAGGTGGACGCCGAGATCCGCGAGTTCATGGAGGACCGCAAAGTCCAGCAGTCCTTCGAGGCCTTCAAGAAGCAGCTGGACCAGGGCGGCGCCACCAACGAGATCAAGGGCCGGGTGCGCACCGACAAGATCTTCACCCACATCCTCAGCCTCGCCACCGTCACCGAGGAGCTGCTGGACCGGGAGGCCTACAAGTCCCTGGAGGAGCTGGAGCACCGGCGCGAGTCCGGCCAGCCCGCGGCCCGGTTCGACGCGGGCGGGGTGGAGGGCGGCGAGCTGGAGCACCAGGAAGGGGGCGGCCCCGACGCCGTGGTGCCGGCGGAAGCCCACGTCCACGGCCCCGATTGCGACCATGACCACTAGGATCGGCATTGTCACCATCTCGGACCGGGCCAGCCAGGGCGTCTACGAAGACCTGGGCGGCCCGGCCATCCGGGAGACCTTGAAGGCCTTTCTCAGTTCCCCCTGGGAGGAGTGCTACCGGGTGATCCCGGACGAGCAGGACCAGATCGAGGCGACGCTCAAGGCCCTTTGCGACGACGAAGGCTGCTGCCTGGTGCTCACCACCGGCGGCACCGGCCCAAGCCCGAGGGACGTGACCCCCGAGGCCACCCGGGCCGTCTGCGGCAAGATCCTGGACGGTTTCGGCGAGCGCATGCGCGCCGTGTCCCTGCAGTACGTCCCCACCGCCATCCTGTCCCGGCAGATGGCCGGACTGCGCGGCAGCACCCTCATCGTGAACCTCCCCGGCAAGCCCCGCTCCATCCGGGAGTGCATGGAAGCCGTGTTCCCGGCCATCCCGTACTGCCTGGAGCTGGCCGGCGGCCCCTCCCTCCACACCGACGAGACAGTGATCAAGGCCTTCCGCCCCAAAAGTTGACCGTCAACAGCGGATCTTTTCGGGGCATGATGGTGCTGTTTTGAGGAGATCGCCATGGCCACCGAGCCCCAGACCTACGCCAACCACAAGCGCGTCGACCCTTGGTACCACTACATGGGTTTCGGCCTGGCGCTGCTGATCCTGATCATGGCCCTGGCCCATCCGTTCCGCGGCCACGGGGGCGCCTGGCAGATCCTCGTGGCCTTGTTCCTCCTGCTGATGTTCCTGCGGCTGCGGATCTACGCCCTGCGGGTGCAGGACCGGATCATCCGGCTGGAGGAGACGCTGCGCATGCAGGCCCTGCTGGACCAGAGCCTGCGGGACCGCATCCACGAGCTGCGGCCCGGGCAGTTCGTGGCCCTGCGCTTCGCCTCGGACGGGGAGCTGGCGACGCGGGTGGCGGAGGCGCTGGATGAAGGGCTGAGCGGGGCGGAGATCAAGAAGCGGATCCTCAGCTGGCGGGCGGATACCTTCAGGGTCTGAGCCGGCTCAAGCCAGCGCCAATAGATCTTCCTGCAGGATGACCGAAAGCCGCTGGACGGTGGCGGTGGGATTCGCCTTGCCGGGGCGCTCCAGCCGCGCGTAGACCTGCTGGGCCACCGCCAGTTGCGCCGCCATCGCCGACTGGGTCAATCCATGCCGGCAGCGCTTGGACGAAGCGCTACGTCCAAGCTCGCGAACCTCCGGCGGGCAGGTTCGATTCGGCGGACGCACGCAGTGCGGCCGCCGGAGAACCGCTCAGTATTGTGCCCAGCACGGACGCCCAGTCAAACCGAGGCCCCCCCTTCCCCGCGCAGACGGGGATGACCTACTTGGGATGCGCCCGGTGCCGCCCTACGATCCAGTCCACCACTTCCGCCAGGGCCATCCCGCTGGAGTCCAGTTCCACCGCATCCGCGGCCTTGCACAGCGGCGAAACCGCCCGGGTGGAATCGGCCAGGTCCCGGCGCTGGAGGTCGGCCGCCACCTCGGCCAGGGGCAGCGGCACGCCCTTGTCCCGGAGCTCCTTGAACCGGCGCCCCGCCCGGGCCTCGACGCTGGCGGTGAGGAAGATCTTGCAGCAGGCGTCGGGGAACACCACGGTGCCGATGTCCCGGCCGTCCACCACCCATCCGCCCTGGCCGCCGATGCGGCGCTGCTGGTCCACCAGCACCTCACGCACCCGGGCGTCGGCCGAGACGGGGGTCACCATGCGGGTGATCTCGGGGGTGCGGATGGCCTCGCTCACGTCCTCGTCGCCCAGGAACTCGCGGATGCCCCGCTGCTGGATCCGCAGCCCGGCCAGGACCCGCTCCAGGCCTGGACGGTCGTCCAGGTCGATGCCGGCCCGGCGCAGGGCCAGGGCGGCGGCGCGGTACATGGCTCCGGTGTCCAGGTAGTCCCAGCCCAACTGCTGGGCCACCCGCTTGGCCGTGGTGGACTTGCCCACGCCGGAGGGTCCGTCGAGGGCGATGAGGGCAAGTCTGGTCATGGGGCTCCCGGAGGGCTGGCTGATGACCATTCTGATGTAAACGACCCCTCCCTGAAAGGAGGAGCTTTCCACTACACAAGGAGATAGGCATTGTGCGCGAATACAGTGAGTGTCAAGCAACCATTCCTCCCCACCCTTAAGCGCGGGGTTTCCTGGGAAATCCGTTGAAACGCTACAAAGCAGGTTGGGCGCCCTCGCCGGCGGCAGTGGAATCGATGATGCAGAGGACCTGCCTCATCTCGACGTTGTCGCCCTTCTTCACGTTCATCTGGGTGATGACGCCCGCGCACTTGGCCTGGAGGTCGTTCTGCATCTTCATGGCTTCCAGGATGATGACGGTCTCGCCCACGTCCACATGGTCCCCTTCCTTCTTGAGGATCTTGAGGATGAGCCCGGGCATGACCGCGGTGAGCGCCCCGGCCTCATCGGCAGCGGCGTGGGTGGCCCGGCGGGTCCGGCCGGTGGCCTTGGGCTCTTCCAGGCCGTCCACTTCGACGGTGTAGGCGATGCCGTCCACCTCGGCGGTCCCGGGGGACAGCTTGACCAGGTGAGGGCTGCCGGCGATGAGGACCTGGTGTTCCTTGCGCTCGCAGGAGAACTCCACGCCGTTGACCACCATCATGCCGTCCCGGCGCTCCAGTTCGTAGGCCTGGCCTTCCAGCGTGAGCTTGAACTTGTTGTTGGCCATGTCACCACCCCCTCTGGATGCCCGCCCGCGCGGCCATCTTCCACATGGAGCCCTCCTGGGCCGGCCCCGCTGCCATCACCGGCTTGGCATCCCTGCTGTTGGCCTGCTGGTACAAGGCCTCGCCGATGGCGGCGGCCACTTCTTCCTTGCCGCCGAGGCCCTGCTTGCGCCGAAGCAGGAACGGCTTGGCGATCTGGGGGAACAGGGCGTAGGACATGACGTCCTCGTCGGACTGAGCGAGGTCGCCGATCTCCTGCTTGGCGTCTTCCCAGCCGGGCGCCAGCATGTCGGCGGCGCGGCAGGTGATGGGCTCCTCGTCGCCGATGGCCATCTTCTGGATGACCGGATCCATGGGCGCGGGCGGCTTGCCGTAGTAGCCCCGGAAGTACTGCTTCACTTCCTCCGGAATGACCTTGTAGCGCTCGCCCAGCAGCACGTTCAGGGTGGCCTGGGTGCCCACGATCTGGCTGGAGGGGGTGACCAGGGGCGGGTAGCCCATGTCCTTGCGGACCCTGGGGATCTCGTCCAGCACGGCGTAGTACTTGTCCATGGCCCCCTGCTGGCGCAACTGGCCCACCAGGTTGGAGAGCATCCCGCCCGGCACCTGGAACTGCAGCACGTTCACGTCCACCGGCGGCACGCCGGCTTCGAAGCTCGCGTACTTCTTGCGCACTTCGGTCATCTTGCGGGCGATGTCGGCCAGCTTGGCCAGGTCCAGGCCGGTGTCCCGGGGCTGGCCCTTGAGTGCGGCCACCAGGGTCTCGGTGGGGGGCTGGGAGGTGGACATGGACATGGCGGATATCGCGCAGTCCACCACGTCCACCCCGGCCTCGGCGGCTTTGATCAGGGAGGCAGTGCCGAACCCCGAGGTGTAGTGGGTGTGCAGCTGCACCGGCAGGCCCACTTCCTCCTTCAGGGCCTTGACCAGGCTGTAGGCGATGTAGGGGCTGATCAGGCCGGCCATGTCCTTGACGCAGATGGAATCGGCGCCCATGGACTTCATGTCCTTGGCCATCTGCACGAAGGCCGCGTCGGTGTGCACCGGGCTGATGGTGTAGGAGATGGTCCCCTGCACGTGGCCGCCCACGGCCTTGACCACTTCAAAGCACTTTTCCATGTTGCGCAGGTCGTTCAGGGCGTCGAAGATGCGGAACACATCGATGCCGTTGGTCTTGGCCAGCTGGATGAACTTCTCCACGATGTCGTCGGGGTAGTGCTTGTAGCCGAGCACGTTCTGGCCGCGCAGGAGCATCTGCAGGCGGGTCTTGGGCAGGGCCTTGCGCAGAGCGCGCAGGCGCTCCCAGGGGTCCTCGCCCAGGAACCGGATGGCGGTGTCGAAGGTGGCGCCGCCCCAGACTTCCAGGGACCAGTAGCCGATCTCGTCCAGGGCCGGGCAGAGCGGGAGCATGTCCTCGGTGCGCATGCGCGTGGCCAGAAGGCTCTGGTGCGCGTCCCGCAGGAGGGTTTCGCAGATCATGAGGGGTTTCATGGACATATCCGGCTACTCCACTTCAGACGCGTGGGGGAACATTTCCTTGGGCTTCACCATGAGCACCAGGGCGCCTTCCAGGGACTCCGAGGAGTGGGTGGTGTAGGCGCGCACCACCGTGCTCTCCCCCTTCTTCAGGACGATGGGGGTGGCGCTCTTGAAGCGGATCGTGATCTCCCCCTCCAGGACCAGGTACAGCTCGTCCTGGATGTGCCGGTGGAAGGGATACGATTCCTTGAAGTTCATGAGGTAGGCGGCATGATCGTTCACCTGCCCCAGCTCCAGATGGCTGTAGGGGTTGGTGAGCAGGGCCGCGAGTTCAGCGATGCTGGTCTTGTTTCCCATTGGATTCTCCCTGGCCTACAAAGGCATCGTCGAGTGCTTGCGGGGCGGGTTGCTGTCGCGCTTGTTGCGGGTGATCTTCAGCGCTTCGTTCAGCCGGGCGCGGGTGTCGGCCGGGTCGATGACATCGTCCAGGTAGCCCCGGCTGGCCGCCACGAAGGGGTTGGCGAACTTGTCCTTGTAGAGCTCGATCAGCTCGGCGCGCTTGGCCACCGGGTCCACGGCGTCGGTGAGCTCCTTGCGGAAGATGATGTTGACCGCGCCGTCCGG